>Ga0247765_1001195_pt1 | contig 13926 bp, 12 predicted proteins | sample UWRJL106311C6_FD_179949 | JGI IMG/M metagenome (GOLD analysis project Ga0247765, IMG submission 179949) | Plant litter microbial communities from Arlington Agricultural Research Station in Wisconsin, United States - UWRJ-L106-311C-6 | ecosystem: Environmental > Terrestrial > Plant litter >... | reverse complement strand
AGGTGGTGCAGGCGGCGGTGGTGGGCAAGGATAATGGGCAAGGGGGAGGAGGGGGGGGAGGAGGGGGGGGAGGAGGCGGTGGGAATGGAGGTGGGGGGTCGAGCAGTGGCAGTTCTTCGGGGACGCCATCGACTACGGCAACGACACAGGCGAGCTCGAGTTCAAATCAGCAGCCTACTTCGACGGGCGGTTGATTCTGCTGGGGTTGTCTGAGGGGATGGTTAGATGGGACAGCGTGGATTCAGGGTGGGGGAACAATTCGACGTACATATTTGACAGTATCAAATGAACAACTTTGTCCAATGCCACAAAAGTACATCCAACGAAAGAACCTGGCGTGGGTACCTTATCAACATAGATGCATGACCGGAACGGAGGGGCATCGCCAAGATTCAATGTTCCATGAGTGCATGTGCCAGAGCATGGAGGAGCGCCTCGTTGTCGGTCCAGTCTCCATGGCGCGGCAGACGATTTGTAGGCGCTGTCGACCTCATCGGAGTCCTTTGCCCCCACCTGCGGGCTAGGGTACCTCGTAGACGTTAAGGCACAGCGAATGTGCTGTGCTCTTCAAATGTCTCTTGAAATTCCGCCCATGCTATGCTGCAGCATCATTCTCATTGCGCGGGCATGACTGAAGCCAAAGAAGCACCCGATTTTGGTGACCGTAGAGTAAAGGCGCCTATTCGTGCTATTGTTGCGCTCAACAACCGATGACGAGAAGACCCGGCATTGACAGTGTTGTAGAGCACAGCCAATTGATTGTGTAGGGCCGCCGCCGCACTCGCCGTTCCTGGTCGGTAGCATGCCCAAGTCGATCTGGGGATTACAGCTCCTGGTCTATTTCATCATGCACTGTTTCGGACGAATCGGCGAGGGCCTCTCATGTATGTAGGTATGCAACAGGGGATGTTCTACGAACTCGAGCTTGACGGGTGTTTTGACGCCCGCCCTTTTGCCCTGTTGGAAGGAGCAAATGCAGGGCTTGAGTGTCCCCCGTGCCGCCTCTATGTTCCCGAGTGTGGTGTTGTGAGCCATAGCCTGGTATGACTCCTGCCCGGGAAAGTCTACCGATGTAGCACCAGCTGTCCGCGGCTTCCCTGTTGGTTCCTGGTCTTGTCTCACCTCCTTGCCCCGTTCTTCGCAGCCGCTCATGGGGCTAGTTTGAATTGGACTATTCTGGACCGGTTTTCAGTCGTCAAGAGTGGCAAGGGCTGCAAGTTTGTTGCCATGGGGGGCTTGCTCGAGCTCTTCCTTTCGAGTATAGCCGGAATTGAGTTTGCTGGCTCGTCCAGATCAGTCCCACCGAGGGCCCTGAAAGCTTCGGTGAGGACGGGGATAAAATGCAAATGATATGCATTACTTTTCTCCATATCGGGGCCGAATTGTTCGGGCACGCGGCTAGAACGCTTGGTAGCTGCTTGTTCGGGCGTCGATGACGGAACGAAACAGGTCAAGGATGGCGGGAGGTGTGAGTGAAAAGTACCTGGCGATGAGATTGCACAACGGAGCCAGGCTCGCGGTGGGAATCTTGCCGCGGAGGTTCGGACTACTGACCACGCCCGGTGTTGGCGCAATGGGTTGCGACGAAATGACCTCATTGGAGGTTTCGACGAGCCAACGGATCAAGCGACTTGTGTCTCGTTTTTAGCTTATATACCGGGTGAGCCCCATCTCACTGCTGCTGGGTTGCGATGGAGAAGTGATTTGTTGAATTAGTTGAGTGAAAAATTGAAGGACAAAAATCTGACGATCAAGGACTAGTGAAAATTTCTGGAGACTTACTTCGCAGCAGGAATAACAGGAGATTGATTTGCCATACGGCTCGTGCGTCGTCGAGGCACCCACTCCTGGTTGTTGTGTCTAATCAGATCATCTGGATTAAGGAAGATGTATCTCCCGGGGGTTTGAGCTGATGCTGGATGCGGGAGTAGGTTTTGCCGAAGGAGTCCATCTTGTCTGTCCCAGGCCGACTCAATCGGTACCTAGGATCAGTCCTCCGTTTCTAGTAGCCAGTAGCCAGTAGCATCCGCTCTCTATTACGGAAAGGGAATGCATATGTTATCGTCGATAGCTTCAACGGCTGGCTCATCAAGATGTATCCGGAACAACGGAGGCACCTCCCAGCGACGCAGGCCTTTTCGTTGTTCATGGTCATGGTAGTGATGATACCGAGCTCTGACTGGGAACTTGTCTCATAAAGCAAGTGCTTGAGATCGTAACTTGACGAGAAGACCAGTATGCTGTGTACTTTGCCGTGCTATAGACATTGTATGTCTGGTTTTTGGATCTGAAACAGATTGGACAGGACCGAATTTGCTGCAGACGTCTCCAAAAATTGCCGCAACCCGACTACCTGTCTAGTGGAAAGGAAATTAATTTGGAAGAAAGGAGCAGGAGATGCTAGCTGTCAACGTCTGCGGTGAGGCTCGGGAAGCTAGCAGACATAGGAAATCCATCGCTCACGCATCGCTGAAAGTTACGAAGTATCTGACTGCCTGGTTTGCATTTGCGTTTCTTTACAGACAGTACGAAGAGGGTCAATGGTTGAGAGGCCGCAAATTTTGTAGTTGGGCAATTTGACGGCCTGCAGAAAATGACGCGACTTGATAAGGAAGGCGCAGGCCGTCGGGTTGGTCAGAGCCTGGCTACGGCAGGCACGACCAGTCACCCATTGAAGCAGAGCAAAAAGTTTCACGTGATGTTTTCCCTCTGTGTCTCAGAATTTAAGTTTGGGTCAATTGATCTGTAGATGCGTTACCGAGTTGGAGAACGTTCCCTTCCCTTCGATGTTTTGTCCTTGGCGTCGATCCAGATTTACCCGGGCCGGGCAGCAGTCGAGAATGATACCTCCAAACAAGCGGGCGAGCTTGATCATTGATTACTTTCCCGGGTTATCGATCTATTGCATTTGATCTTCGGCTGAAGTTGAGCTGCACATACCACTTCAAAGTTGCTGGGCCAGCCAATTATACGCCAGGGATGTGAAGCTGCGAATTGTCTCCGACCTCACTGCCGTTGGGAGCCAATATGTATGTTATGGTTTTTTGTGTCAGACGGCCTGTTGCTTCCCCGGTCATGGTTTAAATATGAATTGTTGTCCAGACATACGTAACCATCCTCTCTAGTAAATTCCATGTCTCGTGTTGAGAAAGCTCAGTTGCGTAACCACATCCTCTCGAGTTTAAATGTTAGGCTATTGCAGAATTACAGCAAGTAAATGTCTCACGTCCCCCCGCCCCCCCAGAGCAGAGCAAAAGTTCTTATTAATCCGTAGAAGAGCAGTCATTCACAATGCGCATCATTCTCAGTCTCCAGGCAGTCATCCTTGCGGTCACGGCAGTCGCCACAGCCAACCCACCAGACAATTTCGCCCTGCTTGATGTTGACAAGCTCGGACCAAACTTTGAAGATGACTACAGAATGACCCTCAAAAAAAGAGCTTGTGACTACAACGGCTGCGAATGCGACAGCCGGGGCAAACAGCTCACGGTTTGCGGCAATTGTCGATGGGGCAAGGACGGGCCGTATGCTGTGACCAGGAAGAGAGTCGAGAATCACATCTTTGAGTGCTCGCCAACGGGCAATTGCTGCGATTATGGGTACGCGACAGATTGTGGGACTCCAAAGGCACGATGCATTGTCAACAATCCGTAGGGATCACGCTGGATAAGTCAATGTTTTAGCGAGCATGAGATCGCACTTTGTTGGTTTGCAAGCTCGGGTCTGGAAGTTCAGGGGGAACTTTGGGGGTTTTGTAGTAGGTCGATACGAGTTTGCACGTGCAAATGGAAGCAGCCCACAGACAATGCATTGCCAAAGCTTTTTCGAATGAATTTTCCTAGTCCTTCATACCCCCGGTCCGGACCCGCAAAGGGGGCCCGGCCGAAGACTGGCCCGGCCGGAGCCATTGGCCCCTGAGTGGATCCTGCCGAGCCGACCAGGCCGACCCGAGGCCAGCGAGGTCAAGTCCCACTAATATTTTTCTTTCTTCTTATCGTGATGGAAAGAAAGTCGAATTTCCCCCTATTCTTTTCCGTATCATCTTCTGGCCGAGGCGGCACACTTTCAGCGCGCGGGAAGAAAGGCAACCAGCACCGCCCATCACAAACAATCCCAAACCATGTGCCTGCCAAGTTTGAGATCGAGACAGAACCCCACCACGTCAAAAATCCCAGGTCGCGATTGGATAACCTCGAGGGAGGGGCGGTTTCATGCGAAAATGGCGAGCGCAGACAGCGGAGCCCGCTTGGTTTTATGCTTATCCATATGGGCAGGGCACTGAGACGACTGAGGGGCGCTTTGATGTAACTTTGACTTGGGAGCTTCCCAGCTGTCCAAGGGGCAGGCCCGCTCTGGCCCGATTTGGCATTTCGCCCTGTCGAGCACAGAGGCGCTATGGGACCCTGGCGTGCCAAGGCGTCGCGTCCCGAGCCCACTGCTTCTCGGTGGCGGTCTCGACTCTGAGGCCGCTTTTTGGTCAATTGTGATTACAATGCGGGGACTTTTTTTTTTCTCCTCAGTGTTGGGCATCAATTCCAGTCAAAGACAACATCTACATCAGAGTGCATTGGCAATTGGAGCCAAATTAGTAGCAATAATATTATCCACCGGCAATTGAGATCTCAACAGAGTCAAGATTGTTGGGTTGCATCACTTGCATCCGAGTTTTTAAGGTTTGACTCTGCCACTTTGCTGCCGTGTACCGTTTCTACCGTTGCGCCTCCCCCTTCGACCTTTTTTAAAGGTGCGCCACCAGATGCGGGGGAGGCTGCTCGGTGGAATGTGCCGTCGGGTGCGGAGTCCAACGGTCTCAGGAAGCGTTTGGACCCTGGACTCTGCATTCCACGGGGTAAAGCCCAAACGTCCTTGTCGCTTGAGGCGTTACCGTGCACATGGCATGTCTAAAATCGATACCGACACCTGCAGCTACGGTGTTTCGACAAACTAAACAGCCCCCGAGAAGCGCCGCCGCCAACAAAAGAAAAGATGAAGTGCTGAGAACAGTTTTTGTGTGTGGGCTGCAAGATGCAGCGGGTCGCGGGAGCAGGGTAGCTTTCCTTCCAGCTTGGTACGGAAGGTGCGGGACGGTGATTGTTGGGCAAGCGAAGAGACGATGAATTGATGCAAATGCACAAATTCTTCTGGTATCGACCGCTTTCCGACGGGGGAAAAATATGCAGAGCTAACGGCGGATCTCTATGCAGTTTAAGTAAACACTGGCCATCATCTCATGATGGAGGCACAGGCAGGAATGATCGCAGGCAAAGATCGTTCGCCAATTCATGATCACCACAACAACACCTGGAAAACCCAGAATCGCGAGCCCGGAAATTGCCCGCAGCTCCGAGACAAGCAGCCCTTATCCCTGGTGAGCCCTGTCAGGTCCATACTCGAGGAAACAATATCGTCTGATCCTGCGAAACAAGAAACCGGAGTGTTGAGATCCCAGGCACCTTCATCTCCATCGTTTTTGACGGCGCCCCCCTGAGGTGGTGTCGCAAGCCAAGACCCTGGACCAGGGTCCCAGTAGCCGACGTCACTGTTCCCAACGCCCAGCAGCGCCGTCTTTTTCAGAATGTTCCGCCAATCTGTCCAATCACAGCGACCCCCACGAGTGTCAGCCCGAGCGACAGCGTTGTGATTGTTTCGGACAGGGCGCCGACTGTCTCCGTCACAACCCTCAGAAACTGAGTTAGGTAATGTGGCTGTGAGGACGGGACGAGCGGCTCAACAATCACAATCAAGCGTGCATGATCACGATCTCGAGCTAGTAATCTCTGGAATACGGGTGGTCGATGCAGCGGACTGAAAAGTTAAAGTTCATCTGCTTGGCGATGGTTGCGCTACCGGCCGGTTGACCACTCAGGCAACCGACCTACGAAGTACACCCAATCTACCTAGTGGACCACCAAGGTCTTCGGTCGCGAACATCTCGACCCGCGGACAGGTCGGACGAAAGTTCAAGCCACACAGTCACATCATTCATGCCCGGCCTGTTGCCTGGCCCTGCGAACGGGAGCGGAAAGAAAAAAAACAAAAAGAAAAAAAAAACCCTTAATGAGCTGCGGGTTGCGAGTCCCCAGTTAGGTGGTCTTGGCATGTCTGAAGGCCCTGCACCGAGTCGGACTGGCGTGCAGGTGGTTGTGGCAGACCCCTGCAACCAAACATTTCCCCCTACCCCCTTCACCAAGGCCACCCGAACCAGGCGCCGGGGTCAGCCATGCACGCCGAGCCCGCAGCCAAGGCGGGTGCTTGGATCACGGCCGCCGACCAACATCACCTCTGATAAAACTGCTGGATCTCCGGCTCGTCACTGCACTGATCGCCAGGCGTTTCCTTTCCTCTCTAACCCCCCTTTCGCCCGTCCTCTTTTATTCCCTTTTCCTCTCTCTATTCTTCCTTCGCTTCTTTCAACCACCGCCAACTACGCCTTCAACACTTTTCCCAAGTGTCTTGTTTGCGTCCCGGTTGGCGTGTTAGTTGCCATTCTTTTCTCTTCCCGGAGCAGGCTACTCAACCAACCCATTTTTGTTCACCTTCTTTCGGAGCGCGAGACGTTCACTTTTACTCCGGTTAATTCTTCGTGGACGACGTCGACAACAGCGGCAAGAACCCCCAACGACGCCGAAGACGAGAACAGCTTGGACACATAGCAACTTTATTCTTTCGGCTTTTTGTGTGAATTCGTCCCATCAGTCCTTTCCTTTCCAACATGCAGCTCCCAAGATCCCTCTTGGCCTTGGCCATGGTCATCTCCATGGCCGCCGCCAACCCCGTGGCCAGCCCTCCGGCAGCCGCTCCAGCTTCGCCTCCCGCAGCGACCGAGACTTCAACATCAGCTGCCGCCGCCGCCCCTACGAATACTCCGGCGACAACCGAGGGTGCTCCACCTGCTTCTACTTCGGAGACGGCCGCGACTTCTCCCGCGTCCTCTGCGGCAGCTCCTCCGGCAGGTTCCCCATCGGGAGCCCCAGCAGGACCCCCAGCGGGCCATCCTGGCGGTGCTCCGGTCGTGCCTCCAGCCGGCCATGTAGCCCCGCCGGCACATGTTCCTCCGCCCGCTCATGTACCCCCCGTTCATGGAGGCCGTCCTGGTGGATTCCCCGGGTTTGGTGGCGGTCAACCCAATGCTGGGTGCCCGCCGCCTCAAGTCATTGTCTCAACGGTCCACGTTCCCACTACAATCCATGTTACGGTAACCAAGCAAAACGTTGTCACCAAGGTCGATGTGCAGCGCCAGGTGGTGACCAGCGTCGTGGTCAAGGAGAAGCTCGTCACAGTGGCCGTCACCAGGACCGAGGTCCGCGAGAAGATTGTCACCAAGGTCGATGTTCAGAAGCACGTGGTTACGGCTGTCGTCACCAAGGTTGACGTCCAGCGCCAGCTCGTCACGGTCCCCGTCACCCGCGTCGTCACCAAGGTCGATGTGCAGAAGCAGATTGTGACGGTGCCGGTTACGCGGGTTGTGACCAAGGTCGACGTTCAGAAGCAAATCGTGACGCTTCCCGTCACCCGAGTCGTTACCAAGGTGGACGTGCAGCGCCAAATTGTCACCGTGCCGGTCACCCGGGTGGTCACCAAGGTCGATGTCCAGAGGCAGATTGTTACCGTTCCTGTCACCCGTGTTGTCACCAAGGTGGACGTGCAGAAACAAGTTGTCACGGTACCTGTGGTCCGCACTGAGGTCCGCGACAGGATTGTCACCAAGGTCGACGTCCAAAAGGCCGTTGTCACAGTCCCCGTCACAGTTGCTATCACACGTACCGAGGTCAGGGATCGCGTCGTTGACAAGGTCATCACCATCACCGATGTCCGCAACAACAACGTTGTCCGGACTGAGGTCCGTACCGAGGTCCGCACCGTCACTGTCGTAAGCGGTGCCGCTCCGGTTGGCGGTGGTGGCCATCAAGCCGTTGTTACTCAAACGGTGCACGTTACTGTCGCCCCGCCGGGATGCGTCATTGGAAATCCCCAGGCGACACATGTCCCACCTGGCGGCCACGTTGTCATGCCACCCGCGCACCAGCGACCTCCCGTCGTTGTGGTCAAGCCTCCTCATGTCCTCAACCCCCCGGTCCACGTTCCCCCCGCCCACGTGATGCCCCCGGTCCACACCGCTCCTCCCGCCCATGCTGTCCCGCCCGTTCACGCTGCTCCGCCCGCCCACGCTGCGCCTGTAGCTAGCAATGGGCCTGCACAACAGCCACCTGCGCAAACTCCTACACAGACAACAGAAGCCGCCACGACCTCAACAACGTCGGCGGCGGCAACTGAGAGCGCAACTGAAAGCGCCACTGAAAGCGCTACCGAAAGCGCAGCAACAACAAGCGCGACGGAGGCGGCCGCTGAGAGCCCTACTGAGACTGCTGATCCGGCGGCGACGCCCGTTAAGCGGTCCGTCAAGTTCCGGATGTGGTAATCTCTGGGGGTGTGAATCGTTCATGATGGGGGTGTGTGTGCGCGACCACTTCTCTTCTCCTCTGGCACTCGGTTTAGCGTAATTGGGCGTTCCAACCTTAGTGTTTTTTTTTTCATCTTCAATGTTTTTTATGTGCGGGAAGCGTGTGAAGAAGTCTGTTGATATAAATGGGATTCGAGATCATCGATACCTTCTCGACGATTGGTTGGTTGGGAACTTGATCAATACATCCCCGGCCCGGCGGCGGGCACACTGGGCGGCGGATAGACCTCTGGCTTTTCTTTTTTAACTCCTTGGTGAGATCATGTTGGAAATGGAACTCAACTCATCAAACTCACGGCCGGATTGTAGATAATTATGCCTTATCATATCTCGTGTTGGGAGGAGGAGGAGAAGAGAGAGGACGAAAAAAAAGAGGAGAAAGGTTATTGATGGCACGGCTGGGCTTATGTACACTGCCTTTTTCCTTACCAGATTCCTTTCTCTTCTCTTCCCGTCTCTCTGTCTCTTCTTCTCCTTCCCTGTTCTTTCTTATGTCCATGATGCTTAAAAAGCCCGTGCAGTGTCGGATCAGAGATATTGGTATACCCTAGTGCAAATATACAGAGATTGAGGACATTTTTGGAGTTTAGAGTTTATAGCGCTTGATGCATGTCAATGCTCCACGACCACAACGGCAATTCCACATCAGGCCGTAGCAATGGTAAAGGTGCTGGCGTCGCTTGTTCTCTCGGCGAGACGGCCCTCCGCAAGCTCCGCGGCGCGCCGCCGCTCTCTCCGTTAACTGTAACTACTGCTAACGTATATACTGTAAGTAATCTAGAACACATGAGAACTTATGGAGAGTTCAACCTGATAAATGAGTCATAAGATACCACATAATATCAGGTAAAACTAAAGAGATAAGCTGACGGTATATATTTAAGATGTACATAAAATACAATAAACGCATATATAAATAAAGCATCCTTTTGTTAAATCTTCACTAGCTACGGGTTTTTACTGTATTAAGATAAGATAATACTATTAAACGAAGGTGCGAGAGGACTACTTTGGACAGTTTTGGAGGCAGGCGCTCTTCTTTAACTTTCTCCATTTAGCGCTCAATGTTGGAATTCCCTTGCGCATCAAAGTGTCGCCCTTCTATTTTCAGGACCCCTTTTACCGTGACCCCCGTATTGACCACCGACTCAACCCTTTTCCGCTCTTCCTGTCCGCCCCTGGCTCTCACTACCAGTAGCTGCGTAGACTACCACCTGATCGACCCGCTGAAGGATCTGTGACCCCTCGGCTGTTCTGAGCCCACACTCTCCGGCAGCAGCGCCATTAGACCTGCTATCGGCCGCAGCCTCAAACACATCTGTCTTGAAAAGAAAGTCGAAGGCCGGAAATGACGATATGGCGAAGCTAGCACCCGACGACCACGGCGCAAAAAGCCAGAGCAGAGCGGCCCACAGCGTCAATAGCACGATCCCCTCGAGCACGATGAACACTTTGAGGAGCGTGGAGTCGAATTGAAGCTTCACCAAGGGCGATACGACAGCGGCTCTAGTGTAGAACTCGGGTGGGAGGCCCACGTTCAACTCGGAGTTGTTAAGCGCCGTGTTTCCATAATTGTTCGCGTTGAAGAGCCAAATGGGAAACGCCAGGATGCTCCGGAAGTTTTGCAGGAGAATCCCATCAGTGTAGGTACCAGAGAGGCTGCCTTGGTTGTCCCAGAATATCTCCAAAATGGACGACTGGGCAGGGATGTTGGCGGCGGAGAAGTCCATCAACCACGAGAGAGCGGCCCTGTAGGCTACAACGTCGGAAGCGGTCATCGCGATGGGAACTGGAGGTGTCAGATCCGAGATGCCGGTGATTGTGAGGTTGGATCTCGCAGAAATCACGGTGCCTTGGCGGCCAAAGACGGCCATGGTTGTGGTGATGTTGGGGATGATGACATTGAGGGGCAATTCAACTCCGGGTTCTCGTCGACACTTGCGCGACACCGAGTCGAGTCCGTCGCAGAGAAACAGGCCGGCATGGAGCAGGCCATCGGCTGACGCGGAGAGGCACAGGTCTGCTGCAATGCGACTTCGATTGGACCGTGACCCAAAGAAGACGCAGTCGCTGTCGGAGAAGGAGGAGCTGGCCCCCCATCGACCCCGAAACTCGGTCTGGATGGCCGGCACACCCCTGATTCGCACAAGGGGATGATCTAGATTCCCAGTTGGAGTCCAGGGAGCAGCCAGGCTTAGGCCTCCCGAGACAACATAGGACGCGCACTCGAGGTCTCTTTCGGACGGCCGGCAGAAGATGGGCTCGGCAACGGTGGAGAACAGGGAATTGGTGATGAGGTTGTGCACAACTGAAGAGTAGGCGTAGGGAACGATCGAGATGGGCGGAAACGTATCTTGGTCTTGGAAGGCGTTGATGAACGGGCCGACATAGGAGGCGTTGAAAGGGCCGATGCCAGACGTGACGTCGTATACCAAGGCCGTGTCGAAGACGGTGACGAGGGAGGTTCGGGCTGGGTTGAGAGTCAGTTCAGGGAGGTGTGTAACTTGGAGCCTGCGGCCAATGCCCGATACATGTACGTACCGAAAAGCAGGATGCCCGCAAACCACGGGAAAATGGTCAAACTGAGCCTGGCGAGGGCGCAGACACGGGTGCTCATCCTTGTATGTTTCCCGGCGATGAGCTGAGCGGTACCCATCAGGGAGGTAGTCGGTGAAAAAGCCAGGAGGTTGGCAAGTAAGAGCCCGGCACCCTTATTGCTGGCCATCTTGTTCCAATGGAGACGTGCGAATGAGTTGGACATGGCAGTCGTCGAGGCAGCCGTCAACACACCCTGCATGCCACGAACGGCAATAAGAGTATCGCCAAAATCGACCCTGGCCCACCAGCTCAGGGGTTTCTGCTCATCCGACAGTCGTTGCGTCCATGTTGTGGTGAGGGTCGCGAGAATAATCAGCACAAATAGTGCTGACGAGACCGCAACCAAGACCGACTGCCATACCAGCTCTCCGTAACGCATTTTTACCTGGATGCGTCGATTTTGTGGGAGCTAGAACAATTAGGCATTGCACACACATGGTACTTGACTCGGAGGGTTAGCTGGGAAAGACCTTGGTTATAAATGCCGGGGTTATACACGCTAGGGGTCGCAACACGTCTTTGCATGTCGACTGATTAAAGCCTCTTCCCACCAACTGGGAAAAGTCAAAGATCATACCTCCAACAATCCAGGCAAGCTGGTGCCAAAAGAAACCGAACGCAGTGGGCGGTGGCCCGTGCAAGCAATGGCCCTGAGTGGCACCCAGTGCATAACAGCCACTATCATCCCCTTAACACACCACCATTCAGGCCACCATTCAGACCAGCATGCCAGAGGCCATTATAACCTCCTCAGTCATCCTAACTCTGGGCTTCTGAATAATAAGAAGAAAGCGACCATTGGCCACAATGCCGCCTCATTTACCCTACTCCAGTCAGGGTCCACCTTGGATGTGAAGGCTTACCTTGATGACCACCATATTCTATACTTTAAAGCCGATTTGTGGATACGGCATCCTAAATAGCCATCTCTATCGAAGGCATCCAGTTGTTGAGACAAAGGGCGGGCTACCTATTATTTCTCCAGCCGACCTGCGGAGAGTGGAGGAAATCTTTTGGAAACACGGGCTTAAAGCACTATTTCAACACTCCTGGCCCTGGGTTTGAAAGACCTTATTTTCGCTGGCTGGGAGCGGATCCAACAACCAGCGATAAATAGAATGGTGGATTCAATAGTAGTGCGAGTCTACGATGCGTTAGAGGGCGAGGGTCGGTTGGCTGCGTGGTACGAAGATGGTGGGGTGACTCTACAAAAGAGTACCTAATTGTAGTGGATTGTTAACCCTGTAGAGAATTACTTTCAGGCACTGAGTTCAGTTTCTTTGGCCACCAGGCTTGCCAGGATAAGAGCCTCGGGTCAAAATTCCCTAATCTGTACAAGAACCTTACCTTACATGTTCTAACTGCCTTAGGTTCTCGGCCTCAATCTCGCCAACTTGAACCAGAGACGCCCCCGAAATATTGCGTACCACTACTGTCACGGGTCATACCATTGTGGGCTCATGTTTCACGTTAATCGCGCGGGCTCGAAGGCCCCGGTGAGAATGATTGGTCATTGCATCGCCACCGGTCTCAGCCGCAAGCAGTATTGAAGCCTCGGGCATGAAGCCACCAGTCCAGACCTCATCCCGTTCACACCCTCAGCGACCCGTCCTATAAAAATCGCGCAAAGATGATTTGTTGCTGACAACACCAAGTGAGTTTACAGAATGCAAATCGATCTCAGCCAGTTTGGCGCCCCACACATTCTGTCCAGGCATACATGTAAAGGGGGGGGGCATAAAGCATGGTCAACCTCATGTCCATGGAAAGGGTCAAGACCTCGTCGAGATACTTAACGTTTCCCCTCAATTCAAACGTCCATCCACACGATGGCGTTGGCAACCACATCAATTGGCGCTTGTTCGTTTACTCCATCGTGCAGCATTCATGGCACGGGAGTTTTGACACGTTGGGCAGAGAAGGTCTACTCTCAAACGACAAAGACCGGCACAGTGGTCGTCGTGCACATCATCAACAGTGTGGCAGGCACCACACGCATCTCTACCATTGCCAAGAATGTCCCACCAGGCTTCGTGCCTCCTCCCACGAACTTCGGGGGGACGCGAACCGGAACAGCAACCTACACGCGGCATGGGAGGGAGCAGACAACGGGAGTGTAAGTCGGTTCAAAAAAAAAAAATCCTCCCACCATCCTATCTACCTACCTATCAAAACAAGCGTAGCCACGCAAGTGGCACACAGACAGCATCGTTGCTGACAACTCCATGTCGCTGGCAGAACGTATCCCACCCCCTTCCTCGTCCTGCCCGACGCCTACACCATCAGCGGAGACTACCAAATCGGAAGCCCCTCTGCCTCAAACCAAAACGTAAAATGCGTCCGAAATGCCAACCAAGCATACGATATCCCGATCAACTGGCAGCCGGCCTGGAGCTACACAGATCCCGAATGGAATCTAACTTTTTTTTATGACCCGAAGGACGAGCTGGGGTGGAGCTACAGCTATCTCGAGACGACCAACTATACCATCTATTACAACATGAAGCCGCTGATCGACGTCATTCCCGACGATAACCCTGATATGCCACATTCGGTCGCAAGGGCATGCGTGCCCGACCTCGTTCCCCAACCTTATGCAGTTGAGGCGATCCCCAACTGGAAAGTTGTTGGGTCCAAGTCGGTAACCTATGAAGGAACAACGGCTACTGCTATCGGGCCCTAGCTATGAAAGAAGTGGATTAAGGCAGTCCCTAAATTGCTTCAAAACTGGAAAACACGTGGATTAGACATATTTGTTGCACGGATCACTCGTTCATACCTAATTGCAATCCTGCCCTTTGTGGAAATATGAAAGTGCCCATACCTCACACCTCATATACGCAGACACTGGTGACGTCGTTTCCACA
>Ga0247765_1001194_pt1 | contig 13945 bp, 18 predicted proteins | sample UWRJL106311C6_FD_179949 | JGI IMG/M metagenome (GOLD analysis project Ga0247765, IMG submission 179949) | Plant litter microbial communities from Arlington Agricultural Research Station in Wisconsin, United States - UWRJ-L106-311C-6 | ecosystem: Environmental > Terrestrial > Plant litter >... | reverse complement strand
ACCGTAGAATGGTGTACAGACAGGTATCTTGGGCTGGCACGTGGTGTTGGATTTGACTGTTACTGATCTACACCAAGTTTGCACGGAAAACTGTAACAGTCATATCCGACACCACGTGGCTGGCAGCCACTAAGAATATGTTGTCGCGACCGGTAATTGGACTAGGGGGTTCCGGTCCTCCTGCATTTCAATAAGATTACACTAGAGGGAATCACTGGGTTTGCGACTCAGTGGAGTTTACGGGGCCGATGCCGATGCTCGAAAAGCCACCCCGGAGAAGTTGTGGATCAACCGTTTATTAACAGTGAGATGAAGGATGGGCCCGCCAGGGTTCTTACTGGCGCAGGCTCCACACGCCAAAATAACCTTTTTTTTTTTTTTTTCCCACCGGCAAGGCAATATGACTTGTGACAGCGAGCTAAGATGAACTGCTGTTTCACGAAAAACGCAGATGCACTCCTTCGAGAAACGATCAGGTTTGCCAAATTTTATCCCACGTTATCGTTTCTGACTTGGACGCAACCCCAATGCGGGTCCCAAATGCGCTAACTTCCGGCCGCGTCTGTCGCGCATGCCTTCATCCCCCGCAGGAGCATTTCGGGAATGACTGAGACAAGTGGCTGCTTGGGACCGATGTGGCTTTTCTGGGCAGCTCTTCTTGGCATCTCCCTTGAGATCCGTCATTTCGAGGCGGTACGAGAAACGTCGCACGGTTTATGATACCTTACACAGAAGATCAAAACACAAGGTCCATCGTACGCAGTGTCTATTCGTGAAAGCTATCCCTTCCGCTTTTCAACAAAAAAACTTAAAAGACTGTAAGTCGAGAACTCCACCCTTCACTAGATGATCTCCAGGGACGTTTGCTGCTGCATCGAGCCGGACAACATGGGGCACAGAGCTAAAAAGAATCAAGGATCTGTGACCCACATGTCTTGAAACGACTGGCCAACTGTTTTTGGCATCCTTACACTGGGCCTGTTCCTTGCAGGTGACTGAGTGGCACAGCCAATCGCTGATCCCCATTTCCGCAGGGGCTGATGCAAGGCACGCGGTTCTTCGTCCATTCGCAGGGGTGCCCTCGACCAGCTTTGGAAGCTCGCATTTCCTGGGCGCGCCAACTGAAATCCTCTGCTCCCGGTAGAAAAAGGAGCGCATCTCTCCCGCTCGCCCACTCCCGCTTCCTTTCCCCTCTTTTGCTCCCATCGCCATCCCAGCGCCTTCGTACCCACTCTCGTTTTTGTTGTGCTTGTTGCTTCGGCTTCAGCCTCACCCACACTCATTTGAACATTTTTCTACGAAGATAGCAATTTCGAGCATCTCCTGTGTCTTTGTCCTATCCTACTATTCAAGACAAACGCCGGTCTCGTTATTGTACTCGTCACACTTCGATTTTTCTCGCCGCAACTACCAAACCCACTTCTTGCAACACCCGTCTGTATCGCCGTTCGCGCCGCACATCAGATTCAAAATGCAGTTCAAGAGCCTCTTCGTCATTCTCGCTGCTGGCCTGTCGGTCGCTATGGCTAGTGAGGAGAAGGACACCACCGTCACCTCAACCTCGACCCAGACCCGGACTCTCACCATCACCGAGTGCGAGCCCAGCAACACAGCCTGCCCCGGGTATTGGACTAAGAACTCGACTGTCTCTGCCCACCCCACGTACAGCAAGAACTCGACCGACTGGGCCTACCCCACTGGCGGCAAGGTCACCGAGACGAAGCCGATTGCCACGATCCCCGCCAAGACCACGGCCCCAATCCCCACAGCCGGTGCCGGCGGCCTGTTCGTTCAGTCTGGCCTTCTGCTCGGCATTCTGGGCGCCGGTATCGCACTCGTGGCCTAAGCACGCTGCCACCTATACCCTGCACATTACCTACCCGACCCACTGCTGGTGAAAGCCACCCGCGGCGTACCTAAATCCATCGGCACATCCTCAACGTACCTATTTTAACGATCGTACCTGAACCGCCATTTTGGTTCTCTCTGATTCATGTTGGACCATATTTCTTAATTCCAAGGGGGCGAGATGTTTGGGGCTTTTGGAGGTGATGGATATTCTGATACCTCACAGGGCAGCCTTGCCCTTTTCAGTTGGGCTGCTGGCTGGCATGTTTGCATGTTAAAGAGAAAACAGAATCAAGGCTTCGTGGGTCCGGCCTTTGAATGTATTCAGGGGCTACCTGGGAGTTTCGTGTTGCATACGAGGGCTGGACATACTCAGGCACGGAAATGATAATGATAAACCCATGGTCCTCCAGATGATTGTTTTGATGTGCGTTCCATTCCCGGATCTACGTCTGGGCGTTTCCCCTGATGAGGAAACTGTAAGGTTGCGAACGGCTAAAGTTTGTATTGTTTCGTACACCAACGCACGTGTTGCCCGTTGATGACTTGGAGTCTTTGCCTGGTAGTGGGTATCGGTCCGATTTTTTGGATTTTTTTTTTTCGCAGTGATTTACAATGAAAACAGTCGAACCGATAACTGCCTTCGGCGCCAGCCTTTCCAACAATAGACTTTAGCCAAGGCTACTGGAGGCTTCTGAGATTTTTGCAGGATTGATCGGGTCTTGGCTCAGCCCCTTCCTTCAAGAACTGCCTGGTCCACGGGTGCTACCCTCCTTTTTCTCCCCTGCTGAGGACCCAAACCAAAGTTACCTTCATCATTGCTCTAAAAGGCTTGGACTCAGTCCTGTGGTATTATGTTAGTCTCAATGCACGGCTTCCTTCTGTTTTATCATTCGTCCAGTTCAATTACATCGAAAGCATGTCTTGTCGACGGTGACAAGGTAAATGAAACGCAACTAGTATAAGTCCTTTTGTGCCCTCTTGTGTTTGCTAACCATTAGCGCACACCTGATAACGCCGTCTATGACCCCAAAATCCTTGCCCGGGCACTACCTATCTTCATCAGTGCTCCCCTCGGTTCCCAAACCCAGCCACCGACCCTTCACGGAGCAGTAATCATCGTCCTGCTAATCTACATCGTGGCATTTTCCTGCTGCACACCTCGCGCAGAGAGCCATGTTGGACTTGGTGACGGTTGTGCCTAAGAGTCTTAGGTCAGAAGACTGTTGCGCGGACACATGACTGACGTTGACTTACACCCGTGCGTGAGCCAGTGGTCACAATACTTATCGGCCATGTTTGTGGTTGCACAAACTCGGGATACGGGGGCCTGACTTCACACTTCTGTTACAGATGATCAGACCTTAACGAGCTAACAGTTGGTAGGTAATGGGGACGGACATCCAGCTTAGCAGCCCAGATATGATGAGAAACACTTGTTGTGCTGCGAGCAAAGGACTTCGGAACAGAGAAAAGAGCGGCGGCGAGTATTGTAGGCACACAGTCAAACCCTGGGTAGAGACGGATCTTGAATCTTTATACTCGTCAGCCCTCACCGGGTTGGACTATCGATCGGGAGCGGCGCGGCAGCGAGGCCAGAAAAAATAAATCGAAGCTATCACATCTCACATCGCTGGTTCCCTGCAATACGGCACAGTTTCCTGCGATCTTGCAAATCAGGGCTCACAAATTCCTTCCGCTTGCCCGCTTCTGAAGAAACCTGCAGCAGTCTGGGTTTATCACAGCTCCCTTCAGCTTTCCGGCCCTCCATCACGCTCGCCACTCGGACGATTCCATTGTAACCGGCGTGGCCAGATGTACCATGAGTGGACGTCGTCTACGGCCTTCAGGGCCAACGCGTCTCGAAAGTTCCGGAGTTTACCCAAGTGGAGCAGGACCCGTACCCGGTGATGCCTGTGAGCCTCAACGATACGCTCGCTCCCGCGACAGCTTCGAAGCCTCCCCTTTAGTCACCCAGTACGAGACCACTTTCCACTTATGAAAGGCATTAAGCCAGCCCACCGGAAGACGGGATAACCCCCGGAGGTTTCAGCTCGGCCTGGTTTTTCTAGTTCTGGGGCACCGGAATCAGCCGGCTCGCTGTCTGCAAGATCCTGCACTTTGAGGGTTGGCAACAAGTCATCTGAGTTACCGATAGCCACGTTGTTTCGCTGCACAACCCACAGCAGCCCCATCCATGTCAAATTTCGTCACTCTTGGGTTATCAGGTCTCCTTCGACTGGACATTGCTCCTGCACACCGTCCTTGGAATACCACAAGGGGTGGGCGTCTGACGTGAACTTTGAGACTCCGTCTGACAGAGGACCGACAGCTCCTACGTGGTGCTTGTAGACTGGCAAGTGCCCTGTCTGCTGATTTGAGTCATGACCAAAGCAACAAACCACGCGCGGCTCGCGGCTTCCGAAGGTTTCGAGCTTCAAAATCAGCAATCAGTTATATCGACCGAGTATGGCCTGTAGAGATACCATGTTCGTATCTCCCCGCAAAGCTCATGTCCCCTCCCATTCACAGCGGGTATACCCGCTTCCCGCGGCATATCCGACACGAGACGTGCCGTGGCGAGTCCAAGGGGGGCGGGGGGGTACATCGCTTCAACTTTTGTTTCTCCCGTGCGTGTGCGGGCGCCAAGCCCGTCGAGTTGGGCTGAGTACACTAGAATATTTCTCGATGTTTCTTGCCGTCCCTAGTGTCATGCCGCCAATGGCGCAGGACGGTTGACAAAGATCGACAGCGTTAACCAACGTTGACAACCAGTGGACTTGTCACGTTGCCTCGGCTTCCGAGACGGTTGTGGACGGGAATCCCACATATCCTCCAAGTTGCACTACTTCGTACTCGAGGTACTGTTACACGACACTCGGTCGATCTCAGCTGGACAAGGTCTGACGGTGGGCACCGCAAGTCGAAAAACAGGGTAAATGTCCCGAGACCTCACCGCTTCAGCCACCGCAGAGGGCTATCATACTACGCCGGTTTTAACTCCTGTGGCGGATTGGGCTAGGGACGGCTTGAGTGAGAGGGGCGGGGAAACCAGAGGGTTTTGCCCCAATCCAATCCAATGATCGGCTGCGCAGGTGAGGGCTCCAATGCCACTGCGCAGAAACCATCCCACCCGTTGAAAGAAGTCTGGCCCGAAGGAGCGTCTCACCGCTTTTGCAACTCGCCAATGTGACTGATCCGCGACGTATCCTGCGCGGCTTTCACGATAGTCCAGGCACCGACCATTCACTTGGCTACGCAGCTGACGGGTGTCCAATACCAGCTGAGGACGCTGCTGCCCTGTCAACACCATGCAACAGCGTATCCCGCTGCGGTCTACTTCGATCATCTAATTGGTTTTGGTGAGCTTTCATGGTTGCTGACCAATGGCCGACCATCGGAGGGTAACATACAGGCAAGAACGGATCAAGGGCAGCTCCTAATCGACTGGATATCTTCTGGACAGCTAGCTTCTACCAAAACGAATAAGAACCTCGTCTAGAGAAGCTAAAAAGAGGGTCCGTTGAGTCGGAGCCCCCAACGTCTTGATGATACATGTGCCTATTCGTTGATCATTTACTGCCTCAAGCCTTGGCCGCGCCAGCCTTGATAAGGAGAATGTCGCCATCCTCAACAACATAATCCTTACCCTTGGTCATGACCTTGCCCTTCGCTCTAACCTCTGCCTCATCGCCAAGTTCCCTCAGGGTGGTGTAATTGTACACAATGGCCTGAATGAAAGTCTTCTCGAAATCCGTGTGGATAACGCCGGCTGCCTGAGGAGCTTTGGTGCCGTTACGGATGGTCCATTGCCGTACCTCATCGGGACCAACTGTGAAGAAACTTCCCAGATTGAGAGCCTTGCGCATTTGGATAATGATTTTTGGTAAGGCCGACTCAGCGCCTACCTTCTTGCACTCCTCCTTAACTTCCACCTCGTTCTCGAAACGGGTTAGCCGCTCCTCAAAAGAAACAGAGAGCGGGATGATAGGGTCACCAGGGGCGTGCTCCTTGATCCACTCAGCGACCTTCGGGAGGTGCTTGTTCTTTTTCCTAATATAGTCCTTCTCCGAGAGGTTGATGAGGAAGACAACATTCTTAGCGCTCAAAAGGAACAGCGGGTTGATAACCTCAACCTGAAACCAAACAGTCAGTATGAGGTCCGGAATCTTGTACCAAGGGAAACAAGAGTAAGGCAGTGACGGGATTTCAGAATAAAACGTTATCTCAGTACGCTCGCGCCGTAGCACGATACATTCAAAGAGCTGGGTTTAAAAAATCAGGCCTTCTGGCCTTTTATCATCATGAAGGTCGGGGTATCCTTGAAGAAAAGAAAGTTACTCACCTCCTTGGGGGTCCACGTCCCCTTGCGCACATCTTTCCCGTCTTTCAACCAAGCCAAAATCTTTTCAATAATGGCCTCTTCCTCCCTAGCCTTCTTCTGTTCGAGGCTCTGACCGCCCTGGCGAGTCTTTTTCTTTTGATTCTCCAGCGCCTTCTCGACAAACTCAATATCCTTCAGTCGGAGCTCCTCACTGATAATGTCAAGGTCACGAGTAGGGTTGACATCTCCCTCAACGTGGATAATTTCGGCATCATCGAAACACCGTACCACCTGGAAGATGGCATCGACGGCTCGGATATGCGACAGAAAGGCATTGCCAAGACCAGCGCCAGTGGAAGCACCACGAGTCAGACCGGCGATATCATAGACCGTAAGGTTGGCTGGAACCTTTGACTTCGGCTGGTACTTCTGGCATAACCAGTCGAAGCGCTCGTCAGGGACAATAACGCGGGCCTCTTCTGGGTCGATGGTGGCATAGGGGAAGTTCTAAACGTTCTATTAGCGACAGTGAGCGGTGTGTGCCTTTTGGGAAGAAGGCAGACATACGGCGGGATTTCCAAGATCGCACTTGGTGATGGCTTGGAACAGTGTGGACTTGCCCACGTTTGCCAGGCCAACCTAGTCGCCCAAGATGGTCAGCAGGATTGGCGAGTCATAGCTCAGCCCAGGCAACCCACAATGCCGCTCTTCAAGTTGTTTCCCGGGCGACCTAGAAGGATCTTCTCCTCGACAACCTGCTTCTTGGGAGGCATCTTCTTCCGTTTGCTGTAGTGACGAGTGGAGATGTAGAGGACGGTGCAGTCAAGCACGTGTTTCTTGGGAAACGCAGAGCTAGCTGCGACGGGTCGAAAGAGGGGTAAAGGAGAAGCGAAGAGGAGAGATCGAAGAGTCGTCGTTTTGCGCGTGCTCGTGACTGAAAGCCACGAGCCGTAAAACGTCCCTAGTGCCGAGACAAAAAGGCGCTGGCCAGTCGAAACGACTGGTCAACTCGACTAACTGGGAGCAGACGGCTGTCCCAGTGATCGCTTGATGTTCTGGTCCGCCGCTGTGAAAATCGCGTCGTTGGATCGCGGAAAGCTTGGGAAAGCTTTGCGAGGGGTAAACTGCAGCTGAAAATTTCAATTGGGCCCTTGATTCCTTGGTGGGGAATTAATCTGCTACCTGGAAGATCAATTGCCCGAGGAGGGGTCGTTTGAGGAGGGTTAGGGTTTTCGCCTTTGCCAGCAGAGATAAGCGCCCTTTGGATCATCAAATCGATAGCCTCGGAGCACAGCGCTTCAGCCTTCGACGCGACAAGAAGCCTGCCACGCCAACTCAAGGGTCTGGTGAGCAAGACGAGGCAGCCAATTGCCTCTCTAACTATCATGGTATCTGTGACTCTTTGTCGCAGTGGAATTCCTACAATCCAATCATCTCGAACCCTACAACATCACCTCACGATTAATGCCGTTGCGGACCTGGGAGCCTCGCTTATCCGATCCAGCTCGAAGTAGGCTTTGTCTCCGTCGCACGAGACCGAATCAACCAGCACCGACTCCGACTTAACCTCAGGCTTCCCAACGAGTCATTGACGGCTAATTCGACCTGGGGACTGTATCTCAGTTGTCGCCTCTTCCACCTTAGCTCCTCCCATCATCCCGCCCTTGGCATATCGCATCTGCTACAATGCCATCTCGGAAGCCGCAAAGACCAGTACGATCCCACCGGACAACCTTATCCCTCCAGAAGACTGAGGTCATCATTCATGTCTACGACTTACTTCCCGTATGATATTCTCCCCCGCAGCTCCCTTACCGCCGGCGTCTCTTCCCTAGCATGCTAATAGCGTTGCTTCCGTCTAGCCCGGCCGCATCTCCTCGACGCTGTGGTTCCTTGGGACCTCTCTCCTCCACTCAGGCGTTGTCATAAACGGCAAAGAATATGCCTACGGAGGCCACGATCGGCGCGGTGTGACCGGCGTATACTGGACGAAGCCCAAGACCGAACCCCCAGGTGGCACCTTCAAGTGCGAGATCCTCCACGGCTTTACGCTTGCCACACAATCCGAGATTGACACTATTATTCGTGATGCGTCGGAAGAATTCCTTGGAACCGCCTATAACCTTCTCACTAAGAACTGCAACCACTTTACCTCGTATCTCTGCCAGAAGCTCACGGGGCGTGCCGGACCCGGATGGCTGAACCGCGCCGCCAGCATCGGCGTCGCTCTTCCTTGCGTTGTGCCTCGCGATTGGATCGAGGCACCCGACTTCGAAACAGCAGATGGTGACCTGTTGGACGAGGACGATCATGCCGATGAGAGGTCTAGGATGCTGCGGTCCTCGGATGAGCAGCCACGCTTGGTGGAACAACCAGGGCGGCGCAGCACCACTGACCTAGAGTGGGATAGCGATGAAGAGCGGCGCCATGGCGGTAGCGGTAAGGGCAAAGGGAAAGCTCCTCCAAGAGATGCTGCCGGACGGACGCTCCCCAGTTCGGAGAGGGCACCTGCATCGTAAGACGATGAAACCGCTGTCTTTTTTCTACTATCGAGTTGCTTAGCATTGTGTTGGAGTTGGGCGATGGATACCACCTAGGGTTTTCATATTGATACCAAGGAGAATATTTTCCATATTCTCGGTCAGATGGATTTTTCAGTCAGTCTTGGGCATGCACACTGGATGCGCTGCGCGGGAAAAGGATTTGGCTGGTGCTTTGAATGGTATTCCGAAATTGGCCCATAGCTGAGGATGCAAGACTCACGTCATACTCTGCGGTGAATCGACTGAGCCAGGCATGCCATTCCGATATTCGCGTAGGGGGGCGTCCACCCCAGCCTCACACTGGCACGGAGCCAACGTCGTCCCACCCAAACTACACATCCCAAATTCCAAGCCTAATTTGATGTCTTGCAGCAGAGCCTCATGCTATTCCCCTCTCAAGCAACACTCGCCTAGAGGACTTGGGCCCTCGGGTACCTGCAATGTTGACAGACACGGGAGTAACCGAGTACGCGTGAGACCACCAGGCCAGGGAAATACCCGGTTTGAACACGACGCTTGATCTGTGCAACGCAAGCATCTGTGTCCTTGGTGACATCGGCCGGCATATGCCCTGAACGGTGAGGAGGAGCTTGCTGGTGTTTGATTGTGATTCCCCAAGACCTGTGTCGTTACTTACATGACCAAATGCTGAGTAATGGTTGCATCAAACCCTGGCAGCAGATGCTGTTGAGGCCGCCCTGACTGCCGTTTTTGCGGCGGGTTGCTTGACGGTGGGACCTTTTGCTTCCTCGTGTTCCAAGTTCCACGCCACGAGCTCTTCGCACATACCCTCTAGCGAGGTACAAACACCGTCATACCCTAGGCCCCCTTCTTCAATACTCTTCTTGGCCGCAGAATCATCCACAAGAATATGCATAGAACCACGGAGCGTGGACGGCTGTAGATAATTGATTGGAAACCTAGGTTCCCTTAGGCCAAACCATGTCGTGAGGAAGGGAAACCGGGTGACTATCGACACATAACTTTCAATAACGTGGGCGAAGATCAGCAGTGCAACAGGAGGGACTGATGTGACTGCAACACGCGTTACCGATAGCTCAGTGGCCAAGTTGTACAGGTCCCTGAACGCTAATGGGGGGCCCGGATCCGTGACAACAAATGGACGCCCGGCGCAGCCGGGCCTCGGTTTTCGGGATAGCGCATCCTCGAAGAGGAGGTGTGCAAGCGCAACGTTCCGACTGTCAACGAAGTTCCTGGCAACGTCAGATAAACCGGTGGGAGTCTGAGAGTTGGAGCACCTACTGTACTAAATGTGGAATCCATGTGCCGCTATCTCCCATGTTAAGGAGTGTGCCCAAGATAGGATCAGTCTTCTGACCATAGATACTGATTGATGTTAGCAAGTAATCCAAATGTGCTAGCATTGACGAGACTTACCCATTGCCAGGACGAATCGTCCCCGTCCGGAACCCCTCCTGATCCGCACCACACACGAGTCTCTCAGCCTCAGCCTTGGACCTAGAATCTTAGTTTGACAACCGTCAGCCATCTCCTCTCATGTTTCATAGGTTGGGCCATCAAACCTACAGTTGGAAAAGAATAGTCGATGCGGCCGAATCGGGGCGTCAAAATCTGCTTCCGAAGCAATATGGACATAATTTTTGGGAATGCTCTGCCAAGGCCAGACCCAGAGCTCTGCCGGGAGAAAGGAGATCGAAGCAGAAGACGTTGCCACGAAGATGTCAGCGCCGGCTTTCTTTGCAGCATCAATTACATTCATGGTACCATCCACGTTGACTTGACGGATCCGCCAATACAAACGTTCACTGCGGTCCGAAGGATTGATCATGGCTGCTGTATGGAACACCGTCAACGGCTTCTTCGCAGTCGAAGATGGCCAGGGCTTTGTTAAGGCGGCCTCGACCGATGATGGTGATGTCATGTCGGCTTTCACATAGTCGCATGTTGCCGCTTTTTCCAGCAAGTCTTGGCGGGTGAGCGTCTGGAAGTCTACGATGCGAATGGCCTCGGGCGGTTGTCCGCGCTGAAGGAGCTGCAGTACAATATCGCCACCTACCATACCTGTGGAGGACCTGTTAGCACCCGTTGGCCGTTACACGCCGCTTCGGCTTACCAGCCCCACCAAACACAACATATCTCCTATCTAAAGCGGGAGGGAGGCGGCTGCCAAAATCAGTTGGCTTCTTCTTCACTCGTTCGTACGTGTCACGGATTTGCTGCTTTGTCCAGCGTTGAGGAGCTGCGTTGATCATGCTTTCCGGAACGGCTTGCATGGCCATGTTAACTCGGTAGAGCCATATCACCACAAGCGAAAATGCGGCAGCGACTGCCCAAACGATACCGATTAGAGCCATCGTGCTTTCGTTTGCGTATCGAAGGAAGTTGCAGAAGGGGAATGGGATGTTTCCGGGAAGGAAACGGGTTTATAGGCAGGTGCGTGCGTTTCATCAAGAGGCTCGTGTTACATTTCGCTGCATGTCAGTTCGCGTTTGCCATTCGCACTTGCCAAATGACTTGGACGGACCTCTGCTATGTTATTGGAGGAAACTGGGAACTGGAACTTTTGAGTTTGTGACTGGATCGTCGCGACTCGCAAATTGTTGATTACGTAGTGTACTGACATGCTGATTGTTTGAGTATATTCCACCGCTCTGACTGCGAAATTGTGACAGTGCTTTGGTGTTGTGATCAACGTTCGCAACACAATACTTAAATAAACCATTCTCACAACAAACTCCGTGCGATTTCGCTGCTGAAAATCATGACGCGAGGGTTGCTTGTCCTAGTGTTAGCGCTTTGGGGGACAAGTGTGCAGGTGGCGCCACCTCGAGCATCTGATCTTGGTATGGGTGCAGAAGATCGCGAATTGAGCCACCTCATTGGGCAGATACCCGAGGCTACTAGCTCGGGTACCTGACGGGAGCTTCGATGGTGGGGAAGCCACCACTCTGGGATTTTTGCAAAGTTCTGAGAGAACCCCATCTCACTTCGGCAAAAACAAATTGACATCCACACCAAAAGCCTGCTGAATATTTGGAGAGCATGTCCGAGAAACGGAGTGCTGGAGAATGAGGGGTGAGGGGGAAAGCTGCGACAAGCAGGCACGGCAGGGTCGCATGCCTAGTGATGTCAGCGCACACACCAACCTCATTGATTCGCAGGAGAAGGAACGAGGGGCTGATGGTTGGATCTGTGTTTCGAAAGGGGACTGGGTTTCCCCGGTTGGCCCGTGAACCCCCCCTTGTCGCATCGGCTATCATCCGGCTCATTTTGCCTTGTCACGCCAATAACTGTCCGTAGATCATCAGGACTGCAATGATGAGGAAAACGCGCAGGACCGAAAGACGGCCGTCTAGGTTACTCTTACCGCAAGTTAGACAGACTCGTGTTGTCGGGGAATACAGGTCATGCGGCTCCACGTCACAGACCACAGATGAAGCTAGTGTCAGTGCCCTGGCAGGCGCATGGGGTTGCAGTTGGCCGATTGGCACGTCGACCAGCGCACCAGCCACATTTCCGACCTATCCTGAGCTGAATTCCCCAGCAGTGGAGGCCGGGGTAGGCCGGGTTTAGGTGGTGACCCAGATAACGGACGGAGCTTCAATCAAATGCCCTCTTTCCTCAAAAGGTGGTGGTCACTCCCAACCTCCGTCCCAACCTCGCCCGTCTTCTTATTGCCCGGCCGATTGCCTGGCGACAACCTGTCTGCTTCCACAACTTTCTGCAAAACACGCACCGGCTCACTGCTGTATATCACGCTCGATATCTGCTAGGCATTTACCACTTGTCCCCGGAATTGATTTTCAAAGCATCCTGTTTCTCGCCCGCCCCCAGTTCCCCGTCCCGCCAGTTTCGCAATGCGTCAAACCACCATCTTCACCGTGCTCTCCGCGGTCGCTGCGGTCGCTGCCCAGCAAAATTTCACCGTTGACCCCAACTCTGTCGACGCCACCACCAGAAGTAAGCCTCGGGGTCCCGTGTGCACCATCCCTGTACACCAAAACTAACGGTTATGACCAGCCCAGTGGTGCAATGCCGAGTTCAACAGCTGTGGAATCCTCTGCGGCGGTCAGGCCAAGATCAACAACTGTTCTCCGGTATGTCTACACACTGCTCGGCAGTTCCGCGTGGGCAACCGGCTAACCGATGCGCGGCTCGCAGGCTACGCTGAAGTTTGAGTGCACTTGCCAAAATGGCACTGCGCCAGGCCTTCAGTACTACATTCAGACCATGCCGACAGTGAGTAGCGGCCCGCCACAACGACTTGAAGGAAGCTAGGCGTTACTAACGGCTCTCGTAGCTCCTCTGCGAACAAGCCTTCCGGGAGTGCATTGCGAAGAACGCCGGTGACCCGATTGCCCAGGACAAGTGCACAAAGGACATCAAGAACAACTGCGGCACGCTTGATCCCGCCAAGGCGAATGTTGGTGGCGGCAGCTCCACGACCACCGGCGCCTCACCTAGCGGTTCGGGCTCGGCGACTGGGACTGGAGCACCTGCGACTACTGCCACCCAGCAGGGTGCCGGACAAACTCACGCTGCCCATGGCGTTGTTGCGGTTGCTGCCGGAATTCTGGCTGCGGCTCTGCTCTAAGCGGACAGTGTGCTAAACTGTCAGAGAGAGCGGGCATCTTAGTCAGAATATTGATCGTTGCGTTTTTCCCTTCTTGTATTGATTTTTCCCGCTTAATCCCGCTGGATAGGTGTTTGTTTGCAAGGGCGATCACAACGTACATACCGCAACGATCGCCTTGGAGGCCTGGGGATACCCATCTGCACGACGGAGATGATGATAATTGGTTTGATGTCTGTATGAAGGGAAATGGTCATTGTGAAGAAGGGGAGGAATACCATGCGGTAACTGATAGGTCGCGAGAGAGACAATGGAGCCCTTGTTTAATAGCTCAGCGCAGTCAACAATCATTGATTTCGTTGGTGGCGCTGTAACAAGTGGTATTGCTACCATATGTGTATTTCCCTTGCCCTTGTTTGGCTTTGTTCGGGGAGGCAGCTCACAATGCCCTCGAGTAGCTAACTGAGTATTTATTATAGTGATCCCCTTCTGTCAACCATGTCCAGAACATATTTTATTCTCGCTTCGAAGGTCTTCGTTGGAAAGCATGCACCGCTTGATTCGAGAAGAACACGATGACGATGGCGCAATTCCCGCCTGAGATCGTTACTGAAGTCCTCAAGGAGAAAATAGCACGACCACCGGCATGTGTACATCAGCTCGTAGCACAAGATT
>Ga0247765_1001193_pt1 | contig 13947 bp, 17 predicted proteins | sample UWRJL106311C6_FD_179949 | JGI IMG/M metagenome (GOLD analysis project Ga0247765, IMG submission 179949) | Plant litter microbial communities from Arlington Agricultural Research Station in Wisconsin, United States - UWRJ-L106-311C-6 | ecosystem: Environmental > Terrestrial > Plant litter >... | reverse complement strand
TGAGCGCGGGGGGGGGGGGGAGAATATGCTTTTCTAGGTCCACGGTCCCGGGCCGAGAACCAGACGAAGGCAACAGAAACACAAAAAAAAAAGGCATCACGGCCAAGCCGTTTGATATCGACGCGATTGATGATGTTGACATGAAACCCACCAGGCTGGACTCGAGGCCAATATGCGCAGATGGAAAAAAGACGGAGGTCATCTTCCAGAAGTCGATGCTTCGTCCGACTCGTTCCCTTCGCTTCGACCCACCTCGTCATGCTCGCCTCGCTACATCCATGTACGTCACACAAAATGCCATATACACAAATGTACGGAGGGAGGGATGGAGGTGGAGGGAAGGAAGGAGGAAGAGGAGGAGGAGGAGGAGGAGGGGGTGAGACGGCTGTCGGATAGGGGATGCTACCGTGCCAGTCCAGTCCCGCACCCAGTGCCTGATCACCTATGTCGTGCATGTACCACCGAGGACTGAATTTAGACCTCCTAACGCTGACCCTGAGCCTGCAATGCTGGTGCAGCCGACGGTTTGCACATGCCTTACTTTCCCAGCGGCGGCTGGTCTGCTTTGGTCCAGTCCAGCATGGCTGTCCTTTTAAACCTCTCGTCACTTGCCTCTCCTTCCACAACGACCCAGAACGGCGGAGGGGCCCTCACGCTGTCGATATTAACATGCTATGCCGCTCAGGAACCGCGTCTTGGCAGGGCCGGAGGGTACATGTACTAGTTACTGCACCACCGGGTGGTCGCGCATTTTGGACCATAACTCTGCTTGCTAAGACCCGACCGATGCTAGCAATTCATTCCCTTGATCTTGTGCCGCTCCTGATTACCTCGTGTGGCTGACCGCCGTTGACACGATGGACATGGCCGCACCTCGAGACGAAAACCGGTACCAAGCTGCAAATCGAGGTCGCGAAGCAGGAACTGCAAATCATCCACGCGGGCGAATAGGAATTGCCCGCTCCTCGTCCAATCGCAAGCCCGAGATTTTCCTCTTCCCCCCTCCAATGAGGCCGGAAGAAACCGTTTCTTGATCGTCTCGATATATTGGCTTCCTTCCTTGTTGGCGGACCTGCATCAAAGCCACATGTTTTTTTTTGTGGTGTAATTTGTCCAAGGTATCATAGGTCATCGAAGCATGACGAAGGATGACTGCGACTCATTTGTCCTCTCGAATATTAACAAAAACTGCGGTGGCTTTCAGCCTCCTTCTTTAGCCTATCCCGCTTGGTTCTATGGCCCCCTATAACACAATTCATGATATATAGCCCACTGCCCACCATTCTCACTCAACAGACCTTTCGCCAGAAGCATGAGACGAACAGTGGACGAGGCCCTTCCTGATCATAAAGGCACCTATATAAGGCGGGGGAGGGACAGATGGAAAATCTTGAGATTCCATCTAAACCCCAGCTGTTCCGTGCCGCGTCGTTCGTGTACCTTGTTCATGACAAGCCGCTTCTATTTTCGTGATCGACCTCATGTCCGTCAAGAGGCTGGGAAATCTACGGCAGAGACATTGCTCGATCTTTCCGACCTGTAAATTATTCCGTGTCACAACGTTACCGGCGGGTTTGTAGTCCGGATGGGCGGACAGGAGCTGGTGATCGTGTGCTCGGGGTGGGCTTGTTGAACTGGAAATCGCGACCTGAACATCGACAGGGACTTGGCCTCGCCACTGGTGCCCCAGCATCTTGCGACGGTGCCTCGTGCCCATTCAGTCGTTCTCGGATTGTCATTGCTCACAAGCAGACGGAGCGGCCCAGTGAGCTAACCAAAGCCCGCGCATGCACCCTGGTACAACAAGCTTCTTGGTAAGAATAGGCCGAACCCTCTATACACGCTAAACCAGGGTATATATTCAGCCTTCCGCTCTTGTGTACAACTCCATCGCTCAAGCCCAGTCGTAGCAATAAACGGTGCAACTACAACGTTGCGTGATCAATAACAGTCGTCTCTGTCCATACACACCCGTCTTTCTAAGCCGACTAAACCAGGCGCCCAAATAAAAAATGACTAAGATATGTGGCTGACAAAAAGTCCGAGTGGATTGCTGGTGTGTCCCAAACTTGCTTGGAAAGGATCGGCAGCTGAACACGGCGTATTGATAAACAGGTTCAACCCTTTACCGGGTCTGCATCCTTGTTCAACTCGGGCTCATCTGCATCTGCATTATCCATCCAGGCTGAATAATCGTCCTCATCGCCAGCCGGGGGTTCTGACGTGTCTGTTGTTTCCCGTGCGTCTTCTCCGGGGCTGTTGACACCCTCTATCCGCATGTTGGGGTGTGCTGCAGCTGTCTCCCCACCACCCTCGCCGTCCTCGAGAGTCGGGGGAATGTATACTGGACTATGTGACTCGCTCAATGGTGTCGTCGGCTCTGAGTCCACAGGGGCGGCCACAACGAGAACGTTATCTGGAAACGGCTGCTGGCCCTGCATCTGCCGTCTTGCCGGTAGCTGAGGAGGTGGTACAGGACGACGTCGCTCGGGCTGGTGCTCAACTTCCGCCGGCGGTAAGTCTGGCGGGGGGACTGGCTTGCGCTTCGGGGCTGGAATGGGAGCCGTTTTGCTCTTCTTATCGGGCATTGGCAGTGGCGTGCCCGGCGGGGGTAGTGGTCGTCCTCGCCCCATGGGCTGGTTCAAATCGAGTGACGATTCACCCTCGGTCGACTGATTGTCCTTCATAAGCGCCCCTTTGGCATGGCGCTGCAGGGCATTCAGCCCCCATTGTTTGGCTGATGCCACTGCATTCGATGCTGCCGCCAGGGCCGTCTTCTTTTGAGTTTCGCTGTTGGCCGGCGACCCTGGCATCGGAGGGGTTGATGTCATCTCACGACGGCCAAATAACCCCCTTGTAATTGAGCCTGTCTGGCTTTTGAGAGAACCACGGGTGGACAACAGCGAGGGGGATTTTGCCCCGCTGTCGTCGTGGCTCCCAGTAGAAGAAGCCGTGTTTCTCCGTGCCTGAGGCGTGGCCTCCAGATCCTGCTCAGGTTCCAGGTTTTCTTGAGAGGAGCTGGATGATTGACCAGACTTAGACGTGATATAGGGTTTAAAAGCCGGTGTTAGTGGTGTTTGTGAAGGTATCGAAGCTTGTGATTTGGCCGATAGCGCCGCCGTGGCCGAAACCTGCCCATCCTTGGGCGGCGATGAGGCCGTGAAGACGTCTGCGTTCGTGGTGTCTGTCTTCACGAGTGGTATGGGCGGCTGAACGAACGAGGCGGATTGTGCCGATCGTGGCGTTGCTGTCTCTGGTCTTGTGTCAGGGTTCATATCGACCTTATTGTCCCCTCTAATCTCGATACTTGATGATGATGCTGAAGGTGATGGTGTCAAATCTGTTTTGCCCCTGCCCGACATTCGTCTACCAAACAGGCCAATCGAGGGCTTCGCCTCCAGGTTCGGGACACTGTGGCTCTTTTCCATTGAGGACAGTTCGCTCTCTTGGATTGCTTGACTATCCTCCAGGCGGTCACCTTCGTCTGTCTCACCTTCCTGGGCAAGTATCGCTTCCAAGTCTACGGAAGAAACGATTCTATCGTCGTGGAAAATACCGCCCCTCCACTTCTTGTGCTCAGTGTTGAAGAACGGCAAATCATCCCAGAATGGGTAGACGAGGGTTTCTGCTATGACTTCCTTGATGCGGCTCTCGATCTGTCGTAGGATGACAGTATATGTAATTTGGCGGGAGCTCACTATAGGCTCGATCGTCATTTCCATTTTGGGAGTTTGTTGAAAGCACAGCCAAATTCGGTTGCTTGGTGGCGGCTTGATCTTGAAAAGCATGTGTCCCTCCAGCTTCCTGATGACGACCGCAAGAACCAAGTTGACCTCACGAACCTTGAAGCGAGAACCCAAATCTATCCGTGCCGTAGCTGCTACTTCCAGACGGAAGTTACCGGTATACCGCATGTCGGCTTCGATCCCGCATTCACCCTCGACGGTGAGGTCTCTGAGGCGAGGGTTTGTAATGTATGGAGCTGAGTTTCCTGTATCGATGCCCCTGATGACGATATTAGAAAGGAAGGCTGGGCGTTTGACGCGGGCAATCTTTTTCATGAGCTTTTCCCGGATAAAATTTTCCGTATCCTTGGTTTTATGAACGGCAAGGAACATTCTGCCGATCATGGCATTGAGCCATCTCGTCTGCATATGTTCTTCGGAGGAGTGAAGCTTCTGAACCAACGATATGATGTTCTTGATATCGAACAGTATGGGAGACGGCGCCCTGTTTTCGGCGACGTAACTCTGCTCCTGATTTCGTAGGAGTGCAAAGTAAAAGTCTTCCTTGGCAGAGCAATTTTCCGAGAACAGGTAAAAGGGCTTGGAGAGCTGCGCGTCGGGACCCGATTCCAGCCCGTCTGATTTTCTTGAGAGACAGATGGCATTCCGCTTGATATATAGTTCGCCCTCGGGTATCGTCTCTTCACCCGAGTATATGCACACATCGTGGTGAGCGAGGGAGACAACATGGCGGACCTCGAGTTGCTCATCATCGTCGAAGAGCATCAGGTAGCCGTGTCTATACAAGGGTTAGTTCAACACAACTAAGATATCAGGGCGCGCAGTATACCTCAATACCACGTAAAAGACATTCCCAGCCTTCCGAGGGCGCTGGCTTGCATTGTTGTGATTATCCAGAGGGCTTGCTGGCTGTTTTCTGTCGAAGATGCTCCGGTACATAGTTTGGTAAACGCTGGGACTAGGCGAAGCCACCGTGGCTGATCCAACGGGTGTCGAACGTTCAATGGGCTTTGCATTTATACCCATTGGCGTGTACTCACGACACACGGCAAAGTACCCGGCAGCCACATCAGACTCGGTATGGATAGCTTTGATTCTGGCTTCATCCTTCTGTACGGCTTTGAGGGGCTCGAGATCGTCGCCCGGTTGGATGAGATCGTCCGTAGCCGAGGCAGAGGAGTTGCCATCGCCGCGGCGGTAAGGGAAAGTCAAATGTGCGTGCACCAAGATGACAAGGATAAGAAGTGGGAGCAGAGTAAGGCCGCCGAGAAGGTAGGCGAACAAGAACAAAGTCCAACCCATGATTGCTGAGTATGTCGGGTAGCAGAGGACCCTTGCCCACCTGCTACCTTTTTATACAGGCAACAATTGCTTGTCGCATCGATTCGCACAGCGAGAGAGACACTCGGACGGCGTTGTTGGAACAAATCGTTAGAATGTGCGGAAGCCTCGACGTGTCCCGCCAATTAGGAATGAGGTCATACGGCCAACAGTGGCGGCAGGCAGAACCGACGTTGCCGACCCCCTGTGAGTTACCCCGGTAGGTGCATACCGTCTCCGCACGAAGGGAGCACCGATAACTAACTGCAGCAAGGGCTACCAATCCGTAAACAGTCAAAGGTTATACCTACAAAACGAATGATAAATGTGCTCTAGCCTGGTCTGTTGAGCTGTGTCCGAGAGAGAAGAGGGGCCCCAAAGCCATGCTGCATCAATCCAACACACCGTAGAAATGCAATTGAGCCGAGCATATCTTGGGGTGTGTTGCACGGGTCCTCATGGCGGTGATTGAAAGTCATGTTGACTGCAATGCTAGCTCATGGAAATACGATGTGCACAATGGTCGGCATGACCTTAGTATAACGCCATCGTTCTCACTCAGGTCCGCTACAAACTGTGCAGATGACGCTTGCAAGACAGAATGGGGGGCATGTTTTGTACTGCCCAAGAACACCTGGTTTGTTGATTGTACTTGGACCTCCCGACCTAGATCTTTTGGTCATTCCAAAACCGCCGCTGATATGCACCCAAAAGCAAGAGTAGGGTGCATGTTTGGTCATTCCATTGGTATTTTGCTTTCCCTATGAGCATTGCCGCATCCCAGACCAAATCCATACTGGAGATCTTTCCGTCCCGAACGCGATGAACCCCATGCAAAGAGAAATCAAGCAGCCTTCTACCGTCCAACACCAATAGCCCCTCTAGATCGTGGTTTCATAGGCGATCGGTGATACCGTCGTGGGCTTCTGGTCGCCAGAGACCGAAACTGTCCGCGCTTCCCTGGGCAAGGCCGGGGATCTCTTGAGCTGGGCGGGCTTGCCCTCGGCCTTGGCCTGCTTCTTGAGTTCGGCGTTCTCCTTGACACGGCGCAGGAAACCCTCTCGTGACCGCGAGGGTTGGATGTGCTCGATACGGACATTGATCCGCTTCTCAATGTAGCGGTGCTTGACCTTCTTGTAGATAATGATTCCGACCGCCGACTTGGTGACGTTGTAGATGACGCCCGTCTTGCCGTGGTAAACCTTGTGGGCCATACTATTGTTTCCATGTCAGTGCCATCTCCTTGTCGTGTCACGCAGGCTACAAATCCGTGCGAGATCTTGGGGCGGGAGCGAGGACATGTCGGCAATCGTGAAGTGTTGAATTTCGGGATGTGCTTACCCCTTCTGAACGGCACCGTTGACCTTGATGTCGACGATATCTCCGACCCTGTTATTCATCGAGTTAGCCACGGTCGCAATCGCAACAGCCGGAATCCTACAACAAACATACTTGTACTGCTTGAGATAGGTCGAAAGTCTGATCATACCCTTCTCCCGGAACTTCCGAGAGAAGGCATATCTGGTGCCAGCACGAAGACCCGCGGGGTGACCCATCTTGCCTGGTTTTGAGGTTTGGCGTCGTGAATCGGGAAAATGAGGTCGTCGATGGTTGCTTGCGGCCTTCGCAAATTAGGAATTTGTGTGGGAGCAAAACTTGGGGCGGATTGACGTGTGGGTGACTAATCAGAGAGGGGCTCCCACCCGCCCGCTAAATCGTTAGGGCAAGTTCCAGTGTGCGAACGGGACCTGCAGCACGGACCACCACAAACCCTCTTGAATTTTCTACACCTTTAGTTTTCCTTGACGGAATTATCACCACGAACGAAATTCAGAATCGCCGACACACCCAAAGATGGCGCCTCGTTCGTACTCCAAGACCGCTAAGGTCCCCCGTCGCCCCTTCGAGGCCGCTCGATTGTATGTTTGAACTCGACGTCCTCCCAAAGGCCTCTGCACACTGGCAACGCCATTTTCCAATGGCAGCGTCGCGCATGCTTGCATCACCGGCCACTGAGCATGAGCTTGTCTCTGCTTACGTCGATTGTGATCTTGGACTAACTCCGGACTCCCAGGGACTCCGAACTCAAGCTGGTCGGCGAATACGGCCTACGCAACAAGCGTGAGGTGTGGCGCGTGCTGCTCACCCTCTCCAAGATTCGTCGTGCTGCCCGGTACGTAGTTACGCACTCGAGCACGAATAGCGGTTTGAGAGGCTAACTAGTGGCAGTGAGCTTCTTACTCTTGACGAGAAGGACCCCAAGCGTCTCTTCGAAGGCAATGCCCTCATTCGCCGTCTTGTCCGCGTCGGTGTGCTCGACGAGTCGCGCATGAAGCTCGATTACGTGCTGGCCCTCAAGGCCGAGGATTTCTTGGAGCGCCGCCTCCAGACCTGCGTCTACAAGCTTGGCCTTGCCAAGTCCATCCACCACGCTCGTGTCCTTATCCGCCAGCGCCACATCCGTGTCGGCAAGCAAATTGTCAACGTTCCCTCGTTCGTCGTTCGTCTCGACTCGCAGAAGCACATTGACTTCGCCTTGACCTCGCCCTTTGGTGGCGGTCGCCCCGGCCGTGTCCGGAGAAAGAAGGCTAAGGCCGCGGAGAAGGGTGATGATGCCGAGGAGGAGGATGAGGAGTAGATATGACGTGCTTTTCATCTTGGGATGGGTTACGGCGTGCATGGCACGGGATATGAAAATCTGGTCTTCGGCGGGTTCATTTGACCTCTACAGGCATGCTATCACGGCGTTTGTAGTTAGGGGGTGCAATGCATCAGAAATGGCACAAGAGTGTTGAATGTGACCGTCTGGCCCCGTCTATTGCCCAGTGAGCTGTGGTGACTGGCTGGGTGCTCCCTGTACTCCTTTTTGATCCATCGGTTTGTTTCGAGAAAGACGTCAGTCCTTGATCAACACGGTCTGGTCTACATATCCGGGGGATGTTGACACTGCTCGACTCCCCTTCCAACATCATTGAATGTTGAACTGTTCTGTTGCGCGCCCGAGACCTTGTGCGACTGAGGCCCCCAATAGTCATGAAAATCTAACACCGCCGTAACAAGAAACCAGGAGGCTTTTGGAACCTTCCATGGTGTTGATGGCTGTGAGTCCTTCAGTGTAACATGTAGAGGAGATTGTGGGGATGGTTGGAGGGCCTTGCCCCCTACTACGCAGCAGTTAGCGGATTTGTCAGGGGGGGCGATGTTTGGAAGCTTGGGCCAACCAAGCATATAGACAAACAAGCTTCGTCATAACCTCTATTTTCTCCTGCAACACCTCTCCAGCAAGATTATCCTCGCGACGTTTACCATGGCCGACGCCGTCGCCGCTACAGACACTAATTCTACAACCTCGCCCGCCGCGCCCGTCGCGCTCTTCAAAAAGCGCGGAGCCAAAGGCAAAGCCAACTTGCGCAAACGCCCCGCCACCCCACCACCAAACCAATCCGACTCGGTGTCCTCCGACTATTCCTCCTCCGAAGACGAATCCGGCCACCGTATCAAACGACGAAAAAAGACTTCCGCCGTTGTCACCGCCTCTTCTGCGCGAGTTACCAAATCTGACGCGGATCTCTCCACTACTGTGTTTGAAACCGACCGCGCGGCCGCACAAGACCTCGATGCGGCGAAACGGGATGCTACGAAATCTACGAATTGGTTTGATGAGGATAAGCTGAGTGCGAAGGACCTTCTCGGCAAAACGAGGGCGATGCCAGCAGGAGAGGGCCAGGAGGGGGTATATAAAGGCCTGGCGAACCAGACCAAGTTCATCCAGAGGAATCCGGATGCGCCTCCCGCAAAGAATATCGGGCCCGTCAAGGCTAGTGGGAATGTGAGGATGGTTACATTTGTGGATATGGCGCCGGATGTGTGTAAGGATTATCGCTTGACGGGCTTTTGGTGAGTTTTTACTGCCTCGCGATTTCCGTTTTTGGTAAGGGGGTAAATGCTAACCGGAGCGGATAGTGGATTTGGCGATAACTGCAAGTTCCTTCACGCTCGCGAGGACTATCAGCATGGCTGGCAGCTGGATAGGGAGTGGGAGAAGGTGACAAAGGGGAAGAAGGTTATTGGCGGGACGGTAGTCTCTTCGGCGGAGAGGAAAATCGCTGCGAAGAATGGGCATGGGGACAACGACGCGGACGAGGCAGAAGAGGCCATGTTGGAGAATATCCCGTTTGTGTGTCTTATCTGCAGGGGCCCGTACAAGGCGCCGGTGGTGACGAGATGTGGGCATTACTTTTGCGAGGCCTGCGCGCTCAAGAGGTATAGAAAGGACCCGAGCTGCGCGGCGTGCAGTGCGGGGACGAGTGGGGTGTTCAATGCAGCAAAGAGGTTGCAGAAGCTGCTAGAAAAGAAGAAGGAGAGGGCAGCGAAGCGGAGACAAGAGGCGATAGAGGCGGGGGAGGAGGTTAGTGAGGAAGAGGAAGAGGGTGAGGGTGGAGATGAAGATTGATAGAGATGTAAACGAGATAATGAACTGATGATGGTCAAGGTTAGGGTTGACCTATGTCCCGGAGTGGTTTTTGGTGGTGACATGCTTGTTTGCGACGACGGACGGGGGAAAGACACGCTCTCGACAGGACAGGCCCGGACTTCCCGGCGCCCATCCGACCGCAGTCTATTGAAGGACGCTGGCCATGCAAGAAAAGGCCAACGCTGCGGCTGATTCACCATTTGAGCAGTACATTTTTTTCATGGGTGAAATGGGCGAATGTACCATTCCACATTCTGGGAAAGAACCGGTATAGCACTTACCAGACCTTTCACAATAACGCTCTTTCCCTTGGGTTCAAGAGAGAGACGGCAAGAGAGGGATGAGGAAGGTGCGATTGGGCGGGCGGGAGAAGAGGCACGGGGAAATCCGGAATGGAAAGACCCCATCCAACCGCACTGAGTTGGAAGGTGCGACCCGTCCCCTCTGCCAGGTTAACGGCTTTGCACACAAGTGAAGAGGAAGGAAGAACAGAGAAGAGAAGAGAACACCAGAGGGCTGGGGCATGGAAAACTCCCCCAAAATCCGGGCTAAGCTATCCACGTGCAAGCCTCAACTGTCTACGTCCAAACATTCGTACCCAAACGCCCCCTCAACCAGCCAGCCGTCTGCAATGTGCGCTTCAAAATTCCCGCCTCTATCCGTGACGGGGGACTTGGATTGTATCACGAGGTCTGGTATCTGTCGGCCTGAGGTAGGTGCATCGTCAAGAATGGGCTACGCTCCGTCGGGTGCATTAGTCCTGCGGTCTCCAATCTGCAATATACATGGAGCATGCAAGCCAGGTTAGCTGGGAAACGATGGGTTGCCCTAGACCGGATATCTTTCGAGGACGGGATGGGGGCCAGATCGGAAGCATGTGGTCTGGTGATTCGGCTCACCGGTCCGTGGCGTGCAGGAATCGGATACGGTGATGCCGGGCATTGGGTGGTACTACCTAAGAATAAGCAGTCTGCCACTGACCCCGTACTGCTGGTCGAATAGCGAGGAGAAGAAGATGGAGGGGTGGAGAAGGCGGGAAGCACGAAAAGGAGCGGGTGGAAGAATGAGGCTGGCAGAGGGGATGAAGGCGAGAGAGATCGGTCGGGAGGGTAACCAGGGGACAAACGCAAAGGAAAGAGCAGACGACTAAGGCGCTCTGGCTCCTCACTATCCTCACGAGTGCCTAGAACTTTCGAGAACCTTTCCCACTCACGCAGATACCTGATCTCGAGAGAAAGGGGAGAGGTTGGAGCAGATAGAAATGCGAACCAGCGAAAAAAGGCCACAGGAGAAGGTAACGACGCCCCGGGTTCTCAGTACCCTCACGGTGGGTGTCTGGCACTTTCCAATAGCCCTACCGGGGCACCCAGGTACCGGTATACATACTGTCTCCCTCACGGTCTCCACCCCGCAAAGCTCCTCGCAACAACCAACAATCTCATACCGCGTATTTCCAGCACCCGCCTACCTGATCATTGGCCATCACCTTACCCCCCTCTACATAGCGCCGGGAAGGGGCCGTCGGAAAGGGGGAAGCCGACGGGTGTGAGTTGGAGGTGTCGCCCACACGACTCGGCCCGAAGGATGAACTTAGGGCCACTGAAGCATTTACAACTGAACTGGTAGATTATCAAACTGACCAAAGCAGATTTTAAGATATCTTTTTTTTGTTCGGCCCTTCTTTGCCCTCCCAGGGGGAAAAATGTCCAGATTTAGATGGATGGTTGAAGAAGCTGGACAAACCCATCGATCCCCGCGTGTCTAACGCTACTGCGGCTCTCGGCGCCTACCTAAGTACCAACCTATCGGGTGTCGAGCAACTGCAGCAAGGGTATTTTTGGGGAAAATGCACTTTTAGTCGCCAAGTTTGCCTCTCGACCGTGCCGACCATGGCATCGAGATGGTCTGAATGATTGATCCCTCTCGCGGACATGTTTCCATTTTCTCTTTTCCAAACATGAAAATGCGCCACTTTACCTGCCTTGGAAACGCTTGCCGAGCAGCGGCAACAGCGGACTAACTCGGAAGGTTGCCGACGCCAGGCCGGTTCTGTGTTTCTGTGTTAGGTCAGGCGCCATCTGCTGTGACACCACGCCAGCGACGTCTCACATAGACAAGCCATTTTTGGCCTTTTGGTTGGCAGGCAGCTCCGACGGGTGAAAAAACAATGATGTGATTAATAGTTGGTGTGTGCTACTGTTGGCTTTTTAGTGGTGGCTCATTCTTTTTCTTCCAATGCGGATGGCGGAGCTAAACGGGGGGCGTCGTCGTCTACATGTTCACTCTCGCGGTTAGGTACTTGGCTCTTGAGGGTCATTTTCGTCAATGGTAACGTTATGAATAATTCCTCGGGTGGCTGCGGCTTTTTATTTCCCCGGTCATCCCCGCAATTGTCTCTTGTGGTACTTGAGGACTAATTGGACCCAGAATAGGGAGATTTGGGAGGGCGGCTTATACCGGGCACTCAACCGGGTGACGGGCAGGCCCACCAACCTGGATCGGTACGTATCGCCTATGCCTGAGATTGACTCTCTGGAGGTGGGAGATAGGATGCAATTAGTCCGATTTAGAGCAAACATGGACTTGTGGTCGCCACTCGCGGCAAGGAGAAAAATATGGAGGAGAGTGAAAAGCAGGGGGGGGGGCGTGTGACGTGGACTCCCCCTCTCCATCTCGTGGCCGTGGCTAACGCCTTCAATGGTGTCAATGGGGTGCTTCTAAAACGTGGGAACATGTTTTTTTTTCCTTCGACGGTCCCAGTATGCCGCACCGGGTACGGAGTCGGATACATCCGCAGCGAGCGACTGAGACCTAAGCTGCGGTGGTTTGTCCATGTACCGAGATGTGACTCGGTCAGAGCCGCTATTTCCATTCTGCAATTCTTCTTCCCCTCTGCGACTTCCCATATTCACATGCAGCAAGCCTTCTCTTCTCAACCCCCCCCCCCCACCTTTGTCAAGCCTATCATGAGAGGAACACTCGTCAGCAGTCTCAATGCAGTCTACCATGACCTAAGCTCTTCAGCGAGGGGGTTGATCGACCCCCTTGGATCCTATCTGGCTCGGGTAGGCCAATGCCCTCTCTCTCATAAGTATAAGAACCCAGCAGGTTTCCTCGAGGAGAAGAACAAGCCATACCTCTCCCCAGCTTCGACCTTGGAATCCAAAACATCTCAGTTACAAGACGAGCTGCCAAGCCTACCCGCCGCCGATATGTGTCTTCATAAGAAAGGGAGATACCGATGCGGATGGTGGGACTGGGTGATTGATGTACCGTGCCCCGAACACAAACCGTACATCTACCCACCCCCTTACGATAACCCCCCGCCCGCCTGCAAGTCTCGGTACGACTACGTTAGCACTACCCATCTCCACTACGACTGTAAGCAGTGCCAGAGGGCCCGCGCTTACCACCAAGAAAACTTTGCGCTGGAGAGAGAGCTCGCCCATCTCGAGCAACGGCTATCCCAGCTCCAGGCTGCCATCACTGCCACCACCATCAACGTCACCACTTACTACCATCAGCAGGGACAGTTACCGCCGCTATCTCAGCTCGAGACCTACGAGCAGCAGCAACAGCAGCGGCAGAGAGTCGCAGCTCTCACCAATACGATTACAAAGAAGAGGGAAAAGCTCGAGGAGAACACCGATTATATTAGCTTGTGGATGCGTGAGCACTGGCAGTTTGGTACCTCATTAAAACTGGATGCGCGTTGATTGGGGGTTAAGAAAAAGGGGGGGGGGGGTTGTTTTGTTGTTTCCATGTTTGACACCAGACCCACGCCGCAACACAGATTGTTTTTGTTCTTTTGTGTGGAAGATTGGACTTGACAGGATGAGATGTGCTAGTAACTCATGGAAGTCAGTCAGTCAGCTACTACTCAGCGGCAGTGGGGTGCTTTAGTTGAAGGAGATATGGAATTTATATGCTTTTAGTTATTCCCACGGCAACAAGGGGGTGCAATTTGACTTTTTATTTGCGATCAAAACTGCTCCTCATGTGCTGCTGTAAACCACTTGGGTTGAATGTCGAGTCTCTAACACAAGGGGATGAAGCACGGGGCGAATGCCCAGGTACGGTTTATTGTAGGACCGTCTGCGAGGAAGATTCAATGGATACCTTCCATGCTGAGGGTTCGTCCTGTCATCTGTCATGTCATTTTGTGACAAGGCAGGGAGGGGTGGGGGGTTATTGGTCCTCGTTTGGTTTGGTGCTTCACTTTTTCCAGTAGGTACCTACCTACGTACCTACCTAGGCAGGCAGGCAGGCAGGTAGCCATGGCCATGATCATGATCATGACTTGACTTAATAAGCAGAGAGAGTTCATGTTCAGGTTGACCCCATGTCTATTCATCAAACTCCAGTCCAGGGAGGGTTGCCCCGTTTCAGTCCAGCGGAGGGGGAGGG
>Ga0247765_1001192_pt1 | contig 13970 bp, 12 predicted proteins | sample UWRJL106311C6_FD_179949 | JGI IMG/M metagenome (GOLD analysis project Ga0247765, IMG submission 179949) | Plant litter microbial communities from Arlington Agricultural Research Station in Wisconsin, United States - UWRJ-L106-311C-6 | ecosystem: Environmental > Terrestrial > Plant litter >... | reverse complement strand
TTTTTTCTCCCCCTTTCCCCCCCCCCCCCCAGTCACTGTCTCCCCCCCCCCCCCCCCCCCCCCCCCCCCCCCGGACTCGGGGTCCGGCTCAGGATTATTAGCTCAGGATTTTATTTGCTCAGGCTTACTCATCCTAAGAACCATTTAAGACCCAGTTTACATCTCTTATTAGGTCTCTTATCCTGTCCCTGTCTGACAGAAGGTGTAGGCATCTGAATCTTACCTAGAAAATAAACCAAACTCAACTCAGGCAAGTAGTTGAACTGACGCACTGGTGTGTGCTTACCATTTGTCGCACCACCGGGCTTTGCCCACCATTTTACAGTCTACGAATGAGCCCTCTGGCTTTACCACAGAGAGAGAGAGAGGGAGAGAGAGAGAGAAAGACAAGACTCGATACCATTCGAGCAGTTGCAACCTCCAGCATTTAAATAGACCGAATCCAGATTGCTGTAGTCAATACATATGACAGAACCCCTGCTTTTTTTTTTTTGCCGTGCCCGTCGAACCCCCCTTTCTATACAATTTCCGCACCTTGTCCCTGTAGTCTCTTTTTCGCAAGCAAGCAAGCCACCAAACTGGGATGGAAGATTTCACCACAGTGTCAGCAATTTTTCCCTCCCGCCGCCTCAGGAGACTCCTGCTCTCTTTTTTCCGGCTCCACGATAATGAGATGTGGCGCAAAAACGAGTTCTACGATGGTAGATTCCCCCTTGCTTTTGACATATCGAGATAATGCTCTCTGGACATCTTCTCTCATCTTCTCAGTTGTACACTCTCGACAGACGAGTGCTGCCCCGATAAGCGTCTGCTCAGCCTCAACGTCGAGTTGAACCTTTAGACAAATGTCGGCAAGGCGAAGGAGGTTGGGAACGAACTCGTCCATGTCCTCCTGGAAAGGAATAGTCAGCCCGGTGAGCAGGCGGGATATGGCACTGCGGGCCTTGTTTGTCAGACCCAGCTCGAGGTAGCAAATAGCCAACAACAGGACCCTCGAGAGCGCGCCCGGTTGTGGACGACTTTGGTGGTTGTCAGTCGCGTCGTCGTCGTCGTCGCCGTCATCATGGCTATGCAAGTTAGCCTCCTCCTCCTCCTCCGCTTCTTCTTCTTCTTCTCCTTCTAGAAAGCCGGCAGCTGCCTCAAAAGCCCCGGATGAGATAAGAGCCTCTGAGACACTGAGTAGCGGTTCGAGAACGGAATACCGGATAGCGTGCGCGGCATCTGCGAGCTTGAGGCAACGCATCTCCTCCCTTGCAGTTTCGGTAGCTTGCGCAAGCATACCTCGGGCCAACAATGCTACGCGATAGTTGTCCATGGCCACAATGGTGTCGCGGTGAGACGGGGGGAGAATTCGCCGCCTCGTCTCGACAACCTGCTTGTCAAGCGGCTCCGCCTTTTCCCACTCGCCGCGTTCATGGTACACCACAGCCAGGTTCCCCATCACCATGGCCGTCTCCACAGAGTCTTCTGCTCCTAGGACCGTGACGCACTTTATTAAGAGCCATTCCAGCAGGGGTTTCGCCTCGGCCAAAGCCCCCTGTCGAATCAACCTAGTGGCGGCATGGTTGTTGACCGTGTTGACAGCGAGGGTCGCGTTTCTCCTGTCGACAGAAATCCACCCCTTTACAGTCTCATATAGATCCCGGGCACGATTCTTATTACCGGCCCGAAAGTGTAAAACACCCAACAGAGCGACGTCCTGCACGAGGATTGGCTTGAGCTCTCTCTTCGTGCTGGTGGTAGAGTAGTAGTAGTAGTAGTAGTAGTAGTAGTAGTAGTAGTAGTAGTAGTAGTAGTAGTAGTAGTAGTAGTAGTAGTAGTAGTAGTAGTAGTAGTAGTAGTAGTAGTAGTAGTAGTAGTAGCTCCTCCCCAACTCTATTGCCCTAGAAATACGTCCCGCTCCATCGTAAGCTTTTATAAGGTTCCACTTCGCCCGGCGGGTGCTTGCGTGGTCAGGGCTTAGCTCAATCATGCATTCCCGCGCCGCCGCCTCGCCTAGGGTTATGGCGTCTTCAAATCGACCCTGCGCGGTGTAGATCTCGGTTAGATGAATTTGGTAATCCAACCGCTCAGTCGTGCTCTCAGCATCCGTTGCGGCAGGAGAGTCCCGTATAACTTCTCTTGCGAGCTCCTCTGCCTTGGCATCATTCCCTCCAGCCTGGTAGATTTGCGACAATGTATGTTTGAGGTCCCGCCGGTCGTCAAATCTCATACATGGACTCTGAAGAGCCTCCAGCGCAACTGGGAGAGCCTCCAGATATTCTTCATTCCAGAAGAGCAGCTTCGCCAACATGTCCTTGAGCCCGTGTTGTAGAAGGGTGGGCTGGTCCAAGGGCGTCACTGCGAGCCTGAACCATGGAACGGTATCTGTCGACAGCGGTTCGCGATATGCCATCCTGGTGGTATCGGAATGGCAGGTCGTTGCGGTAACCCATCCTTACCAGCTGTGGAAGGAAGCCTGCCTTCAACTCTGCGTTCTTGATTCTCTCCAAGGCGGCAGCCAGTTCTTCTTCCGCCTTGATGAAGAGCTTGTCTAAGCTCTTAGAACAGATGAGCTCAGAATCTACAAGGGGTCGCGGGAACATGAGCCTCTGGTTCGAGAGAGAACGATTGCGTGCGTTTGGTCGCGCGATGCTCCACGACGAACCCGACAGCGACGGTCAAGTCTCAAGCATAACGGAGGGCCTTCATGGACATTGCAGCGGAAAAATACGCACGATACTCCAGACGCTCTCAGAGCTCGAGACAGGTCCAGAATGTTCCAAAACTGAAGGTCGGTCCAGACTTTCAGCAGACGATGTATCGGGATCTCTGCGAGGGCTAGTTCAGAGTCTCTGGGATATCCTGCCTGAACATCAGATTCGTATGGTGGAGTTGCAATGGATTCAACAGGTGCTAGACTCGCAGGAGGAGGTGCGAGAACTGGAGGACATAGGGCTGGAGCTTTCATCCAGGACATCTGGGGCGACAACATCCGGAAGTATATACCAGCTTGGTGCCGCACTGGCAACCATGAAAAAGATTCGCATGGAAATCCTGTCGAACCCATCCGCTGGAGGGTTTGACGGAGATCTCTCATAAAGAGATCAAAATCGACGGGCACTTCGCCGGCCACGCTACTGGGCGGCTTCGCGAATCAGTCCCTGTCCTTGTCGAGCGAATGCGCTACCGACAGGGATGGGAAAATATACCTCCAGTCCAGCGGGCGATCGTGCTGTCCCTTAAGTCGAAAGGCTTCAGCTCAACCACAACCCCTAAGGATCTTAGGTTTCTCGACTACCTTGGCTTCTTTGAGGAAGTGGACGGCGATACTGCCGGCTACGGTTTTGTCTACGAGCTTCCCCGGCCCGCAACCCTGCCACCCTCGGCGGTTACTCAGCCAACAAGTCTGCATGAGCTCCTGGTCACGTCGGCAAAGCCGATTCAGGGCGGATCCTCACTACGGCCAGCCGCTTCTAGAGGACAAGCTGCAGCTCGCGTCCACACTTGCCTCTTCCTTATTCAGCTTCCATCTCGTTGGGTGGCTGCACGAAAACTTCCACCCAAAGAACATTGTGTTCCTTGCCTCGCCTAGCGATCGGAAATGTGGAATTTCCTCGTCTTCCAGTAGCATCATTCGAGAGCCCTACGTCGTCGGTTTTCATAAGAGCTGGCTGGCCGGAGAGTCGTGGGAGACGGAGGGGCTAGAGATGGACGATGGGTTCCTTTGCTACCTGCACCCACGCTACCTGGACACCAAGAGATTCAGCGTCTCGTACGACTACTACAGCTTCGGCCTCATGCTCCTCGAAATCGGGCTCTGGTGGCCTGCCTCGGCCTGGGCGCGTAAGCAAGAGTACCTGACTATGAACCCCGAGGAGCTGCGTCAGCAGCTAGTGAAAACCTACGTCCCAAGACTGGGTCCGCGGATGGGGTCGGTGTACCAGAGACTTGTGGAGTTATGTCTTACGGACGGCTTGCTTGTTGGTGAGCCATCATCTGTGAATGGACAAGAAGACCAGAATGCGGTGGGGGGCGTTCCGGGAACTGGTGGTGTCCCCGTTGCAATCCTTGGCCAGCCCTTTCCTCTCTTGAATGGACGCACTGCAGCTGGTTAAAGCTAAACAGCAAGCTACGGTTAAGCAAACGGTAAGCATATAGACGGTAGGCCATACAAATTAAAGGAAATTTTCTGTGCCCAGATTCGTCACAGATTGCCAAGCTGTGATAGACATAATGCAAGCAATAGAATAGTTAGCTCCCCTCCCCACTTGACACCTTGTGATAGATAGATATATACAAAAGAAAGAAAAAAAAAAGAAAAAAGCTCACTACCAAGCTCCCTCGGGGGAGGTTTGTAGCTACGAAAAACCCCCGGTGGGGTTTTTGCTCCGTCGGAGAAGGGGGAGTGGCGAGGCGACTACACCGGGATTCGAACCCGGTGTACTTCGAAACCCCCCTTGCGGGGCGAAACGACAAGTTAGAACTCCATTAACCGTTGAGCTAATGGTGCCTTAACTTGAAGTCTCCGTTGTGAGGTGCCCCTTGGGGGGTATCGGTGAAAGTGGATAGTTGGTTCTGATATATATAACCCGTTCTGTTCTGTACCAGACTCTGAACTCGATGCGTCCGTCTGTCCGTCTACATGTAGTCCAGCCCCAGGTGATTCTATTCGATTCGAGAGCACCCCCATCCTCATGAGTCCAGTCCATCGCCCACGATGGGATAAACCAGGATGCCCATTTTGGAGAACGAGGAAAACAAAACACCTTTTATCTCGCCCGCAACACCAAACTAAAATCTGCGCAGCATTTGAAAACTCATGATCGAGCGGCGTTCCACTTTCCACCTTCCACCCTTTGGTTTCCATCTTCCAGTCCCGCACGCCACTAGTCTTCTTGCATGCCTGCCTGCCTGCCTGCCTGCAATTTGCAAAGGGAATTTTCACCACATCTTGAACAGCGCTGCCCTCTCTACCGAGACTTCTTCCAGTCCATTCAGAAACACACGCCTCGAGCAATTCCAAGCAAGTACCCATTCACACCTAGATACCTAGGCACTTTTGATAGACTGTTCAATATTTTTTGCCAACCCCCGTTGCAAAGCCAAAACTTGCCTCCAAAATGGGATTGCAATCTCTCTCTCTCGATTCTCAATTCTCAAAATCTCAATTCGTATTCCATGCCTTGTGTGCCGTATCGCACCACACAGTGTTGTACCACTTGACACCAAAACTTGTCCATTGATGGAAGCTGTCATTGAATTTGTCCAGTCGCATCTACCTACCTACCTACCTATACTACACTCATGTCTGGTTGGGACATGAATCGCACTAGTCGCACTGGCCGCACTGCCTACTCCAAGGCTAAAATTATCTTACGCAGGGCAGTGCCCTGTCTTGATCTAATCTGATTTCATCTGATCTGATCTGACCTAGCCTGACCTGATCTGATATGGATCTGATCTCATCTGATTCAATCTGATCTCTGTGGCTGGGCCCGGAGAGATTCATCGCGATTCATCACATGTATGTATATGCATGCTCCTTCCATCCTGCACAGTAAATACCTACCTACCTACCTTAGGTAGTTACTAGAACATCTGCCGGCTATTTCATTTCATTCGGCTAGGCGCCGCTGTTGGCACAACCCTTTCGCTTTGTTGTCCAGTTGCTATTCGTAATGGCTGCTTATTCTTGTAGGAGGTTGCTGGTTACCGGCCTGTGCCACCTTGGGACATGAACCTCCGGGGGTCATATCTCGCATATCTCCATTCTCAGCCAACCCGAGTCCCAAATTCAGCCCCCCTTCCCACTCCCCCCATGTTTGAACCCCAGTCTAGTCTAGTCTAGTCTAGTCTAAGCTCAAAATGTTGGGAAGGGTGAGTGGAGACTAGGAACAAGAACGACATGGCTTGACAAGGCATGGCATGAACATGGTTGAAAGATGGCAATACTCCATCAACTTGAAAGGTTGTAACTAAATTTCCTGTGGAGTCGTTTACTCCCTTCCCTAAACTCCCTCAAAATATCAACCGAACGCCATCATTGCCCAGCCCAGCCCAGCCCAAGCACGAAAAGTGCGTCACCAAATCTCCAAAACACGCTAGTATACAAAAGAAAAAGCAAAGGACGTGATTGTGCCAAAAAAGGAACAATGAAATGAAGAACGCGTTGTCCAGGCATATTTTGCTTGCCCCCGGATTTTAACAGAAAAAAAAATCCGCTTGTCGTTGGGAGGCTGTAGTCTGTCCACCACATACACACCCCAGGGTATATCCACCGAGATAATCACCATCCAAAATTTGTTTCCTCCATCCTCAAGGAAAGCCTGACGAAGAAATCCCATGTTATGCAGTTTGTCGGAAGGAAAAAAAATCAGCAATGCTCCCTCGGCGGCAATCCCGCACTCGTCGTATGGCGATCCTTGTACGTCTTTTCAACAAATCCAAAAAACCTATCAACATCTTTCACAGTCGACGCCAAGCCAAACGACACCCTTAGTGCACCGGCCGAGGGCATTCCCAGCGCGCCAATAATCTGATCAAAGCTGACATCGTCTTCCTTGCTGAATTGTTTTAGGACGCGCACGTCAAGGCCAAAGGCAGCTTCGCCCACTCCGGGGTTACAAAAGCAGCCGGTGCGTAAGGAGATCATAGCCGCCGCGGATTCGTAAGCAACGAGGCGTTCATCGATGATTTTGCCGGCCGTGTCAATGAGGTTGAAGGCGACAGTGCCGCCGCGGGATTTCATATCCTTGGGCCCGTAAATCATGGCCATGGGGAAACCGTCGCTATGCGTGAGCGATTGAAGCCGTTCCAGGAACCACGCGGTAAGACATCGCACGCGGGTTTCGATAAGGGAAGGGCCGACGGAGGAGGAAATCCAGTCCAGGCCGACGTGCACGTCGGGAATACTAAGAAAGTTCAACGTGCCGTCTTCAAAGCCGTCGCCCCCGACGGCGAGTCGGTGGAAAGGAATCCCAATCGTCACGGCCTGGACGGTTCCTCCGGAGAACCAGGGCCGATCAAGTCGGGCAAGGGCTTCCCGTTTGGCAATCAGACAGCCGACACCAGTGGGGTATCCAAACACCTTGTACCAGCTGACGGTGACGAACTCCGGTTTGACGACGGAAAGATCGAGTTGGCTGGTGGGCAGGTAGGCCGCCGCGTCGAGGAGCACATCGTAGCCGCGCTCTTGGGCCAGGGCAACCCAGGAGAGGGGATGACGCACGCCGCTAAAGTTGCTCTGGGCGGGGAAGGCGAATAAGCCGTTGCGGCCGGGGCGGGTGTTTTCATCCCTGGGTGTGGTGCCGCAGCCAGGGAGAAAAAAGTCACGTATCCGGGCGCGCTTGGGTAGACAGGCGACGACGTCAGCCGAGTTGACGCGGAGTTCGGGCGTGATTAGCGGGACATAGGTGGTACGGGCGTGGCGGGTGCGGGCGAACTCGCGGATCCCGTTGATGCTGTTGTGGTTGTCGGCCGTGAGCACAAGGCGGGATCGTCGGCGGAAAGGGTAGGCTTCCCCGACGAGTCGGGCGGCGGTCGTAGCATTGGCGGTGAAGACGACAGCGTACTCGGCCGGGTCGGCATTGAGATGCTCAAGAATGCGCTTCCTTGTCTGGTCAACGGCAATGGTGGCGGCCTCGCTGGTGGGATTGACCGAGTGGGGGTTGCCGAACACGGTGTGCTTCATGCGCGCTTCATGTGCCCGGAATTGGGACTGGGACGCAAGTCCCGAACCGGTGTAGTCAAGGTAGACATGGTCCTCGGCATCGAGGTGAGAGTATTCAATGGAGCGGAGATGGTCCAAAGGATACGTGGTTGCGTATTCCGGATGTGAATCCAGTATCCCTACCATGGTGGCGGTGTACACGTGGTGATCATGGGGAGAGGAGGAAAAAGGAGAAGAAGCAAGAGTCGTGGTTCGGGGTTTGGGGCGAGGTGTCGAATATTAGGACCGTAAGCAGATCACCGGGCCGCCGTTTGGGACGGAGGCAAGATTGTGGCGGAGAATAGAATGATGATGTGAGATTTTGAGCGGTAGGTGAATCACTTTTTACTGGTGGTGGGAAGGAAGGAACAGGCAGGTGAGACGGCTTGGATCGATAGGCGAGAGAGATCCACATGTTCATGAGGTATTTATATTATAATTAACGCCTGGCCGCTCCGGAGATCAAAAATGAAGTGAGAGGGCGAAGCGTCCTGTCTCGTAGACACGGCAGGCCTGCGCAAAAAGGAAACTAACACGCCATGACCAGACGAAGGAAGAGTAGGATGATACTATCAATATGGGAGGTAACACACCCAAGTGGCCGCGGCCCCCCCTTTGCAAAGGTCCCACCTGCAAAGCTGCTGCAGCATTTCGCGAGAATGCTTATCATTCGCCAACGGAGCAGTGGGAGACTGATGAAGCCAGGTATCCAATTCGTCCGCAGCAAGAGTGAAAGCCCGGTGAGTAAACATTGGACCCTAGGAGTCTTGGCCCGGATAGTACGTACCTTTGGGGAGGGCTCAGGGAAATATGCATGCAGCCCGCACGCCCCATATAGCCCCATAATGTTCGAAGCTGCAACGCATATGGATCTAGCCTGCCGGGAGTGCAGCCCGTGGCTATTTGTTCTGTCTATGCTCCCGCGGCTTTTTAGCGCCAGGACATATTAAGCGAAACAGATTTGCTGTGCTTCTTGCGTGAAAGTGCCAAGCCGTCGCAGCCCGTCGTTTGCTTGGTCGACTCGTCGCGCTTCTCGCACGAGTTGGCAATCTATTTGGCAGCATAGCCTGAAGACCGTTTGCCGCGGTCCCCAACCAACGTGCTATGGTCAACGCGGCAACGGCAGGCCGGCTGCAGTTGAACCGACGTGGGGAACGCAGAGAAGCGGAGAGAGAGTAAAAGTCGTCGCGGTCTTGCGGGCCAGGCCACGCACAGATGTTAGGGGACGGGACAGGTGCCGTGTGATCCCCCGTCTTGGAACTCTTCTGGACCTCTTCGCCCGGCCAGAATTGGAACGCGCCAGTCTGTGTGGCATGGCAGAGCCCGCCGAGGGCACGGCCGGTGCAGATGCCACACAGACCGCCGTGCCGTGGACAACAACAAACTCAACGACCTCAGTAATCTTATCGACGACGTGGCACCCAGCTTCTCTTTCTGGCTCGCGCAGGCTCGTTTTGGCATCAAGTCGTCGACGTGGTAGCGGGGTCCAGTCCGAATGGAGTCGACCTCAGCTGCGAGAACTCCCAAAGGACGGCAGGTTTGTGTAGTAGTAGGCTCAGAGCGGCGAACTCCACGTACTTTTTCTCGACGAGTCGACGCTATTTCCGGGTTGCAAAGATACCGATGCATGTCCCAATGCAACCGTACCGCCTAGTTGTGGTTGCGTCGAAGCTGCTAGGTCTTACATACTACTCCTCTCGACTTGCAGTAGCGGGGACAAGAAATCGATATGGACCAATCTCGTGTGTTGCAAATACCCGCCGAACTTCCCAATTGTACCCCGCCTCGGTGTATATCTGGTCAGATTTGCCGACATTTTCATGAGAGGAGTATTATTGTTCTTTCGCGGGCCTTGCATAATCTTGCCCATGGCCAGCGACACGTGGATTGCAGTCATCCCGCCACTCCCACCTATTGTCGGGGAAGGCGACGCTGCAGCCTGCACGAGATGCAGAGTCATCCGCGCCTTGTCGTTGGCTGAACCAGATGCGCGGTGCAGCCCGGAGGATTCCACCCAATCGATCCCAACACTCTTGAGCACCGACTAGCCATGTAGTCAAGCGCCACTGCTACTGTTGAGCCATGCAGTTACTAACTCGGTGAACTCGGATTCCAAGCAGCATTCACATAGAGGCAACCCTTCTGTTTTTCGGTGTTGTATTGGCACACTGCAGCCAACACACGGGACTATTGATTGATGCGCAGGACACCGGCAGCCTGCTGGAAGGCCGTAACTTGCTCACCGATGAGTACTCTATGCTGTGCTCTTTCATCGTAAAGTTCGGCGGATAAAAGGGCGAACTTCGTTGGCGGTGGCCATCTTGTCGACGACCTGCGAAGCCGGACGGAGGGTGACATTGACGTGCCGTGGGCTTCGGTTTGCCATCTTGGCTTATCAATAATACGACTCGAGTATTGACCGGGCAAGTGGTGGGTTAGGTAGGCAAAGGGAGACAAGGGAGGGCATATCCCGCTCCTTCCCGTCTCTCTGCATCATTGTCTTGAAAACCTGGGTCGTCGGACGACAAAAGGACGACGAGAAAGAACTGTCGGCCAAACCTGGTTACGAGAGTCTCGTCAGCGCAAGATAACGTAGGGGGAGTGGCTTGGGATGTTGCGACGAGGAGGTTCGAGAACAAGAAACATCGGGATGTTGTGCATTGCATTTCCGTGATACTGGATCTGTTTGACGCCCTGCACCGTCAACTGGATAGTCAGTGCGGGGAACCCTGGAGATCCGAGTTGATCCATGCAATGTCTGAACATGGGAGAGGGGGTAGCAAACAACAGTCACATTTGAATGATGAGACTGCTCTCGGAAAATGGAGAGATGAGAGGAAAACCTATCAGCTTCTCTCGCAAACAAATCCGGTTGAACTTCGAGGGTCTTGGCACTCAAGGAATGAAGATCGATATCAAAACGGGAAATGGGGGAGTCGTGGTGGTGTGAACACAAGCTGGCTGCATCGACCGAGTATGTCTATGGCAGCTTATCTTAGAATCAAAAACTCGAGTTCGTTCAGTTTTCGTGAGGTAATGCTACTTCCTTGATCGTTGTTGCCTTAAAATTTTCTCAGGTTTTCAAACCCGTGACTCACCAAATCTCGAATGCCAAGCAGAAGGAACTTTTGGTTCAAGATGCGCTCAAAAACCCATGCAGGGTTAGGGTCTACGGGCACCCTCACCTGATTCTGGGCTGAGGGAAGTGGCGAAAGAGACTGCCAACCAAACTTTTGCACCACCGCAGCGCCGATTCGCGGCGTTACACATGACATCGCAACAACAACAGCTCGGCGGCAAGAGGGTACTTTGCATTGCTCAATATTCCCAAACCGCACTCCTCACTTGAGGGTGTTGTCCGTGCGATGCATGAGGGCTGAGCAACTCCAGGTCTCAATCCCCGCATTAGCGCCCAGTATCCGAATTTGTGCCTTCCAGCACCAGCGGTGTTCGGAGAGTCGCGGGACGGGTCAAGCAGCGGCTGCGGAGCCAGCAAGCCACCAGAGCCAGCAAGAGGCAGCCACGACCTGTGACCTCGACCTGTGACCTCGACCTGGGGGAGCTTGCGATGCACCTACGCAGCCCAAGAGAGAGTGTCCACAGTCAGTGGGTTCCGGTTTCCGCACAACCGAGTTGCCCGACCGCCACCCGATACGACGCGGGACCCCGACGCCCCCCCACCAAGCAAATTCGAATCCTCGTTTGCTCGCAAGAAACGGGCCCAAACCGCCTTACCGCCGCGACCAAGACACCGCAAAGCCGCCAGGCACGCCAGGACAAGCTTGAGGTTGGCGCGGGTTACGAGCATCCATGGTCCCATGTTTCGCATTCGCACCTGGTGACACCATCCATCCATGCCTGATGACGGCATCAATTTGTCCCTGACCCCCGATCCCGCCCACCTCCACTGGACTGCCCATGAGCGCCTCGCCCCGGCCTCAGAAGCGCACCGCCGGCACGTGTGTCACGTGTCGCGCACGCAAGGTTCGCTGCGATGGCCGCCGCGGTATCTGCAACAACTGCGAGCGTCTCGGCTTTCAGTGCACCTACGATGAGAACGTCGTCGTTGAGACCGTCCAGCTCACCGACACCCCCGGCCCCGCCATCGCCGTGCCCCGCCGCCGCGTGCGCCAGGCTTGTCTGATTTGTCATTCCAAGAAGGCTCGGTGCAGCGGCTCCGTTCCCCAATGCGACCGCTGCCGCCAGCAGGGCCTTGAGTGCGTTTACCGCCCGGGAAAGCGGTCACTTCCGTTGCCGAGTGCCGGGGGTGCCACCGGAACCGGATCGGGACCCGTGCCTCAGGATGTCTTGATGAGAGATGACCCTGACCATGGTGCCGCATATGACCAGGCCACCTTTACCCACGGCAGCGCAAGTCCCGCCGGCACTGGCTTCGATCTTCCCGAGCCCGAAGAGGCACTGGTATCGCGTGCCTTTGAGTCCTTTTTTCGGCACGTCCATCACATCCCCATGTTCTCGTTCCTCCACAGGGCCTCGCTCATGGAACGCTACCATGCCGGAACTCTCGACCGCAGCCTCTTACTCGCCCTAATCGGCATCACCTCTTTGCTGACGGACATGGGGCCAGGTATGGACGAGTATGGGGATCGCTGCATCGAGGACGCTGCCTCCATCTGTCTTGGCGAGCTCGAAAAACCATCAATACTCCGACTCCAGGCACTGGTCATCGTGGTCAAGCACCACATCCTTTCCAAGAGGTTTTCGAGCGCCTTTATGCTTCACGCTGTTACCAGCCGCTTCGCTACAGCCTTGCGTCTCAACCACGAGAATCCCTCACTGTGTTTTCTTGCTAGAGAATCCCGCCGTCGCTTGATGTGGTCGATCTACATGATCGACTCAGCGCTCGCTGGTGGGCAGCCAGATTTTGCCATCTGGCCGGACGCTGAGCGCCAAATCCTCATCCAGCTACCCTGTAACGAGAGGCATTTTGAGTTCGACCTGCCAGAAGTCACTGAGCAGTTGCGACCACCACCTCCAGATACACAAGGTATCATGCCTCCGCTGCCAGATGTGGTGGGATTTATGGCATTACACGTTCGCATCCACTGGATGCGAACCCGAATCTTGCAGTGCACTCTCAAAGCGGCCACTTCACCCTCACTGGAGGAGCTGGCCGCCCTGCCTGGACGCTGTGCAGAACTCGCTGCTGAACTGGATGTTTTTGAAGCTAGACTGCCTCTCTCGTTCCGTTGGTCTGAGGCTAACTTGCGACTTCGCACGTATTCTCCCCGCCTAGGCATTTTCGTCATGACACATGTCTGGTGGAGGCAATGCCATCTCGACCTCTACCGACTTTTTCTTGCCGGCCTTAAGGAGGCACTCCCACCTACAGCCATGGCGCAAATGGATCCGCATTTTGTTGTCCAGGGGAGGAGGAAATGCTACGAGCATGCAAAGGCCATGGCCGACATGTTTGCGCAGCTACTGACACTAGGCAGCGATGCCCCCATGACTGATATTGATCTTCCCGGTTGTGCGTTCCAGTGCTCCAGGATTCTGTACCACGGCCTGCAAACAGCGGCTGACGAGATGGGGTTCACGCTCGAAGGCGTCCGGGAACTCGCCACCGTTTGTTTGCGCACCGCGCGACAATCGACCACCGGGTCAGCCTGCGCTAGTATCGTAAGCCACATTGCACCCCGTATGAGACACCACCTACTGACATTGCATCTAGCAAGCTGATATAGAACGCCTCATCGCCGAGGGCCTCCACCTGGTCGCTGCATCGGACCTGCCTAACATGATGCCCGCCACTCTGGACGACGTCGGAATGCAGGTGACGCAGGCACCCCTGGGTAGCATCAGTGTGGCGCTTTCCAACCCGCCTCAGTTCTTCAGCTCGGCCCCCGGGTCCGTATCCATGACCACCCCGGCCATAGCGCCGACTGAGCCGATGGGGCTTTCGGGGCTAGCGGGGTCGAGTGTTAGCGGAGCTGGGGGAGCGAGCGGGAGCAACGCGTTTGAAGAGTCCCTCGATGCATTTAGTTTTGGGGCCGAGCCATCCGGGCCAGATTCGTGGATGGCATTCGCAATGTCGAGTGATTGGTTGGATATGACAGGGCACTTGCCCCCGGACGGAACATGACTGTGACTTTGGGTTTTCTATTTTTTTTTCCTGTTCGAATTTGCATCAGTAATGGCGGAGCTTTACAGTGGTGGAGATTCCCTTGGTACAATTGTTAGTTGGGTTTGCTGGGTACGAAGGTTAGGTAAACGTAGAGAGTTCGCCCCGTTCTGCACAAAGTGGGGGGGGGGGGGG
>Ga0247765_1001191_pt1 | contig 13972 bp, 13 predicted proteins | sample UWRJL106311C6_FD_179949 | JGI IMG/M metagenome (GOLD analysis project Ga0247765, IMG submission 179949) | Plant litter microbial communities from Arlington Agricultural Research Station in Wisconsin, United States - UWRJ-L106-311C-6 | ecosystem: Environmental > Terrestrial > Plant litter >... | reverse complement strand
CTTCCTCTCTGCGGTTGACACCACGTTGAACGAAATGAGGGTGGTGGTCGAAGAAGCCTGCGAACGCACGGAGGGTCGTGAGGAGCAGATCGTCGCCGGGCTCGAGGCGCTGCTCGGCTATATCGCCGAACACCCCTCGGCGGCGAAGATGAGCATGGTCGAGGCGATCTCAGCCACGCCCAGCTCGGCTCGGCTATACGACGCGGGGATGCACGCTTTCGTCGAGCTTCTGCGCCGAAACGCCCCCGACGACGTCGATCTGCCGGCGACGATCGAGGAATCGCTGGTCGGCGGTGTCGCCTGGATCGTCCAGCAGCAGATCCGTCGCGGCGAGGCTGAGAGCGCAGACGACTTGCTCTCCGAATTGTCTCAATTCGTCCTTTCTCCGTACTTCGGTGTAGGAAAGGTGGTCGGCACCGGGAGGCGAAAGTGAGAGTACGCTGGCAGACTCCATTAGCGGTATGGATCGACTACCACGGGGACGCCATGGGCTTTCGCCCGAGTTCGTAGCGCGGAATCAGCGCGAACGGCTGATCGCCGGCTTGGTCCAGGCCCTATACGAGGTCGGCTATCAAAAAACCACCGTTTCGCTGATCGGGCAGCGCGCCTCGGTCTCCAAGAGCGACTTCTATAAGCACTTCGACAGCAAAGACGATTGCTTCCTCGCCGCTTACGACGCGACGATTGAGCGCATCCACGAGCACGTTCTCGCCGCTTGCGAGGGGGTGGAGGGGGCGGAGTGGCCCTACCGCATCCGTGCCGGGGTCGAGGCCCTTCTGAATTTGTTCAGCGCCGAGCCGGCCCTCGCCAGCATCGCCTTGGTAGAAGGGCTGCGGGCTGGCCGCGGGATCTACGACCGTTATCAGGCCGCCGTCGAGCTCTTCGTCGCCGACCTGCGGGCGGGGGCGCCGATGGGTCCCGGGGGGACGGAAGTGCCGGAGGCGACGGATGAGGCGGTGGTTGGCGGAGTCGCCTCGATGCTTGGGCGGCGGATCCTGGCGCGCGAAGTCAAGGAGCTGGATCAGCTATTTCCGGAGATTCTCGAGTTCGTCCTCGCCGCGTACCTGGGCGCACAGGAGGCGCGGCGAATAGTCTCCGCGGGATGAGTGAGCCGATCAGCGGCGTCCTGCCTTCGCAGGCGCTGAACCAGGCGATCGAGTCCGAATGGATCAGCTCCGGGGACTTCCGGATCCGCCCCGAGGCGGTGCAGCCCGCCAGCGTCGACCTGCGGCTCGGCGACTTCGCCTGGGCTCTGCGCTGCTCGTTCCTGCCCGACGTCGACTCGACCGTCGAGGAGAAGATCGATGGCCTCGCCTTCCAGCGGGTCGACCTGCGCGACGGGGCGGTGCTCGAGCGCGATCGGCCCTACCTGGTGCCGCTGATCGAGGAGCTGAACCTGCCTGAGGACGTGCGCGGCAAGGCCAACCCGAAGAGCTCGACCGGCCGCCTCGATGTCTTCACCCGCGTCATCACCGACCGCCACCACCGCTTCGACGACATCCGCTCCGGCTACCGGGGCAAGCTCTACCTGGAGGTCGTGCCCCGCTCCTTTGCGATCCAGGTGAGGGCGGGGCTGTCGTTGAACCAGCTGCGGCTGGCGCGGGGCGAGGTCCGGCTCTCCGATGAGGACATCCGCGAGCTTCAGGACGAGTTCCCGCTTCTCTATCTCGACTCGCACGCCCTCCGCCAGTCGGAGATGGCGGTCGCCGATGGCCTCTTCCTCAGCCTCGACCTCTCTGGCCCGACCGACCGCGTGGTCGGCTACCGGGCGAAGAAGAACAGCCTCCCGGTCGACCTCTCGCGGATCCGCGCCTACCGCTGGACCGACTACTGGGACCCGGTCTACCCCGAGCCGGGCGGCAGGGTCGTGCTCGAGCCGGAGATTTTCTACCTGCTGCTCTCCGCCGAGGGGGTCTGCATCCCGCCGCAGATCGCGGCCGAGATGATGGCCTACGACCCGACCGCCGGGGAGCTCCGCACCCACTACGCCGGCTTCTTCGACCCCGGGTTCGGCTACGACCCGGAGGGAGGCCGGCACGGCAGCCGCGCGGCGCTGGAGGTGCGCGCCCGCGACGTCTCCTTCATGGTCGAGCACCGCCAGCCCGTCTGCAAGCTGGGCCTGGAGCGAATGGCGTCGCCGGCCGAGCGCCTTTACGGCACCGGCCTCGGCTCCAACTACCAGGGCCAGGTAACGATGCTGAGCAAGCACTTCGAGGAGCAGACCGCCGGCGTCGCGGTGCCGGTAGACGCGTAGGAGGCTGGGGCGCCGGTGAGGGTCTCCCGGCACATCTCGCTAATGGCTCGATGTTGAGTGCCGGGAGACCCTCACCGGCGCCCCGCCGCTTGGAGCTCTCGCATTAGCGCCTTTGCGCGCTTGCGGCGGGCGAGCAGCTCTTTTTCCAGTTTCGTGATCTCGTTGCGGCGGCGGCGGACGAGCTCAAGTTGTCTAGCGGTGTAGGTGAGGGATTCTTCGAGGATCTGGCGCTGGCGGACTGGGTCCTCGACGCCGCTGTGCCACTCGCGCCGCAACTCCGCCCGCGCCCCTTCGGCCTCGACCAGCTCCTTCAGCTCCTCGAGCGAGAGGCCGAGCAGGTCCTTCAGCCGCAGCAGCTCGGTGAGGCGCTCGACGTCGGCTTCGGCGTAGGTGCGGTGGGCGCCGGGCTCGCGGCCGCCGCCGGAGGGCAGGAGCCCGATCTCCTCGTAGTAGCGGATCGTGCGGGGCGTGGTGCCGGCGAGCTTCGCGACCTCGCCGATGCGCAGCTCCCCACTCATCGCGTGGTTCCTTTGTCGTGCGTGACCTGACTAAAGAACCACGCGATCATGGCGTTGCGCGCACCTCCTCGGCAAGTGCCTCCTCGAACGCCTCGGCCGGCTCGACGTGGACCTCGGCCCCCTCGTGCTTCGGGCGCAGCAGCGAGACGCCGGCGCCGAGGACGGAGGTTGCCGCGAGGACCCAAAGGGCCGTGTGCATGTTGTGGATGAAGGGGTCGAGCTGGGCGCTGGAGAGGCCGGTGGCGAGGCCGGAGAAGATCGCGAAGAGGACCTCTTTCGGGATCGAGTTGGTGACGATCGCGAGGACGAAGGCGATCGAGATCACGGCGCCGGTGTTCTGCAGCATCGTCCGCGCGCCGGCGGCGATGCCGCGCCGCTCGGTCGCCACCGTGCCCATCATCGCCGCGGTGTTTGGCGAGTTGAACATCCCCGAGCCGATCCCGACCAGCGCCAGCCAGACCATGCTCTCCCAGTAGGGAGAATCGGCCTGCAGCGTCGTCATCAGCGCCAGACCAGCAGCAGTCACCAGCATCCCTATCGCGGCCAGCGTGCGGGAGCCGTGGCGGTCGGCCCAGACGCCCGCGAGCGGCGAGGAGACCAGCATCCCGATCGCCATTGGCGCCAGTTTGATCCCAGCGGTGATCGGGTCATCGCCTTGGGCGCCCTGGAAGTAGAAGACGAAGATGAACATCAGCGCGAAGCGCGAAAAGCCGTTGACGAAGGCGGCGCCGGTGGCAGCGGCGAAGAGGCGGTTGCGGAAGATCGAGAGGTCGAGCATCGGCGCCGTCCCCCGATGCTCGATGAGGACGAAGAGGGGGAGGAGGACGAAGGCAAGGGCGAGGCTGCCGATCACCAGCGTGTCGTCCCAGCCGGAGATGCCGCCGCGGGAGATCCCGTAGACGAGGCCGGTGAGGCCGACGACGAAGGTGAGCGTCCCCGCGAGGTCGAAGCCGCGGACGGTGTCGCGGCGGGCGAGCTCGCGGAGGACGAAGGCGCCCCATAGGCCGCCGGCGAGGGCGAGTGGCACGTTGAACCAGAAGACCCAGTGCCAGGAGATCGCGACCAGGGCGCCGCCAAGGACCGGCCCAATGACCAGGCCGATCGCGGCGACCATCGTGTTCGTCCCCATCGCCAACCCGAGCTGGTCGCGCGGGAAGGCGTCGGTGACGAGGGCGGGGCCGTTGGCGAAGATGAAGGCGCCGCCGATCCCCTGCACGATCCGCCAGAGGATCAGCTGCGTGCCATCGGCGGCGAAGCCGGCGCCGAGGGAGGCGGCGGCGAAGATCCCGAAGGCGCCGACGAAGGCGCTCTTGCGACCGAAGAGATCGGAGAGGCGGCCCGCCGTTAGGACCAGGACGGTTGAGGAGATCATGTAGGCGAGGATCACCCAGACCAGTTCCAGCAGACTGGTCCCCAGCGCCCGCTCGAGGTCCGGCAGGGCGATGATCAACGTCCCCGAGTTGGTCGCCACCAGCAGCATCCCGAGGCTGGTGCAGGAGAGCGCCCACCACTTGTAGTGCTCGTGGTCCGCGTCGACCCCGGCGCGCCCGCTGAATCTCTTTCTTACGTTCACGTCAAATAAACTAGCATTCCCCGCGAAACCGCAAAAACCCTTGTAGTACCCGGGTTTTTGCGGCCTCGCGGTATCTCTAGGATCAGTCCATGGGCGAGCGGAGCTGGAGCGTCTACCTCTCGGGAGAGATCCACAGCGACTGGCGCGAGCAGATCGAAGCCGGTGCGCGTGAAGCTGGGCTGCCGGTCGCCTTCTCGGCGCCGGTCACCGACCACGCTGCCTCCGACGACGCCGGCACCGGCACCCTGGGGGAGGAGAGCGAGGCCTTCTGGCGCGACCACAAGGGCGCCGGCGTCAACGCGATCCGCACCCAGACGCTGATCCGCGACGCCGACGTCGTGATCGTCCGCTTCGGCGACAAATACCGCCAATGGAACGCGGCCTTCGACGCCGGCTACGCCGCCGCCCTCGGCAAGCCGATCGTCACCCTCCACGACGCCGACCTCGACCACGCTCTCAAGGAGGTCGACCGAGCCGCCCAAGCCACCGCCCGCACGGCAGAGCAGGTCGTAGCCGTCCTCCGCTACGTAATACGCGGCGAGCTCCTCTAACTGCCCGTCCGTCGGCGGATTGACAAAAAGCTATTTCCGGGTACCCTGTGCCCGTGGGCCTCCCCGACCCGTGACCGGATCGGGAACTTGGCTCCCTTTGAGACAAGCCCTGGGAGACCGGGGCTTGTGTTTTTTTCGGTCAGAACGAAACCATCGACGGTTTCCAGTCAAAGCCTCTGATGCAGGGTCCCTCCTCGACCTCGAAGGGGCGCACTATTAGCTGATCAAGCTGCCGCTCGTAGGTAGATTTGAAGGCGACCGACAAATTCTGGCGATCTTGGATCGCTTGGAACGCCGAATAGGCGCACCAGTCCACCATCTGGAGTAGATGGCTTTCGTGGGAGCGACGCAAACCGGCATCCTCCACGATTCTCCGAGTTTTGATCTCAAGGGCTCGATGGCACCTATGCAGGTTTCCTCCGCTGTCATGGCCCCCGTCCACCATGACGACCGCATAGGCTCTCTCCCGCTCTAGGAATTCCTCGAGGAAGCACAGGAGATCCGCGTATAGGCCCGTCTTTCCCTTGCGTCCGGACTTGTACGTGGTCAGAACGCGAGCCTCCGAGAAGGTGCCAATCGTTTTCATGCCTTTCTCAAAAAACTGGAAACGCAGTTTGCGAGCCGCTTTGCCCCGGGCCAGGATTGGAAGCACCATCCCATCGGACCCTAGGGCGAGCGCAGCCTGATCTTCGTCCAGTTCCTTCGTCGGCCGCTGCGACAACCACGCATGGCCATGAAGCTCAAAACCTGAAGGAAGCTGATGCTTGTTCATCAAGTTTTGGCGAAATCCCCGCCAGCGGCCTAGATACTCCGACCACATCTCAAGAGGAATCGCCAGTGCGGTCCACAGGACGCCCGCTTCCTGGTTTCCGGAGTCATCGACATAAACCACATAAGAGCGCTCAAGCCTCGGCATTGGTGCCGGAATGCAACCAGACACTCGCCTGTCAAGGCAGCCCGTAGGGCCCTTCTGCGAACATTTGTTCGTATGCGTTGGGACGAGCAGAGGGTTGAGAACGACTTGCGACTGCCGGGGGTGGGGGACGGGACCGTCGTCCGCACCTTCGATGCACCGGAGGCGATGGGGATCAACTTCCACGAGGTCCGCGCCCGCTCGGCTCTGAACCACGTTCCCGGCAGCCGCTACGGCTTCAGCTGGACGGTCAACCCCTTCCGGGGCTGCACCCATGCCTGCAAATTCTGCTTCGCCCGTAGAACCCACAACTACCTCGACTTCGGTCCCGGCGAGGACTTCGAGCGGGAGATCGTGGTCAAGGTCAACGTGCCGGAGCTGCTGCGGGCGGAGCTGAGACGGCCGAGCTGGAAGCGGGAGCTGGTGGCGCTGGGGACGAACACCGACCCGTATCAGTGGGTGGAGAGCCGCTACCGGATGATGCCCGAGATCCTCGCGGCGCTGGAGGCGGCCGAGACTCCGGTCTCCGTGCTGACGAAGTCGCCGCTTGCCCTGCGGGACATCGAGATCTACGAGCGAATGGCAAAGAAGCTCCCGATCTCCGTCAACCTCTCGGTCCCGACCCTCGACGAGTCAGCCTGGAGAGCCACCGAGCCCCACACCCCCAGCCCCGCCGCTCGCCTAGACGCCGTAGCCGAGCTCCGCGCCCGCGGCATCGACTCCGGAGTCCTAATCGCCCCCCTGATGCCCGGCATCAACGACGCCCCCGAGCAAGTCCAACCGATCATCGAACGAGCCAAAGCCGCCAACGCCACCTTCCTAACCGGCATAGCCCTCCACCTGAGAGGCGAGGTCAAAGACGTCTTCTTCAACTGGCTAGCCGCCAAACGCCCCGACCTCCTCCCCGAATACGAACAGCTCTACAAAGGAAGGGCGTACATGCGCCCCGAGCAGCGCCGCCACACGACTCGAGCCCTGAAGAGCTGGGGCCGCTCCGGGGTCCGGCGCTCCCGTGCAAACGGCCCCGAGCAGGTCCCTAGACAAAAGGAATCTCGGACGGGTGGCGCGGTAGGGGGGACCATCCCCTGCGCAGTTGCAGGGGATGGTGGGTCCCCTGCGGCGACAGGACCCGTCCGCCAAGGCGCCCTCTTCTAGCCCCCTTCATCAAGCTGATCGAACCGACACTCGGACGGCGCTTTGTCGTCTCGGAAGCGATGGAAGCGGGCGCCATGCCGAATCCGCCCGCCGGCCGCATGGTCATACCCCACCTCAATGACCAACTCCGGCCGCAGCTCAACCCACTCCAGGTCACGCCCCCCAGTCCACCGACTCGGCTCCGCCGTCCCGCTCTCCCCCGTCTCCAGCGGCGCCAGCATCGCCCGCATGCTCTGTTTGGCTGATTTGGAAAAGCCGGAGATATGGCCGACCGTGCAGAGCTCGTCGCCTTTATAGAGACCGAGGATCAACGACCCGACCGTGCCCTCTACTTTGCCCGGCCGCCAACCCATCACCACGCAGTCGATCGTCCGCTCGCGCTTCACCTTCGCCATCCCCTTGCGCTTGCCTTGGACGTAGGGCGCGCTCAGGTCCTTTGCCATTACCCCCTCGATGCTGCCCAGCCACTTCTCCGCCTGGGCGGCGTCGGTGCTGAGCGTCGTCAGCTCCAGCCCCGCTGCCTCAGCGATCCTCTCCAGCCGCTCCCGCCGCTCCCGCAGCGGCCGCTCGCACAACACCTCGTCCCCCTCCGCCAGCAGGTCGAAGACGATGTAGCTAGCCGGAATCTCCTTCGACAGCAACTCAATCCGCGACTGCGCCGGATGGATCCGTTCCTGCATCGCGTCGAATTCGAGATTCCCATCGGAGTCGCGAATCACCAACTCCCCATCAAGCACCCACCGCCCCGGCGCAAACCTCAACTCCGGGAAATACCGGTTAAACGGCTTGCCCCCCCGAGACTGGATGTAGGCCTCATCCCCATCAACAAACACAATCGCCCGAAACCCATCCAACTTAGGCTCATAAGCCCACTCCTCCCCCTCCGGAAGCTGTTTGCGGGTAAGCGCAAGTTGCGGCTTAATAGGCGGAGAAAGAGGCAGAGCCATCCCTTCCGACCCTACGACAGGGGCCGAGCACATGCCCGTGAGCGGAGGCAATTCTCCGGCGGGTGGCACGGTAGGGGGGACCACCCCCTGCGCAGTTGCAGGGGGTGGTGGGTCCCCTGCCGTGACAGGACCCGCCGGCCAAAAACCCCCGTCCCTAAGCGCTGGACGCCTGCGTCCGCCGCTCGCGGCTCTCCCGCGGATCCGGAATCGGCACCGCCGCGAGCAGTTTCTTCGTGTACTCGTCCTTCGGCCGCTCGCAAACGTCATCCGCCGTCCCCTGCTCGACGATCTTGCCGTCGTTCATGACCGCGATCCGGTCGGAGATGTGGCGGACGACGCCGATGTCGTGGGCGACGAAGAGGTAGGCGACGCCGAGCTCGTCCTGGAGGTCGTCGAGCAGGTTGACGATCTGCGCCTGGATCGAGACGTCGAGGGCGGAGACCGGCTCGTCGCAGATCACCAGCTTCGGCTTCAGCGCCAGCGCCCGGGCGATCCCGATCCGCTGCCGCTGGCCGCCAGAGAACTCGTGCGGGAAGCGGTTGTAGTGCTCGGCGGCGAGGCCGACCCGCTCCAGCAGCTCCTGCACCTGCCGCCGCAGGTCCGAACCCTTCGCTACCCCCTGCAGGCGCAGCGGGTCGCCGACGATCTGGCCGACCCGTTTGCGCGGGTTGAGCGAGGCATAGGGGTCCTGGAAGATCATCTGCATCTCCCGCCGCAGCGGCCGCATCTGGCGGCGGCCGAGCCCGGCGATCTCCCGCCCCTCGAACTTGACCGAGCCCGAGGTCGGCTTGATCAGCTGCAGGACCGCCCGGCAGGCGGTCGACTTGCCGCTGCCCGACTCGCCGACGAGGCCGAGCGTTTCGCCGCTGCTGACGCTGAAGCTGACGCCGTCGACCGCCCGCACCTGGTCGACTTCGCGGTCGATCAGGACCCCGCGCTTGATCGGGAAGTGCTTGACGAGGTCGGTGACCTCGAGCAGGGGCTCGCCGCTTCCGTTCATGACGCGGGCGCCTCCAGCCCGATCTGCCCTTCGACCTGGCGCTTCTCCCGCTTCTGCTCCGGCGTTAGCCAGCAGCGGTCGCGGTGGTCCGGCGCCTCCGGCAGCCGCGCCTCCAGGCCCGGGTACTCGGGGCATTTGGAGAACTCGTGCGGGCAGCGCGGCCGGAACGGGCAGCCCTTCGGCAGGTCCAACAGCGAGGGCGGCGAGCCGGCGATCTGCGGCAGCCGGTGCGGCCGCGGCCGGTCGAGGCGCGTCAGCGAGCCCATCAGCCCCCAGGTATAGGGGTGCTGGGGGTCGTAGAAGATCTCCTCGAGCGTCCCCTCCTCGACCACCTTCCCCGCGTACATCACCAGCACCCGGTCGGCCACCTCGGCGACGACGCCGAGATCGTGGGTGATCAGGATCGTCGCCAGCCCGCGTTCGCGGTTGAGGTCCTCGAGCAGCCGCAGGATCTGGGCCTGGATCGTCACGTCGAGCGCCGTCGTCGGCTCGTCGGCGATCAGCACCTCCGGCTCCAGCGCCAGGGCCATCGCGATCATCGCCCGCTGCCGCATCCCGCCCGAGAACTCGTGCGGGTAGGCATCGACCCGCCGCTCGGCGTTGGGGATGCCGACGGATTCGAACAGCTCGACCACGCGCCGCCGCCCCTCGTCCTTGTCGACGTCGCTGTCGTGGGCGCGGATCGCCTCGATGATCTGGGCGCCGATCCGGTAGACCGGGTTGAACGAGGTCATCGGGTCCTGGAAGACCATCGCGATCCGCTCGCCTCGCAGGCGCCGCATCGTCGCGTCGTCGGCCTCGATCAGCTCCTCGCCGTCGAGTTCGACCGACCCTTCGATCCGCGAGTTTTTCGAGCGGGTGAGGCCGATCATCGTCTGCGCGGTGACGCTCTTGCCCGAGCCCGACTCGCCGACGATCGCCACCACTTCTCCCGGCCGCAGGTCGAAGCTGACGCCGTCGACCGCCTGCAGCAGGCCGCCTTCGGTGGCGAAGCCGACCCGCAGGTTGCGGACGGAGAGAAGGGGGGCGGAGCTCATCGTGCCGTGCTCCCCAGCCGCACCCGCGGGTCGAGGTAGGCGTAAGCGATGTCGACGAGGGCGTTGATGAAGACGACGAAGAAGGCGCCGTAGAGGGTGATGCCCATGATCGGTGGCAGTTCCAGTTTGCCGATCGATTCCGCCGCGTAGAGGCCGACGCCTTCGATGTTGTAGAGGACTTCGGTGATGATCGCGGTGCCGGCGATGGTGGCGCCGAAGTCGAGCCCGAAGAGGGTCGTGATCGGGATCAACGAGTTGCGCAGGACGTGTTTGGTCATCACCTGGCGTTCGCTCAGCCCCTTCGCCTTGGCGGTCCGCACGTAGTCCTCGTTCATCACGTCGAGCATGTTCGAGCGCAGGACGCGGCTGTAGAAGCCGATCGAGAGCACGGCGAGCGTGAACCAGGGCAGGATCATGTGCTTGAGCCATTCCCAGGGGTCTTCGGTCAGGCCGACGTAGCCGCCGTTGGGGAAGATTTCGAGCTTGTAGGTGAGGAAGTAGATGAGGACCGGCGCCAGCAGGAAGACCGGGATCGAGATGCCGGCGATGGCGAGCCCCGTCAGCAGCCGATCGAGCCAGCCACCCGCTTTGATTGCCGCCAGGTAGCCCAGCAGGAGGCCGAAGGAGAGCCAGATGATCCCCGCCCCGATGCTGAGCAAGAAGGTCGCCGGGATGCCTTCCTTGATCCGGTCGTCGACCGGGACGCGGGGCGAGTACTGGATCAATTCGCCGGTGAAGACCTTCTTCATCATCGTCACGTACTGCTCCGGCAGCGATTGGTCGAAGCCCCATTCTTCTTCGATGCTCTTGACCAGGGTCGGCGTCGCGTTCTTCCCTGCCAGTCGCTGCGCTGGCGGCGAGTTCGGGATCACGTTGAAGATCAGGAAGACGAGGATCGAGACGACGAAGAGGACGATCGCCATCCCGACCAGGCGCCTGAGGACGAAGCGGAGCATCAGACCGACGCCCCCTGCGGCTCGGTCATGCCCGCGTGCGCCTCGAAACGGATTTTCGAGCGCGGGTCGAGGGCATCGCGGAGGCCGTCGCCGACGATGTTCAGCGAGAGCACCGTCAGCATGATCATCACTCCAGGAATGATCGCCAGCAGCGGCTGCGTCGTCAGCAACTCCTCGCCGACGGTGATCATCGTCCCCCAGGAGGAGTTCGGCGGCTGCACGCCGGCGCCGAGGAAGGAGAGCGCCGACTCGAAGAGCATGTTGTTGGCGATGTTGAGGGCGAAGAAGACGACGATCGTCGAGGCGAGGTTGGGGAGAAGCTCGCCGAACATCACCCGCAGCGGACCCGCGCCCTGGGCGATCGCCGCCTCGACGAACTCTTTTTCGCCGAGCGACAGCACTTCGCCGCGGATCGGCCGCGCTACGTAAGGCGTGTAGAAGATGCTGATGATCAGGATCGGCACCCAGATCGACCCGCCTTCGATGTGGATCGGCCCGATCGTCACCCCTCCCAACGCCATCGCGGTTGCGATCGCGATCCCGAAGAGCAGGACCGGCAGCGACCAGAGCACGTCGAGCGTCCGGGAGATGATGGCGTCGACCCAACCTCGGTAGTAGCCCGCGAGCAGACCGAGGATCACGGCCAGGGTGGTGGTGATCAGGCCGGAGACGACGCCGATGAAGAGCGAGGTCCGGCCGCCGTACATCAGCCGCACCATCTCGTCGCGGCCGAGGCGGCTGTCGGCGCCGAGGAAAAACTTGCCGTCGGCTTCGAACCACTGCGGCCCGATCGGCTTGCCTTCCGGCGTGACGACTTCGCGGGTTTCGCCGCCGACGTGGAGTTTCTGCAGCGTGTGGGTTTCGTTCGGCCCGGTATGGGCGACGTGGTCCGCCCACAGCGGCGCCGCCAGCACGAAGGCGACGATCAGGAAGAAGAGGACGAGGAACGCGACCGCGACCCGGTTGCGCAGGAACCGCTTCAGCGCGAGGCGCCAGGGGCCGTAGCCGGCGGAGCCGCCTTCGGACTCTGCCGGCAGGGCGCCCCCGGGACCCCCAGCCGGAATTGCCGCTTCGGGCTGGGGGTCGATTGCCACTTCAGTTCGTCCTAGCTCCTGGCCCTATTCGTTGAATTCGAAGCTGGTCAGGTACTCGAAGAACGTCGGGCTCCAGATGATGTTTTCGAAGTTGACCGCGTCGGAGACGAACGTCGACAGGGTCCTCGTCCCGTAGGGGGCCCAAGGCGCCTGTTCCATGTATTTCTTATCCAGCTCCGCGTACTTTTCTTCCTGTTCGGGCCCGAGCTGTTCCGCGCCCAGTTTGGCAATTTCCTTGTTCAGGGCCGGGTCGTTGATGTTGGCGAAGTTCCCGTTGTTGGTCTGCAGGATGCTTTCGCCGGACAGCAGCGGCTGGAAGAAGTCGTTCGGGTGCGGGTAGTCCTGGAACCAGTCCGACCAGCCGGTGTCGAGGTCGGGCGTCGATTGGTTGCCGATCACCGTGAAGTAGTTGTCGGCGTTGATGATTTTCAGCTTCGTGTTGAAGCCGAGTTCCTTGAGGACGCCCTCGTAGTATTCGCCCGCTTCGTTGTTCGGGCTTTCCGTATCCGTCCAGACGGTGATGTCCATGTCAGACGGGTTCGCTTCTTTCAGCAGTTCTTTCGCTTTTTCCATGTCGTGCGGGTACGGCTCGAACTTTTCGTATCCGGGCATGCCCGGCGGCAGGATCTGCTGGGTGCCTTTGATCTGGCCCGAGTAGACGCGTTCGAGGGCGGCGGAGTCGATTGCGTAGTTGATCGCCTGTCGCACTTTCACGTCGTTGAACGGCGGCCGTTTCGTGTTCATCCAGAAGTAATAGGTGCTGATCGTGTCGTGCACCGCGAACTGGCTGCCCTCGTAGTTGTCCTTGACTTCGGTGTAGCGATCCGCCGGCGGCGGGTTCTGCATCCAGTCGTATTTGCCCTGTTCGATGTCGTTGACCTGCGTTTGCGGGTTGCGGACGACCGTCATCTTGGCGCCGTCGATGGTGCCGGTCGGGTATTCCGGCATCGCTTTCGAGTTGGCTTTCGCCCAGTAGGGGTTGCGCGCGTATTCCCAGCCACGACCCGGCTGCGATTTGGTGATCATGTAGGGGCCGGCGCCGGGGGGCGGATCAGCCGAGAGGTCTTCGTTGGGCGTGCCTTGCGGGACCGGCGCCGCGAACATCAGCCCCAGCTCGTTGGTGAACGTGCCGCTCGGTTTTTCCAGGTCGATCTGGATTTCCCCGGTCTGGTCGTCGGCTTTGATGCCGGGGATGCCGCCGCTCTTGGTTTCAGAGAACTTTTCGGCCCCGACGATGTTCGTGTAGAAGACCGAACCGCCGGAGTTGACCTTGAAGAGGCGTTCGATCGCGTAGGGGAAGTCGGACGCTTTGATCGGGGTGCCGTCGGAGTATTTGAGGCCCGGCCGCAGGAAGAGCGTGTAGGTCTTGCCGCCGTTGCTGATCTTCGGCATTTCTTTCGCCAGACCGGGAACGACCTCGCTCGCTTCCTTGCCTTCGGCGTGCTTGTAGGTCAGCAGCGGGATGTAGACCTCGCCCATCGCGGTCCAGCCTTCCGCCGTGTAGGACAGCTGCGGATCCATGTAATCGGGGAAGGAGGCGTAGGTCCCGTTGAGGATCCCGCCTTGCTTGCCCTCGCCTCCGCCGCTGGTCGAGCTGCTGCCCCCGCCGCAAGACACCAGTCCAACCGTTGCGACCGCTGCAAGAACGAGAACCGCGATGACTGCCCCTAGCTTCTTCAAAGTCCCTCCTCCGGATTCGAGCTGCCGGGGATCTTCCCCGGAATCAACTCCACCACAACGTCGTCGTGGGCGTCAAGCAAAGATGGACCAGGGTTTTTCTCTTGCTCTAGCCAATTGGCACCAAGTGCCGGCGCCATCACGACAACTATCGCGATTACCCCGCATCCGGCGATAAAAAACGTCAATCGCGGCGAAGCGACGGCCGCGATCAGGCCGCCGACAGCAAAGCCGACCCCCGGCATCGCCGCGCCGATCGACTCGAGCACGCTCATAACCCGCGCTTGCATCGCTTCG
>Ga0247765_1001190_pt1 | contig 13972 bp, 15 predicted proteins | sample UWRJL106311C6_FD_179949 | JGI IMG/M metagenome (GOLD analysis project Ga0247765, IMG submission 179949) | Plant litter microbial communities from Arlington Agricultural Research Station in Wisconsin, United States - UWRJ-L106-311C-6 | ecosystem: Environmental > Terrestrial > Plant litter >... | reverse complement strand
CCCGTCTAAAAATCGACCGCAACAGCCCCGGTATATCTTTTTTTTTTTTTTTTTGCTATTGACCAGCGACCGGGGTGACCTAGCTTTTCAGTTTCCGTGACAAGATGCGGTGTCTCTACCATTGGGTAAAGTTGTATTATACGATAGAAGGGCTTCTATTAAGGAAAAAGAAAACAAAAACAAAAGAAAGTCAGCAGAGTGCAGCCTATTTTAGCTATGTTTTTTTTGAGGCTAGAGGTAGACTACATTGATATCAAGTTCCCGTTCTCCATCCGCTCCTCTAAGAACCCTCCACACAACACCTCTCCTTACATTTCCCACCATCTTTCACACCCCCATCCACAATCCATTCTTGATTCCATCCCTCCGCAATCAACTCCACCGAAAGATCATATCCCACCGCCCACGCCAACGCCTTCCAACAATTTGCCGCAGAGCTTTTTCCAAAAAGAGCCTCGTACCCCACGATGAAATCACTGTCACGTTGTTTCTCTTCCGCCTGCCAGTATTCAGATGTAACGCTCTGCATTTTCTGACACAGCGCCGTCAAGACAGGCCGGCATTCATCAGCCGCGGGTGCAGTAGCGTGACCTGCGTCGTCTCTTGTCCATAGGCGTCGTGATACTTCGCGATGTTCCTCTGAAGATGAAACTTCCTTGGCGAGGCGCTGAAGGGTGTCGAGAACGAGCCAGTGTGACTTTGAGACTTCAGTGAGGAATACAGGTAGACAGCTGTGCACATGGACAGCGTCTCCTCGCTTTCGGGGAGAGTCTTGCTCTTGTACTCTGGCGAGAAGGTGGACCACCGTGGGAATCTTGCTGTCGGTATCTCTAATTAGAACAAGCTCTCCCGGCTTGGCTAACTCGTTGAAGGTAGGCTGGGATTTTCTTGTACCCTCCGTGTATTGCCCATCCAAGTTGTCTTCCTCAAGCAGCCTCGCGTCACGGTCCGACCACTCTTCCCAGGTCCATTCGGTGGCTATGACGCTGCGGAAATATCCAGAGATGGTGAACCACTGCCCACTGTCTACATCACGGCAAAACAGCTGGTTTTCGACAAGTTGGCGGCAGTAAAGACCCCACGGCCATTTACTCTCGCCATTGGTCCACGGCGTGAGCTTGATGCGCATGCCGGGGTAAGAAACCCTAAGACCTTGGGTTTCTACCAAAGTGCCCACTTGGAAATCCCAGGATTCGGGGGTGTGGGACGGCGTCGAGCTTGTCCAGCGCGTGGTGGCCGTAATGTAATTCATGCCTGATTCGGTTTCAGGAAGCAGCAGGGATTTTGGAGCCCATCTCCAGCCGGAAAGGGTTTCCAACGTGAGAGGCTCCTCGACGTAAAAGATAATGCGGGCGGGGATCCCACCACACTTTGCGGCGAGTTGTTCCCAGATGTTCTGCACACGCATTTGTCGACATGTGTGTGCATGGACGGCAGTCTGGTCGAGGGAGAGGAGCGTGGCAATGCAGAGTGGTTCATCGCTAGCGAAGGACACAACGCGGAAATAGAGCGCTGCTTGGGCTTTCCAGAGGAGGAATAGCTGCTGTGCGCCCTTGTTGTTTCTAGTGGTAAGGGTTTCGGGGCTCTCAAGCTCGGATTTTTGAAGGTTGGACAATCGGGAAATCTATCTGTTATAAGCTTATACGGTTCCAAGTACCTACTAGGGATTTGAACTTTGTCTCACCTCTAGTGAAATATCTCTCCAGATGCGGAAGTACCGGAGATCCTTATGCTTGATCAATAAATCTCCGAGTTCCGCCGTCTCTTTAACAAGGTGTACCAGGCGATCTTGGAACTCAAAGTACAACGACTTGGACAACACGCCCTCCTGGAGGGTCCAAAGTCTCCTCATCCACGTCGATGTCAAGATCCTCAAACACGTCTCCGCCGACTTGGCCAGAGGTACCTCCCCGCTTGCCTCTCCGTCTGCTTCTCCATCTCCCTCGCCGCTTGTCTCTGACGGGATGGACGATGTGCACGGTGAGAGGGACTTGTCTAGAACCAGCACATGGTCTGCTTCCTCGTAGACGGCGCGAATGCGACTCATTGCCACACCATTCTCAACTGGTGCATGCTTGAAAACTGGAACGCAAAGCGTGTCAATCCAGAACCAGTATGCAAGCTGTGGATGACCACCGTCGGCGAGTTTCTGGGTATCCCCGCCTGTCGGTGCCGGAAGTTTGGTGAGGAGGTCAGCGAGGCGCCGGATTTGACAGGACTGCAGCGCGTTTGCGGTGGGATTTCCGAGTCCGTCTGCCCATACCTAAGTCACTCCCGTTAGTGACTCCAGTCCAGTTCAGCGACAAGCAACCCTCAACTTACATGCGACAACGCCACATATGGCCTCCTCTTTCCAGTCCCTGCGCCCATGTACTCTTCAACATAGATATCCACCCCCCCCTGGTCGTGCAAGACGAGACGGAGAATCGGAAAGGTAGTCGTCTGCATCAGAATCCGCTTCACCTCATTCTCATCCAACCCGGCCAGATCGCACGCCTTGCAATCTTCCACATGCGACAGCTTATAAGTGCACGGGTCAATCTGCGCCGCCCCGCAGCGTGCAAACGAACAGGTCTTTACACTATGCGTGTACGATGTCTCGGGCTTTTCGAGGTGACTGAGGAAATACCGCGTGCTGATGCCAAAAAATATATGTCGAATGCGCTCTACATCGCTTCTGCACCATCGGGAATTAGCCATGGCGTCGGAGGCATCGCTCCTTGGGTCGAGGAATTTGGCGGCCAAGATGCCGGTGCTGCTGGTGACGTATTGAGTCTCCGATTGGGAGGTGTTGAGGACAGACAGCGATGAGGCGAGTAACTCGACAAGACCGGCAATGGACAAAACGGTTGAAGGGTCGAGGAAGGTAGGGCCTTCGGCGCTAAGTGCATGGAGCATGTTGGAAACAAAACCAAGGCATTCGTGGAGATACCGGAAGCGTGCGACGAGATTCTCCGGGTCACGATTCTGTAAGAGGTGGCCCACCATTTGTTTGCCTCCATTCTCCTCGAAAAGGCTGGCGCTTGTAATCACGTCATTTTTGACAAACGTGTCATACAGCTTGCGAATACTACGGGCGCGCTCGGCAGTCGCCATGCTCGGATTTTGGTGGGAGTCATGGCTTGACGGATCGTTCAGACCATGGAATTCGGCCAGGAGTCCAAAGAAAAGCCAATGCTGGAATATGGCTTTTCTCTCCTCAATAGCGGCTATCTTCGTTGCTTCCTTCTTCTCGAGGTCCAGAAACTCGTTTGCGGTAGTGGTTGTCTCTGCGCATGAGCATGTTCGCATCTGTCGCGGCACGCATCCCGACTGATCGATGCGGCAAGCAAAGTGCATAAACTGTCCCCCATCCCATTCGGTGAGCGCAAAGCCCACAAAGGGGGCTTGGGCGACTCTACCTCGTCCGGTCGGCAAGGGGAGGAGATCCATATTTGCGCCTTGCAAGTGTCTCCAGGCAGTGAACAAGGCGGGGTACATATGCTGGGGCAGTTGAGTCAATTTTTTTTCTTGCATAAAGTTCGGAAAAGGATGATGAACCACGTGCCCAACACGATGGCCAGCCTTCTCTGATCCAAAACGGGCACTTTGCATCACAGCCCCCGATATGGGGACTGCAAATCCTGGGTGATGATAGAATCTTCTTCCAGTTGTTATAGAAGCCGCAACCGGCTTGAAAATTCTCCCTGAAAACCCTCTCTTCACTAACTATGTCGCAACAGCGTCTTCCCGGTCTCTTTCAGTCTGAGGCGGGCTTGTCTGGTGTTTTTTTTGGTCATATCCCCCAGCAACATATGATCAATAATATTGTTTGGAAGAAAGCGCTGGAAACCCGCCAACATGGTTCCGTTTCCGAAAGTTGTGTATCGGACGGACCAGACTCGAGCAAGTTTCACAAAAACCCGTGCGGTGGTTTTCTCCAAGCTCGGCACCAGGCAATGTCCACCGACGGCTCCAATTGCACCATTGCTGGGAAGACCCCAACAAACCTCCACACACTGGAAGACAAAGCCACGCCTGCCTCCCTGCTTCCCGTTTTGCGCTGTTCAAATGTTCCCTTTGATGTAATAATCAGACATCAAAGGCCCTATGGCGCAACGGCAGCGCGTCTGACTCCAGATCAGAAGGTTATCCGTTCAAATCGGGTTGGGGTCATTTTCTAGTCTGGGGTGGAGGCCCCGATATTCTCGGCATATCGCTCCAGTCTGTTTGAACACACGTGATTTTTTTCGTCTTCATTTTTGCTTGTCATTTCATCACTTCTACCGAGTCTTGCGACATTCTCACAAGTGACATCAACATTTTTGCCGACCACCCCAACCATTGACCACCAAAACTCGCCTGACACCCGCACTCCGAATTGCAGCATTTCGGCAGGACCCAAAATCATGTCTATCACACTTGATCACATCGTCATCCTCGTGTCACCCGAAGTGCTGGCCGACCTTCCAGTCTGGCTCACCTCTTCATTCGCCATTCTCGACGGCGGCCGCCATTCCAACGGTATCACCGAAAACAAGCTCATTTTATTCCAAGATGGCGTCTACATTGAGCTCATTGCCTTTGTTCAAGGAACTTCTCCCGAAAAACGCGCATCAACACGCTGGGGAAAGCGCAACGAGGGAGAAGTTGTCGATTTTGCCCTGACGCTCCTGCAGTCGGAACGGGCCGGTGACGAACCATTCCACCCAGAAGATATCTTTCGCTCGATTATCCAAGACCGCGTCCGCGAATCACAGACGGAATTGGAATACTCAGACCCAGTTGCAGGCGGACGGGTGACACCAGATGGAACTGAGCTGCGATGGGCTATCTCCGGTCCTGCGTGGACGACGACCTCGCAATTGGTGGAAGGAGAACTCCCCTTCTGGTGCTTGGACCGAACGCCAAGGGACTTGCGTGTTCCGTTCCGCTCTCGGCCTGATATCACGAAGCATGCTTGCGGCGCGATTGGGGCGAGAGCTGTTGAAGTGTCGATCGTCCGGGTTGAGGATAGGGGCGAGAAGTTTCGTACAGTATACACGTCTTTTCTAGGGGAGGGCCATGTCGCTGAAGAGAGGGGTGCAGGGCATTCATTCCAGAAGATATCCTGGGAGCTGAACATTCCTTCTCGGACTCTACCATCCGTTGGTGAGAGCAGTGCAACAATTCTGACACTCCGGGATGTCTCGGAACCTACGATTGCGACCGAGAGCTCCGAGAGCTCCGAAAGCTCCGACCCTAAGGGTTCATCACGTATCTCCCTTACTCTGTTCACGAGTGGCTCGCCTAGTGCAGTAACAGGAGAGATTGCGCCGGGGCGAGTGCTGGAGATAAATCTAGTCAAAGCGTAAAGATAGCAGACACTCGAGTAATTCTCAGATAATCTCTGAGAAGGGGAAAATGCTTCGAGCCACCACCTCATTCAATAACAACAATCGTCTCGACATCTGTGAACCAATCATCATGGCCCAACTGCAGCATCCCCACTCGATGGAAAGCACCCTCCTGACCTCAGCTGAGAAGCAGGATGAACACTACCCTTTCAGACTCTTTTGCTGTTTCCCCCAAAGGGGACCGTAGATCTTGACAGCCAGTGGCGCTCGAACCCAAGGATCCAACCACCTGCAACTTGGGGAGCCCCCCTCATTTGACCCCCGGACGGAAAGCTGAGGCAATATTGATCTTGCATTTCTGCATAATCTTGCCTTGGAAAACGGCAGAGCCTAAGGTCGGCGTTAGTGTTTGTTACCACATGACTTGGTAGAGAGGTACCCAGCTAGGTAGGTACCTAATCATTGGAGCTCACATGAAAGGTCACGGTCCACAACCTCGATGAACAACTTGTACTCGACCCGGTAATGCCGTTTTCCGATCCGATTTCCATTGGCATCAAGGCCTGGCTCGATTGGTTGTATCAGGCCATCTTTGATGAGGAATGTGAAATCTACCGTGATGTCTCCGACCCTCTCTGCCCCTTTATTGTTGGGATGATTCCGCTTATAATGTGATTTGGTGGATTCATCCGAAGCATACAGGACTTCTTCGCAGATGAGGGTCTGGTCTGGAATGCATTCAAAGGTAAAACTGGTGTCGAGCGGTTCGCACCTCCAGACTGGTTCGACTTCTTGGCCCTTTTTTGTTTGGAGGTGTGCCAAAGCGTTAGCGGTGGGGCTAACGAGAGAGAGAGAGAGAGAGAAGCAAGCCCAGCGGAATCTTACCTTCTTAAGGACCCAGTCAATGGTGTGGATCACATAATCCTGCCCATCAAGTTTGTCCCGGGTCTTTTTCACTCCACGGTGCTCGGGGAAGTCACCATATGGCTCCGTTCGTAGAATTCCATAGCTCGTCCTTGCGTATCTTCGTGGGCCACGTTCTTTGTTAAATGCGCGGAGGACGGCACCACGAGCAACGGCAGTAGCACTAGGCAAATGTTAGCTGAGCCGAGACTATCAACCTGGTACAATGAGGGACAACATGCGTATTATTTGGGTGTAACAGTTGGGGTAGGGGGCAGTTTCTTTCCCGGCAGAATTTGTTGAGACGATCTCTTAGATATCTGCGGAGAGAGACTGACCCGGCAAAGCCGCCAATGAGGATTACTTTCTGGTTGGTGTCAGCAGGATGAGGGTTTGATATTGAAGGGCAGCAGACAGAACGTACCTCAACCTTGACGTCCTTGCTTTGAGCCTTGAGTATCTGCTGCTCCATGATCGAACCGATACCCTTCAAGCGCTCAAGAAAGATGGCCTGGATTGTGCTGCTGCAATGGAATATCAGCGTTTCTGCACACTTATCGATCCGACCTGGAACGCCACTTAGTTACACTGGAATTTGAAGGCTCCCTGGTCGAAAGAGCTTCGCCGGGTTGGCACGGAGGCCGGGTACTTCAAAGTGCTTGACTCCCTTCGCTGTATAGCAGTCAAAGCTTCGCTTGATTTTGTATTCGAAATCGTTGAGGATAATCTTTTCGATGCAGCCTTTGATACTGCTTTCCTCGCTGTCGAGGTAACTCTCCGTTCTCAACAGACGCTCGAGGACTTCGCGAAAGCCTTGATTGATGTAACTTGAGCCATGGAGGCCCCCTAAAGCCCATGTCAGACGGCTTTTCAGCTAGCTAGTAGATATAGAAGTCTGAAGGGCCATACCCCCTGGCTGGACGACCTCTCGAGTTAAACGTAAGGGCGTAGTTGTGCTGACGGTGTAGGTGTTTGCATCGACTGTTCCGCCCCCTGGATTTCAGGATGCACACAGGTTAGAAATATGAACGCGCTGATGTTGCCGGAAATTCCTGCGAGGGTATTGGTTGTGTGTCGGTTTAACTCACCAGCGTCCAAAAGCACAAATGTGTCCCCTGGCTTCAATAGTGATGTTAGCAACATATTGCCCCTGCAAGGTTGATTTCAAAAGTGACACACCGATATATCCCGCTCATTGGTCAATACAAACGCCGCCGCCGCCTCGGGCTCTGAGACGATGAATAGATTATCGATAGTGTTGTTATCACTATCGACGCCAGGAAAACCAGCCAATGTCATCGCTTTACCCAATGCGCCCTGCATGTCGCGAAGAGCCTTCTGACTCCAGATAGCTGGTACGCATAAGACTACCTCTGTTTTGTAGCTCTCGTCGAACCCCGCTCTTCTGATCTCGAATTTAGCGTGGCGGATAAGAGAAGCGAGGAAATCAACAATGACATCCAGGGGCTTCTGAATAATCCTCCTTGTCTTTAGCTCACCAAGCGTCCTACCCAAGTCGGCCCGAATTCTCTCTGTCCTGGGAGTGTTGTCAAGGAGAAGCTTGAAGCGGGACAGAGGCTTGCTGTTCGCGCTAGCGTGCGTTGCGGATCGTCCCCAGGCCTCGTGGGCTGAATAGCCCCAGCGAAAGGAATTCTCGTCATCGATTGACATATCATCTGCGTCATATCCGCCATATCTCTGTCCAAACACGGCGAGTCCAGGATCGGCGCCTACAAGTTCTTCATCTTGTAGGGTTAGACTCTCGTCCTCCGACTCTGCGATAGTTCCACGGCCTTTTGCCGCCTTTTCTCGGAAGTGCCGGTCAAAAAGAGGATATATCACTTCAGTCGGCACCTCGCTCCTCATTTGGTCATCAAGATTCCCAAAAGTCGCATCATCGGGGTAATTCTGAACGGTTCGAATCCTCGACGGGTCCAAGTACGCGCTACCGTCGTCTCCCTCATCCAGCGCCACGTACGCGACAGCCGAGTAAGTGGTTCCAAAATCCACAGCGATGATCAGGCGTTTGGCAGAAGCGACGTTCTCAGAAGTGCCCTGGAGAAGATACTCTGGAACAAGCTCGGACCCAGCCCTGTCCACAAGGTTCGGTCGATAGCGAGTGTCGAAATCGTCCCCTGCAACAGTTGCTGTCGACTCTCGTGAGATGTTCATGTTCAATATGAGTGTACAATGCTTCGGTTTCGCGGGGATTGCGTTTGTTGTGTGGTAGTTGTCTTGGGGTACATTGTGCTCTTCAAGCCACCGAAACCCGTCTCACCCCCGCGCTTCAGTCCGCAACCAATCAGAAGGATCTAATCATCCAAACATCAGAATCGATGGCATTGTCTGCCTTTACCATCCAATCAGGGAAAGTGAGGCCAAATGGTAGGCCTCAGTGCAGGGAGTCATGACAAATATCTGCAGGCTGCAGTCCAATCCGCCAATTGGCGACGCATATGATATGCGCGCCTTCTTTCCTGTAACTGTGACTGACGCAAGAATCAGCCAGCTCAAGGCACACCATCTGAAAGCTCCTATGCGATTCCTTTTATCCGACTCCAGTCCATTTCACCACCTACAATGCCGACCCACACACACCCTTAGCAGAAACTTGGATCGCATCGCTAACCAGCTGCTACATTGCAAACTGCGAAATAGGAAATCATGGCCAGAAGATCCGAGCCACGCGGAAACCCCGAGACGTATAAAAAAGTGTTCTTCAAGAGAAACGAAAGGATAAAGGTGGTCGCGTGCTTGGACTACTCCTTGGAACACAAAATAAACTTGATCAGCATTGTTGCTGCGAGCTTTGAGAATCTTAGGGGTTGCGACGATGCTGTCCTCAAAGTGGCGGCTAACAGTGCTCTTCGAAATGAATATCGGAATTATGGGCGTTCCGACGGCGATGATTCTTTTGAAGCATTTCTCTCTGAAGGATCAGCTTTCTTGCGCTACAGCGAAAAGGACACCGAAGTTCTCCAGGAGGCAATGGCTAGCATCCAAGAAGAAGCTACAAAAAGAAGAATCAAGTCCCAAGTATTGTCGGTATCACCTGGCCCACACACCATTCCGTCAAACAGAGTCGGCAGTTCAAACACATCACTTACGCCATCAACCGAAAAGACGCCCGGGTTTGAGAATCCGGGCTATCCCAAGAAGAGACCTGTTCGTGGCGCTACTACCACGACAACACGGTCAGTCAGGGCTTTCCGTGGAAGGCGCACAGCCAGTCGGACGGTGACTCTGTCAGCCGACATCAAAGACCGTGACGTCGTCGAGATTCCCGAAGCCGCCGCCTCCTCCGACTCCCCGACTCCCAACAGCCACGTCCGCGAGGATCGACTGAGCAGATTAGAGAAGGAGCTCGCAGTCAGGAACGAACAACTCAGGACGGCATTGCAGAACATTGCAGAGCACAAAGACCACATCTTCGCCCTGTCTAATCGTCTATCCGCAGCCGAGAGAGAGTGCAGGAAGATTGAAGACAGCATCGAGAAGGCCACCAATCTCAAAGACGACAACATCGCTACAACACAAGCCAACTTACGATACGAAATCTCAGCTCTCCGAGACCAGAACATCAAGATGGTCCACCAGCGAGAAGTTATCTCTTTGGCGGCAAATGGCTCGCTGAGGCCAAATAATCAGACCATCAGGGAGGAGTTTGAACTGCTGCTCGGCGACATGAAAGATGCAAACTCGTCGGTTGATATTCTCCTTCCAGCCAAGGCCGATATAGAATCAATGGACAGCCATATTGAAGCCTGGTCATACCGTCTCACAGGTTCTTTGAGTTTTGGTCAATTCATCTCCCACTGTCTGGACCATGATATATCCGAGATCCACTTTATGACCGCACTTGCAGTCGCAGGCGCTACCGAGCTGGTCTTTGAGTCCTCCGGATTCCCTGACTTTCTGACGCGGGCCTCACCCATGCTTGATCAATATCGGGAACATATTTTATTACAAGGTAAGTCATTACCACACACAAAATCAAGGGAAAAAAGAACGCTGACCTCCATCCCTTCCACAGCCGGCCCGAAAACACTCTCCAAACTGGACCTCCTTGCATACCACTCGATCCTCTCCATCTCTGACAACCACGACACCACGACCAACTATTTTCAGTCTCATGTTCTCACCGACGCCGCAACCGCCCTCTCCAAATCCCTCACCGGCCCCCTCAGCCATCTCATCTCCTCCACCTTGGTGGAACATGTCATGACCGCCGGCGGCGGCAGTGAGGTCGCTCAGCACGCCTTCTTGGAATTCTTTGACCCTTGCGCTTCACAAGACTTGAATACCATAAAAGGAGAAGAACCGGAGAGCCCCCTCGCAGCCATCTTCACAGAACCCATCTTGCGCGCTTTGAAGCTCAAGGCGAATTTAGCCTTGTCACCGCAGACAAGTTACAAGCTTGTATTTCCGCATCCGGGTGAGATATTCGATCCCGATACCATGATACGAAATGGAGAATCGCAAACCCGAAAAAAAACAAGGCAGACAAGGCCAGAAGAAGGGTCAGGAGAGAAAAGAGTCAAGCTTTGTTTGTTTCCGGCCCTGTATGAAGGGAAGAAGGATGCGGTGCTACCACCAGAAAAAGAGTACGGGGTCGGAGTGAATGTGAGGAATTGTCTGGTGAATTGTGATAACTTTGTAAAGGCCTCGGAGGGGATGGGGACCGAGGGTTTCGGCGTCGTTGTGAAGGCTGTGGTGTTGCTTTAAAGTCATGGGCGACATAAAGAGACCGGAGGTACCCAGATTGGCCGCCATCCCGGCCGAGAATCCAAAAGGGCCATTGCCTAGGTACCTACACATACCGCACGGGGTAGAGCCACGTTAGCGGTAACGTTAGTGGCAAAATATGATTCGGTTGGCACCTACCTACCTATGCATTGCAGCCTAGGCGTTTAATTTTTATCTACCTACCTTGGTGAGGCTAAGCAAAGAAAGTATCCGAAGAAAAAATGTCCTCTATTCATGCCAGTCCGCTCTTTATTTTGAATCTTTGCGTATTTGCTCAAACAAAGCATGATTGCCCGCGTCGGAACTACTTTAGCCATGGAAGGTGTGCTGGACTGCATTTCAGAGCTTAGGGAGAAAGATAACCTCACCCGACCGAGTTGCTTGTCAGCCTGCTTTTTTCCCATTCGCCAGCATCACAACTCCTGGGACAAGATCCTTGGTCGCCGGGCGCTCCCAGGTAACCCACGGGTTCTCTGCTGGCTCTGTCTCTACAGGAGGTGGTTTGTACGGAGGACAGCAGAGAGCGCGGTTGAACTTTAGGATCTCACTTAGTTTGGCCCGGCATGGCCACTCCTGACTCATCTTTTTCTGTTTTTTTCGCCTGGGCTGGTCACCGCCGTTGGCTAGTAGCTCTTGTCGCCTGGCAACCCAATCAGAGAGGAGCCGCTGGTATTCGGGGATGCTGTGGTCGAGCTTCGTGTGTGGGTGTTGTGGCCAGTCCCAGGTGGGTATCTCGGCCCAGAGAGTAAGTTCTGGGAGTTTGTGGGCGATGATTCTGTAGACAGTGGTGACAAGCTTTTGGACGTCGATGAGCGCGTTGTCGTACATGTATCCGGATCCGGTGCCTTGTTCAACAAGTGGCTGGGCACCGCCAAAATCGAGCAGCTTGATCTCGTCGGTGGCTTCGTTGACCATGAGGTTGGCGGGCCAGATGTCGCCGTGCACCATGCCGCACGTCAGGTTCAGCTCGTCGACCAAGTGCATCAGCTCCTTCAACCAGGAAAGCTTCAAGACGCGCGGGGAGGCCTGTAGTAGGTTTCGGCCGGAAAAGTATTCGGCGCAGAAGCCAACCACGCGGCCCGAGTTCTCGTCGAGGACGGTTCGCGTGTAGCGGGGGAGGAGAGGGTGCGGCGGCAGATGAAGCAGGAGTTTGTGTTCGGCCCAGTGATGGCGTGCCCGCGCCATCTCGGTAAAGTACTTGAAAATGCCCGTCTCGGTCTTGCCGGCGTCATTGGTGAAGGAGACGAGGTCGACGTTGCGCCATAGCCGATCTACTTCGATGAGCTCGGACCGGAGAATCGTCTTGGCCTGGGCTGGCAGCTGCGCTGAGGCTAGCGTGGGATAACGTGCGAAAAGCTGCCTGCGCACGTCGCTGCTCATGTCGGGGTCGGAAAATGTGCACAGTAGTTCTCCGGCCGAGTCCAGTCGAATACCCGTGACGTCCGGCCCCAATTCGTCTGGGTGCTTCTGAAACCTGCGCGGCTCGACCAGTCAGACCTTTTTCTTTTTTCATTTTTTTTTTTTTTTTAATGTATTTAACATACCATTCTTGCGCGAGCATTTCCTCCTTGTTGTAGGCCTCCTCCATGGAACACGGCGGCTCCGCGGTTACATCGTCAGGGCCATCTTGTTGGGGTTCCAGCTGCAGCGTGGATTCTAACTGCACAACAAACGCCCGTCTCGTGTCGTAGTCAAACCAGACCTGGGTAGCCTCGCCTTCCCAGATGACTCTGCTCATGGCGGGGCCGAAGCGGATGTCGGGGGAGATCATTCTAGGATTGTGTAGGCAGGCAAGGTAAGGAGAAGGAGCTTGCTCGGTGCGATGTGCGAGAAAATCGGAAATGAACGACAAACGGTGAGAAAATATGGGATGGTTTTTTTTTTTTTGGAAGCAGAGGACCAAGAGGGGCTGCCCGACCGTCACTGGCTCAAAAGAGAGCAAAGTTTCTTTGTTGGCGTCTTTGTCAAGTAGTTTCAGTAACGTGGGGCACCTGGCAACCTCACGCAACTTAGGGCACGACAGCAGACAAAGAGAGATATATGGCGTCATTGCTGTAAGATGACATCTCAGAACCCTTGGCAAACGATATCAACGGACCAAGATGGCGATACAAAAGAATGCGCCAACTATCGTTTCAGCTTCACTGCACCGAGTGGGGTTGGCTTGGAGTCATGCGAAGCAGAGCAGCCCAAACAAAGATTTCACTTGTCGGGCTATCATTCAGCTACTACCTGGGGCCCCCTTGCTGTCGGATGGCCAAGGCCACTTGCAAACAAGTCCAACACGTCTTCCTTGGCTGTGTCGCTCTCCCGGGTATATATATATAATCGAGTGCTCGCGGCCTTATGTGTCCAACGCGACCAGGTTCGATCCGCCCTAGGTCTCTAAGAAACGCACCTAATCTCACGGCACTCAACGCTCCTGCTAGCCTCAGCAGTCCTTTGCATTTGAACCTTAACGACCCCCGTGAGATTGTCGATTACATATTTGGGGAGGGAATTACGAACTCGGCAGGCTGTTTTTGCGGATATTACGTCTTTTACTCGGCCGTCTGCGGACATCTTTACGTCAACTACGGTCACAGGTGTGGCAGATGTCAGGGAGGTCATACGAGCGAGCCCGTCTTCTGTGTCCGTCCGGCGCCCTCGTATCTGATTTCGGACACGCGCATCAAAGACCCCTGCCGCTATTGCCGCAGCAAGCCACATACATTGTGCTAGTCATCATTTTGATTGCGCTTCTTTTCGCTTGCTGAGCTGATGGATTGATTGGTTCATGGTTGGGTTGCTGCTGGGTGGGTGGTTTTTATAGAGTTGGCCTTTCTCAAGGCTTCGTTGTGTCGACAATGCTGCTTTCAATGGTGGATTCATGTTGCTGGCCGCCATCTCTAGGTACATATAGCTGACTTGCTCGGCGAGTCAAACTCTTTAAAGGCCATTGGATTGGATTGGATTGGATTGTGGATTGGATGAGGGCCTTGGCCGAAACCTCGTAGTTTTTTTTTTTT
>Ga0247765_1001188_pt1 | contig 13993 bp, 11 predicted proteins | sample UWRJL106311C6_FD_179949 | JGI IMG/M metagenome (GOLD analysis project Ga0247765, IMG submission 179949) | Plant litter microbial communities from Arlington Agricultural Research Station in Wisconsin, United States - UWRJ-L106-311C-6 | ecosystem: Environmental > Terrestrial > Plant litter >... | reverse complement strand
CCGAGATCGCCGAACGGCTGCGGATCAGCGACAAGACGGTTCGCAATCACGTCTCCAACCTGTTCGACAAGCTCGGCGTCTGGACGCGCGCGCAGGCGATCGTCTTCGCGCGCGACCGCGGCTTCCGCTCGTCGGTCTGAATCGTGGCTTCCGGAATAGGTTCGAAATCGAGGGTTATTGATCTTCGGGATCTGAAGAAAAGATCTTGAAATACCACCGCTACTGAAGCATACTCCAGAAATGTCGGTTTGAGTTCTGATTTTTGCTAATCCAGGCGGGGGCTCTGGAGGAGAGATGAAGAGGAAGCTTCTGTGGATCTTCGCGGCGGTCGTTCCGTGCCTGATGATGGCGGCCTCGTCGGCCGGGGCGCAGGCTCTCGGGCTGGAGCCGGAGATCGCGGCGGCCCGGAGAGAGGCGGGATTTCCGGTGGGGCCGGGGCTCTGGCGTCTTTTCGGCGAGGACCCCACCCTCAGCAGCACGGAAGACCTGGCGCCGCTGCGCCGGATGATCGGCAAGGCGACGGTGGTCGGCTTGGGCGAGGCGTGGCATACCTCGGGCGGCTTCTACAACCTGAAGCACCGGATCTTCCGCGATCTGGTGGAGAACATGGGCTTTCGCGTCTTCGCGATCGAGAGCCACTGGGCCAGTGGGGAGAAGGCGAACCGGTACGTCCAGACGTGCCAGGGCTCTCCCGAGGAGGCCATCGACCTCCACATCGGTGTCTGGCAGAGCGTCGAGCTGCGCAATCTCGTCCAATGGATGTGCGAGTGGAACCAGGCGCATCCCGCCGACCGGGTCCACTACTTCGGCTTCGACATCCAGGAGCCCCGCCTCGACGGCCCGGGCCTGATCGCCTTCCTCGGGCGGATCGGCATTCCGGAGGAGCACGCCTGGATCGCGGGCATCCGGGAGTGCGAGGGGGTGACCGCCTCTCATCCCATCACCGAGATCCCTCCGGAGGCCCACCAGAAGTGCATCGCGGCGTTGACGGAGATCGAAGGGCACTTCCAGCGCAACGGGCGGGCCATCGAGGAGCGGACCTCCAAGGACGACTTCGACGTCGCCAGGCTCCAGTTGCTGGGCCTCAAGGCATGGGAGGAAGAGGTTTTCTTCATCGGGCCCGATCTCGCCGGAGAGGATTTCGCGAAGGGCTTCAACTACCGGGATGAAGCGATGGCCAAGGTCTTCTTCCTTCTGCGGGAGAAGAATTTCCCCAAGGCCAAGGCGGTGGTCTGGGCGGCCAACATCCACGTCGCGCGCGCTCTGGTCCCAAATGGCGCGCGTCCGATGGGGAGCTTCCTGGCGGCGAAGCTGGGCCGCAACTACGTGAACTTCGCCATCGCCGCCAACCACGCCGAGCTCGATCTCGGGGCCTGCGAGGTGAGAGAAGCCGTGCCCGGATCGATCGAGGACCGGCTCCATGCCCTGGGCGAGGACGCCCTGCTCGTCGACCTCGCCCGCAGCTCTTATCTGCGGCCCCGCGCCGTCTACGAGATGGGCTCCTTCCCGTTCCAGCCGCGCCGGCATTTCAGCGGGATTCTTTTCCTGGAGAATTCTGAAAGGATGCAGCCGACGGCCTGGGTGCCGTGCCGGCCGTGAGCTGAGGAAGAGCCCCTGCGGCGCAAGGATGCTTCGCTCGGGACCTGATAGGCGCCTCCTCGCTCGCCTTCTGTTCTGGAGCCACAACGTCGGTCTCGACCCCCTGTTCGCAGGGGGTCCGACCGGAGGGGGAACGCTACGGGTGACCGACCAAATTCGCTTCAACGACGGGGCTGCCTACGAACGATACATGGGGGCGTGGAGCCAGCTCGCAGGTGAAATTTTTCTCGATTGGCTCGCGCCGGAATCAGGTTTGCGGTGGCTCGACGTCGGCTGCGGCAACGGCGCCTTTACCGAAATGCTCGTCGAGCGGTGTGCACCGGTCTCCGTACAGGGGATCGACCCGTCTGAGGAGCAGCTCGCCTATGCTCGCAAACGGTTCGTGTCGCCCGTCGCACAGTTTCGTCAGGGCGATGCCATGGAACTGCCTTTTCCCGACGATACGTTCGACGCGGCGGTCATGCCGCTGGTTATTTTCTTCGTTCCCGACCCCGCCCAGGGCGTTGCCGAAATGGTGCGGGTGGTCCGCCCGGGTGGCACCGTCACCGCCTACGCGTGGGACCTGTCGGGCGACGGTCATCCGTACCAGGCGTTGCAGGTTGAAATGCGTGAGATGGGCGTTGCGGTTCCAGTGCCGCCGAACCCTGGCGCGTCTCGCATCGACACCATGCGGGACTTGTGGACGGGTGCGGGTCTGGAGACCGTCGAAACGCGGGAGATCACGGTGCGGCGGACGTTCGCCGGGTTCGACGACTACTGGACGACCGTCCTCGGGGGACCGAGCGTCGGCGCCCAGCTCGCGGCGATGGCGTCCGAGGATCTCGCGGTTCTCCAGGCGCGGATGCGCGCGCGCCTGCCGGTAGATGCCACGGGCCAGATCATTTGTAATGCCAGGGCTAACGCGGTAAAGGGTCACGTACCCCACTGATTCTGCCGGCCAGGCCGGCGTCAGGCGCGGCGGCGCGAGTCCACATCCTCTCGGGCCGCCACCCGCGGCCCGGGAAAACCGCGATCCAGGTCGCGGACAACAGCCCCGGTCCATGCCTTATCATCCCCTCGAATCGATTCCCTTCGCGAGGAGACGACACGATGCGAAAGATCTGCTGGCTGGCCGTGGGGTTGGGGCTGGCGCTCGCCGCGGCCGGCGGCGCGCAGGAGGCGGCGGCCCACAAGACTCCGGACCCGGCCCTGGTTGAGCGGGCGCGCAGGATCCTGACCCAGGTGCCGCTCGTCGACGGCCACAACGATCTGCCCTGGGAGTACCGCAAGCGGTTCCAGAACCACATGGACAGGATCGACCTGCGGGGGGGCACCGAGAAGCTCGATCCCCCCCTGCACACGGACATCCCGCGCCTGCGCAAGGGGGGAGTGGGGGGGCAGTTCTGGTCGGTCTACGTCCCGGTCGAGATCACCGGGGCGGACGCCATCCAGGCGACGATGGAGCAGATCGACGACGTCCACCGGCTGGTCGAGCGCTACCCCGACACCTTCGAGCTGGCGAGGACGGCCGACGACGTCGTGCGCATCCACAAGGCCGGCCGCATCGCCTCGCTGATCGGCATGGAGGGAGGGCACTCGATCCATGACTCCCTCGCCGCCCTGCGCCAGTTCTACGCAGCGGGCGCCCGCTATATGACGATCACCCACACCAAGAACACCGCCTGGGCCGATTCGGCGACCGACGCGCCCCAGCACGGCGGCCTCACCCGCTTCGGCGAGGAGGTGGTGCGCGAGATGAACCGTCTCGGCATGCTGGTGGACCTCTCGCACGTGTCGCCGGAGACGATGAAAAAGGCGATCGCCGTCTCCGCGGCGCCGGTGATCTTCTCCCACTCCTCGGCGCGCGCGCTCGACGACCACCCCCGCAACGTGCCGGACGACGTGCTCCGCCTGATGCCGGAGAACGGCGGGGTGGTGATGGTGACCTTCGTTCCCTCCTTCGCCTCCGCGGCCGTGCGGGAGTGGAACGCCAGGGACACCGCCGAGGAGGCGCGCCTGAAAGCCCTCTATCCGGAAGATCCCGAGCGGGTGAAGCGGGAGCGGGAAGACTGGCGCCGGCAGCACCCCGCGCCGCGCGCCACCCTCGAGCAGGTGGCGGACCACGTCGAGCACGTCCGCCAAGTCGCGGGGATCGATCACGTGGGGATCGGCTCGGACTTCGACGGCATCGAGAGCGTGCCCCTCGGGCTGGAGAACGTGTCTGCCTATCCCGCGCTGCTCGCCGAACTGCTGCGCCGCGGCTGGACCGACGCGGAGATCGGCAAGCTCGCCGGCCTCAACGTCCTGCGCGCCTTCCGCGACGCCGAGCGGGTCGCCACGCGTCTGCGCGAGGAGCGCCCGGCCTCGGATGCGTTGATCGAGGAGCTGGATGGTGAAAAGGAAACGAAACCGGCGGGGTAGGGCCGCCTGATTTCCAGGCGTCCGCGGCCTGCGACCTCAACCCCTATCCCCTTCTCCTGAAGGAGAAGGGGGACGACTTCGAGATGGATTGCCAGTAAGGCCCTCCCTCTCCTTCAGGAGAGGGACCGAGGGTGAGGTCGCAGGCCGCGGACGTCCCGCTCAACGGTCCCCAAAAGGCATGCCTTTTGCTGAAATTCCCCTCCTTGGCGGGATGAGACACCCGCCGGAAGGGTTGCGGGATGACGCGGCGAGCCTGTCCGGTTCTTCTCTCGTTTCTGTCCCTGGGTTTCACCTTTCTCATGGCGCCCGGCGCGCTCCGGGCGGCGATTCAGGAAGATAACGCGCGGGTCCGCTCCTGGCTGCAGGAGGTGGATCTCCTCATCACTCCGCGCGAGCGCGAGGTCTTCGAGGGGCTCAAGAGCCCGGCCGACCGCGAGGCGTTCATCCAGCGCTTCTGGCAGGTGCGCGATCCCTATCCGGAGACCCCGCGCAACGAGGCGTGGGAGCGGTGGGAGGAGCGTCTCGCCGAGGCCCGGACGCGCTGGAGCGACCTCCAGGACGACCGCTCGCGGGTCTTCCTCGTCAACGGCGCGCCGAGCGAGGTGTTCCAGACACATTGCGCCGGCCAGAACCTGCAGGTCTGGACCTATCAGCCGCAGTTCCAGAGCCGCTTCCGGATGACCCTCGTCTTCCATCTCACCGACAGGGCCCCGGCCCGGCTCTGGCGCACTGGAGATCGCCCGGACCTCTCCTCGCCGGATTTGGGAGATTGCGCCGCCGACGCCAGCTTCGCCGAGGCGGCGACCTGGATCCGGCGGGTCGGGAAGGAGACCTACGCCGTGGTCCTGCAGCGGGCGCTCGCCAGTCCGAAGCCGCGGGAATGGGTGTCGAGCTTCCGCCCGGCCGCTCCCGAGGGGCGGGTCAGGGCGCGCTCTCTGCCGGCCCGTCTGGACGTCGATTTTCCCGGGCGGCAGGGGGAGGGGATCGTGCGCATCCAGGTCGCCCCCGGCGAGCTGTCCGAGCAGGTGTCCCGGATGCTGGGCGATTCGCGCGAGGTGTTCGTCTCCGGCCGGATCCTGCGCGGCAACGAGATGGTGGACAGTTTCCGCTATCGCTTCGATGCCCCGGCAACCGCCGCGGCCGCCGGCGCCAGGCCGCTCGCCTTCGAGCGCCGGCTGGGTCCGGGGCGCTACAGGCTGGAGGTCCAGCTCGACGCTCCCGCCGCCGACAGCTCCTTCGTGGGCGAGCGCGAGCTGGCGGTGCCGAGCGTCCCGGCGGTGGTCGCCAGCGCCGGTCCCGCCGCCGCTCCGTCTCCGCCCGCTTCGCCGGCCCCGCAACCCTCGCCCGAGGCCCAGAGCCCGTTCGCGGAGGCCGACGCCGCGCTCGCGGTGCCCCGCCCGGGGGTGCGCATCCTGGCGCCCGAGGGCAAGCTGATCGCCGGCGTCCAGCGCGTCGAGGCGCGGGTGGACCGGGCGGCGGGGCTCCCCGATGCCGAGCAGATCGATCGCGTGGCCTTCTCCCTGGACGGCCGGCTGCTGCTGACCCGCAACCGGGCCCCCTATGTGGCCGAGATCGACCTCGGCCGGACGCCGCGGAGCCACCGTCTGTCGGTGGAGGGGATGAACGGCCGGGGGGAGGTGCTGGCCAGGGACCAGTTGGAGCTGAACGCCGGCGGGCAGCGGTTCGCCGCCCGTCTCGTCGAGCCCCAGCCGGGCAGGCAGTACCGCCGGAGCCTGCGGGCGCGGGTCGAGGTGGAAGCCCCGGCGGACCAGCCTCTCGACCGTGTCGAGCTCTATCTCGGCGAGAAGCGGGTGGCGACGCTCTATCAGCCACCTTTCTCGCAGCCGCTCACGCTGCCGGATTCCGGGGGCGTCGGCTACGTCCGCGCCGTGGCCTACCTGGCGGACGGCACCGCGACGGAGGACACGGTGCTGCTCAACTCACCCTCGACGCCGGAGAGGATGGATATCCGTCTCGTCGAGCTGTACACGCACGTGGTCGACCGGGCGGGCAGGGCGGTCGAGGGGCTCGGCGCCGGCGAGGTCCACGTCTTCGAGGACGGCGTGCGGCAGTCGGTCCGCCTGGTCGAGCGGGTCGAGGACGCGCCCCTGCGCCTGGTGACGCTGATCGACAACTCGGCCTCCATGCGGCCGCGGCTGGAGCCGGCGCGGCAGGCGGCGCTCCAGTTCCTGCGCCGGACGCTACGGCCGCGCGATCAGGCGGCGGTGATCACCTTCAACCGCTCCCCCCACGTGGCGGTGGGGCTGACCGGAGACCTCAAGGCTCTGGAGGACGGCCTCTCCGGCCTGATGGCGGACGAGGAGACCTCGCTTTACGACAGCCTGATCTTCTCGCTCGGCTATCTCGGCGGCGCCCCCGGGCAGCGGGCGGTTCTGCTGCTCTCGGACGGCGAGGACCACACCAGCTCGTTCGGCTTCGCGGAGACCCTCGAAAGCGCCCGGCGGGCCGGCATCGCCGTCTACGCGATCGGGATCGACCTGCCGAAGGGCGGGCCCACCGAACAGCTCGCCAGGCTGGCGGCGGAGACCGGGGGGAGGAGCTTCTTCCTGCGCGGCACGGGGGATCTGGAGCGCGCCTACCAGGAGATCGAGCGCGATCTGCGCTCGCGTTACCGGATTTCCTATCAGTCCTCGAACACCAAGGCGAGCGATGCCTTCCGCGCGGTTCGGGTCGAGCTGGCGCGGCCGGGGGTGGAGGCGCGAACGATCAGCGGGTATTACCCCTGAGCCTACTCGCCCACATGCACCAGCAGCTTGCGGGCGCCGGGGTGGTGGCGGTGCTCCCAGAGGTAGATCCCCTGCCAGGTGCCGAGGCCCAGGCCGCCGTCCAGGATGGGGATCGAGAGCGAGGCCGCGGTGAGCGCGGCCTTGATGTGCGAGGGCATGTCGTCCGGCCCTTCGGCGGTGTGGGTGTAGAGGGAGTCGCGCTCGGGGACCAGGCGGTTCAGCCAGTTTTCGAGATCGCGGCGCGCCGAGGGGTCGGCGTTCTCCTGGATCGTCAGGCTCGCGGAGGTGTGCTGGAGGAAGACCGTGCAGAGCCCCTCGCGCACCCCGCTCTCGCGCACGGCCGCCCTGATTTGATCGGTCACGTCGTGGAGCCCCTGGCCGGGGGCGTGAATGGAAATCTTTTTAATCATGCGTCACGATAATCCGCTGGGCGCCTCGAGGTCCAGGAGAAGCTGCGCCGCCGAGGAGAGGAGCTCCTCCGATTCGTCCACGTTGAGTCCCTGGAAGCATTGCTGCCGATAGGCGGCATCCCCGGTAAACGCGAGCAGGGCTTTGAGCAGATCGTTCCTGCTGGACGTCCGATAGGACTCTTCGACCTTCTGCCAGGCTTCCTCCGGAATCGGCCCGACGCTTCGCCGGAGCGCGCTCAAGTCGATCAGGTCCCGTGACAGCACCTGGCGGTCTGCCCAGCGATCGGAGTTCGCCATCAGCTTCTCGGCGTAGCAATCGACGAGCGACAGACAACCCACCGGCAGCCCTTCGAGCCTCACGCCCGGGTCAAGCTCGATCCGAGCTTCGCGGAACATCTCGACGCGGATCGTCTCCCCGTCGATCTCGACAGGGAACCGGAACCCGTACTGATTGAACTTGATCTCGCGGGCAAGGTGAAGCTCTCTTTTCCGATCCGGCTTGAAAAGAGCATCGTAGCCGAGGGACGAGACGGCGAATCTCAGCTCGGCATAACCTTCCGTGTCGGAGCAGAGGAACAGGATGCTGTGGGAATCGCGGTATTCACCGAGCTCCAGAACGATCCGCGCTCCGCCTCCCAGCAAGGCGCTGCAACGGCTCAGCAGGCTGGCGTCGAAAGCCGCGAGCACCGCCTGGACCTTGCGATGCCGCTCACGCCGGAACAGGGCCCTCACCGGCCGATCTCCATCTCCCGCTCGAGGCGCTCCCGGACCTCGGCGGGGGAGAGGAGCAGGCCCGGATCGTCCGGCGACGGGAAGACCGCGACCCGCAGGCCGTCCTCCTCGAGCAGGGGGAGGAGCTCCTCGAGCATCTCGTCGAGCAGGACCGGCTCCGGGAGCGCCCCTTCCCAGGGCCCCACCGCGCAGGCCGCGGCGAGAGCGGCGTGCGGCCAGAGCGGCAGCGCGTCGGTCGCGCTGGCGACCACCCAGCCTTCGGCGTCGCGCAGGCCCCAGCCCTCCTCCCAGTCGGCGAGGAGCTGGAAGAACTGGATGGCGCGGTCCCCGGCGGGGAGCGCGAGGAGCTGCCGGGCCTCGTCTTCCGTGATCTCCCAGCTCATCGCAGGATCGCCCATCAGGCCCCTGGATCCTCGCTGGACCCGCCGGCGACGCCCACGGCGACGGGCTCTTCCTGGCGCGCCTCCCGCGCGGGCTCCAGGGTGTTGCCGATCCCCTCCTCGCCCCGCAGCTCGCCGAGGATCCAGTCGGAGAGCGTCTCCCGCTCGTGGTCGTCGAGCGCGATGCCGGCGGTGTCGCAGAGGCTCACCACGTTGCGGAAGAAGCAGGCGCCGAGGGCGAGCGGCTCCTCGGCGCCGTTCTGGCCGAAGCGGTGGCCGCCGAAGGTGATGCCGCGCAGGATGAAGTTGACGCTGGCGCGGGCGATCGGCGAACCCTCCTCGATGCAGCGGTCGCGCACCGATTTCGAGGTGCGGGTCAGGAAGTAGCCGTGGTCGTTGACCTCCTCGGCGGTGAGGCGGAAGACCCGGGCATAGTCGCCGCGCGTCAGGTACGGGGTGTCGGTGAGCTGGTGGACGCGGTAGGCGAGCGCGTTCAGTTGCGGGTCGCCGACCAGCTCCTCGGGGCGGCCGTCGATCGGGAGCTGGTGCCGCGCGGGGTCGTAGATGTAGCCAGGCTTGAGGGCCGAGATGGCGAAGCCGGGGTTCTCGCGCCCTTCGAGCAGGTCGCGGAAGGTGCCCGCCCCGGCCCAGCGGGAGGCCAGCACCTGATCGCCGAAGCGGCTGATCACCATCTGCGCGGCGCGCGCCATCGGCACCGCCGCGTCCGAGGACTCCACGACCGAGCGGACGTAGGCGAGGATCTCCTCGATCAGGCGGTTGCGGTCCGCGAGGGTGAGGAAGCGCGGCGACGACGCCGGCCGGCCGGACTCATTGCCGGCCACTTCGGGCGCCTCCTCCGGCTCCTCCCCCTCGGCGAGCAGGCCGACCCGCCAGGGGTCGCCGTCGATCATCGCCAGATCGCGGCGCGTCGCTACCACCGCCATCGTCATGTTGCGCAGGCTGTTGAAGCCCAGCCAGTTGTTGCTGGCGGTGAACTCGGAGAACTCGCGGAAGATCGGCGGCAGCTCCGTCGCCACCAGCTCGCCGCTGGTGCTCGTCCGCTCGTAGATCTTGTCGGCGATGTTGCGCAGGAGATCGCCCATCGCCGAGTTGCTGCTGGGGCCGGCGGCCGTGCGGGCGGCCGGGTTCGGGGTGGCGCCGATCGCCTCCTCGAGGAAGGTGTCCTGATCGATCAGCAGGTCGCAGGCCGCCTTGTAGGCGACCGAAGCGGGGCCGATGGCAAGGATGGCGCTGCGCCGGTCGTGCTTGGAGAGGCGCAGCAGCACCGGCGTGAAGTCGGCGTCGCCGGAGAGCAGGATGAACTCGTCGAACCGCGTCGGATGGCTGAGCGTGTCGAGGATGTCCATCACCATGTGGATGTCGGCGCTGGTCTTGCCACCGCTGGTCAGCGGCGGGCAGTCCACCACCTCGATGGCGGAGCGGGTGAAGTAGGGGCGGAAGCGTCCGAACTGCGAGGGGTTGAGATAGCAGCGGCGGAAGAGGATCTTGCGTTTCCGGTTGCCCCCCTCCTGCTGCGTCCCCTCCAGCTTGTCCTGCAGCCAGCTCAGCCAGCGGGTGGGATCGGTGGCGAACTGCTCGGCGGCCACGGGGTCTTCCCGCTGCAGTCCGAGATAGATGTTGTCGAAGTCTACGAAGAGAGCCGTCCTCATGTGAGTCGGGCTCGGGCTTGAATCCGGCATTGCGGCCTCCACAAGAATCAAAAGTTTTCTGAGAGACGCTTCGGCAGAACACCGGAGCGGCTCCGCGCCCAAAGATATCAGGCGGCTGCTATGCGTCAACCCGGGATCAGAATCAGGAACTAAAAGGCACCCCCACCTCTCTAATACAGACAGGAGCGCTCCTGATGTTTTCCCCCGCCTCGGGGATCGAGGCGAGGACAAAGATTCCCCCGATGTTCCGGAGGTGGAAAATGTTCGAGCACTCTCTGATCGACCTGGAAGCAAAGACGCAGCCCCGGCGCCGCCGCTGGATCTCGCTGCCCCTCGCGATCGGCCTGCACCTGGTCGGGCTGACCGCCTTCGCCTTCGCCAGCTACTGGAACGTCGGCCCGGTGACCGAGCCCAGCCTCAATGTGGCCTTCATCGACGTTCTGATGCCGCCGCCGCCGCCCGCGGGTGGCGGGGGGCGTCCGAAGCCTCCGGTGCCCGAGCGGCCTCAGCCCCAGCCGGTGCCGGCCCAGGCTCCGACCGTGCGGCAGCCGACCGATGTGCCCGATACGCCGGCCACTCCGGCGCCCCCGGTGGCAGATACACCCTCGGGACCGGCCACCAGCGATGGCCCCGTGAGCACCACGGACGGTCCTGGCATCGGCCCGGGCGAGGGTCCAGGCGACGGCCCGGGCATTGGCCCCGGCGACGGCCCTGGCGTGGAGCCTGGGGACGACCCGACCGGGCCCGTCTATCTCACGCCTGAGATGAGCCGGCCGCGGGCGCTGCAGCCGATCCAGCCGCGCTATACGGAACCGGCGCGGCGGGCCGGGGTCCAGGGGACGGTGATCGTCGAGGCGATCATCGACGAGAACGGGCGCGCCACCCACGTGCGGGTGGTCCGCGGACTGCCGATGGGGCTCGACCGCTCCGCCATGGAAGCGATCCAGCAGGTCACCTTCCAGCCGGCGATGAGGGGCGGCCGGCCGGTCAAGGTGTACTTCAACCTGACGGTGAACTTCACGATTCAGCGGTAGGCCGTGCCAAAACGAAAACGCTGCCGGACCGGCATACGGTCGGCAGCGTTTTCGACGTTCAGGCTTCGGCGATCAGCGGATCTGCCGGAGGCCGAGGGCGCCGGCGAGGGCCAGGGCGCCGAGCAGGCCGAAGAGCGGCATGTCGCTCGCCGTGCCCGGCAGGCTGGAGCGGTTGTCGCTCACGTCGGTACCGGCGGCATTGTTGTCGCTGGTGGTCGTGGTGGTGGTCGTCGAGGTGGTGCTCCCACTGTACTGACCGGTGGTGCCGGTGGTGCCCGTGGTGCCCATCGTGCCGGTCGTATCCACCGCGTTGCCGTTGGGGTTGTTGCCCGCCTTGGTGTCGGAATCGCCATTGCGCTTCACGTCGACGTCCAGCACGCCGTTGTCGGCATTCTTGCCGGCATCGACGTCGACGTCAGGGCGGCCGGTCTGCTCGGGCTGGCCGGACTGGTCGACCTGCTGGCTGGGCGGAACCTGCGGGTTGGGAGTGGGGGTGGTCTGAGCCGTCAGGGCCGCGGTGGTGAGCACGAGGGCCATCAAAATCGTGAAGATTTGCCGTTTCATAGTGATCTCCTGGGGTAAGTCATGAGAGTCGATCTCCGGCAGGGATTGTCCCCGCCGGCCAGAAGTACTGCAATGGCAATGCCACAATTTTGGAAGAAGCTCGGGAAAAGAGGCGGAGGCGCCCGGCTGGGCGCCTCCCTTCAGGCAGATGCCGCAGGTGCCGCTAGTGAGACGGCTTGGCAGGGCTTTCGGCGCCCTTGGGCTTGCGCAGGTCGGCCCGCAGGAAGTCGACCTCGGCGGCGGGGATCACCTCGACGTCGCCGTACTGCTTCTTCAGGGCGTCGGTGAAGGCCGCGGCGTTGCCCACCAGCACGGCGGTCATCTTCTCGGGGTGGATGGCCTGGCTGGCGAAGCGCTGGACGTCCGCCGCGCTGACCTTCGAGATCTTGTCGTTGTAGCTCTCCAGGAACTCGCGGCCGAAGCCGAAGTGCATCGCCTCGAGCACCTTGCTGGCGATGCCGTCGGCGGTCTCGATCTCGAGCGGGAAGGCGCCGGTGATGTAGGTCTTGGCGGCGTTGAGCTCGGCGTCTGGCACCGGCTTCTCCTGCAGGCCGCGGAGGACCTCGAGGGCGAGCCCGAGCGCGTCGGCCGTGGACTCGGTCTTGGTGAAGGTCGAGACCTGGAAGAAGCCCGGCTCGCTCTCCGGGAGAAAGTAGCTGCTGGCGCCGTAGGAGAGGCCGCGCTTGCGGCGGATCTCCTCGTAGAGGCGGGCGCTGGCGTTGCCGCCGAGCACGGAGTTGTAGACCTCGGCGGTGAACAGGGCGGGGTCGCGGTAGGCGATCCCCAACTGGCCGAGGCGGATCTCGGTCTGGACGGCGTCGGGCTTGTCGATGACCACCACCCGCGTTTTGGCGGGGGCCTTGACGTCGATCCGCGGGAGCTGGCTGGGGGTGCCCTTCTTCCAGCCGCCGAAGGCGCGCTCCGCGCGGGCGAAGGCGTCGGCCGGCTGGATGTCCCCGACCACGGCGAGGATCGTCTGGTTGGGGATGAAGTGCGCCTGGTGGAAGGCCGTCAGGTCGGCGCGGCTGAGGCCGGCGAGCGACTCCGGGGTGCCGCTGGACGGCCGGCCGTAGGGGTAGGAACCGAAGATCAGCCGGGTGACGGCGGTGGTGGCCAGGTAGGACGCGCTCTGCTGATTGATCTGCAGGCCGCTCAGGGCCTGCCGGCGCCAGCGCTCGAGCTCATCCTCCGGAAAGGTGGGGTGGAGGACGATGTCGGAGAGCAGGTCGAACCCGAGGCCGAGCTGGTCGGAGGTGACGGCGACGTCGGCGTAGCCGGCCTCGGTGCCCGCGTTAGTCGAGAGATTGCCGCCCACGAAGTCGATCGTCTCGGCGATCTGCTGCGCCGAGCGGGTGGGGGTCCCCTTGGTGAGCAGCGAGGCCGTGGCCTCGGCGAGGCCCGCCTTGCCGTCCGGCTCGTAGGCCTTGCCGGCGTTGAGCATCATGCGGATCGAGACCAGCGGCTGCTCGTGCTGCTCGATGACGACGACCAGCAGACCGTTGTCCAGCGTCTTCTGCTGGAAGGCCGGGAAGCGGACCTCCCGGGCCGGGCCCGGAGGCGGAGGTGTCGCCGGGGTCTCGGGCATGGTCTTCGGGTTCGGCTTCGCGGCGGTCTGCGCCAGGCCCGCCGAAACGGTCGCGAGCAGCAGGCCCGCGGCGGCGAGGGTCTTCACGGAAAGAGACGTTCTCATGGCTTCTTCACCTCGCTCTTGCGCATGGCCTCGGGCAGCATGTAGACCACCGTGCGGTTCTCGGGGCTGAAATAGGTGCGCGCCACCCGCTGGACGTCGGCGGCGGTGACCTTCTGGAATTCGGCGAGCTGCCGGTTGACGTACGACACGTCGTCTAGGATGACCCGGGCGTAGCCGATCGCGTCGGCCTTGTCCGCGCCGGTCTGGCGGCCGAAGACGAGCGCCGAGATGAGCTGGTTCTTCGCCTTGACGAGATCCGCCTCGGAGACCGGCGTGGTGCGCAACTGCTCGGCGCCGGCGATCAGCTCCTTCTCGCCGTCCTCCGGCTTCCCCCCTTGCAGGATCGAGTAGAAGAAGAAGACCCCGGGGTCCTCGAGGAGGATCGCGTCGCCGCCGGCGGCGACCGCCATCTGCTTCTCGTAGACCATCCGCCGGTAGAGGCGCGAGCTCTCGCCGGACGAGAGGATGTTGCTCGCCACCTGCAGGGCGTAGGTGTCCGGATGGCCCGCCTGCGGCACGTGGTAGGTGATCACCACCGCCGGCAGCGGAGTGTTGGCGTGGTAGTCGACCGCCCGGCGCTCCGCCTTCTGCGCCGGCTCCGGCGCGATCTCGCGCGGGATCGGCTTCCCCTTTGGGATCGAGCCGAAGTACTTCTCGGCCCACTGGATCACCTGGCCGGGGGTGAAGTCCCCCGAGACCACCAGCGTGGCGTTGTTGGGCACGTAGTAGAGGCTGTGGAAGTCGCGCACGTCCTGGATGGTGGCGGC
>Ga0247765_1001186_pt1 | contig 14031 bp, 13 predicted proteins | sample UWRJL106311C6_FD_179949 | JGI IMG/M metagenome (GOLD analysis project Ga0247765, IMG submission 179949) | Plant litter microbial communities from Arlington Agricultural Research Station in Wisconsin, United States - UWRJ-L106-311C-6 | ecosystem: Environmental > Terrestrial > Plant litter >... | reverse complement strand
TCTCTCGTACCGGTACTCTCTAGATAGTCTTTTGGGAATCTTGTGTTTTGCGTTTGAGCTCTGGTTGCTTTTGTTGTTAAGCAGAATCAAAAATCAATTTGATTTCACACAAGTGCCGAATTATAAAATGTAAATGTAGGTAAATAACCACTCCAACAAAGAAACCCCCGAACTAGCAAAAACAAAACACCTTAATATATATACACTGAACAAAGAGGCCGCTTACACCACCTCGACGTTCGCGGCACTTCCCACAATCGGTTCCCGCCAAGAGATAGATGCGATCGGATTCCTCGGGTTCGGCCCTATAAACCGCTCGTTAAGTCGCTTGTTAAGCCGCATGTTGGGGCGGAGTAGGCGGAGTGCAACCCCCAGTGTTACCCGCCAAGGCAACCACACTGCTCGGGTTGAATCCGACGCATAATTCACTCTTCAAGAGCAATGCAAGATCGTTACAGGACGAGAATTCCAAAATGCCAAGTGTGAGAATCTATTAGAGTACTAAAGGATCCGTCAGACTATACAGAGCCACGCTTCCCAGATGCCATTTAGAATCAGTGGTTGTCCACATGTGCACCTGTACTAGTATTCTATAATCCTGCCTCTCGCAAAACTGAGGTGTGCATCCACCATCTTGATTTTTTACAGCCTTAGATTCTTACTGCCTTTATTCTCACAGCCCTTGTTCCTCAGTCTTTACTCATCCACTGGCCAAAACACCTTGATTCAATGCACCTATCCAAACTGTCCTACATATCCAATAACAAAAGGTCGCCCTTGGAACGTCGCGCCACCTCCCCATTTTGCTTACTCTCCACACCCTCTTCCCGCGCAGCAGAAGGACATATCGTCGTTATAAGCGTCTCGACATACTCAACCGACAGCTTACACCCCTTCCTCCGACACCATGATACCGACATGTTGAGAATGTTCTTAATCTCTCTCCCATTCACAAGCCACTCGGAAAGCCTCGAAATCGCATCGTCGTCCAGTGTGCCTACATCATCCGGTAGTCGATCGACAAACCCTTTCCACACACGCGCACGGGAGGTAGCGTTGAGAGATGGAAAGGGGATGTGAATCTGAGCACGGGAGAGAACAGCCGGATCGATGCTTCCCCGGCTCAGATTGGTAGTGAGAAAGATGACGCCTTTGAAATACTCGGCTTGTCTGAGAAAAGCTGCCTAAGTGTCAGGAAAAGGCCACAACGAATCCGGAATGCAAGAAAGACCGTACCCAACAAGTCCTTTCGGTCATCACTCGTCCCCGACTGGCTTTGAAACAGGAAATCCGGCTCTGCACTTGTTAGCCTTGTTTTTGCTCCGATCCACGGATAACGAACCGTCAAAAAGAACAAGACCGCCCCATTCCGTGGCGTCTTTGAGAAACTGAGTGAGTGTGGCATCGTATCCATAAATGGTTTGCCACTCATTCGGCTGAATCGATGTGGGATCCGCCCGCAAAAGAGGACAGCCGAGATGTTCAGCAACTACACTTGTCTTAGCATAGATCCACTTTGCCAGTAGACGCACTCACGGGATTCGGCCATCAACGTCTTGCCCGTTCCAGGAGGCCCACTAAGTATAACAAGAAGATATTGTCCTGTCCATTCGTAAGCTAAGTACCTTCGGACGGAGGTTGGACGGACCTTTGCCCTCAATCAAATCGTCATATCTCGCTGTCAGCTCCTTGTGGCCCTCGATTAGAGTCATTACAATATCCTTCTTCGCCTGGTCGAGGACCACTTTGTCGAATACGGTCCGATCACCCTGAAAAGGGTGGAGGTTCTCGATATAAAAGAGTTCTGACTGGTCAGTCAGTATCACAAAAAACACAACCAAAGAGCACATACCCCACGTCCGCTTGTCAATCGAGTATCCAGCTACCTTGTGGTACAGTATCAGAAGATTGTCCTCGGATTCGAGAACCACACGCCGATTGCGGTCCATTTCGGACTTGGTTGGTCTCCGAACCTCGGTTGGAACTAGGTTGAGCGTTAGACTGACTGTAGCAGTTGGTCAGAAAATGCCTACAGAAACTATTCCCATTAACACCTTGGGACCTCCCGCGTCCGTCTACCCTCATGGGTCCGTTGGTCTCGGCATTTGAATGCTTTAGCTGCTTTCCCTCTCCAGCCGTGTCTTTCGAAATCTTAGCGCCCACCTCGCCGTCCACTTCGTCGAGCTCTTCATCGAGCTCTTCGTCCTGTAGGTTGTAGCCAGGCAGTGGCTTGACAAACCACTTTACCCTTCGCAGTCGGTAAAGGTAAGGGTCGATGATGACGCGTTGGTGGTTCTGCCCTTTCAACCACGGGCTCGCAGACTCATCATTAGCCTTGATAGGAGGCTTATCCACCATGTAGCGAATAGACTGCATCTCCAGCGCCTTTTTGCCTCTCTCTATCAGACGGGCACGCATTGCAGTGTCCCGGTTGATGTCAATGAAGGGACAGTCAGGAATGGCAACAACGGGCACAGCACCCTCGAAGGAATAAACACTCGAGTTAAGAGAGTATGTGCCGTAACGGAAGCCGTCAAACACAACCGTCTCATGCTTGATTTTGAGCTGATCCTTGTTCTGCCAGATTTGCTTGACTCTGTAAGCAATGGGCGGCTGTCCGTCGGGCAACGTGGCAAAGATGCTTTGGGGTGGGAACAGCGTCCACAAGAGATCAAACGTGATTTTTCCCTCTTCTTCGAGCTTCTCGAGCTTGTCCAGGGTGTCGCCAAATATCTCCTCGATTATGGAGCACAGGAGTCCGCAGTGACTGCGAGTGACCTCGTCGTCGGCCGTCTTGGCGAGTTCGGCAACCTGGTCGAGGGCGAAGAATAGGCCGTAGTGCGGCCTGATTGACTCTGCATAGATCTCTTGGCTGTCGTATTTGATGCCGTACTTCTCGAGTGTGGTATGCAGAGCTTTGCGTAGGTATGGGCTCTGGAGACGGACTTTCTCGATGCGGAACCCATCTCCGCCGACACTCTCCCGCCGACATTTGTAAATCTGAATGGCAGCCCCTTCGTGTTTTTCCCTCTTGGCCTGAGGCAGCGAGGGCGGCGCGTAGTCGACCCATTTCGGCGCGTCCTTGTCCTTGTCGTTGGTGGGCGCCTCGTAGAAGGTTTGGATGTTGCCCGAGCGTCCAACATGCTCGAGGTCGACCTTGGATCGCAACTTTCGCGAGAAGAACCGCCGCGGCTGCATTGTGACCTAAAATCTGGGGGGAAATGCAGGTAGGGAAGCCAAAAGGCTGACGTAGCGTGTTGGCTCTCAAGTATTTACTTGGGATGACAGAGGTACTTTGTGCGAATAGCTTGAGCGAGCTTGTTTGGGCTGCATAGCGGTTGGGGGTGGCGGTGATGAGGCAGCCGACTGTGCGTTGCGCCCTGACCCTGGGGATTTGCAGCCAAGCATCAGCTGTGCTGTTAGCGTGGTACCCCCAGAAGTTCAAGTGCGCCGATGTAACGTGTATGGCCTGAAACAGCCGGGGCTCCAGCATTAACAATCCTTCAGGCGTTGGGCTATGGCTTGGCAGGCAGATCGTGCCTTCCCGGTACGACATTTAGACAGCAGGCAACCAAGAAGACAAGCCAGCCCGCCAAACTTCGCATGCACTTGAACATGGTTCGAGTTCGACCTGAAAGCTTGCTTATCCGAGGCAGCCCGTCGACATGTTCGGAAAACGAAGTCCAACCGGGACACCGCTGGACATCCGGCGTGATGGCCTCACGATTCTGCATGACCCGGTCGACTGCAAACTCGACATTGTCATCATCCACGGCCTCAATGGCGCACCTTATCGGACCTTTTGCGATGAGCGCACCGGTTTCTTCTGGCCAACGGAGCTCGCAAAGACCCTCCCGCAAGCTCGCATCATGGTTTTTGGCTACGTCGCCGACATCTCAGCTGGGGCGACCAACACCCTCGGGGTATACCAACATGCAGAGGGACTCTTGCTGCATCTGAAAAATAACCGTACCGAGCCAGGCGTAGGTTTTTATCTTGCTCCACGGAAAGTGACCTATCTAACCGCCACGCAGCAACAGAAGCGACCCCTTGTCTTCCTCGGCCACAGCTTGGGCGGAGTTATCACCAAACAGGTAGAGCAGCACCCTGACCTAGGAGAGCTGTCTTGAGGAAGCTCACTAACAAAGGCAGGCCCTCGTCATAAGCTCTCACCGGTCCAGCGACAGCGATATCTTGCGATCGACACGGCTTATTGTCTTCCTCGGGACGCCCCATCGCGGGTCTCATATCCTCGATAGACCCATGGCCAAGGTCGGCTTGTCGATGATGAAACTAGCAACAAGCAGGGAGGTCCCAAGAGGTATCAAGACCATTCTCCAGCCAAGGGCAGACGAGTCCTTCATCGTGAACACGGATTTCATGCGAGTGAAGGGTCAGATCGAGATTGTCAACTTCTACGAGCAGGTGCCGCGATACCCTCTCCAAGACGTTGTTGTCGACAAAGACTCAGCTGTCTTTGATTCTGAGTACTCTGAAAACATTCCCGTGGCAAGGGACCACGAGCATCTTGTCCGATTCGAAAGTGCTGATGATGATGCCTTCAACACTCTGCGTCAGACCCTGCAGCGAAAGGTCGCAAAGGTTCTCGAAAGTGAGTCCAAGGCCACACAGGAAGGTCGATCGGATCAAATGATGAAAGGTACTTGGGCGCATACCCAACATGTTGTGCTTTGTGGTAGCTTACCGCCAACAAACAGCTTGCCTAAAAAGCCTCGGCGGTATTGGTAGACTCCCAACCAACTTGAGTCAGCATCGAGAAGCCCACCACAAGACGCTCCGTTGGCTGTGGGACAGCGACAGTGAGCTCACCCAGTGGCTCGAGTACGGCTCTGGTCTTTTCGCCGTAACTGGGAAACCAGGAAGCGGAAAGTCGGTGTTGATGAACGAACTCGTCACCCGAGTCCGCAAGGACTACATGCGCCGACAAAAGCCGGGCGTGGTGGTTTTCCATGCTTTCAGTGCCCGGGGTGCCCCAAGAGAGCACTCTCTCGATGGGTTTCTGAGATTTGCCATAGGCCAAGTCCTGCGACAAAGACCCCTTTCATTTAGCGCCATGCTTGACGAGTGGCTGCTTGTTGCTCACGAGTCTGGTATTCCAATGGCCGATATCGACAGCGGTAACTGGGACGAGTTAGAGTCGATCACATGGCCAATCGCCAGCTTGAAGCGAGCATTGCGTTCTATCGTGACCTACGCCGCGCACGAGTCGCCCGTGTGCTTTCTTATCGATGCCTTGGACGAGTGCGATGGCGGTGGTCCCGAGAACACAGGTGATCTGGTCAACTATCTGGGCCTGCTGAGCCCGGTGACAATTTCTGAGTCGAGAAAGATTCGCGTGTGCTTCTCCTGCAGGGACATACCAAGCACAACAGACGCGGTCCTTTCGGGAGGATTTCGAATGGAGGACCGCAATGAGCCAGATATTGTAGCTTACATCAACGACAAGTGGGCGACGCTCGCCCCGATTGCGGGAGCAGGAGATGAGTTGAAGAAGCTCAAGGGCGACCTGATCAAGAAAGCAGACGGGATTTTCCTCTGGGCTCATCTGGCCCTGGAACGAATTCAACGGCCTTGAGAGACGGCGCCACGGTGGCAGAGCTGCAAGAGACTGTCAACGATATCCCGGATGAGCTTGGTGGCTTGTTTTCGCTCTTGCTAGGGAATATCAATCCTAAGTACGCTTCCGAGACTAACGCTATGCTGGCCATCGCCCTCACAGCCCAACGGCCACTCACGCTCTCCGAGTTTCGGTACGCCGTTGCTCTTACATCTGCAACTTCGCCTGCTTCTTCGCACAAAGATCTTGAGGAGTCTCGAAACATCGTTCAAGACGATGAAACCATGAAGAGAAGAATTAAAAGTCGCTGTGGTGGACTACTTGAGATCAAGGACCTCCGTGAGGCTGCCACTGCCACAACAGGCCCAGACGTAGCGAAAAGCACAACTTTAGGACACCAGGTCGTCCAATTCATGCATCAGTCTGTAAGAGACAGTCTGTTGGCTGCTCGGGACGAGCATCGCTCATTGGTCACTGAGGGTCACAGCATGCTGGCAAGGGCGTGCGTCCAGTATCTGTCCTACAAGGAGACCCATGAGCTGGCGAGTCAACTCCGTTCCGGTTCGCGTCTAGATGTCTCAGTCAGTCAGGCAAGACTTCCGTTCCTCGAGTACGCTGTGGAGGCCTGTTTTTATCACTGCCAGGAGGGCGAGAAACACGGTGTGCCGCAAGCCGAGCTAATTGACCAACACTTTGGCCAGCCGGACAAGGACGAGAGCTTCCAATCCTTTGTGGTGATCCACAACGCCCTCCAAAATGGCAGTGAAAAGTACAGTCTTGGACTCGGTCTGCTCCAGCTGGCAGTCGAGTATAATCTGGCTGCCTACGTCGACATGAGACTGACTAAAAGCGCTGACGATATCAACGCACTTTTGGACGATGGTCAGACATACGTGCAGATCGCCGTGTCGAAATCCCACTTGGAAACACTCAAGGTCCTGGGCTCCCACAATGCCGATGTCAACTTCTCCCAAGTGGCGTATTGCGATGAGGCACCATACCGTGCATCATACAAGAAAGTACGGCCGCTGGTAATTGCGTGTCAAAAGGGGTCTGTCGAGATGCTGCAAGTCCTCCTGGAACATGGAGCCGAGGTGTCGTCTTGCACCGTCAGTCACGGTAGGATGTTCATCAACCAAGCTTTGGTGGCTGCAGCCTACTCGGGGAATATCGAGGTTGTGGAGCGGCTGCTGAACGCAGATCCCGTTACTTTCTCACATCCAGAAACCCGACTGAGCGCAATCACCGGCTTGCGCGATGCAGTGCTGGAGATTGTGGAGGGAGAACCCTCGTCGAGCCGCCAATGTCCTAGCAAGCGGGTCGAGGCAGACTTGGAGAAGATGCAAAAGATATCCGACCTGATCTTATGTGGTACTGATGTCTTCCAGGTTGACTTTGAATCGACCATCTCTGCCAGCTTCTTTTGGCTCCTGACGGGCTGTCACACCCAAGTCCTGCAGCGACTGGCCGACATTGGCACTGACTTCACGGGGGTTGGAAGAGATGGGATGACGTTTCTGCATGCTGCATGCGAGCAAGGTGGCGTGGAGTCAATCCGCATGCTCCGAAAATACGGCGGCTACTTCCCCGAGATTCCCTGGGGGCGTTTCGGCATGACCTGCCTTCATTTGGCGGTTCTCAACAAAAAGCCAGATGTGCTTGAGCATCTTCTCCAGAGCGGACTGGACGTCGACACCCTGGACGATCTCGGACGGTCGCCCCTGCACGACGCAGCGCTTGTAGCCAGCGACGAGTTTATCGACGTTCTCCTTCGCCACGGCGCCGACAAGACCATACGAGATGTCAATCGCCATAGGCCATTCCATCTTGCCGTGAGCAACCTCCGATTCAGGAACCCGATCCAAACTCTTCAGCGGCTATTAGTAGAAGAGTCTGATCTCCACGAACCCGACGTGAGGGGATTTACACCCCTCCATCTGGCCGCCGGTTTCGGCGCCTTTGTCGTGGTGGAATGGCTCGTGTGTAACAACGCCAACGCCGGCGCTGTGGACGATTATGGCCGTACAGCGCTACATCTTGCTGCATCGTGTTGTAGTCCCGACTCTACCGACGTACTGAAATGTCTGCTCGACAATCAATGGGGATCATTGATCAACACGCGAGACAGCGCCGACATGACGCCTCTGCACCATGTCTTTTGGACATACAACCAGCTTGAGTACAATGCTGTCATTGACCCTGCCGTGATAGTTGCGAATGCGAAACTCCTGCTGCATCAAAATGCGGATCTTTCTGCCAAGGATAACAAGGGAAACACGCCACTGCACATGGCTGCATGGCGAGGTGTTAAAGAGCTGGTAAAGGTGTTTTTACTAGAAGGGGCAGATCCCCATGCTGCGGATGTGAATGGATTAAGGCCGTTGGATCTGGCCAAGATGGATGATGTGAGGGAGATTTTGGAGGATGCCATGGGGGATAAGCGCTGATGTATCCTGCCGTACAGGACCACGTGGACAATCTTATGTTGATCTATAAAGCTTCAGATTGTTCTATAAAGAATTTGACATATATAGGTATTCTAGTCATGTTACCAGCCCAACTTTGCTCTTATGAAAGGTGTACCGTGACTGCGATGCTATCTAGGGTAAGCTAGCTCTTACGGAGTTTTGGCCATTAGCTTACGAGCGTCTGGATAGACCAGACTGTATCCATCTACCTCAAATTTTAATTTTTTTTTGAAAACCCCTGACGTACCTAAGTGGTCACGTGCACAAGTTTTTCGATCAGCACAACGTGAATTGATCGCCTCAATCAACTATACTCTAGCCAGATTCCCGACTCGCAGCACTTTCCGATACGCACCCACAGCCAAGATAACAGCTCATATACTATCATACCTTGAGGCTGTGTGAGAAGACGCCTGGGAGTAACGAAAACCGATAACTGAAGCACACTGCAGATTCCTATGGACTGACCATGCCAACTCCCAACAGGACACCGGAATCTTCGGGCTTGGTTTGATTTCATTGAAACATATCACGTTTATGAGACGTGGGGCAAGTATTACTGCCGTGACTGAGAGGTGGGCTTTCTACAAATCACTTCGGTGAGGGTTTGTATACCTACTCCAGTGGCCGTTTTGTCCCAAGTTTGTCCCCGTCTGCTAGGCAGGCCACGTGACCTGCGTCAGACGGCAGGGTACCGCAACTATACACATCGGTGGTATCACATGTATTGCGTCTTCGTTTTCTAGACACAGTGACACCGAGCAGGCAGTGAAATGGCATGATATGCCGGCCATCAAGCACACAAATACAACAAATGCCCCTATGCATGTAAAGCTGAGCCGCTATGGCGTCGAGACCCTAGAGTCTTCGCCGTTTTCCCGCCCAAACCAAAACGCCAAGAATACAACGCTTCCCGTCTAAAGAGCACATATGATCCGCTTCAGTTGGTACCGTCAGTACCCGCCACAGCCTCGACCGCGTTCTTAACCGAAGCGAGTCCATCGCCAATGCTCTTTCGGATAGGAAGCTTCTCGTCCGTCTTCTCGTCATTTGCGGTGATACGCACCAACTCGCTGACGAAGCTCTGTCCCCACCAGGCACTGGTGTACTTAAAGACGTAACGCTCCAGCTTTCGGAAGTTGGCCTCGCGCTGCTCCGGGCTCATGGTAACACTATCGTATATAGCATTGGCAAGCTCTTCCGTGTTCCAGGGGTTAACAATAAGACTTCCGTTTAGACTCTGTGCGGCTCCCGTGAACTCGGACAGAATCATGACACCGTGGCGGTCGCGCTGCGTGGCAATGTATTCGTACGACACAAGGTTCATGCCGTCGCGAGTCGAACTGACCAAGCAGACGTCACTAACAGCGTACAACGCCGTCAACTCGTCAAACGACACCGACTGGTGCAGGAAGTGGATGGGCATGAATTCAATGGTGCCGAATTTTCCGTTGATACGTCCCACGAGCTCGTTTACGACCGCTCTGAGATTCTGATACTCCTCAACATCTTGTCTGCTGGGGACGGCAACTTGCACCAGGACGATCTTTCCAATCCACTCGGGATGCTCAGTGAGGAAGACTTCAAGTGCGTGGAGCTTCTGCGGCACTCCTTTGATATAGTCGAGCCGGTCGACGCCCACGATCAACTTGACACCCTCAAACTTGCGCTTGAGGGCGGCAATACGCTCCTGGACCTTTGGCATTTTGAGAGCCTCCACGAACTTGTCTGGGTCGATACCTATCGGAAAAGCCCCAACAGTGACGAAGCGGCCGTGGTGCTCTACCCCGTTGGGTGTAGTTGGCGTCGATCTGCACATTGTCAGCGAGCTACCTTGGCGGCCCACAACTAGGACTTACAGGATTCTGGAACAGCTGCTCAGAAAATGGCGGGCATAATCATAGGTGTGGAAGCCAATCAGATCGCAATCCAGAACTCCCAGAAGCAGCTGCTCTCTGACAGGCAGAATGCGGTAGATCTCGCTGCTCGGAAAGGGGGTATGCAGGAAAAAGCCAATCTTGACGCCCTTCTTGGTGTTGCCAATCTCCTCGCGGAGCATCTGCGGCAACAACATCAGGTGGTAGTCGTGGACCCAGATGAGATCGCCGTCCTGGACGTCCTCAATGACGGCTTTGGCGAAAAGGCGGTTGACCTCACGATAGGCATACCACGCAGACTCGTCAAAGGTAATCTCGCCCGGGTGGTAGTGAAACAGGGGCCAGAGGATGGAATCTGGGATGGACCAGTCAATCGCGACGCGCTCAAAACGCGTCATGTATATAAAAACTTACTGGCAAAACCATTGTAGTGGCGGTCGGCAAGCTCGTCGTCCACAAACACGGGAACGGCGCCATATTCCTCCTTAAGGCGGTGCCTCATAGGTCCCGCATCTGCCTCGGGAACTTCGAGGCCGGGCCAGCCATACCACTGGAACTTTGTCGTCTTGGACAGGCCGCTCAAGCCGGTAACAAGGCCGCCCGAAGACATGGAGAAGGTGTATTGTCCATCATCGGTTTTCTTAATCGTGATGGGGAGACGGTTTGAGATGAGAAGGAGGCGACCGCCGCCCGTGGACTGATCCTCGTCGAGACTAGGCATCTTTACCTGTGCGACAGATCAATCTCGTTCGGTCGGGATGGGGGTTCGGGCGAGGAGACGCGCTGAGACGACTGGAGGGGGGAGATGGGTCGAAACCGCGACGTGCTGGGGGCACTGCGGGGCAGTTGGAGGGGCGCGGGGCAATGAGTGCCTAGAAAAAGACAAGATACAGTGGTCCGGTCTTGATTAGGAATTGGAGGTCATCGCAAGCTCATTGCAGAGCCAAAAGTGGTTTGCTGCCCTCCCTCTTTGGTATTTATCGGGTAAGACAGCGAGGGGTAATCAAGGGAGAGGAGGGAGCTTATGGAGGAGGGGAAAGCGATTCCAGAGCTTCCATGAGCCATCGACGTAATTTTTAGCAGGGAAACAGGGATACACGGGGCGGCACAGCTTCCCCCCCTGTCACTGGACCCGCCTGGACAGCACGATAAAATCCCGGCAGGGCCCTTTCTTTGACGGCCAGTCTTTCTCTCTCTCTTTCTCTGTGCGACGAGCAGAGGACAATCGAGGCTCTGGCATAGCGCGGCATCCCTTTCCTCTCCTTCCAAGATATGTCCCGTGTCGCAACGAACAGTGCAGCGCTGCTTGCTTGTGGTTTCACCGTTAAAACCCGGCCGAACAGGGGACAAATGGCGCATCACGGGCCCGCGACACCCGCCACTGACTGGGACTGCATTTCCGCCGAAACGAATGCCCTCCATCTGCTTCTTGCCGTTTGCTCGGCGAGCTACGAGTTACGAAACCTCTCAACATCATGAACAGAATATGTGGTTATGGCTACCTATCAACCCTGCCGTGCATCCAGACAGTGTAGGTATCTGCCATGGCATAAGGCACAACACACAAGCAGGCCTTGCACTGGTTCTGCAGAACAGGTTCTGCACAGCTGCAGTCATGCTCAAAATCCTGAGCGATGACGACAAGGCGCGAAGCGGGTGGAGAAGCAGGTGTGACCCGCCTTTTCTCTCCGGTCGAGTTTAACCGTGCTCCCGTACGAAGGAGAGAGGCTTGTTAGTGGGGCGGTCGGAAGCCTGGGGCCATTGCCGCCCAATCGATCAGCCACCACCCTCCTTCACGGTGCGGACCGATTGCTCCTGGAAATTTACCTCGCACGTCGGCAGCACTGCAACCTTTGACGGATTGCCCAGTCAAGGGATCGGGAGTTACATGATGTGCAAGAGGTGGTGAGGGTGACCCTAACCCTGAAAGGAGGAGCTTCGGCACATCATCCCGAAGTGCGATATCGGTTAGCTTTGAGCTACGAAGTATCCACACGGATGGATGGGCTGGGCGAGCGTCGGGCAGCTGCGTGGCAGTGTGATTGTGTTTCTGACCGAAGTTGATCGAGCGGTCAACCTGAACTCACCTGAGTTTCTTGATCAAAAATATGTCTCGTTGTTAGTCTTTGTGATTTGTGAGTAAACGAGCACTCAGCCCTCACTTCCACTGCACCACTGCAACCAGATGATAGTCACACAGATGATACCTGGAGTCAGCAGTCGGCGGGATTGGGTTTGCCATGTAGTAATGTGTCCTCTTAGCCCGTATGATCCTGACCAACAGCACTTGCAGTTTAGGTAAACAATTAAAGCCCTCAACTGCTACCCCGTATTCAATCCCGTGCTCCTCCTGATTGTCGTTGGTCGAGGTCAGTTTTTTTCATGTTGTGTATCCGCAACTCAGTCACTGGATCTTGCCAAGCATGTGACGGCCCACACTCTTTCGACCTTCGGTTCCGAGAATACAACGCTGGGTCTTCTCTGGTCTCTCTGCCCGTGCCAAAACCCCGATCGCAGCAAGCAGCAGCAGAAACCAACCAACCACCCGTGCGTTGCGACCGGCCCCTTTTTTTTGTTTTTGTGGTTTTTGGTCGGTCGGCGTTAAATAACCGTTTTCAAAAAACTTGTGTGTGTGCGTATGTGTGCCGGCACGGATCAGCCCAGCCCGACCAGGCAGGCACCACCGCCACCCGGCACCAAAAGAGGGCTGACTGATTCTGAATCAATCAATCTATCCAAGCAACCAAGGTACCCTAACCAACCTAGTGAGTGGACCTATCTAATCTTCAGCTCTTCCTCTTCCCGCATGGCACAGCACATATAACCAACCAAACCAGACAGACCAAATCACTGGGTTATTGCTTGACCATATTAACTACCTTGCCAAGGTAGGCTAGACTATACTGGGTACCTAGGAAGGTAGACCCGGTAGCGCCTAGCCAATATTTTTTTTTTTTAACGTTGCAGCAGGCGGCAAAGAATAGATTGCAACGCCTCTCTCCTCTCCTGCTTCCCCGTCATTCCCCACCTATTTCGCCCCGTTTCCCGTTCCCGTTACCTTTGCCTTGCCGTTGCTTTGCCGTCCCGTCTACCTGCTTATCTATCTAAGGTCAGGAAGGTCTTGTTACACCAACTTACCCTACCCCACCCTACCCTTGAACCTGGGAACCGTTAATTTGGCAAGGCAGTTAGAAGGAAATCAAGGCGTTTCTCTTTCTCTCTCTCTCTCTCTCTCTCTTCCCTTTTCTTGTATCGGTGGTTTTTTTTGGGGGGTGGGGAGGGGAAGGGGAGCGGGGGCGAGAACGCGAGGGCGCGAGGGCGCGAGGGCGGGGGACGTTACTCTTTTCATGAGCCGTGCCGGCCTCCGCTATATACTTGAACGGAAAGTTCCACAAGGTAGCAAAACTTACAAAACATAACACACACGCGCACACACACCTCCACATACCGAAGTGCCTTCTCCCCCGCCCTCATTATAGGGCTTAGTTAGCTCTCACCTGCCGTCTTGGGCGCGGCTTGTCCCACACTCCTTCGTGGCTTCGTCATCGCCTTACAGCTGTGCATCTAGGTAAGGTAGTCCCTCAGTCAAGCCAGACGGGGTTGAACCACCACCCCCCTCCCCTTTCCCCTCCTTCGGCTGTGCTAGGTACGACTCTAAACCAAGATTGATTAGGATTTTATTGGTTCAATCCTACATAACAAGACTCAAAAGGCGATCATCCGTACGGCACAGCATTTTGCGAACGCCTCGGGCCGCCCACAAAAATCGCGGCAGACCTCGTCTGTGCGGTGTTATTTTTGTTAGTCCGGCTTGTTGCCCCTGTCGGGGGTTAATGTCCTCTGTTCCATGTCCGAGGGAGGATGGAGAAGGAGGTGCAGCAAAGAAGTTTCCAAAGGTGCAATACCAAAACAAAATTGTTGAGAGAGCGGTCATGTTTTTTTTGTCAAGTCGTCGTTCCTCCAATGACGCTGCCGTACCGTGGTCAAAGTTTGATAGCATCATGGTGAATCAGGTCTAATCGGAAAGAATACCAGAAAAAGAATGGAAAAACAGAACCGTGCACATCCATTGTGCATATCGAGATCGGTAGGTAAGGTAAACTACCTC
>Ga0247765_1001184_pt1 | contig 14053 bp, 8 predicted proteins | sample UWRJL106311C6_FD_179949 | JGI IMG/M metagenome (GOLD analysis project Ga0247765, IMG submission 179949) | Plant litter microbial communities from Arlington Agricultural Research Station in Wisconsin, United States - UWRJ-L106-311C-6 | ecosystem: Environmental > Terrestrial > Plant litter >... | reverse complement strand
CCGGGGCAGGCAGGAATGAAAGGGGATTGGACAAGTCAAAACTCACAATGGAATTCCGGCCATCGTAGGGGCACTTCCAGACACCGCAGGGCTTAATCTGGCCCTTGCACATGCAGCCGGCATCGTAAAAGTATTGGGCCCCGTTGCACAGGGGCTTGTCGGCGTTCTTGCACCGCGCGCGGGCCAAGAGGGTGTGCCCTTCGTGATCGTTGATGTCCCGGGCCGTCACGTCCAAGTCGGCGCGCGCGATATGGACGGCACGGGGCTCTTCGGCTTCGGCGGCGGGAAGAGCAAATGCGCCGGCGGCGAAAAGGGCGAGGAGGGAGAAGTTGATGAGCTGCATGTTGGATGAGGTAATAATAAATGATAATGTGGGTTCTGAGAGAATGGGGTCTGTTGGGCCTTTGTAGTAAGTATGAAAGATGACGATGATGATGATGGAGATGTTGGTGAGTGTGATGTTGGATAGAAGTCGGGAGTTTGAGAGGTTTATATACCCAGAAAAGTTGTCAATCTTGCTCTTGTCTCTCTCTCCTCGGTCTGCCTGGCATAGATCTGGATATCCTAGGACCGATGGCAGTGTTCCAGTCGGTCGACTTGTCGCTCAGAGGTGCGAATAATCAAGCAGGTAGATGGTGAACATGGCTGTGGTGAATGTCGGCCGCTCGTAGCAATGAGGATCGTCTCTCACCCATTGTCGCCCCTGTATACCTAATCTTAGATGGTATGCATGGTCGTCGTCTTAGAGTTGAAATGTACCAAGCCGGGCTATGGTGTCGCACTGTCGGACAGGTCCAGTCCCCAGCTGAGCCCTGCCCTAGTCCGCTCAGCCCATTCATGGATGATAGCCAAGAATAAGCAGGCTGTCCTACCAAAAAGCTTACTTTGTCTTCGCGCCTGACGAGCAAGTTGCCAAGACTTCGGGATGTACCAAACCTTGAGCGACTCGGACATGCATCGCACATAACACGTGATTTAATTCTTACTGAGCTCTCGCTTCATCCACTGTGGCTGGTTTGCATCTTTTTGCTTGGGCTTCCCATAGCTCGGGCTCATCATGTGATGACGCTCGGTTATAAATGTCGTTGACTGTGGTGCGGTGCCGTGCATGTCCAGTCCGGTGAGGTACCCAGTTAGCGTTTGCAATGCAGCCGCGTAATCTCATCTTCTTGATTCCGATCCCCGGACGCCAGGCCGGGGGAACATCATGCTCAAAACCTTGGTATTAACGTTGTAGAAGCGAGTCGCCCAACCGATACCGTGACGCGACGACAAGTTTATGCCGCGCCTCCACTACCATGGATGCCAAACAACATTGAACAGGATTGGAGCTACGCCACGCCGTTAGTCCATATATACGTAGTAATGATGACCATACATCTACCACCGCGCTCGGCCCTATCTTACAACTATTCCAGTCGTCAGTCCGTCGAATGATCAGGGCGCAGGGAGGCGGGGCAAGGGAAGGCAACGGCTATGTCAAAGCCAATGACGCTTTTTGATCCAGGTAAAAGTCAATCATCGGCCCTAGATGACGCAAAGGTCTAAAATATTCACCGGCTTACGGCCTTGACACGCCAGTGGACAGTTCGTGATTCAAGCTCTCGTATAGCTCGCTTGAGAATCATTACTGGCTGAAGAACCTTGAGGACGGAATGGCCGGTGCTTCCAAAGAGGTTGCAAGAAAACAAGAGATGGCTGAGTGGTGCCTCCATCACGGAAGACGATTCCGAAGTCAGTGTCCCAGAAAACTGCCCTGCCCTACCTTCTGCCAACTACAGTAACAGCCTCGACAACACAAGCAAACAGCCAAATCCCAGGCGCGCGTACCGCGCACACCCGCCTTCCGTGCGGCCGACGATCTCAGAAACGTGCATTTGCAAGTGTTTTCTTCCAAACATTGAACTGCGCGATCCTCGAATAAAAAGCCTATTGGAGGTGGTGGGTGGGTCTACAACACCACGGATTGGATTGGTGTGAATTGGTGGTTGTGAAGAGGAAACAGCAGCTCACGTGCTCGCTAAAGAATGTGCTGGGCCCATCCTAGTGTCAAAGTACGAGTCGCAACTCCCCAAATAATAGATAAGAGTAGAGAAGGACACGGCGTAGGTTTCGTATCCCCTTCATGTTCCAATGGGCCAAATCTAACTTGAGGCGTTTGTGGGATTTGGAGATGGCTGCCGTGCAAAACTTGTGGAGGAATGTGGGGGATGGGCTGCCTCAGGACTCAGGCAGCTACTCGACACCAAGTGGGGCGTAGTCGTCGCTCACGCGTGGGGTGAAATATTGACTCCGCAGCCGCACTTTCCCTCTTCCTTCTGACCCAGCCCACGCACCTTGCCCGATATCACAACCAGCACCATGTCACCATCGCCTTTTGCGCCTTTTGCGATCCCCGCGTGGGAAACGTGAGTTCGAATCCATCCGTGTTCCCGGTCTGTCTGACTCAATTTTTTTCCCAGCTTCGCATCGTCCGCACCATTCGCAGTCACGGTCGGCTCCAGCAAGAAAAAGTTCTATATCCATTCGGCTTTGCTCGCCAGCTTCTCCGAGCCCCTCAACCGGCTTGTCAACGGCGATTTCAAGGAAGCCAAGGAAGCCCATGTTACTCTCGAACATGTTGATGAGACGACATTTGCCTACTTCACGCAGTGGGCCTACACTGGCAAATATGAAGTTCTCTTGCCTCTCGTGAAGTCCGGCGTCTCAGCTCAAAAACAAAACGCATCGGCAACAAATAGTCCCGGCGCAGGACTCGCCTTCCGAAGCGTATCGCCCACTCCAAACGCAGCTGCCACAAGCAGTCCCACTGCAAGATCCACCTTCGGAAGCGCACCGCATGCACAAGGCGCCGCCGCTACAGTTGGCACCGGCGGATCACTCTTCGGAGGCGGCCTGTCCAACGCAGCCACTCCTAGTACCGGCGGATCATTCTTCGCAAGTTTGCCGCCCAACCCCACCACCACCACTGGTACCGGTAGAGGACTCTTCGGAAGCCCACCTCACACGCAAGCTGCCTTCGCTACAAACAATGTGACCTCGAGACCGTTGTTTAGTCTCACTTCGGAGGTCCCCAAGACTAGGAACCCTACCGCGGCGGCTGTTCCCGCTCAATCTGGTTACGACGCTCTCTGGACCAAATTTACCGAGTTATTCACGGACGGCGTCTTTGGGCCCCACCCCGCAAGCTCACATCCTCGGTTTGAGCCAGTCGCCATAAAATCCACATCTCCCCTCTTTCAAACCGAGAACGGCGGCGGGGGACCCAACCCGCTTCTCGCACACGCGCGCATCTTCCTCCTCGCCGACTACTACGACATTCCATCTCTCAGCGATCTTTCCTTCCGCGAGATGGGCCGGACTCTTCTTAACAGGTATAAAGACCCCAAATCGTTTGAGCACTCCTGGCAGATGGAAAACGTGGTCGAACTCATTGGGTTCTGCTGGGAAGATGCCCGACCTGCCAAACTGAGGGATGCCGTCGTTCTCTATGCAGCATGTCACTTTGAGAAATTGATGGAGAACGAGACTTTTCTTGAACTGCATAAGACGCATCCGGACTTGGCTACAGATATCGCGTTGCTGCTAGTAAAAAGACTGAAATTTCCTTAAGGAGGTGTGTTTAGTTCCACGGTGTGGAAACAGCAAGTCAGATCAGAGGAGGAGGCACAAACGTTTGACGCCACATTACCTTTTCGGACCTGGACTAGGAATAGCGGGATACGACTAGTGAGATAGATGTACTCTCTGGTAAATATCTAGATTCTCTGCTGGACTCAGAAGCATTATTGGGAGGATATAAACTGGGACTCTGAAGAGTCAGTGAGCTGACTCCATTAGGTAATATCAACCACGGCCTCTTGGACGCCCCAGCCTCCCACCAATTGAATAGGCGCATCTCGCCAGGCAAAGAAGTTATTCTGAAGCATAATTGTCACACGGAAAGATAAGCGTAGTGGATGAGCCCACCCTACGCACCCGAACCAGCCCAACGGGGCCAGTTGTTGAAACAGATTTACTTTTCCTTATAACCACATAGTTGGCCAAGACCTCTATTACATTACCTATTGGCTACGAGCCCGCCAGTTAGATATTTCAAATAAGCACGGCGATAAAATTAACAGGAGCAATACTAAACGAAGCTAAGTAGGTAGGAATTGACCTGACTGATATATATGTGCGCTGTTGCTAACGGAGTAAAAACACTGTCCCAGGATGATTCGTAACAGAAAGCTAGCTGCCCGGTATAAAAAGTTATGATTAATGTCAATGTTGGAGCTTTTTTCGAGGCTCAAGCTGTCTAGATAGTTAACGGTCTTCCAACATAGGCAAAGTAAACTGCGTTCATGCCGCACGCAACAATTGACAACCAGAAACTGGCCCGACTCCAAACCTTTGCTCTTCCGTGTTGGCAAGCCCGACGACCAGGGAGGATACAAGAAACGCAACAAGCAATTGCCATTGCTAGGGACGAGACTCGAGCCTGTTTGGTTCGGGCCTACTACCATGTGCACACCCCAGCCGAAAATAAAACTGTCTTCGGTTTCATGTTCCTGTGCCAGTGCGCCAAATTCATGTCAGGCTGTTGCGCCGAATCTAGAATGCTGGTATTGAGCTTTTTAGGCAAACCGTTGGAGCCAAGTGTCTTGCAAATGAGTGTTATAAGAAACGTGGAATTAAGGTTCTATCACGGTACGGTGATGCTGCCTGCCTGTGGCTACGCAGCTAGATGTAGAAGGACTACGGTGCAGTGCCCTGACTGCACAGCGTTCCACTTTTTGTGGTGATTACGCATTGCGTCCTTTGGTGCCGTGACAGGTTCAAATTGTTAAATAATCTACTTTGGCCTTAAAAGTCTTACTTCCCTTAGAAACCTTAAAATAATACCAAAAAAATCCTCCTCCTTCTTATACCAAAACCAGGTACTAGTAATAATTCTCAGCTTTCTTCGGCCTTATTACCGTTAATACTATCGCCGCATTTATATCGAGAATATTTAACCAGTAGGCCTGTGGCTAATAGGTGGTAATAACAAGGGTCTTGGCCAACTGAGTAGCTGTAAGGTATGGCAATTTGTTCTGATAACTAACTGGCCGGTTGGGCCTATTTAAGTACGTAGGAGGATTTCAGCCACTGCGTTTATCTTTCTGTTTGACACTGCCCACCCTCCACCACATGGTCTTCTCGCTATCTGTGCCTCCCCAAGCCAACAAAAGTGAATTGCACACCCTCGCAAGACTGGGTGCCGCCTCGGTATTGCTGTTGGGGATCATCTCAGCAGGGGCAAACCTCTCCGATTCTACCGATCAGGCCGTCAGCCAAGTGTCAGTGAACTCGCCCTTTGCCTTGTATGCTGCGTAGACGATGCCGTCGAGTTCTACAAGTGCCGGACCAAGGCTGCTCTCACCATGCCAACACATCTCGTGGGGCTCTACTAACAGAGCAGTGCCTTCACTGTCCAGGCGCATCCAGTAAAGCTTGTCCGTTGAAGCAGCCTTCCAGGCGATAAACAGTTCATTTCTGCGGCATGTAAGCCCCGGGGGTGTGTCGGTCTGAATGAAGCCGTCGAGTTGCTTCGCCTGGCTTTGCCAGTTCTCGCCATCGTACCATGACAGATACACATTCGAGTTGATGTCCCCCATCCACAGCGCGTACACGCGGGAAGAGCCGTCCCATTCCCAGCGGGCGAGAACTGGACTGGCAGTGCTCCAGGCGTCGGGGATTGGGCGGGGGTTTGTCCATTCGTCTGAGTTGTTGGAAAGGGTGGAGAAGTAGAGAGTGTTGTCATTAACCCCTTTCCATGCAGCCACGAGTTGGTCGGCTAAAGCTGCCAATGCGGGACGTTCTCTGCTCAGTGCATTCGTATGAAGCATCCTGACATGGCCCGACGTCAAACGAACACCATCGCTTACCGACATTCTAGTCCACCACAGCTTCAGGCTGCCAACAAGGTGTTTCATGTAAGGCACAGTGCCAAAAACGCCAAGGGGTTGGTCTCTGCCACGCCAAACTGAAACCAGGCCTCCCTGGGACTCGGCCAGGGCGGGAGCGGCTTCACTGATTCCGTGTTGTGGAACTAATCGTTCAGGTCCAGGTCCAGTACGCCAATCAAGGTTCCCGGCCTTGGTGCGTTGACGTTGACGATCCACTCGGCGGGCCGCTTCGATAAGGCGATCCATTGCCGTTTCCCCCGACTCTGCATAAACGAGGGGCAGTGTGACACTGAGGATACCGAAAAGACTATAGGCTTCATCCTCTGGGTACGAAGTGTGGCGCCCATGCATCCATGCGACCCGCTCAAGGATTCCAAACCTCACAAGAGAGTCCCCACGGAGTGCTGCCAGCGGTATACCTGTAATACTGCGAATAACTTCCTCTTTGTCTCTCTTGCTTCCGATCCGTGACCACCCCATTGTAAAGAACTCGACGGATCGAGGAGCAATGAGCTCTTGAAGGGTCCAACCTCGCGTGAACCACCGGCTGGCGCGGAAGGCGATGTCATCGTTGATCTTTTCGACGTCGGAACTGCATAGCAGATAATGGCATCAGCTACCCGCACTACTCACGCTACAGTATTTTGGGTAGAGGCAATAATAAGGTAAAGAACCGAAACTTACAGGTACGCAAAGCAGCGCTTCGAGTTTTGATACCAAAGAAACATTGAGTTGATCGCGGTGCTGTGTTCCACAGCATTCGTCTTGTCGATACAGCAAGTATCGACCCATGAATACTCCAACCCCATCTTTTCCGCCTGCTGGACGCAAAACTTGATCTTATCGAATCCCACCTTATCCCTGCCGGTACCGTCACATAGGTCCTTGAAGTTGCATTCTTCCCTGCCCCATGTGTGGGAAAGTATGGCATATGGAGGAATCGTGCCCGGCTCGAAGGGCCCCTCCAGGGCGATGTTGCCATCATCGTTGCGCTTCAAGAGCCGCATTTTTGCCGCTTCGATCCACACTTGGTAGTTGTCTTTACCAAGTATAGAATGAAGGAAGAGCTCGGTTTGCTGTATATGAACTTGAAGTTGCCGCAGCAGAGTTAGGCAGCGATTTAAAATGTCGGAGGGCACGAAACGCGGGGAAGTGCGAGGAAGGCTCTGGGGGCTAACTTAAATTTGGGAAGCGGCGGTAAGCCGAGGAGAGAATACCCCACTCTTGAGCTCCGTCGAAAACTGGTGTTTCTGAATAGTTGATTCGCCAGGTTCAGCCGCACCAGCCAAACATGAAATGCACGCTGGTTCTTTTTGCCATGATTGGTCCTGGACTCAGCGAGAATCACTGGCTTGATACGTTGGAATAAGCCAGAGTTCTCGATCGGGGTAACTTTGATACGATAATCGCAGGCGGCGCTGGGCATCATTTCGAGAAGAGGATTGTCCCCCCCCCACAGGACACCATCTGCCCCGTACTGATGGAGGACTGTGCCCGTACTCGGCGGCGAGTGCTTGGCAAAGAGCATCCATACACGCTGTCGTCTTCAATTTACCCTCATCATTTGGCATCATCACAAGTCGTTTTGCATCGTCAATATTCCGATTACAGAGACGCAACAAGCGAGCGCCTTTTTTTTGACCTGCTGTGTACCTATACACTGTCCAAGCAACTCGCATCACACATGGAATTAATTATAAATATATAAAGTTGTTATTTGTATTGCATTTAGTACTCTAAAGTTTAAATAGAAAGTCCGTTCGACCAGACAGATCCATGGGGAGCGATAAAGGAGAAAAGATGGGGAAAAAAATACTGTACTCTCGTTGGGAAGTAAACCTCTATACCAAAACTCCCAACTCCCCTCCTCTACTGTTTTCCATCAACGTGTGCCATCTATTCCCTCCTCCCCCACAGCTCCAAAACAAAAGAAAATGTTAAAGTGCTAGCCAGCTAAGTAAGGTAGGCAAGGAGGACAAAGTCAAACCCTCCAGTCAGCCAGCCAGTTAGTCAGTCAGTCAGTTATACCAACAACCCCATCAGCCCCTGCAAATCCACCTCTCCTCCATCGCGTAGTGATTCAAAAACCTTATCAAACGCATTAACCGCCCACTCTACTCTCTTGTCGTCAAAAGCCGCGCTATCCCACTGCATCTTCAAACGATAGCCGCCTCCGGGAACGGTTGGGGTCGGAGCCGTCTTTTGCACCTCCACCATGAGGGCGTAGTTTATCGTCATGAAGACTTGGCTTTTGGCCATGACGACCCAGCGCATTTCTGCTTCCATTTTATCTTTTCCATTTCCAGACCCAGACCCAGAAGAAGAAGAAGAAGAAGGAACAGGAGGCGGCACAAAAGGCTGGAAGCAAAACAACAACTTGCCCCCGTCCTCCCATGCCGGATTCCCCAGAGCGGAACGGATTTCTGCCAGGTTCACATTGCCGTGTTCCGTGGTGGTCCAAAAGTCCGATTGGGTTTGTTTGAGATATTCGGCGATACTCAGACGCGGGTTGTCCAGCACGGTGCGGAAGGGGAGAAAGTTGGCGAGAGTGCCGTTGAGGAGTTGTGGATTCGAAATCGATGGGGTGGAAAGGTTACGACCCGTGGTGAGGTTGGTGAGGAGGATATCGGTGGAGTAGGACTCTGAAGAAGGAGCGGTGAGACGTGCAGCGACGAGGCTGTAGATGGCTTGGAAAAGCGTCGCCGGGGTGATCCGGAAACGAGTGGCAATCGAATCGATTTCGGAAGAGGTAGAGAGAGGGAAAATCTTCAGGCGGTCGGTGACAGGCTGAGATGGGAGGATGCTAGATGTAGTGGGCTGGTAAGACTCGAGCGAGGATTTCCAAAAGTCAAGGTCGGATTGACGATCGGCGTGGTGGTGGGTGAAGTCGATGAAATTCTTAAACGGCTCAACCTGCGGAAGATTCTCGCCACGGATGATAGCCCGGAATTGGTCATCAAAGATGCGGAGAAGCGTGCCGTCATATGAACCGTGGTCGACCTTGATACAAAGAGTGCGGGATGCGTCGGTGGCGGAATGAAGAATGAGATACTTGATGTTGGGCTTTCCAAGAGTAAAGTGAGAGTTGCGGAGCTTCTGAATGAGTGCATCCTTTTCTTCTTTGGTCGTGTAAACAGCTTCCTCCCAGTCGAGGACAGGCTCCTTCAAAATAACTTGGTACCACGAGGATGGGTCTGACTCGTCAACCTGATAGTAGCAAGCCCGCAGGATATGATTGGCGGCTGTGAGCTGAACAGTAGCCTCCTTCCACCTGTTCAGGTCAAAACCCTCGGGAATGGGTCGGCTCGTCGTGAGGTTCCAAAACTGCTCCTTGACCTTGCCCTGCTCAAGGAACTCAATCTGGCCTGGTCCGCAGGGATAAATATCCTCAATATCATCTTCAAAAAGCCCAGCATCTTCCATGGCGTAAGTGAGCGTCAGAGGGATATCGTATTCCACTGGCTCATTGCTGGTGACTGCGCTAGGACTTTCTTTCAGGGGCGTCAAAAACTTGGCCTGTTCAGCGAGCGTCGGGGAGGCGAGGATGTGCGCAACCGAGATGCTGTAAGCGAGCTGACGACACTGAGCAGCGACGTTAATGGCAGCAATGGAGTCGCCTCCGAGACTGAGGAAAACCGAGTTGGCACCAATGGCCTCGAGAGGTTCTCCCAGCACGACTGACCACGCCTCGCGCATGACAATCTCTTCCTTGGTGGAAACCGGCACCAGCTCGGACGACTCGGAAGAGACCGAAGATGGCATGTAGGAAACAATCTCGGCCTTGGCCATGCCCTCAACAAGTTTGACCAAAGTCTTGCGATCCGCCTTGCCCGAGGGCAGGGTGGGGAAGCTGCGGAATGGCAAGAAAAGACTCGGCATCATGTAGTGCGCAATGCTGGTGAGACTGGCAGCGAGGTCTGCCACAATCTCGTGTCTCTCTCCTGCTGGCAGAGGTCCACCGCCACTCGCCAGTTGGTCACCAGCAAAAATGCAGAATGCAACCAGCTGGCGTTTTCCGTGGATCTCAGCGATAGAAACTACGGAAGCTTCTACCTTACCGGTGAGCAGCATGGCGTTTTCAATCTCACCGAGTTCGATCCGGAAGCCGTTAAGCTTGACTTGGTAGTCCTTTCGGCCGAGGCAGCTGTGGGTTGTCAGTTCAGTTTCTTCACGCAAAATCATTCTGACAGGAAGGGGTGCTTGGTGTTCTTACTGAAGTGATCCATCCTCGGCCCACCGTGCCAAATCACCAGTCCGATAAAGCGGCTCGCCGTCATAATCGGTGATGAATGCTGCACTCGTCTGTTCCGGTCGGTTGAGGTAGCCCTTTGCGAGCTGCGGTCCACGAACACACAACTCACCAACCTCACCGTTGGGAACCCGTTCAAGGCTGCCCCCGTCGGCGGGGACAATGGCGGCCGTGACATGACGCATGGGATATCCGATGCTGTTGAGACTGCCGTCGGGCTCAACCTTGGAGACGGTCATGAGGATGGTTGCCTCGGTGGGCCCGTACCTATAAATGTTCAGCTCAATCCGGTCTTGAAGGAAAGAGGAGAAAGAAGAAAAGAAAGAGGAGGAAGGAAAGAAAGAAAAAAAACTCACCCATTGTAGACAACAACCTTCCGCGCCCACTCCAGCACATTAACATCGATCCTCTCTCCACAGACATTGAGCACCTCCACCGCCGGAACTTCGTCAGGCCCACCTCGAATCAGCTTTGTCAGGGTCGGGGTCAACATGACCTGTTTTACGCCCAAACGATTAATATACCCCGCTAGATCGCTGAGAATATCCTCCTGCGGCGCGACACAGAGGATTCCACCGCAGGAAAAGAGGGTAAAGACATCGTAATATGCTGCGTCGAAAATCGCATTCAGAACCCAGAGGGCAACCCAGTCGGACGTGACGTTAGTTGCTTCAATCATGCCCCGCGTGGAAGCGTCGACGGCAGAATGCGGGACGATGACGCCTTTGGGCGTACCGGTAGAGCCAGAAGTGTAGATGGCGTAGGCGATAGCGTTCGGATTTATAACCGGAAGCTCCCCTTGTCCTTCTGATCCCACGTGCAGATTCGAGATGATGACATGGTGTGCCAAAATGACCGGCAGCTTAAACCCCTCGCACTCACCCCCACAAATCTCATCGGTAACGATCCTTTTCGCTCCCGTATCGTTAATGATAAACATGTTTCGCTCATACGGATTTCTCGGATCAAGCGGGACGAATGCCGCGCCAGCCTTGAGAATTCCAAAAATCGCCACGAGCATTTCGGGGGATTTTTCCATGTACAGCGGAATCATATCCCCTGGTTGCGTCCCCGTCGACAACAGGTACTGCGCGAAACGGGTGGCGAGGGTGTTGAATTCATGGTACGAAAGCGTGCGATTGGGCGTGTGGATAGCGGGTTTTGTAGGGTGGGTGAGGGCGTATTGCTCGAATGCGGAGTGGGCGAGGGCGAATTCGGGCTCCTCGGGAAGAGTCATGGGAGTTTCGGCGATGATGCTTTCTGGGGCGGAAGAGGTGGTAGTCCCTGTGCCAGTGCTGCTGAGAGAGGACGAGGCCAAGAGGTTGGCGATGGGCGACTGGGGATAGCGGGCGACGTCTTTGGCGAGAGCGGCAAATGTGTTGACAAGGGAATTGGCGTCGGTTTGGCTCAGCTGCGCTGTCGAAGGGACCAGGAGCTTGACATGTTGGGGGTCTGACGCTTCCATTTCCAGGGTGATGTATCTGTGAGTGAGTGTCAGTTGTGATCAATGCCAAACTAAACCCTATACTGAGGCCGCCTAAAATGATAATGAGAACTTACTGAGTAAAGTTATCACCATGAGCAACAATAGGAGTCATCGTAGCCTCCCCTTTTGTCTCGAGCGGCTTGGCGAGCACATTGACCATGGTGTTGCAAAACCCCGCATCCACGTCAGCCGCCGCCGTTGCATTACGAACCCCAACGTGGGCATGGCTGGCCACACGCCAGAGACTCTTCTGCAGTTCTTTCGCTTGGTCCTCAGCACTTTCCGTGTCTTCAACAACGACCCTAAACGGCACGGTACACAGCGTCGGGCCATTGAGCGCCAAGACGTCATCAATTTGCGCATCCCGTCCCGAAAAGGCCGTCATGAAAACCACATCGTCGCTGGACAGATGTTTTGCCAAGGTGAGAGCCCAAAGTTGGTGAACAATCGTTGCCAGAGCAACTCGGCTGGTATTGCTGAACTGGACCAAGGCATCGCCGAGATCCGCCTCCACCTTGAGATTCTCACCTAGGGGATCTGCGTTGGAAGTTTCCACGATAGAGTTCTCCGGGGCTGATGCGAGATATTCGCGCCAGAAACGCTGCGTGTCAGTATTCGTGGTCATTTGCTGCTGGAAGGCCACGTAGGCGCTGAACGGGGCGCGGGTAGGGAGTTCCTGACCCCGAAGCAATGTGTCCATGTCGGCAAAGAGGAACTGGCTTGACCAAAAGTCAAACAGGGCATGATGCATTTCCACCACGAGGTATTCAGAGTTGACCATGGTGGCAGTCACCAATGGCGCGTCAAGGCCAGGATGAACCTTTGTAAGGCTATCATTGATATCGAGAGCGGTGGCGATATCCTCATCTCCTTTGATGGCAAGGTTGATCGAGCTCCAAGGCACGGCTATCTTGGAGTGGACGATTTGAGTGAAGGAGCGTTTCCAAGGCTGGAATGTGGTTCGGAGAATTGGGTTCCGCCGGACAACTTCGTTGAGCGCACGTCGAACCTGTTTCTCAGTGATGTGCTGCTGAAGTCGGTAAATCCGTCGGTACGTGTAGTTGGCCCTTCCAAGAGCACTGTCGGTAAGAATACCCTCTTGAAGCGGCGTCACCGGATACGCATCCTCAACAGCCTTGCCGAGAGTGCTGACCAGCTCCGTGGGGAGGAGTGAGAAAGGTTTTGGGATGCCCGCCCCGTTGGACTCGGCTGACTCCACTTTGTTGCCTGCCGAAAAGACTTGTCCGAGAGCGACATTTTGCAAGACATCAGCCACCTCGACGCGCACACCAATTTTCCGGAGTCGCGAAACCAAAACAATGGCATCGAGCGACGAGCCTCCCAGATCGTGGAAAGTCGCTGCGGCGTTGATCTGGTCGGCATCCAACGACAACACTCCGGCGAGGACCTCCCGGACCTCATCATCCAGGTCCTTGCCATTGTTCATGTTGGAAGACATGCCCGCAACAACCAAATCCTTGACCTCCATACTCTCTGCCAGCCTCACCAGCCCGGCTAGGTCGGTCTTGCCACCGCTATTCACGGGGAGGGAATCCAGCTTGAGCCAATATCGGGGGATGGCAAAGTCCTGGAGGGTTTGTCGGAGGGTATTCTTGACAGAATTGACCACCTCGACCCATTTTTTCTTGTCATCGTTCTCGTCAGTGAGAACGAGAATCCCCACCAAACTCTTTTCCTCTCCACTTGCAGTTCCACGGATTCTCGCACCAACCACAGAACAAGCCTTGATGCCTTGAGCGGAATCAATCACCGACGCGACTTCTCCAACCTCGATTCTCTGTCCAGAGATTTTCACCTGGTGGAAATCGCGTCTCCCCAACAATTCGATGGTGCCGTTCTCGCGAAGGATTACGACATCCCCTGTGCGATAGAGCTTGCCTTTTCCGAAAGGGTTGGTGATAAAAGCTTGTGATTCCGAGTCTCCTGACAAAGCGGTGGCCGAAGGAAGATTAAGGTAGCCATTCGCAAGCTGCGGACCAGACAAATACAGCTCCGCAGGAACACCCACCGGAGCAGGCGAGAGGACATAGCTTGTACTCTCCAAAACTGGATTCGGCGGGGAAGGACGCAGTGGCGTGGGAGCAAGAGTCTTGGTCACAGGCGTACGGAGAAGAATATGCAGCGTTGTGGTGTCTGTCGGTGGGGACAGAATCTGCGGGTTCGAAGAAGGAAGAATGCGATGGCGCATGTTGAGCTAGAAAATAATGGGTTAGTGATTTTGTGGGTAGTTTGTTTTGTTTGGGCTTGTTTGGGTTAGGTTGACTTTTTTGGGTTAGGTTAGGTTGGGTTGGGGAAAGGGAAAAAGGAGAAAGCGGGGAGAGAGCCGGGAGGTAAATAGCAAACGGAAACGGAAACGGAAACGAA
>Ga0247765_1001183_pt1 | contig 14076 bp, 8 predicted proteins | sample UWRJL106311C6_FD_179949 | JGI IMG/M metagenome (GOLD analysis project Ga0247765, IMG submission 179949) | Plant litter microbial communities from Arlington Agricultural Research Station in Wisconsin, United States - UWRJ-L106-311C-6 | ecosystem: Environmental > Terrestrial > Plant litter >... | reverse complement strand
CAACTATCCTCAATTACACAACCACAGCACTAGGAAATAACAATAACTGAATTAGAAACGGATGAATCAGACGATTCTGCAGCCTCCTTGCACGTGCGTGCATTATGGCCAGGCTTGCCGCATACGCCACAGCACCGAATCTTCGTACGAGACCCCCCTGCACCACCACCATTTTGTCGTATTTCCTGGGCTACCTGCTCACCTACAGCCTTCTAATCCAGTAGATCCTATGCCTCTTATACAGTAAGTGACCCTTTAAGCCGTATACGTGTTTTTTTGGCTCTCCGTCGCTTACTAAGCCCCTTATTGGCCTTTCGTAATGCGGAGACCTCCGTACGTAGGAAAGCCACCTCGTACATTACAACCATCGTACCTTTAGCCAATCAATCCACAGCAGTTAGTATTAAGGTTGGAGAGCTGCCCTAATGGTTGGAAATTCGAGTTTTTATAAGTATTAATTGTAAGGTGGCCTCTCGAAGGTTATGTAGCGTTTGGGAGACCCAAGGTAGTGCTGTACCTGGGTTTAAGGCTGGGGGTGTTGGGGTCCAAATGCGCATATCTAGCTCAGATATTACCCTCTCTGGGTTGTATAGTATAAGGCTAGCTCCGGCAAACCCCCCCTAGATATTTTTTTCTGTAATTAAAGTAAAAAACGCCTCTCTAAACGCATAGAGAAATTCCAGCTTGCTGATATATGTAATATTTATTCGCATTAACTACTTAATTTAGCAGCTATACGCCTTCTTCAACGGCTTAAAACAGCTAATATCTAATGGCTAAAGTAGGTAAGAAGAGTGCGGAGGTATGTAGAGTGTGATAATATTATACTCCTGGCAGTAGGTTTTGAATTCTTCGGAGTAGTGGCTATCGTAGCCGTTAAGGATAAGCAGCTGATATTTACCCTTCGTACGAGATACTATATGGAAATTAAAGTGCCGAATCCAATCCATACCTTTCTCATTAGTAATCCAGCCATTATCAGTTGTTGCAATACGCTAGTTGGCCGGAAGGTTGCACTCTTGATACCAATTGGCGAGGTGATATTGCCCGGCTAAGATAATGAATAGCGGGATAACCCAGCCTAAGGCGTTCACTCCTTGGATAACTGTAGCCCACTCTCGATTACTAGGCTGGGCCTATTTGGCCCTATTGTAGCCGTCTAAGGTAGTGACTACCATGGTGGCGATAATAATGCCTATTATAAAGCTGGTTTCGTCGAAATTGTACATATCGTCATCGAGGATCCCGTATTTAACCTTTATATTGTACACAAGCGCAAACCACTCGCGAATAACTTTTGGATCTTCGCATTTAGCCCTCTGGTAGTCGTATTTACGCGTAAAACGCGTCCGAAGTTCTGGTTGGCGCTTGACGAAGTTGTAAGCCCATCGTACGCCCACTTTGGGCGCGTCGCGTTCATATAGCAATCAATTGGCCATATCTTCCACGTACGAAAACCGGGGGTAAAATGCGCGTATACATAGCTCAATAATGTATTAAACAATCGTTTTCTCTTTTAAATCCGTAAGTTTGCGCGAGTTGGCTGGAATATCGTATCGTGCAGGTTTACTGTCGCGTCGTCGCATAAGTATTATATAGTAAATATCGTAGATCTTGCTTGCGGCTCGTAGGGTAAGGTTTTTATCACGTTAAATAGCCTTAAGGGCCAAGATTATCTGTGCCTCTTTTAAAGTAGAAGACATGTTGGGTTGTGGAATAATTAAGGATTGAAGGTGGAGGTGGTGCGTCGCGTGGAAAGTGGTGCACTCGCTTGTCTGGTGCACTCACTTATCATGCACGTTACTCAAACTGAAAAAAAATCTTTTAAGGGGCTATCAATTATAACGGCTAGGACGAAAGAACCTCCAAAATATCAAGAATAAATACCAATACGGCACTAGTTATTACAATATTTTAAACGGCCATATCTACTAACAATTTTCTAAAAATAAGGGTTCTCTCTGAAAGAGCTAAAGAATCACGCATAGCACTTAATAACCTGCTAGTATAACGTAAAAGAGCATATCAAAGAACTCTAACCAACAACTAGCGTTTTCTAAAAGATCAGCCTGCTTTTCACAATCCCTAAAACAGCCGGCTACTCAGGTCAATGACGACCCTAGCAAGGGCGAAACGATGATAGTACTCAGCCGGATCATTAACAAGCTAGCAAAGACAATCTCAAGCACAGCAACTATCTCCTTCCTCTTCTACCAGGCTAATAATGCGCGCATAAACAATACCACGGCTATTTTTCGTGGCCTCACATTTCCTACTTATCACATTCAGCGGCCATTACTCATCCGGCATATATATACACCATACATACGATCAGGCCGGGGGGAGGACCAACCCTTTGAGGATAAGAAATACTAAAGAGTGCATCGATTTTATCCGGTTCACCGGTACACGAGAACTAGCTACCTACCGAGCTATTCTACCTGGACAGTAACTCGACTGCAATACTGAAATTTGTTCCAAATTTCACTCCGGCAAGGTTCATCCTCCCATTCAAATATTCCAACTCGTTTATATGCACCGCCGGGAACTTCTTTAACAACCAAACCAAATACCCGTGGCGCTCCCAAATAGGAAGAGAGCAAGCCAAGTAGTCGCAGGGCGGCCGAATCCCCCAGCGCATCCGACGTATCTTGGTAGAAAGTTGAAACTGCCCAGTCGAATGGAACAACCGGAGCATTCAAAACAATCGCACCCGTCTCCCCGGTAAAACGTGGCCCCTCCTCTTTGTCAACACCATGAACCCTCGTAAACGATGCCAGCTTGTCCAGATCTATGATACCTTCTTCGCGGAAGTACCGGATTTTCCCATCAACAGAGCCCCACGACCAGGTTGGTGCTCTCCCCAAGGGCCTCCGGGCTCGCCCCGAGTAGACGTGCCACATCAACTCGGCTAGGACAAGGTCAGATGATCTCCATATCCACAAACCGTATATATACTGAGCGGCCGAGCCGAACCTCGTGGACAGGGCAGAAGCGATTCCTGAAAGGGCGACAAGCCTGTCGCTCTTGACGGTCAAGTCTCGGCCTGTGAAGTCTTCGACGATTTCCCTCCATATGTACCAGCGCTCATCCCTGTCGCCCATTCCTTTTTGGTAAGACCTGGAACGGATTTCGCCCAGCTTCCTCGACAAATTCGAACGGTTACCCATGTCGGCGGATCGCCCAGTAGAAATAAAACGCTTTAGGCCAAGTCTAGAGAGACCAAAGCCGTCCTGTTCAGGGTAGTACCCCAGTCGACGACGATCCGAAGGTGGCATTCCATGAGGATGCGCCTCAGAGGCTTCCAGGTGGCAGCATTCCCAAAAGACCTGCTCTTTCGTGAACAGCAGGGCCCGCGGAGATAGCAGTTGTTCCTGTAGGATCCACCCCCTCCGGAAAATAGGTACTTGGGCTGCATTGTCGAGACGGATACAAGATTTCATTATCAGGACAAAGTCCTTGGCTGGTTCACCCATCCATTGAACCGACACGGGAGTTGATCTGATGAGGTATGGCGAGCGGTCAAAGAATAGTCCGTCCTCTGGAGCCATTGCGACAATATTGCACTGTGAGTTGCTGTAAATCTCGCCCATGATGGCAGATTCTCGCTCCCAATCTTCCTTTGAGTCCTGTAGTATGCAAAGGCTGTCGATCCAGAGATAGCGCAGTCCAATTTGCCGGGTTACGTGAATGGCGTCGCGGAATGTCCTGGACAGATGGTGGGGATTGATTTCTTGACCAAGTTCGTCTTGGTTGGCCGCCACTAGCGATAACGGCTTCCCTACTCCCCACCGGTGGCTAAGTGTCAGGTAGCGAACGTCTGCGCTGCTGCCGCCAGTCTTTGGTATTGCCCATGTATCGACAAGACGAGCATTGCCGCCGCTGACGGACCCGACATCGATTAACCTCCCAGGTAGTCTAAGCTCTTTTGTAGAACCATCCACATATACTGAACGACAGGACTTTGCATGGGTTTGGAGACAGTTATCGATCCACCTCTTTGACAGCGAGAGGCTAGACATGGAGCCAGTGCTTGTTGACTGACTGTCGCTGGGAGCTATGGACTTTGTTCCTGAGATACCTAACGAAAGAAAAAAAAAGAAAGAAAAAAAGGGGTTAATATAAAGCACAACATAAAGCGGTGGCAAAAGTTTGCTTGGACGGGCTAATCGTACCATCAAAGATATCCATATTCCAGGTGAGCATAGCTCTACCATCCTTGGCTGAACACGTCATTTCCCAGTGGTTTTTGGAGGATGAGAATGCGGAATATGCATCATATTGCCCCACCGGATCTTCATACTCGGTAGTAACAATATCCTCGAGCGCTTGAAAGCGGCAATCGCTCCCCCGAAAACTTGTCTCGTACTTTTGGCTGAGTACACAGTCGTATAGCGGGATGCAAATGGCACAGCCGCGCGCAGCTGAACTTCTGAGGCTGGAATAGTCTGTATGGTGCCGAACCTCAATCCCTAGTTCAATCGAGCGTCTCTGATAGGCGCGGAATAAGTCGAGGCATACGATGCAGAGCATATTGATGCCCGATAAAAATGATCGGAGGTAAAGTGTTGGACGCAGTACAATGTGGTGTGGAAACCTTTCGTTCCGTTTATGTACATGTAGGTAGGTTCAAGGGCCTCGACTTGAACCCAAGGCGTTGCTTTTGTGGTAATGGTTACCTAGCCAGATTACTGAGTTTCTGGCACTGTAGCTTTAAGGCAGGAAAGCCGGAGGCCTCTCGCCGCACAAAAGGCTTGGCACCCAGGTGCCCTGCAGCTTGTGAAAACCCCTCCAGATTTCAACAATATTCTTTTGCGCGCAAGTTGTAAAGAAGATTCCTTTCTTTTTCACATTACAGTTCTACTATTTTAGCCTTAATAACTGTGTCAATTGCGCCTCATCGTGGCATCTCCGTCACAGATACTATATCTAATAAGCTGCATTGATCGACGTATATATAATAGCTTACAAAAGCGAGTTTCTCACATTATAACTGTTTTTTTTTTTTTTTAAAAAAAAAAAAAAACCATTTTCGAATAATACTTATCTCTACAGTAGAGACCAAAATGAGTGTCCATAATGTTCAAACTTTTTCACCACACGGGCAATGTAAATGTGTAATGGGTGCGGTGCAGCCGGCGAAACGATGGCGATTGGTTAGCGCTTAAATAGTGGCTGCAGCGCGCAGGCCTGCCAGGGGGAACTTCCCTCCGGCAAGAATCAGTTAATACATCACTTACGATACAAGCTTAGTATCCCAGCAGTAACTCGCCAGCGTATCGCTTCAGTACCGGGGTATTTTCCTTAATTATCCTATAGCTTGTTACATTTTCTGATTCTTTTACCTACGATTAACCAAGATGTCGCTAGTACTAAGTTAACCGGAGCCGCCAGCCCTAGTTGCGGGCGTTACATTGCGAATTAGTATACCTATAACGACTCGCCCTTCGTCGCTAGTGTTTCTCCCTAAAGGCGAACCGGTTATAACGTCGCCTAAGAACCAAGAATTGGAGTTGCAGCAGACGTAAAGCCGTATTAGTTTCCTTAAATAACTGGTATAGGTGAAAGAAAAAGAAGAGGAGTTTTTACAATGACTGGGACTCGCTACGGACTCGAGCCGGAAACGCCAGCGTAGCGAATCCCCATCTTAGGAGTCGAGTAAAGCTATTAAAGTTAAGAATATTATTTAATTTACTAGTAAGATAACCTTTTGACGCTGTTAGGAATAGCTGTAAGATTTGGATCGCGCCTTTTAAGGAGACCCTTAGCGCTTTTAGGTAGTAAAAAACCGGATCTTATTTAGCCTGGAATATATGGATTCCAATATTCGCAATTGCTGGTATAGTTATCGCGACGCGTAACTGAATAACGAGCGAATTACCTACGAAAAAGATTGGACCTATTTCGAGAACTGGATTGGAACTTTGGTTTATAATGTAGCAAATTAAGATACTATTATAATAAACCAACTTGAACGAGCTACTTAACGTATTAGTTAGTCGTTATAGAAATTTTACTTTTATTTCGAGAGCTTAAAGGTACGATTTTCCCAGTAAAGCGAGAAGGATTGCTTTATAAAGTTTTTCGCTAAATTGGATCTTAAGCTTCGTAAGTATTTGGAGCTATATTACTACGGTAATAGATCCGAAGTACGAGAGGAGATGGTTAAATTAACCTAGCAAGTATAATTTACTAGTAAATTCCAACGCGAATACGTTTACCTAGTACGCAATTACCCCTAAGGTACTAGTAAATCGCGAGGTAATCGCGGGGTGCGTGGAACCTATAGATACCGAGGACGCTATCTACGAGCCCCTAAAGGTAATTTTGCTTTTTTAATAATTTAGTACTTTAGTTGTAGTAGTATTGGTTATATATCGCTAAATTGCCCCAATTAGTATTTTAACGCCTAGAAAGCGAACCGAGAAGTATATAAAAGAAGGGGGTATTAGCAACTTCCCCAATAATTGGTACCGAAAAACCAGGGAAACGCCTAACCTTTTTTATCGGCTATAACGCCGAAGAGGGCTTACCTGAAGTAGCAACCCGTACTAGGATAAGAACCAACGTTGTCTTACTTATATTATTTCCTTTTAATATTATATTGGAATTGGATTTTTACGCTAAGTTGGATATTATTAATTACGATTTCGCCCAAAAATACGATTTGCGGCGAGTCGTTATAAAAGTACTACGCTTACGGTACTTTAACGGAATCGTATACGAGAATTTTAGAGTTTTCGAAGTACCAGTACAAGTAATTAATAGCCGTAGCTGTATACGTTCGTTGACCATTTACTGTATTGTAGTTTACAAAGATTATTTGTAAGGAGAGTCCCCTATTTTACTAGGTATACTTACCTTAAGTAAGGAGGTTATTTTATTATTTTTATATAAAAATTGGTAGTAGTTCGCTATCAACCTAGGAGCTATTTATATTTAGAAGCTATAAAGATTTTTAAAAATATGTAAAAAAAAAGTATATATGTTTATGATTGTTCCCCGATCGGAAATACTGAATTATTTGTTACTAAACGAAAAGGAGGAGAACCTTAAGGGAAAAGGAGGAGAAATACCTATTAAGTTTCGAGATTTTGAAGATATATTTAATTTTATATAAGTAGCTGCATTACCCTATTATTAGTATTTTAATTACTTGATCCCCCTGATGGAAAATACTATACCCCTGTATAGTGGCCTATATGTACTGTTAAGAATTGAGTTAGAAGTATTGTAAAAGTTTTTGGAAGAAAACCTGGCGAGAGGGTGAATAAGACCTAGCGAAAGCTTAGCGATATCGCCGGTAATATTTATTTCCAAGAAGGATAAATCCTTACGTTTATGTATAGACTACCGAGGTCTTAATAAGATTACGGTTAAGAATTACTACCCCCTACCCCTTATTTCGGAGATTTTTAATTGGGCCTTGAATACGTAGTGTTTTAGTAAGATTGATTTAAAGGATGCTTATTATCGAATTAGGATTAAAAAAGGCGAAGAGTAGAAGATAGTATTCCGAATACGATACGGATTGTACGAGTTCCTTGTTATGCCTATGGGGCTTACTAACGTACTTGCAATTTTCCAGTATTATATTTAATATGTACTTTGCGGGTATTTTGATACCTTTGCGGTAGTATATTTAAACGATATCTTTATTTTTTTACTGGATTGAGAATTATATATTTAGTATCTTCGGTAAGTTATAAAGCGATTACGAAAAGCCGACCTTTATTATAATCCTAGTAAGTGTGAATTTTACAAGGATTAGGTTAAATTTCTTAGTTACGTAGTAGGAAAGGAGAGAATCTTTATCGATTCGGCGCGAATTTAAACGGTACTTAATTGGCCGGAGCCTTAGTTATTTTACGATATTTAGGTGTTTATTGGATTTTGCAACTTCTTTCGACGTTTTATATAAGGTTTTTCCAAAATCGCTAGGCCGTTATACGATATATTAAAAGGTATAAAGAATAGTAGAAAACCCGGTAATGTGCGATTAGGTAACGAAGAACGGGCGTCCTTTTAATGATTTAAATAAACCTTTACGAATGTACCAGTCTTACGATATTTCGACCCCGAGAAACCTATTATCGTTGAAACCGACGCCTCCAATTTCGCTATAGGCGCAATACTCTTATAGGTAGCGAATGACGGCCGAAAACACCCTATTGCGTTTTAATTATTAAAGTTTAAAGGACCGGCGTTGTTATACTTAATAGTTAATAAAAAGTTAATAGTGATTATTAAGTACTTTAAGTAGTAAAGATATTACTTGGAAGGAAGTCGTAAGTAAATTACTGTCTTTTCGGATTATAATAATTTACAAGGCTTTATGTATTAAATTTATCTAAACGGTAGATAAGCTAGATGGTATATGTACCTAGCGGGGTTTGATTTTAGTATTAAGTACTAAATAGGTAAGTAAAACCCAATTAATATACCGTTGAGAAGACTAGATTATATAAGTAATGAGCTTGCGGAGAAACTAAAATGGCTTTTAGTTCTTAAGAATAAAATGGCGATAGTATAATTAGTGTACGTAGAGTTTGCAACCCGGATAATACTTAAAGAATATAAGGGTCCGAGGCGAAGATTTATTTGAGTATTTTAGCTATCTTTTAATACGCGAAACGGGGGGGAAAAGGTACCTTTTACAGATTGGCTTGGTTGTAAATAAATATTCCTAATTTGGGTAATTAGAGCTGTAGCTTTAAAGGAACGTATTTTGGATCCCTACCCAAGTACCCCGTTAAGGGACTTGGTTTTAAAGTTGCAAGAAAGTAATAAATGGATACAAAAAGTTGTTAAGAGGCTGAAAAGCTGGTAACTTAGTCGCGATTTAAAGTATTAGTTATAAGGCAAAAACGGAGAGTTACTTTATAAGGGATGATTGTTTGTTTTAGTAAAGTAGAGTGTAAAATAGGCGATTTTCCAGGTTTTTTATAATAATTTACTAGTTGGCTATTTTGGAGTCTAAAGGATACTGGAAAGGATTTAACGAAAATATTTCTGGAATAATATTAATAAGGATGTTAAGGATTACTACGAATCTTGCGATATTTGCTAATTTAGGAAACCGAAGAAATATAAGCCTTATGGAGAATTATAATCCCTGCTACAGCCTTTTAGGCCCTACTAGGAGTTGTTTATAAATCTTATTACTAAATTACCGCTGATTTGCCTCCGAAACGGGGACGAAGTAGATTCGATTTTAGTTATTGTAGATAGGTTTACTAAGATAATGTACTGTTTTGCTATTAATAAGATAATAATAAGCTAAGAATTAGCGATACTGTTTTATAATAAGATAAAATATCGAAGAGGAGTTAGGGCGTTAAAAGGCGTAGTAAGTAATAGAGGTTTTATTTTTATAAGTTAATTTTGGAGCGATTTATACTATATTTTATAAATAAAAAGAAGGCTTTTAATAGCGTTTTACCCGTAAACCGACGGTTAGACGGAACGGATAAACTAGACCTTGGAGTATTACTTTAAAGTTTTTTGTAATAAGGAAAAGCCAAACTGGGCTTACCTATTGGTATAAGCCGAGTTTATTTGCAATAGTTTAGTTAACGTAATAACTGGGATTATACCCTTTAAAGCGCTTATAAGCTTTATACCTTCGTTTTACAACCGAGTTAAGGGCGACTCGTTAAAGGGGAAGGTACTAATAGCAGTTAAGAGAGTCGAAAAGCTTTAACAAATATAATAGCGATTAAGAGAAAATTGGGTACGTAGTGTGGAAAGGTAGAAATACTACTATAATAAAAAATATTAAAGTTAAGAATTTAAAAAGGGATAGCTGGTAATATTATTAATTAAGAACTTAAAATTAAAAGCTGTATTAGGAAAGCTTATACTAAAATTCGTTAGATTATTTCGGGTTTTAAATAGGGTCGGTTCGTTAGCGTATTACTTATATCTTCCGGATAAATACGATAGGTTACATAATATATTTCCCGTTAGCTTATTCGAGCTATATATTTACAGGGTAGGATAGGAATTTCTGCTGATGCTAGAATTGGAAGATGATAAAGAATGGGAAGTTGAGGAGATTTGGAATAAACGGCGAATTAATAGCGAAACGAAGTAGTTAGTTAAGTAATTAGAATAGCTATTAGAGTATAATTAATAGCTAGCGAAAGAGGATTTAAGCAATATATTAAACTTAATAGTAAGATTTGAAAGGGATTACGTAAAGAAGAGGTTACTTAAGTAGGAGAAGGGTAGAAAAGATGAGAAGGGGAAAAAGAGACCCCGGCGTAATCTTTAATTACTAATATTTTATAACGGAAATAAAACGAAAAGAATAAAAAAGAGGCGAAACGCTGACGAAAACCCCCCGAATTAACGGTAAAAGACCCTAGGTCTGATATTTAAAATATTTAATTTATACATCGGGAAAAGGCACTAAACGCTAATCTGATTCCAACGTATTTAAATTATCAGAAATATTATTAAAGGAGATACCCTTTAACTTTAGTTAGTTAAAAATAGAGGCGAGAAACTAACGTTTGGCCAGGGACCAAGTATTGTAGCCTACTTGGGAGGTATTTAAGCGAAACTTCTAACGATATTCCTAAGCTTGTAGTTTAAAAGTATATTAAGTAATTAGCTTTTTAGCTTTAACTTTACCTTGGAAAAGATTAGTAACTAAAACGTTAAAAAAAAGCAAGTAACGTATAATTTTCGGACTAAAAATTAGGACCAGGCGAGGATTTAACTTAAACCAAAGCTTTATCTTTTATACTAATAGGGATTAGTAACTAATAATAACGGCTTAGGTTAAATTAGTAAAAAATTCTCCCAGGCGTAAAGCGGGTAAAAAGCTAATAAAAATTTACCGTAGCGGGCTTACGGTTACTAGAAAGGCTATAAGTACGATGATAGGCCTTCTTAACGTTTTCGAATACTGCAATTAATTTATAAACGCGGGCGGCGTATTCCTAGCAAATTGGGTTATCCTTATCGCAGGTATTTTAGGCGCTATTAGTTAAGCGTAGTAGGGTTATTAGGTCGGCAAAGTCGCCTTTTATTCCAGCGATAATTTAATACTAATTTATTAACATTTCGCTATCGTTTTAATTGCGAAAAGACCTATTAGGGAGTAGAAGTTATTGCGAAAGGTATACTAGTTATACTAAAAGCTGGGCTTAACCTCGAAAATACAGCTAGGCGTCGGTAATTTATTAAAACCGGGCTTAAAGTACGCTAAAACAACGCTACGTACGTAATATATGTAGGGATTGTTTTTAATAGCTAAAAAGCTATCTAACGAATTAAAATTGATAGACGATATAGTGGCGAATCGCGTACGAATTAATTAAGAAAGGGAAAGGGAATAATCGGTTGCGATAGTAATAGTAAGGGTGGAAATTGGAGGAGCAAATAGGGTAAAAGAGTTGGAAATATTTTGGCGGGGTAGGTAAAATTCGGCGGTGAAAGGTGGGGGTTTGGCAGTACAGTGCCTTAAAAAGCGTATTAGTAATTAAAAGTGCGTTACTGGGAAAAACGCGTTAGCAAATTGGGCGTAACGTATTAGCGAAACGCGTCTAAATTGGTAATAGCTTAAACGCGTTTAATTTGTTAACAACGAGCCAGCGATTTTACTAAGTTAAGCAATTCCGCAGTAAAGCTGGGGATAGTTTCTTGGAGAAGGGGGATAATTGTAATAGGTGCGGTGCAGCCGGCGAAACGATGGCGATTGGTTAGCGCTTAAATAGTGGCTGCAGCGCGTAGGCCTGCCAGGGGGAACTTCCCTCCGGCAAGAATCAGTTAATGCATCACTTACGACACAAGCTTAGTATCCCAGCAGTGACTCGCCAGCGTATCGCTTCAGTACCGGGGCATCTTCCTTGATCATCCTGCAGCTTGTTACAAAATGGGACCAGGTGATAAGGAAGCGAAATGCTGCCGCAGCGCCTACGCAGCGCCTACGCAGTGATGATGCAAGGGATGGACGCACGCATAAAATAGCTGCAGGTAGTCAAGCTTGCAAAAGGACTTTTCCATTTTGCAAGAATCAGTCATTGTACCAATGTGGAATCCGCTTCACCTACAGATCGACAGTCATTCGTCAGTGTATCGCCAAAGTGTCAGGCTCTTCCTTAGTTATCTTGCATAGCTTATTACAGGCAAGTCGTCTCTGGCTGTAGCTGACGCAGTGCAGAGAATTGGTGCATCTGCCAAAGCGGCGGGCAAGCACCGATTATTCTGGAAAGAGTTCTTAGGCTGAGCGAGCCTGAATAAATCCTGAGCAGTGCCTGAGCCCTGGTAATCGTGGGTGGGTGAGGTACGAAAAGGGAAACTTAGTGCGCCCAGATTCGTCGTACAAAACAGACATTTTCTGTTGCTGTTTGCACCACCTTTGAGTGGATCCCGCCATGTGTTCCTTCCAGGCTCAACAATGCATTCATCCACATTTGATAATGCATTGTTTAGGGTTGACGTTAATTGTTCAAGTATAGTTGTCTTTGTCCGTTATTTATAAAGACTTGTATAATGCGGGGTATATTACAAAGACATTATTAGGAATCCTTATTTTAAAATCCGAATAAATGGCAATAACCCTCTATCGAATCGAATCTAGATATATTAACTTACATCATATACATATAACCCGTTAAAGAGAAATCTGTTATAAGGTAAGTACCTGTAATTTAAAAATTAAGCAATACCACAGTTGCAGGTAAGTTAATACTATATAAATTATATACAATACGGTAAATCACTAATAAGTTATATTTCCTTATATAATATAGATACCCCCGCTATCAATACCCCTTTCCCTATAAAGTTTTCTAACCCCGAAATATAGGGTTCCCCCGAAAGCGAAGCTATCTTATTACTCTAGTTTAATAAGAACTTCTTCTCCCTTTTCTCCATTTACTTTACCCGGGAATTTTATTCCGATAAGCTTAACCACCCCGTTTTTAACTAATTTTATAAAACCCTTAGCGCGCGTAACGATAAAGCTAGCAGCCGCTGGTTTTTCCTTAACAGCCTTATTGTTGATGAAGCTATGGTCACAATGATGATGGAGGCAAGTCATGGAAAAGAAGATGAATGAGTGCTTGATTATTCTATCTAAGAGAGGGCGAGCTGTAGTTATTATAGTTGTGGCCATCGGCCCATCGGCCTCTGGCAGAGGCCGAAAGCCGAGGTGCCGAGGCACTAGTGCGCTGTGGCGTTCTTAGCGTGGTAGAATACGAGGTTTTATTGCAGGGCCTTATTGTGCTATGCAGCAGGCTGCACAGCATTATTATGCTACTATACAGCACAAGTACTGTACTGTATATTTATTCCCAATATACCCCCGTAGACTAACGTCTAATTTATTAGGCTTAGGCTATCTTTTTTTTTATTTTAATAAAGGAAAAAATTAAAAAAAAAACCTTTTTTATTTAAGGTAAAACCTTATAGAGGAAAAATTTGAAAACCTCGATTATAAAAGGAAAATCCTTATAAGTAGATAAAAAACCTTCTTTATTATACTCCCGTATTAGTATTATTAATATTTTTCTAAACTGATTTTTTCTTTCTATAAGGTAAAAACGGGGCCGGCTATAGGTTTTATAAGTAGGTCAGCTAGTTATTCTTTTATATTTATATATAATATTCTTATTTTATTATTTTCAACTAATTCCCTTATATAATAGTATTTTATATTAATATACTTAGTTCTTTTATAAAATTCTACGTTATAACCTAGCTTTATAATTTCTATATTATCTTCCATTATTACAGGTATATTTATAGGTATATTAAGGCTAAGGGCTATATTTAAAAAGGTTATTGTATTTTGGAGGTAAATAACTTCCTTGGTATATTTTGTTATAGCTATATATTTGGCTTTAATATTTAATAAGGCAACTGATTTTTAGAGTATAATATATTAGCTTATTAAGTTATTTCCCAACGTAGTTATATATTTTATAATAAATCTACGGCTATCTATGCAATTTCCTTAATCGGAATTACTATAGGCTTTTAATAGTAAGTTATTATTATTAATTTTATTATAAATTATATTAAAAGGAAAAACGCGCGGGAAGACGCCAAACACCCACTCCC
>Ga0247765_1001182_pt1 | contig 14079 bp, 12 predicted proteins | sample UWRJL106311C6_FD_179949 | JGI IMG/M metagenome (GOLD analysis project Ga0247765, IMG submission 179949) | Plant litter microbial communities from Arlington Agricultural Research Station in Wisconsin, United States - UWRJ-L106-311C-6 | ecosystem: Environmental > Terrestrial > Plant litter >... | reverse complement strand
TCTCGTCATTTTGACCCCTTGCATATCCCCCCCCCTTTTATTCTTACTTTTTCCTCAGTCCTTTGTAATGACTATTTCTTTCACAAGTAAATGCTTGATGGGGTCTCAAGTTCGTTTTGTTGGCAAATTTCCAATTATCCGGCGAAACGCTGCCCAAAGTGCCGCACAACAACGCAGAATGGAGCTCGGAACTCGGAGGCGGATTCAAGAGTGGTTCTAAAGTTATATGAATTGTATTGTTGCCGCTATCCCGAAAACTGCGTTCCAGGGACATTCATCAACATCCTGTCTTGATCCCTATTTGCTCAGTTGTTTCACCCCCAGTGCATTGGGCTGGGCTACGCATCGGTGAATTTACCGCACAAACCCACGACCAGCTTATCAAGATGTTGTAGCTTTTCCTTGCCACTGATTCCCGGCGTGCTGATATCATCCGCCGCTTTCCCAAACGGACCCCAGACGGGAAGGAATTTCCTGTCTTCCCAGCCCTCATGCTCAATGCTGTCCAGTGCCCGCTTCATGTTCTCCCGATTCCGCAATCCCGTGGCAAATCTCTGAAACCGCTTCAGTTCCTGCGACTCCTCCCGCAGCGGCGATGACGATGACAGGTGCGCGTAGCAATCCCGTACGATGATGGCGCAGTATATGATCAGCGAGGCTAACCCCGCCGCGAGCGCCGTGCTGACGGAGGACCCGTCGTGGTATTTTACGGTCTCGGCGGACCGCGGATTCCACGCCTCGGCGACTTGGTTGCCGGGGAAGAAATATTCGATTCGTCCATTGTCTTCGGACCGCGGATCACGCTGGCCCTGGGATAAGGCCGCGCCGATACGGAAGATGGCGGTCGGCGCTCGCCGGAAGGGGAGCGAGTCCATCCCGCCGGCTTGGATGTCGTCGCTCGCAGAGCAGAATAGGAGGATCCCGGCGTTGACGGCGGCGTCGATGGCATCTTCGAGCATGGTGATGGCGGTTGCTTCCAGTGTTGTTCTTGTGTTGTTGTTCTCGGCAGCTGGGCGCGACGCCGGTCGGGGTGACATGCTCGCGGATATGGATGAGGTGATTTTTTGTTTCACGGTCCACGACATGGATATGATGTCGACCTTTCGGTGTATTGCGCCCCGGATGGCCTTGGCGGCACTCTCGGCGAAGATGGTGCGGCTGCCATCGCTGGACAAACCGTCTTGCAGCTTCATGACGTGCAGGGACACCCACGGGTTGATCCTCCGGATCATGTTGGCCATGATGGTGCCGTGCCCGTGGCTGGAGCGGTGCCAGGGTCTTTCTCCCTTGCCATCGGGGGGGTAGTAGCTCAGGCCGGTGACGGTGACGACGTCATTGTAGGAGTCGAGGTTGGAGAGGTCGACGCCGTCGTCAATGAGTGCCACCTTCACTTTCTCGATCTTGTCGGCTGTCGGACAGGGAGACTCCCCGAGGAAGGAAGTCAGCGCCCTCCTGAATTCCTCCATGCGTTTCACCCATATATGCTGCCGCTCACCCTCGGCTTTGCGCCCCCCTGAGTCTCCCGCGTCTTCACTGGAATCCGGCTTGGGGATTAGGCCGGACATGCGGTGTTTTACTTTTACTTCGATCCCAGCGCCTTCCTTCCCGAGCTGCTTGTTGAACGCATCGATCTGCTTGTTGAAAATATCCAGCATCCAATCCATTCGCTTACGACTTTCAATGCCCTGCGAAAAAGAGTGTCAGGAAGTGCGCAGAGAACACCAACTCCAGCGGGAACGTGGAAGGGGGGGAGGGTGAGGTAGTAGGAAAACATACCGGAGCTGCATGGATGGTGATTGTCTTTGGTTTACCCGTGTTGAGATTGTATAATCTCGGGATCCCTTCGGAAGAAGCCCAGCCTCTAAGCACCGCTTGATTGCCGCTCCAGTACAGATTGACGTGTTCCACGCCGGGCGCAGCAAAGGCGATGACATCTAGACTCAAATCTGGTTTGCGCCAGTCCCTGAACAGACACGGAAGCAGCAGATCAGTTATCTACTTCTTCCATACATGATTAGGCGGGGTTTGCTCACCAAGTCTCGATCGATATCTCCCCTCTGCCTGCACCCGTCGGTAATCGATCCGACCCGTGCACCGCCATCTCGAGCGCGGCATCTGTGTGCGACAGCGATTCCCAGTCGTCGACTTGCAAGCGCAAAATCCTTTTCACGCCCGCCTCGTACAGCTTGTCGAACACCCTGACCAACGAAGTGCGGCCAACTTTGGGATTTTCTGCTGCGGCTAGAGCGTTGTTCTGCCGAGCCACGCTCTTGTTCATCGTGTAGCTCTTCTTGTTGGCCGGTTTCGCGGTAGACAACTCGCTGTCTTGGCTGTGTTGGACGATGGGGAGGTAGACGTAGGCTAGAGTGTCCCCGAAGCCTCCAATGGACATTCTGTCGATCAGCTTAATCACCTCTTCGGCGTTTTTGTGGCCTGACGCGTCAAAGTAGAGGTTTTTGTCTGGAATAGTAGGTGGCCAGTTAGTCCGGCGGTATTTGATAAGGTAACAGAGCAGGTGCCAAGGTTGGAACTCGTCGACTCACCGGAAACATCCTTTCCGTACATGAGGTCCCGGGCTTCCAAGTCGGACCGCGTTCGGATGTAGTGCAACTGGAGAAACTCTAGGATCTTGTCGGCCGAGTCATCTCCGCCCTTTTTGGCGTTGGGTGGGGCCGGCGTCTTGGGGGGGTGAGCTGCAAGTCGCTCATTTGGTTGAATCACTTGAATGGCATCAGGCTTGTTGCTCCGGGCTTGACCAGAGCGGCCGCCCGTAGGTGAGCGGCGGAAGCCGAAACCCTCGGGCGCATCTAAGCCCGGGCTAAGCATGCCATTGCCGGGTATGTCTCCATCACCCATGCTCCGGTACTTGGCCTTTGATTTCGGGACTGGCCCGACAAAAGTCGACTGAAGAGCCTTGCTCGTAGTAGTAGCAGTAGCAGCAGTAGTAATAGTCGCTCCCGACTCGGGTTCGGCCTGTCGAGAATTTGCTTGCTGCGCCGATGCCGCATTCCTCTGCGCCCGTCCCTGTTCCCACTCCTGCTTCCACTCCTCGTACTCCTTCCGAGTGCGCTGGCAGTACAAAATCGGAGACTCGTCCCGGTTGTTGAAAGCACCCTTGTCCTTCATGACGCTGTCGGCATTCAAGACCATATTCTGGACGATTCGGATGTATTCTTCGTTTCTTTTAAAACACTGCGGATATTCCACCGCGTAGTGGATGGGTGTGTTGCCTTCTTTGTCTCTTGCGGCTAGGGTCCGGGCATCTGCGTCGAGGGCGTACTTCCTTGCTCGTTCAAACGCCTTCTTCCTGTAGTCTTTTAAGATGGTCGACCTGGACGCTTCCTCTGGTAAAAAGAAGAGGCGGTGGAGGAAGTTCTTGCCTTCTTTATCCTGGATGCTGAGAAGACCAGGAAATCTGAGGGGCCAGAAATTCTTGACGTGGTCGATGAACCTGTCGTTATCATACTCCAAGGCCACATTCAAGATGGGTTCTTCTTGGACTTGTCCGGGTAGCCCCGCTCCGAATAAGCCTTTATCTCTTCGGTCGAGGAGGTACACCAGAACTTCTGAGAGGGAGTCTTCGGGAATTTTGCTGTACTTTTTCTCAAAGTGCCTGGCCAGAATGTGGAGGGCCGTAGAACTTTTCGGGTCGCGAGGGTCTTTCATAGTCAAGCTCTCTTTCTTGTACGGCTCCAGAACAGGGACGGTGGTTTTCTCAGGACTGCTGATGTCCCATCGCCTGTCCCCCCGGATCAAGTGGTTCATGACTTCGTCGCACTTTTCATTCAAATCGAGGCGTTCCCATCCCGCTCTTTCGCTCGCCTCCGGGGAGGACACTTGGGCCGGGCGAGCCGGGGTGTTGTCTGGCTCATCATCGTCATCGGTGTCGACGGTGAAGGGATCCTGAGGAAAATCATCCACGGGAACAACTCCGGGATCGTGCATGGCGTACTGATTCTTGGTATGGCGTAGAAAATTCGGTGCCGGAAGGTAAAAGTCCACAAACAAAACGGTTTGTAATCGGGTATTTGCGAATTCAAGTGGAGATGAGAATGAGTTAGGTAGCCGGAGCTAGAGGGGAAACCCGATGCCCTGTAAGCCAAAGCCGGAACCTATGTCGACCCCGCCTTCAGTTAACCAGCCCAGCACACCCGGATGAGGTAGTGTAAGATGGTGCGGATCGAGCGGCAGAAAGAGGCGTCGTACAGACTTGGGTGTGTGAACCAGCAGGTGGCCGCTAGCTGCTTTGATGAAGTTGCACTGAAGGCGCATATGCGGGGTGTCCTCCGGGTGCATACATGCGGGGGGTGGCTCGGTTCGGGCCATGTACTTACCTATTGGATGTGGCAGCCTTCATGCTGGATGTTTTCGGCGAAGGCGGCAGCCAGCAAGGTCGATTTTATTGGACATGTCTGCTGGCGGTGCTATTAATTACCCGCATCAATAATTATTGGATGGGCTGCATGTGGTGGTGTGAGATGGCTACTGTGCCACTCTGGAATAGGAAAAGGCAGTCAGGCTGTTGGGTATGCCCCACCACACAGCTGAAAGCTTCATGGAGGGCATGTAGCAGTCTGAGATAGCTACCTAGATACCTAGGCACGAAGTATTCACGTAGACAGCTCTTCTGCAAAAATAGCCACAAAGTGGGATGCCGCAAGTCCGCCGCAGAAAAAAATCTTCACGCCAGTTTCGTTTCTGCTAACCTAGTCCTTGACCGGTCCCGTCCGTCGCTGCTTACAACACTACTTCTTAGGCTCAACAGCGGCCCGCGATTCTTTGACAGCATCTCCAAACTTCTTATGAAAAGTACAGTCCCACAAGCCGTCGAAGCCTTCTGCCACGGCACCCAAGTTTTGCTCGTCAATTTCAACTCCATCTTCCAGCAAATTGTAAGGATTGTATGCGGGGTCAAAAACGATGGGTTCATCCGGCGCCCTAGACGAAAACAGAGATAGCACCTGCGACTTGAGATCAGGCTTCACCTTGATGCTTGGGATACAGCAGAACTGTTGGTCGTCGTCCCGTGTGAGGAGAATACAGGCCCTAAAGAGTGACACTATGCCGTTTTGCTGAGAAGCGTTCTCCTTCAGGGACCACTGCGCGACCATGTAATTTCCCCAGTCATCGAATGGACGAGCCCCTGTAATCTCGGCAGCCCAAGTTGTTGTCTTCTCGACCGCCTTCTCAGCGCTGAGGTTCGTATTGATGTCAACAATGGCGCCACCGGATACGCCCCCATCCAGCGCAATCGTCCGCGTCTCTGTCTGCGTGGTCTGCATCAGAACGTGAGTTGCGTAGGGGGCAACTTTCTGAACAGTTGGGCCGCCACCGATGCGGCCCGGCCCAGGCTGGAACTCGAACAGAATGTTGGCTTCCTTTATGCGCGCAGACCGGTAGGAAAAGAACTCAAAGTCGTAGATGAGGAGGGTTGCACGCTTCTCCGAGTCCTCTTTTAGAGTTCCATGGACGATGACCTTTGCCGTACAGCTGACATAAAACGCAGGCCGCTTCCTCCGTCCAGCACCAAATCCAGACACGGCCAGTCGCTGCTTCTCTCCCGGTCTATTGCGGACATGATAGCCTGGATTGTTTTTCTATCATATTAGAGTGCTAGTCCGAGTTCGATCGGACATTACTGAGACAATACCTCCTGATTGACCAGCGCGTCCCAGCTCAAGTCGGAAATACCTTGGGTCGTCTGGGGACTCGTCATCGTCGTCTCCCCATTCACCCTCCGTATCGCTTACCCAGAGTTCAGAATCATCAAGCTTGTCGCCCATTGTGCCAAATGAAAAGAATTTTGGCGCAGTGTCGAGTGGCTAGACCGTAAGCTGTTGGCATTGGTGTTCGCATGTCAAATACGGTCCGCATTTATGCATCCGCGGTTTTTTTTTTACACAATTGTGTAATCACATCAAGCTATTGGACAAGTCACTGCCGAGACTCGCATGCGAGACTCAGTGGTATCACACCCAACCCCCCCCTTCCAACCCCTTTACTTGGGCGTCTTCGCCTCCTATTGGTGTACTACCGAAGTCGCGCACGTCAGCTTCCCGCACGCGTCGAGTGAGCATTTGTGCCCGACAACCATGGTACCTAAGCTGGCTACTTAGGTACTTTTGTATGGAGATTCCGAGTCATTTTCTGTCTGGTCACTGAAGTGACTGCTGTGTACCGACGCGGAGATCTACTAATGGTGCCCCTCTCTTTCTCTCTCATGTCGACATGCAGACTACCTCAGCTTCAGTTCGGACGTAGGTACCTACCTACCTACCTAACTGGGACCTACACGCACCTCGCCGAACACCTTCACCTACAAGGCTCAATAGGTCCCAGTTCCTTCCCGCGCATAATTCCGCGGCCTGTTCACACCAGTTGAAATCCTGCGCGGCTCACAAGCTCATTTCGGATGTACCCTTCTTGGAGCGGTCTGATCCAACCCACAGCCCAATTCATTATTTTCTTGTCTTGTTACCCGCCACTAGGCCGCCCCACCCCCTGCCAGACAGGCGCCCCGGCACCCCCTCGACACCGTCAGAATTTAGAAACTCTCATCCACAGCTAAACCCAGTTGGTCAGCCCAGATTCTGCAGCAAGGGCTTCGCAGCAAGCATCCCCATCACTTCAACCATGGAGCCCGATGACAAGACCGAGACAAGAGAGCGCCCCGAGTATCTCACTACCAAGAGCTTCCTACGGGCAGATGAAGACTTCAGAGACAGCGATGAGCCGCATGTTGAGTAAGTATTCGTGTATGCGGTATCAGCATTTCGTCTAGCATGAGAAATAAACACTAGACTCACCACCAAAACCTGTGTAGCATTGTGCATGTATCGGCCATATATCCAGAGGAAGAACTACACGACTTTACGAACTTGATTACCTCGGAAGCAGCGGATAGGAGAGAACTTGTGTTTCGATTTGAGGTGGCTGCTCTACTGGCGGGAAGTCTCACTCCAGGGTCATTGAAGCAGCAGGCCATCCGCCTCTTAAGCGGACTGGTAACTCTACGAAAGCAGGACACGACCAAGATACAGGAAAAGCGAGCCATCATTTTTGCTGCCTACGATCTCGGCGCCCTGGTGGTCAAAAAGGTGGTGCCCCTCTCCTTCTCCCGCTGGCACACAGGCTAGGGTTAACTTGGCTTTGAACGAATAGGCCATTTCGCTAGCGGCCAAATCGGAAGAGGAATATCCTGGGATATTCACCAATACAGCACAAATTGTAAGTCTGGACGCTTAAAAAAGCGCAGCAGCCGCCTATGTAGTGGCCGCTCCTAAACCATCCGCTATCAGGTCTTCACGGGCTGTCCCCAGCGCGGTCTCGAGCTCGGGATTTTGGAATCGAAGCTCTTTGAATTTCTATCCGTCAAGAAAGATGATGAATGGTCTCACCTTCTCAACGCAACGTCCATCCGCTTTCTTGCCGCGTCTGTTCTGCAGACTACCCAGATGTTCATAAACAGCAAGATCACCCTACGCAGCAGGATCATAAGCCTGTATGCAAACCAGGAAAAGCCGGGGAAATTTCATCCCGTGAGTCAAGTACCTATCTCAAACCCTTTGAGAAACACAGCGCCTGACATCTTAGCAGGCCTTTGACTACTTCACGGCGACACTTGGCGTTCCACCTGAAGTACTAATTCAAGAACACCAGGGAGATGGCTCGGTAGCGCGCTTTCCAAGCCTGAGGCAATACCTATCACACAACTCGGAAAGTATGCACCCGAGCATCCAAGTGCCCCGTCTCTTGAGCTAAAAATCCACCAATTCCAGATTGGGTCCCTCATCTGACTTGGGTACCCATGGAGAAAGCTCTCCTGAGTCGCTCATCACCACATCGCCAATTTCAGAGCACTTCGCCAGCCTTCGCCTCTCACCCGGTGCTCGAAAACCCGACGTACAAAGAATGGGCCGAGTTCGCAGGTTCCCAGATTCTGCACATCTACGGAAGTTCATACCGCGCAGCTCATAATGTTGCAGAGCAAATCTTTCTTGCCTGGCAAGCAGAAGCGCCTCAAGATTGGGATGATAACTATGCAAAGGCCCTCTGCTTCTCCTTTGATTCGACGGATCCTCTTCGTGACAACATTTCGGATATGCTCGCATCCGTCTTGGTCCAGGTCTTGGGCGGCCACGCGACCGGGTCGGTCAATGGGGAATATGATATACTCCAGGACCGGTTTCTCTTCAGTCAGTGTTCTCAAGATTTTGGTCTCCCCCATCGTCCCCTTTCCCAGTTTGTCTTTTTACCCACTTGTAACATATATGAGCAATTAAGCCCGCCCCAGAGTATGTCTGACAAATGACGCTAACCCGACATTTTCAACAGATGGTGGATGGACCGAGAAATCCTGCCTCAACACGCTCGAGCCCATCATGTTCTACCACTCCGGGCCTTACGCACTGCTCTTATTGCACGATCTCGATGAATGCGACAAAGACAGTAGAGGGGTATTCCTCAACTACTACAAGGAGCTTTCAGAACGCAGCGAGCGTCCGTTCAGAATCCTGGCTACATCAAGAGAGCCTACTGCACTACTGCTGGAAGAGCTCCGAGATTGGCCGAGTATCAATGTTGACGACGTGGCCCTCCCCGCTGCTGACAATGACATTGACGACGAGGGCAGAGCAGCAGACCCTGTGGTTGATCTTTGCCCGTTGGAAGAGGTAAAAGATCAAATCCGACGCGCTCTAGCCAGGCTAGCGCCAATGAGCAAGACCGGTTTACAGAGATCTCTCGGGCTGCTGCAGGAGCAAACCGGATGGCCCAAGGACCGGTCGGTCGAATCACTGACCAAATTTACCCATCTTCTAGAGCAAATACAGCCTCGAGACACTCCGGGGATCGTCTTGGACAGGATACTCCGGTCCCATTCAGATCTGGAAGAGGTCCGCTGGGCGCTGAGCTGGCTTCTCTGCAGCTACCGTCCGCTAAGTCAGCGGGAGCTCACCACCATCCTCGCTCATTATCGTCCTGAAAAAATGCACGGAACATGTACCCACCCACCGCCAGATCTAGTCTCTCCGGCCGCCGAGGAACAAATCTTGCACCGGCTGATGTCATGGGCACGCGTGCTCTTCGAGTCAAGTGAGAGCCACGTCACTATCCGGATGGACATCAGGGATCTCCTGGAAGAAGACACAGTTGATGGGAACGAATACATCTGGAATGAAGTGCGACGGACTGCACATCAATCTCTAGCCAGGTTTTGTCTTGAGCTCCTTTCCACCGATGCCGCGCAGCGTCTTCTCGATTCCGTATGGCGACAGTACGGCTCGACATCAGGGGCCGACGAACAGCAGCAGCAAGCACAACGACAGATCACCGCTCCGATTGTCCCAGACGTAGAGCATACCGTATTCTACGCGGTGCAAGCCTTCCCATATCACCTGTCCAAGTGTCAAGAGGACGACATGGCCAATGATCTGCGCTCACTTCTGGAAGACCCTACCATCATCCAGCCGTTCTCTCTCTGGGCGAAGAATTACTGGGCAATGAGCAACCCTTTTTCCCGGAGCCTCAAGGCTCCACCCGTGTCTCCCCTACCAGTTCTTGTCGGCTTGGGAATGATTTCATATGACGATATCAAAAAGGCCCCCGACATGGAGGGTTCGCGAGCCCAGTGCCTGGTTGCGGCTGCAGGGTCCAGAAGACACGAGACGTTAACAAAACTGCTCCAAGAAGACGGGGGCTACACCATCTCAGTTCTGGCAGACGTCCTTGCCGCAGCAATCCAGGTCGCAGATGAGACCATGGCACTGGAAATAGCCAAGGCAGTGCTGGCGTTGGCGGGATCACCCGACGACAGCCCTCTCTCGTCGCTGCAATCAGCCCTCTGGGCAGCAACGTGGCTCAACATGGGCGAGCTGGCGGGCTTTTTGCTCAACAATGGCGCAAAGCCAGAGCCCAAGGCTGCTCGAGCTTTTCCTTCTCCGCTCTACATGGCGTCGAGGTTCGGCCACGCTGCCGTAGTTCGGACTCTACTAGCCCACGGTGCGCGGACGGACATCAAGAAAAACAGCCGCGTCACAGCTCTAGAAGCTGCCGCCAACTACGGCCACGTCAATGTGCTTCGGTCGTATATCGAAAACGACCCTTCGCTTTCAGAGCCGGGCCAGCTGGGCCACTGGCTCATTGGCGCGGCAGGGCTGGGCAGTATCAAAGCCGCCGAGTTCTGCATCAGCCTCGGGGCGGACCAAGACCGTGAGAAGATTGCCACCAGCGGCGGCGAATGGGGGGCGTTGGAAGCAGCATCCTCACAGAACTTTCCACGAACCATAAAAGCTCTCCTGGAGAGCGGCGCGAACCCGAACCGCCTCGGCCCCTACGACGTGGATACTCCCCTGTGGTTTGCCGTCATCGGAGGAACGAATCTGCAGTGCGTCCGTCATATGATCGATCACGGCGGCGATCCGAACCACGAGCGCATACGACCACCCCTCATACTCGAGCTGGCGAACTCGGGCAAGGACACCAAAAATATTGTCGACATGTGCGACGCGCTGATCGGGGGCGACTCGCCCATCAAATTAGACGCCCGCGCTTCGGACGGGGATACGGCCCTTATGATAGCAAGCAGGAAAGGGAATATACCGTTCCTGAAGTGGCTACTCAATCATGGCGCTGACGTAAATGCCCTCGACAACGACGGGCAGAGCGCCCTATATTTTGCTGTCAAAGACGGCAATGTCGCCCTGGTAGAAGAGCTCTTGGAGCGGAAGCCGAAACTCGACATTCTGCACAGGTGGTCCGGCATGAACCTCCTGCAGGTCGCACTGCCAAAGCCGGCGATAGTCAAGTTGCTCCTCGATGCTGGCGCGAATCCCGAGTTTGCCAGCAAGTCTGGGAACACACTTGTCAACAGTGCCATCCTCGGCACTAATTTGGAAGTGGTCAGATTGCTCGCGGATAGGAAGGCCGACATTCACCATCCCGACAGTTCAGGCCGTACACCTATCTACGCTGCCGTCAGCCATGTCCGTGATGCGGCTCTGGTCCGCCTCCTCACCGACCGCAACGTCAACCTACGGGAGATGGACTCCGAGGGTCGTAATCTCCACCACGTGGCACTCGATGGACCCCCGGAAATCGTCAAGAATCTTCTCGAGTTTCGCAAGTCTGTCGACCCCGACCACCGCGACAACAAAGGCCGGACTCCCCTCCTGGCCGCCACCGAGACGGCCAATATCGACAGCCTAAAGCTTCTGATAAAAGCCGGTGCTGACATCAACGCCCAAGACTCCGAGGGAGAAACAGCCTTGCACCACGCCGTGCGGTCCGACAACGTCCCCTTCGTGTCCGCCCTCCTCGCCGAACCAGACATCATGGTAGACCTCACCAGTCCTCGCTGCGGCACGCCCCTCCACGTTGCCTGCCAACAGGCCAGCGTCGACAGCGTCCCCGTCCTCCTCGATCGCGATGCCAACATCAACGCCGCCATTCCAAACAACGTCCGCAGCACCCCGCTAATGGCCGCTCTGCTCCCGGGAAACCAAGTCAACCGCAGCCGGGACAGCGGAAAGGTCGACCAAATCGTCCGCACGCTCGTCCGCCGCGGCGGCACCGTCAATCTGACCGTGCCAGGCAGCGTTCTCTACAGCCCCATCATGGCCGCGTGTCTCGGCGCCGGAGTCAGCACCATCAACTCTCTTCTAGACGAAGGCGCCTCCTCCCAGCTGGTCGACCCCATCTCGGGCCGGATCCCGCTCCACTTGGCCGCGGCGAACGGCATAGAGAATTTCCAGGCGGCGCTGCTGCCGTATCGGGGCGACATGATGATCGCCGATAATCGGGGGAAGAACTGCCTGCACTGGGCGGCGCAGTTCGGAAACGCCAAGACGATCGAGTTCATCCTGTCTAGGCTGGGCGATCAGGCCGCAGCAAAGCGGGCACAGTGTGTGGGACTAGCCGACTCCGATGGGTGGACGCCGTTGTGCTGGGCGACGCGCCCGTGCGAAGGGAGCTTGGCTGAAGGCATGAGGTCGGAGAAGAGAGACCATGTTGGTGTGATCCGGATTCTTCTCAGCCACGGGGCGAACCCGGCGGTGAGCTTTCAGTACGGGATAGAAGGCGATGACAAGGCCGTGGTTACGCCGTTGGTGCTGGCGCAGCGGTGCGGGGCGGGCGACGAGGTGGTCAATATGCTAAAGTCCAGCGTCGAAGAGAAGCTTGCGTCTGGTGTCGGGGACCAATCCGCGAACTGCGACGATATACCGGCCCGGAAATACAGCCGATGGTCCATCATCTGTGGCATCTGCTTGGGCGTGAGTCCCCCTTCCAATTTTTTTTTTTTGTTTTTGCTGTTAGTGGACAGTTCCGTCCTGAGGCTCACAATCACATTTTATCCAGCCAATCTTCGGACTTGTCCACAAATGCACCAGCTGCGCTGCCTACCACGTCTGTGCAAAATGCCTCGATACCGTCACGTGCTTTCACAACTCCAAAACCAAAGACGATGGCCACCCGCACACGTTCGAGCTTGACCAAGATCGAGCAGAATACGCGGATACACGACGATCGTCTCCCGAGGCGAGGCGGGATGGCGCTGGCGAGACCGTAGGTGGGAAGGAGGGACAAGGGGGAGATGGTGGTAGTAATAATGGGCCGGGATTTGGCCGTGGCGCCATATATGCAGAGGAGGATATAGAGATTGATACTGATGAGGAGGATGGCTGAGATCCGCTCGGTACGGCCTTCTCTTCCTCAAGTAATTTGCATTAAGCCTTTTATCGAGTAACTAAGTCTAGTAGTTACAACCACCTACTTGATAAAATAATTGACCCCTGGCTAGTTGGGATAACTACGATATAGAGGTCTTTATTTTAGTTGAAAGGTATTGGTGAAAGTTAACTATAAGGTCCAGATTTAAGCCCCCTGAAGATGGAGGTTTGAATCTGAGGGAGTGTGTCAAAAGAGAGGGGGTTAGCTGACTTAGTGGCAGCTGTGTGGCACTCGCCACACAGAGGTAACTAGTTGCAGTGGCTGCAGGCGACGGCGACGTTGTGTAAGATCATTGCAGCTTTGCGAGGATGAAAGCAAGGCCTCGGTTTTGCGTTGTAAATCGGAGGTGCGGGGTTTGTAAGTTATACGGCACCAGTTCGACCAATACTAGGAGGGTGACCTCAAATAGCCAGCATAACTGTGTAATATGTTTTTATCTTAACCAATGAAACGCTGTTCGGATACGCACCTTAACTGGTAACGTTGATCGTAACGGAGGCATCCGGTTTAAAACGGATGGCCGCATTTCTGGCCGCTTGGATCAGAGGCTTCCAATTCCAGACTCCAAACCGTCCATTTTTTGAGCCCAGACATCCAACAGACAACCTTTGTGAGGGCCAGACTAGTAGTTGGGTCGGTGACGACCAGCGAATCCCTGGTGTTGTATGTTTTTTTTTTTTCCATTTAGGTTTACTGCTGCGACCACCCCTATCGCTGCGCCGACCAACCCCCTCAACACCCTGACAGTGCCAGACGACTGGGCTTGCTGCAAGGCTGTTTCTGTAGGGGTTTACTGCCGCGACCACCCCCCCACACAATAATACTGTCCTGCCAGCTGCACTGAAATTTCCGTGTTTCCCATACAAAACAGTAAGGTACTTGGCCGATGCCATCGCCAGGACAAGGCGCCATGGATCCGAGGCCCCGATCCAAGGCACCGTTAATCCAGGGCACCATCAATCCAAATCGCTGTCAATCCAAATCGCCGCGATTGTTTTGACGGTGCGCCGGCTTCAAATCGATTGGGCGGTGTGAATTGACGGCGGTGCGGATTAACGGCGGTACGGATTGACGGCGAGTTGGATTAACGGCGTCCTTGGCCGGACTGCAGTGGACCGGCGTGGACATGGATCATTGAAATTTCAAGATTTTCCATACAAAAACAGCCCTGCAGCAAGCCCAGCCGTCTGGCACTGTCAGGATGTGGGGGGGGGTGGTCGCGGCAGTAAACCCCTTTCTGTATGGAAAATCCTGACATTTCCATGATCCGCGCCGGTCCACTGCAGTCCGGCCAGGCCGCCGTCAATCCAAGTAACTGTCAATCCGCACCGCCCAGTCGGCTCGAAGCCGGCG
>Ga0247765_1001180_pt1 | contig 14110 bp, 7 predicted proteins | sample UWRJL106311C6_FD_179949 | JGI IMG/M metagenome (GOLD analysis project Ga0247765, IMG submission 179949) | Plant litter microbial communities from Arlington Agricultural Research Station in Wisconsin, United States - UWRJ-L106-311C-6 | ecosystem: Environmental > Terrestrial > Plant litter >... | reverse complement strand
GCCCCTCTTCGCCCACGCTGCGGACCCGGATCAGGCACTCCGGATGCTGTGCTCGCTCCAGCGCCAGGCTCCGGTCGAGACCGCTGCCGCTCTTCGTGATCCTGCCGCAGCCGAGCGTCTGGTGCGGGTTCTCGGAGCCTCAGCGGGCCTGGGCGAGTTCCTGCTCCGCCACCCCGATCAGCTCACCGCACTGCGCGAGCCGTTGCTGCATCCGCTCGCCCCGGACGACTACCGCACCGACCTCGTGAGCTCGGTCTCTGGCATCGCCGGTACCGCGACGGAAGAGGAGGCGTGGAACGCGCTCCGCATCCGTTACCGCCACCACCTGGTGCGCCTTACCGCATTCGATCTCGCCCAGAGCGCCCCGCTGGCGGGGATCGCCACCGTCTCCGCGGCACTGGCCGACCTGGCCGCGGGGGCACTCGACGCATCCCTCGCGGTCGCCCGCACCACCGTCGCCTTCCCTCCCGAGCAGGTTGCCGCCACGAGGCTCGCCATCATCGGGATGGGTAAGGCGGGCGCCCGCGAGCTCAACTATGTGAGCGACGTGGACGTGATCTACGTGGCCGAACCGACATCCGTCCCGCCCCTCTCGCCAGACGACCAGGCCGGCGGTGAGCCCGAGCCGCTGTCCACCGCGCGAGCCGTCGAGATCGCCACCAGACTCGCGATGCAGACGATGCGCGGGATTCACGATCTCGCGCTCGAGCCGCCGCTGTGGGAGGTGGATGCCAACCTGCGCCCGGAGGGCAAAGACGGCGCGCTGGTGCGTTCGCTCGAGTCGCACCTCGCGTACTACGACCGCTGGGCGAAGAGTTGGGAGTTTCAGGCGCTGTTGAAGGCTCGACCCCTCGCCGGTGATCTCGCGCTGGGCGATCGATACGTCGATGCGATAGCGCCGAAGGTCTGGGCCAGCGCCTCGCGCGAGGGCTTCGTCGAGGGCGTACAGCGGATGCGCGAACGGGTTACGCAGAACATCCCCGGCGACGAGCTGGAGTACCAGCTGAAGCTCGGGCCCGGCGGTCTGCGTGACATCGAGTTCACCATCCAACTGCTGCAGCTCGTTCACGGCCAGACCGACGCGGAGGTGCGGCAGGGTGCGACGCTGCCAGCCCTCGCCGCGCTCGCGGAGCAGGGCTATATCGGGCGAGTGGAGTCTGCCGAATTCGCGCGCGACTATCGTTTTCTCCGCCTGCTGGAGCACCGATTGCAGCTGGCCAAGCTGCGTCGTACCCACCTCATGCCGAGCGATCCCGATGCGGTGCGCATCCTCGCCCGCGCCACCGGCCTGACCTCCAGCGGTGCGGACCTGATCGAGCAGTGGAGCCGCACCAAGCGAGCGGTGCGCAGCCTGCACGAGCGGCTGTTCTACCGGCCCCTGCTCTCCGCCGTCGCCGCCCTTCCCGAGGACGGGATGGCACTCACCAGCAGTCAGGCCGAGGCCAGGCTCGCCGCGATCGGATTCCGCGATCCACGAGGAGCCCTGTCGCACATCGCCGCCCTCACCAGCGGGGTGTCGCGGCGGGCGGCGATCCAGCGTCACCTCCTGCCCGTGATGCTGCAGTGGTTCGCTGAGGGCGCCGACCCCGACTACGGGTTGCTCGCGTTTCGCAAACTGAGCGACGACCTGGGAGAGTCGTACTGGTTCCTCCGCATGCTGCGGGACTCCTCGGGTGCAGCGCAGCGGCTCACCAGCGTCCTCTCCGGCTCCCGCTTCATCGGGGTGCTGCTGGAGCGCATTCCCGAGGCCGCAGCCTGGTTCGAGCATGAGGAGGAGTTGCGGCCCCGGCCGCTCTCCGCGCTGCTGGAGGAGGCGGCGGCGACGGTCGCCAGACACGACGACGAGGCGACCGCCACGCTCGCCCTGCGGGCTGCCCGGCGCCGCGAGGTGCTCCGCCTGGCGATTGCCGCGGTGCTCGGTCAGATCGACGTCGAGCAGCTCGGTCGAGCCCTCACCGATGTGACCACGACATTGCTCACCGGCGTGCTGTCGGTCATCCGTTCCGCCGATCCGCACGATGGCATCGAATTCGGGATCATCGCGATGGGGCGATACGGGGGAGGCGAGCTCGGCTTCGGCTCTGACACAGACGTCGTGTACGTCTATCGTGCGACCACGGCCTCGCCCGAGATGGCACAGGCGCGGGCCGAGATGATCGTGACCTTCCTGCAGCGCTATACCGAAGACCTGCGGCTGCCGCTCGATCTCGATATCGGTCTGCGTCCCGAGGGTAAGAACGGCGCAGTGGTGCGCTCGCTCGAGTCCTACCGCGCGTACTACCGACGGTGGTCGCTCACCTGGGAGGCACAAGCGCTGCTGCGCGCCCACGGTGCCGTCGGTGACCCCGGCCTGCTTCACGACTTCGTGGCGATGGCCGACGAGGTGCGGTACCCGGCGAACATCCCCGAGCAGGATGTCCGCGAGGTCCGCCGGATCAAGGCGCGCGTCGAGTCCGAGCGTCTGCCGCAGGCGGCCGATCCTGCGCGCCATCTCAAGCTCGGCCGCGGCTCGCTCAGCGACGTGGAATGGTTCGTGCAGCTGATTCAGCTGCAGCATGCCGCCCGGATCCCCGCGCTGCGCACTACCTCGACCCTCGAGGCGCTCGAGGCCGCCCGTGACGATGGATTCCTCTCCGACCTGGAGGCCAGGCGCCTGCGCGACGCCTGGATCTTCGCCTCGCGCGCGCGGTCTGCCCTCACGCTCTGGACCGCGAAGACGACGGATGTGCTCCCTACCGACCGTCAGCAGCTCGACGGGGTCGCCCGACTGTTGGAGTACCCGCCCGGCTCTGCCAGTCGGCTCGAAGAGGACTATCTGCGGGTGACGCGCCTGGCACGAGCGGTCTTCGAGAAGCGCTTCTACGGCTGACCCTGAGTGGCCGCGGCGACGCCGTATCGAGTTCGCCGCTGCGCGGTGACCGGCGCAGAGAGCGCTCCGCGGGCCGGCTATGACGCCACTCCTGATGACAGTCATGTTACGAGTCGGTAAACCTTCTCAATCGCGGGGATTCATCACATTGTCGCGATTGGCGCGTCTGCGCTGTACCCCGTTCGGGTTGCACCAGGCCATCGCTGCGGCTCCACTCGACGTCGAAAAAGCCCTTCGTGCACTATCTATCGATGCATATTCATACATCTCAATAGCATTTTGACCGGGTATTTATCTGCGCTAGTCCTGCGTCTTGCGGACCACGTGCGGCGTGACCGCGCGCTCGTGCCGTGTCCGCCAAAGAGGGGCCACCGACGGCGTCCGTCAAAGTGCTGACACTCGACATGAGGAGCGAGCTGAGAGTTACTCAGAAAAGTGCAACCAACCGGTCTACCCCCGTTTTTGCCGCCTTGCGCACCCCTCGAATGCGTGTCAATAATCGGCTTACCCGAAGAAATGACCAGTTCCCCAGCGTCGCGGAAACACAACACAGCATCACATCGAGGAACTCGTGTTCATCTTCATTCTTCAAATCAGGCACATGCTCGAGGGTCATGTCGAGGTCTACGCATTCGCCGTCTACTCGGCGCTGATCTGGATCCTGTGGCTCATCAAGCTCATCATCTCGAGCAGGTACAAGCCCTTCACCGGCACCTTCACCGGCACGACGAGCGTCGTCGTACCGGTCGTCGATGAACCGCTCGACCTGTTTCGCGACGTCATCTCGCGCATGGTCGAGCAGATGCCCGGCGAGATCATCGTCGTCATCAACGGGGCGGTGAACGTGCCGCTGCAGGAGGTCTGCGAGGAATTCGCGCCCCTGGTGCGCTGGGTGCACACCCCCATTCCAGGCAAGCGCAACGCTGTGATGATCGGCACCGAGATGTCCAACGGGGACATCACGGTCCTGGTCGATTCCGACACCGTCTGGACCGAGGGCACCCTCTCCGAACTGGTCAAGCCGTTCGCGGACGAGTCTGTGGGTGGCGTAACGACGCGCCAGCGCATCCTCGAACCGGAGCGGAGCTGGATCACCCGCTGGGCCGACTGGCTCGAGAACTCTCGTGCTCTGTACTCGATGCCGGCACAGAGCGTGCTCGGCCAGGTGGGATGCCTCCCGGGTCGCACGATTGCCTTCCGCCGTTCGATCCTCGTTCGGGTCATGGAGAAGTTCATGACCGAGCGGTTCATGGGCGTCTTCCTCGAGGTCAGCGACGACCGCACGCTCACCAATCTCACCCTCAAGGAGGGCTACCGCACGGTCTACCAGTACACCTCGCTCGTGTACACGGATGCGCCGCTGCAGGTGAAGAAGCTGTTCAAGCAGCAGCTGCGCTGGGCTCGGGGCAGTCAGTACAACACCCTGCGCATGCTGCCCTGGATGCTGGGCCACGCGCCGGTGCTCGCGCTGTTCTTCGTGATGGATATTGTTCTGCCGTTCATCTTGGCCGGCGTGATCGGCGGCTGGATTTACCGGTCGTTCACTGGCGAGGGCTACAACTTCTATGAAGGCATTCTCAAGGAGTACGGCGTCCAGGGTGGAGTCGCATTGGTTGTCTCGTTGATGGTCGTCTCATCCGTGCTCAGCATGGCGATCCGGCAGATCCGGCACCTCTCCGAGAAGCCATTCGACTTCTTCCGTCTCCCGATCTTCATCATCGTCTCCACCGCGTTCCTGATGCCGATCCGACTCATCGGATTCTTCCGGATGGGGCACGCGAGCGGATGGGGAACCCGAGCCGGTGCCTATGGTGGCGGCGCGTCGAACGACGACCTGATGGACGAACTGACCAGCGCCGACCTGCCTGCCGCTCCTCCCGGAGGGGACGCGCGGCTCCCCACCCCGGTGCTCGTCGATACCGCCTCGGCGAATGCCAACGGGCTCGAGGCGCTCGGGCTCCAGCCGGCACCCGTCGGTGCCGTGGGTCACGCCGCGGTCGTCGAGACCTCGCCTCGCCGAGCGAGCGGCGCACGCTCCGCGGCCCCGAAGGTGCAGAAGCGCCGTCGTCTCAATCCCAAAGCAGCCTGGCCATACGTGATCGGAATCGCGATCTTCGCAATCGAGGGGTACTTCGTTGTCATCAACTAATCGCACACTGTCGTGGTGGGCTCAGTCGAGCACCCGCGCTCGCCTCACCCTCGCGGGGGCGACTCTCATCATTCTCGCTCTGGTGGCGACGTCGGTGGTGGTGTGGAACTCACCCTCCAATCCGATCATCAAGGCCGTCGCTGCGGCATCCACCGAGGACCTCGCGCAGCAGAAGGTGCTACACGAGCGCAACGCCCTCTTGAGCCAGGTAGTGGCGCTGCAGAAGCAGCTCGCCGCCAAGCAGACGAACCTGACCACGACCAAGGCGCAGCTGGCCTCCATCCAGCAGCAACTCTGGTCGGCCCAGGGCAAGCTCGAGGCTGCGGCCGCCGCCGAGGCGGCGAAGCCCACGGTCAAGAAGCCCACGAAGACGACGAAACCCGTCGCGGCGCCGGCGGTCGTGTCGGCGCCGAGCAAGGCGGAGATCATGAGCCCGGCATCGCCGTACTTCGGTCTCTACACCGAGCAGGCACCGTTCAGCTTCTCGTCCTACGACGCACTCTCCGACCGGGTCGGCTCGACGCCGAACGTGGTCGGATACTTCGGTGGCTGGGACCAGACCTACCGCGGCGACGTGGTGACGAATTCGTGGAAGCGCAACTCCCTGCCGATCCTCACCTGGGAGTCGCGTCCGATCAACGCCTCGAACGCGGTGATCGATGAGCCCGATTACACGTTGCCGAAGATCATCGGTGGCGGGTTCGACGCCTATCTTCACCAGTACGCCAAAGACATCGTGGCAACCGGGCTGCCGCTGGGCATCCGTCTCGACCACGAGATGAACGGCAACTGGTACCCCTGGGCAGAGGACGACGGTAAGGGCAAGCCGGTCAACGGCAACAATGCCGGCGACTACGTGAAGATGTGGCAGCACGTTCACGACATCTTCCAGCAGGAGGGGGCGAACAGCCTCGTCGTCTGGATCTGGGCACCGAACATCGTCAACAACCTGCCGAGCACCCACAAGGCGCCCGCCTACCTCGACGGTCTCTACCCGGGTGCGCAGTACGTGGATGTTGTCGGACTCTCCGGCTACCTCCGTCCCGCCTACAAGCCCGACAACACCTTCAGCTTCGACTACACCTTCGGTCCGACGCTGAAAGAACTGCGACGCGTCGCGGGCGGCAAGCCGATCCTGCTCGCCGAGGTCGGAGCATCCGAGACCGGCGGTCACAAGCCCGCCTGGCTGACGAGCTTCTTCGCCGGCATCAACAACCCCGCCAATTCCGACATCATCGGCTTCGTCTGGTTCAACCTCGCCGTCACGACCTACACCGAGGGCGAACTCGGAACGAACGACTGGCGCATCGATTCCCGCCCGGAGACCCTTGCGGCCTTCGTCGCAGGGTTGAATGCGCCGGGCACTCGATTCCATCTGCTTCCGCGCTGACGCCCTCGTCCGTCCACCCCATTCCTCCACCACAACAACGGACCTGAACCGAGAATCACCCGCAGTTCGCCCGTAACCCGCACCATCACCTAGCTTCCCCTTTCCGTCCCAACCGCATCATCAGGAGGACACCATGAAGAAGAACGAAGAGCTGCCGGAGACCGAGCCGGCGATCGTGTCTGCCGAGCACCCGCCGCAGGCGCCCCGGATCAGCGTCGTCGGCACCGGCTACCTCGGCGCAACGCATGCCGCAGCGATGGCCGAGATGGGCTTCGAGGTCATCGGTGTCGACAACGACCCGGCCAAGGCGCAGGCCCTCAGCGAGGGTCGCGTGCCGTTCTTCGAGCCCGGCCTGCCGGAACTCATCCGCAAGCACGTGAAGAGCGGCAGGCTGCGCTTCACCACCGACATCGCCGAGGCGACCGCCTTCTCCGATGTGCACTTCATCTGCGTGGGAACCCCCCAGCAGCGCGGCAGCAACGCGGCGAACCTCAGCTATGTCGAAGAGGCGACGATGCAGGTGGCGCGCAACCTGACGCACGATGGCCTGATCGTCGGCAAGTCGACAGTTCCCGTGGGGACGGGCATGCGTCTGCGCTCGATCGTGGCGGAGAACACTCCGGCCGGGGTTGACGTCGAGCTGATCTGGAACCCGGAGTTCCTGCGCGAGGGCAAGGCCGTCGACGACACGCTGACGCCCGACCGCATCGTGGTGGGCGGGACATCCGCTCGCTCCGAGGCGCTGATGCGTGAGCTGTACGCAAAGCCGATCGCTACCGGTACGCCGGTCATCGTCTGCGACCTGCCCACCGCCGAGCTGGTGAAGGTGAGCGCCAACGCCTTCCTCGCCACCAAGATCTCGTTCATCAACGCGATCGCCGAGGTGTGCGAGGCCGCGGGTGCCGACGTGACGGTGCTCGCGGATGCGCTTGGCCACGACGTCCGCATCGGCCGTCAGTTCCTGAATGCCGGGCTCGGTTTCGGCGGCGGCTGCCTGCCGAAGGACATCCGTGCCCTCATCTACCGCTCGAGTGAGCTCGGCGCCACCAAAGCGGCGTCGCTGCTGCAGCAGGTCGACGAGATCAACATGTCGCAGCGTCAGCGCGTGATCGACATGGCGATCGAGGCCTGCGGGGGATCGGTGCTCAACCGTCGCATCGGCGTGCTGGGGGCGGCCTTCAAGCCGCTCACCGACGACGTGCGTGATTCGCCGGCCCTCAACGTCGCTGCGGCGCTGCACCTCCGCGGTGCTCAGGTCGTCATCTACGACCCCGAGGCCAACGAGACGGCGCAGCGGATGTTCCCGACGCTCACCTACGCCGAGTCGGTGGAGGAGGCGGCGACAGGTTCGGATGCACTGCTCGTGCTGACGGAGTGGAAGGAGTTCTCCGCGTCGAAGCCCGAGGAGCTGCGTTCGCTGGTCGCCCGCCCCGTGGTGATCGACGCCCGCAACTGCCTGGACGCCGCCGCCTGGCGTGCCGCCGGCTGGTGGTTCACCGGCCTCGGCGCCTCGCCCGCCCCGAGCGCGGTGACCACCGCGACCGGCCCCCTGCTGGTCAACACCGTCGGCCAGCTGGTCGGCGCGCGCTAGTAGCAGTTCACCCACCGAGGGCCGCATCCTGTGAGGGGATGCGGCCCTCGGTGTATCCGCCGTGATGCGCCGTCATTAAGCAGAGACCGTGACGGCGAGCGGGGCCAAATGACAGGGGCAAACGACAGGGGCAAAGGACAGAGGCCGCACCCCCGAAGGGGCGCGGCCTCTGTTGTCTGCTGCTGACCTAGACGCCGTAGTACAGCTCGTACTCGAACGGGGTCGGGCGCTGCGCGGCCGGGATGATCTCGGTGGAGCGCTTGTACGAGACCCAGGTCTCGATCAGGTCGGGGGTGAACACGCCGCCGGCGGTGAGGAAGTCGTTGTCGGCCTCCAGCGCCTGCAGTGCCTCCTCGAGCGAGCCGGGAACCTGCGGGATGTTCTTCGCCTCCTCGGGCGGAAGCTCGTACAGGTCCTTGTCGACGGGCTCGTGCGGCTCGATGCGGTTCTTGATTCCGTCGAGACCGGCCATGAGCTGCGCAGCGAAGGCGAGGTACGGGTTGCCCGACGCATCCGGTGCGCGGAACTCGATGCGCTTGGCCTTCGGGTTCGTTCCGGTGATCGGGATGCGGATCGACGCCGAGCGGTTGCCGGCCGAGTACACCAGGTTGACCGGCGCCTCGAAGCCGGGGATGAGGCGGCGGTACGAGTTGAGGGTCGGGTTGGTGAACGCGAGCACCGCCGGCGCGTGCTTCAGCAGACCACCGATGTACCAACGCGCAATGTCGCTGAGACCGCCGTAGCCCTGCTCGTCGTAGAACAGCGGCTTACCGTCGCTCCACAGCGACTGGTGGGTGTGCATGCCCGATCCGTTGTCACCGAACAGCGGCTTCGGCATGAACGTCGCGGTCTTGCCCCACTCGAGCGCGGTGTTCTTGACGATGTACTTGAACTTCAGGATGTCGTCGGCCGCGTGCACCATCGTGTCGAAGCGGTAGTTGATCTCGGCCTGGCCGCCGGTGCCGACCTCGTGGTGGGCCCGCTCGAGGATGAGACCGGCATCGATCAGCTTGAGACTGATGTCGTCGCGGAGGTCGGCCTGCTTGTCGACCGGGCTGACCGGGAAGTAGCCGCCCTTATACGCGGTCTTGTTGGCGAGGTTGCCGCCCTCTTCGATGCGACCGGTGTTCCAGGCGCCCTCTTCCGAGTCGACGGAATAGAAGCTGGTGTTCTGCTTCACCTCGTAGCGCACGTCATCGAAGATGTAGAACTCCGCCTCCGGCGCGAAGAACGCGGTGTCGGCGATGCCGGTCGAGGCGAGGTACTTCTCGGCCTTCTTGGCGATCTGGCGCGGGTCGCGGGCGTAGATCTCACCGTTGCGCGGGTTGTAGATGTCGAAGACCATGATCAGCGTCTTCTCGGTGCGGAACGGGTCGACGTAAGCGGTGCTGACATCGGGAATCAGCTGCATGTCCGATTCGTGGATCGACGCGAAGCCGCGGATCGAGGAGCCGTCGAACAGCTGTCCGACGGAGAAGAACTCCTCGTCGACGGTCGACGCGGGGATGTTGAAGTGCTGCTGCACACCGGGGAGGTCGGTGAAGCGGATGTCAAGGAACTTGATGTCGTTTTCCTTGATGAACTTCAGCACCTCTGAAGAATCATTGAACATGTGAGGTACTCCAATGAGTTTGGTACGGGAGGACGGCCGAGAAGTCAGCCACTGTGAGGCTAGACGGGCGGAGTTTCACCGTGGTGTCGCTATTGTTTCGCGCAGGTTACGTGTGACGCGCATCCGTAGAATCGGGGTATGGCCCCCGCGAATCCGACCGTCGACCGCGCCCGGAATGACGGGCAGAACGATGACTGGCCCGGTCGACGGCTCGGACTTCCCGCCACTGGTCCGCGGTCGATCGCCCGAGTGGGGCGTCGCATCGGCGGTATCGCCATCGATTGGGCGATCGCCGTGCTCATCTCCTGGGCCTTCTTCGGCTACAGCGGCGGTGCGACGCTGGCCATCTTCGCGATCGAGCAGGTGCTCTTCATCGCCCTGCTCAGCGGCAGCATCGGCCACCTCATCCTGGGAATGCGCGTGGTGCCGGTGACGGGAGGCTGGGTCGGTGTCTGTCGGCCGGCGGTGCGCACGGTATTGCTCTGCCTGGTGATTCCCGCCGTGATCTACGACCGGGATCAGCGCGGACTTCACGACAAGCTCGCGGGTACCGTGCTGGTTCGCCGCTGAGGCGCTGGCACTCCGCTGGACCCCTGGTGTACCGCGGAGGCCTGCGTGGATGACGGGCGGCTCGTGCCGCGGCGGGTGCGAGCTAGCGCGGCCGAGGTGCGCGCGCCCGCAGCGGGTCGACACCCTTGGGGATCGGCAGCTGGTTCTTGCCGAGCGAGCTCAGTCGGTTGCTCACGGCATAGACCTCTGCCTTGGTGAGCGAACGCTTGAATCGGGCCATGCGCGCTGGCAGTCTGTGCAGCGGAACGGAGTCGGTGTCAGGGCCGACCTGGAGGAAGTTCACTGCCACGTTCGGGAGGATTCGGGTAACGCGTCGGCGCTCTTCTTCGAGCATCTTCTGCGTGCGAGACTTGGGGCCCTCGCCGATGAGCACGACACCGCCGGTCCCCACGGCGCGGTAGACGGCATCCTGCGTCTTGGGGCTGACGGCGACCGGCATCTCGCTCGCCGTCCAACCGCGACGGAGCGAGCTCTTCAGCACGGCGCCGACGGCACCGGGCTGTCCCTCGATCTGGCTGTACGCGGCACGTTCCGCCTTGCGACCGAGCACGACGAGGAACAGCAATACGCCACCGAGCACGCCGGCGACGATCCACAGCACCAGGCCGAAGGGGTTGTCACGGGTGAGGATGAACCCGACGATCAGCGCGACGGCGATCGGTGCGAGGAAGGCGAGCAGCATCCACCACACCGCCGTCGAGTCGTACCGACGGGTCATCTGGAAGACCTGGAACATCTGCTTGAGACGACCGGGCTCTTTCGCCGGCTTTGCCGCCGAACTCTGAGTGCGTGCCATGGTTCCTAGGATACGGCCTGGCGACGGTGTCGACCGCACCGTTCCGCCGCGAGCGGACGGCGCGACCGGCCTCTTCTCCTCCACCGACGGAATTGTGCGGTCGCTCTCCACCGCTCTGTGATCCCTGCGCCGGCGCACGCTCGCGGACCGTGATCGTTGGTGCATGGAGACCGTGGGTGGATACCGCCTGGTGCGCAGGCTGGGTGAGGGTGATCGCGCCGAGGTCTGGCTCGGTCACGCCCCCGGTTGCGAGGAATCGGTTGCGGCGATCAAGGTCTATCGGGAAACGACGCCCGGCGATCAGATCGACATCGAGCTCGATGCTCTGACGCGCGGCGACTCACCGCACCTGCTTCGTCTTCGCGATGTCGGCACAGCGCCGGACGGGCGACCGTGCCTGATCCTTCCCCGCCTCGGAATCAGCCTGGCGCGAATGCTGGGTGCGCGAAGCACTCTCGGCACGGGGGAACTCGTCACCGCGGCGGCACCCCTGGTCGAGGCGGTGCGGGAATTGCGCCGGGTTGGCGTCGTACACGGCGCCATCGGACCGGCGACGGTGCTGTTCGACGATTTCGGTGCCCCCGTGATTGCGGGCTTCGGGTATGCGCGGGTGGTCGGTCCGGCCGCCGACGGCGAGGCCCGACTGAGCCCGGCGGACCGTGATGCCGAGCCGGGCCTGAGCGCTGACCTCCGTCAGCTCGGCAGTCTGATCGACACGCTCGCCGGCCGTGCCGCCGATCGGCACGGGCAGCGCCCGGCTGGCGTCGCTGACCTCATCGGCTGGGTGACGGCCGCCGCGGCACAGGATCTGCATGGCGAGGAATTCCTTGACGAACTCGGCGGCCGGCTCTTCGATCTCGCCCCGGCAACTCCGATCCGGTTCGACGGGGATCCACGGTTGCCCACCTTTGCGACCCGGCAGATCCCCGTCGCCCCGTCACCGTCGGTGGGGAGGGCCGTTCCTGGCAGATCCCGCCGTGAGCGGCTGGATGAGCGGCTCGCGCAGCACATCGACACCAGTCCGGCCACGGCAATCCGATCGCGACTGCCGGTCGTGCGTGCCGCGCTGTCCCGAGTGAGGCGTGAGCTCGCTCCGGTGCGCCGACCGGTCTGGATCGCCGGGGGAGCAGGGCTCGGCGCTCTGCTGCTCGGCCTCGTCGTGATCCCTGCGTTCGGCACCGAGGGCGGAAGCGACATCCGTCACGCGCCGGAGCGACCGCCGTCGCCGACGACGGGTGCGGCCACCCCGTGGACTGACGGTTCGAGACCGCCGGCTCCCGCCGACGTCGCCGATCCGACGGCAAGCCCTGCGGTGGGGGCACCGCCGGCAGCGGATGCGGGCGCCAGCGCTGCCGCGCTGACCGGCGACGATCCCGTGGCGGCGGCGTCCGCACTCATCGGGCAACGCGCACGATGCCTACTCACGCGGGATGTCGGCTGTCTCGATGCGGTCGATCAGCCCGTGTCGGCCGCCCTCGAGTCCGATCGGTACGCGGTGCGCACCTCGACCGGGGCCGCCGCTCGCGGGGCGCACCCGCTGCCAGCCACGCCGATCGCGCTGGTTCAGCTCCTCGGCGACTCGGCGATCATCGGGCTGGGGAATCCGACGGCGACCGACGGGGCGGCAGATGCGCCACCCAACACCTATCCGGCGTCCATCCTGATCGTGAAAACGACGAACGGCTGGCGGATCCGGGATCTCACCACCGGGGTGAGTCCGTGATCCGCCAGCCGTAAGGAGCTCGCAGCACAGTGTGCGCAGCCTCGACCGGAGAAGTTCCGGCGCCGTCGGCGACTAGACGCCGAGGTTGCCGGCGAAGTCGCCGCCCTCGAGCCGGTTCTTCACCGCGACGAGGAAGCGAGCGGCGTCCGCACCGTCGACGATGCGGTGGTCGTAGGAGAGCGCGAGGTAGACGGTGGAGCGGATCGCGATGGCGTCTGACCCGTCCGCGGATACCACGACCGGCTTCTTCGTCACGATGCCGGTGCCCAGAATGGCGGACTGCGGCAGGAACACGATCGGGGTGTCGAACAGAGCGCCACGCGAACCGGTGTTCGTCAGCGTGAAGGTGCCGCCGGCGAGCTCGTCGGGCTTCAGCTTGTTGTCGCGGGTGCGCGCGGCCAGGTCGGCGATCTGAGCCGCGAAACCGGCGAGGTCGAGCGAACCAGCATCCCGGATCACCGGGGTGAGTAAGCCACGTTCCGTGTCGACGGCGATGGAGATGTTCTCCTGCGACGGGTAGACGATGGTGTCACCGTCGATCGTCGCATTGATGATCGGGTACGCCTTGAGCGCCTCTGCCGCAGCCAGAGCGAAGAACGGCAGGAACGACAGCTTGAGGCCCGTCTTGGCCTGGAAGTCGGCTTTGACCTTGTCGCGGTACTGGGCGACCTTCGTGACGTCGACCTCGACCACCGACGTCAGCTGCGCCGAGGTCTGCATGGAGATGACGGCGCGTTCGGCGACGACCTTACGCAGCCGCGACATCGGCACGCTCGTGCCACGCAGCGGCGAGGTCTCGAGAGCCACGTGGGTGCCCGGCGCCTCGACCAGGGGCACGTCGCTCGCGGTCGGGACGGCGGCGAGCACGTCCTCCTTGCGGATGCGTCCCCCCACTCCGGTGCCGACGACGGCGGCGATGTCGACGCCCTTCTCGTTGGCGAGCTTGCGCACCAGCGGCGTGACGTAGCCGGAGTTCGCATCGGCCGTAGCGGGCGCCGTTGCGGCGGCGGGAGCGGCCGGTGCAGGTGCCGCGGCGGGTGCAGCCGGTGCGGAAGGAGCTTCGGCAGGAGCGGGTGCGGCGGGCGCCTCCGCGGTCGGGGCCTCGGCGGCGGGCTGCGCATCCTCGGGCACCGGGGCGGCGACAGGCTCGGGCGCCGGAGCCGCAGCGACGGGAGCAGGCTCGGCGGGGTTTGCTGCCTCGACCGGCGCTGCCGCGGCGGGAGCGGCTTCAGCCGGAGCGGCAGGCTCGGCGGGGGCGGCCTCGGCGGGAGTCGCCTCCGGGGCGGCGGGCTGCTCAGCGGCCGGTGCCGCACCATCACCGATGGTCACGAGCGGCGTGCCCACCTCGACGGTTTCGTCTTCGGCGACCAGGATGGCCTCGACGACACCGGCGATCGGCGAAGGAATCTC
>Ga0247765_1001178_pt1 | contig 14127 bp, 15 predicted proteins | sample UWRJL106311C6_FD_179949 | JGI IMG/M metagenome (GOLD analysis project Ga0247765, IMG submission 179949) | Plant litter microbial communities from Arlington Agricultural Research Station in Wisconsin, United States - UWRJ-L106-311C-6 | ecosystem: Environmental > Terrestrial > Plant litter >... | reverse complement strand
CCCCCACCTTGTTTGTGCCTACCCCGCATCCCATAGTTACCCCGCACCACCTCCCCTCATCGCGCATCCCGCCCCCTGGTTTGTTTGGCTTGGCATACTCTGCAGCACTGACCAGCCAACCAAGCCGACAGTGAGATGTGCCAAAAAAACTGCTTCTTGAAACCAAAAACAATGCAGCCAGGCCCAAAGCAATTACGACCCAACATCACATCTCGACACATTTCATCTCGGCAACCATGTTCAGAGCCCCCGAGGCAATGCAAAGCTGGCTTTCCGAGGTCAGCGACTCAATCGAGCACGACGGCGGCGATAACGAAACTCGACCGAGAAAGCGACCAAGACTGGGACTCGGCATAGACATGGCCACACCTTCCACGTCAATCGGTCGCAGCGCATCGCCTTCCAAAAGACGAAGGACGGACGACAACGACCATGACGCCAACCTCGCACCACTCGCACCACTTGCGCCACTTGCACAACACGCACATCATGCCGCTGCCGCTTCATGGCCCAGTCCTCTGGCGACCAGGACAGTGCATTCGCTGACTTCGATTCCCAGCGGCGCTGCGTTTTCCATGAACCCCCCGTCGACCATGTCTCGGACCCGTCGCTCCGCCAGCCCAGTGAAGAACATTGCCGGCCTGAAGTTGCTGGAGAAGCCTGTCCACTTTGACGGTTTTCCTGACGATGCAGAGAGTGTGCTCAACCTTCCCGACGACGTGCGGCAGCTGTATTCCAACATCTACAGCGCCGTAGAATCCAAACATGGCATCTACCCGGCCGAAATACGCAGCAAGATCGAAGGGACCAATCCTCTCGTCCCTCCGGCGCCCAGTGCGTTTCGGGAACCTCTGCAGCAGCAGCAGCAGCAACAACAAACAGGCAGCTCGGCTGAACAACCGAGACACTTGATCAAAAAGGGGGACTACATTGCATCCATACTAGCTACAGCCAGCGGCGTCACCGTTGCGGAAGCCAGGGCCAGTCTCGAGTTCGAACAGGTTTGTGGGATCCGGGATGCCGCCAAAGAGTGCATGGCCCTCCGCCGGAGCGAAGCAGCGTGGAATGCCCTGGTCCACGGGCCAGTCCTGGACCTTGCCTTTCCGAGCCGAGGTAATCGTCCTATCCTGGTCGAAAACGCCACGGCGGCCAGGATCCTGCCCTGCTTTCTCCCCGCCGTTAGCGCTGGCGGAAGTGGACTAGTGGATAGCAAGCTGGTCGATTTTACGCTGACGCCCAACCTCGGACCCGAATTCGACGCGACCATTCAGCTCAACAACGCCGTGACCATAGCGGACCTGTGCGTCAACCAGACGGAATACCACCCACTACAGCGCTTTCCTGTCGCTGTATCCATCGAGACCAAGATTGCGGGAGCAAATCTCGAGGAAGGCCGCATGCAGCTCGCGATATGGACGGCGGCCTGGCATAAGCGCATGGCCCTCTGGGGGCTGGGTGCGAAATTCGGCTGCCCTTTGCCGACGCTGCCCCTGATCCTCACCCACGACCAGGAGTGGAAGCTGTTTTTTGCTGTAGATCACCCAGATAAGATTGTACGCTGCCCGTTCCCTCTTGTCCCTTGCCTCCTTGCCCCTGCAGCATTGTTTGCATGTCTTGTCATGCGCATGGTAACAGCAAACGCTAACAAGGCCACAGGAGATTCTCGGCCCTCAACAGATTGGCACGACTGGGCAAGTGGAAAAGATATACCAGCTGCTTGCAGCCCTTCGTCATGTCGGGGCGTGGATCGATACGACGTTTCGCACTTGGGCTCTCAGGACGCTATGGGGGGATGTCAGTGATGAATATGGACAGGTATGCGTTAATTCTTCGGGAATTGATCTTTCCCTGCACACTTACTAACTTTAATATAGGGAGGTTAGCGGCTAGAATGGTCTGAGTGATTCGGCTGTCAGCTGCCCGTGCCATTGAGGCATGGCCATGCAAGCTAATGAGTTAGACCCGGAGTTGGCGTCATAGCAGCGTAACCTTGCTGGACAGGGATGTCATGAGGACGGGATGCCGGTGATGAGGATGCAGGGCTGGCTGGGGGTTGCACGACAGTACGGACGGCAACCTAACCTAACCAAGTCCCATGGGTATTTACACGCCTGGACGTAGAAAAAGCGGTTGCTTTTCTGCCTAGCTGTCTCCCGATGGACGGGAGGTTGCCCTTCCTGTGTCCGCCTGACACGCATTTACACGGGGGATTGTATTCTCGCCAACTTGCGTCCCCTGACGGACAAGATCAGCCAACAATCGAACCGGACGTCTCTCGCCAGCACCGCGGGGGGCGCTTCCGTTGTTCCACTGGCGAAGAGACTTGGAATCGGAGTTGGATTTAGAGTTGGGGGCGGGGTCGAGACAAAGGCGGGGCGGAAGTAAAGTAGAGGTGAACGAGGGATGGACGCGGTTTTTAGGGCGTTGGCAAAATTGCAGCTGCGGTTCACCAAGACATTACATCCCGTCGGCACGGCAGCAACCCGGTCTCGTCTCCCAGCTTATCGACCGATTTCAATCCCGATCTCTTTACTCTCTACGGGTTTCTTCTTATAGAATAGCAGAATCTTTAGAAGTAGATGGATACCAATTAGCGAATCGCCTACGGGGTATCGGCTGTCAACATATCCGCACGTGCAGTCGGGGTTGTCTGTTTTGGCTCCCGATGCGTGCTGTAGGACCTGTTTTAGTCGTTGTATGTAAACTCCTCTTGACATTAACCTCGTCATCATTAGCCTTATCAACATCAATCTCATCAACCCCATCAAGATCACCAACTTCATTGACATCCATATGTACGTATAATCGTACAGGATTGAACGTCTGGTCCAGCACAGGTGCTACATTTGTCCAAGCCCCCTTATTAGGGTTTGGTAGGGGTTGACTTTGTGTCACTCCATTTTAAAACTCCTACGCATGCTCATCACATCATGGTCAACGTTATCAACACGATTTACGTCATCAAGACCAACAACATCAGCTATACCAGCAACATTAGCAGCAGGATCAACATGCTCGAAATGGTCAACGTCAGCAGCCCCAGCAGCATCAACAGCATCAACATGATCAACAGAATCAACAGAATCAACATTATCGACAGCAACATGTCCAAAGCCATGAACCTAGCCAACGGCGTCGATATAATCAACAACATCAACCTCATCACGCGCATGACGCACAAGTCACTTTACATGGTGGATATTCTACTTGCAGGGCACGAGGCGAGTTTATTTGTTGTGCCCTACACTGCTCTCGAGAGTACATTGTAACATCTGCTTAAGGTTGAAGCAGACAACAATCGGAAGTTGAAGGAGGCTTTCGGAGAACTTATGAAGCAGACAAAGCTTGCATGGCAATGTGGTAGCACTGATGAGAGGCGTAGTTAGAAAGAAGTTCCGGGACCCTGACTATCTAGTCAGCGAAGTTGATTTGATGACTTAAGCGGGAGTATCAAAACTGGGCCACATGGCTGGCAGGCTAGGCTCACCCACTGCTCACCCTAGAACGGGGCAGCTCAGGATGGCACACAAATATGGAAATTGCAGGGTAGAGCAGAGTTATCGAGAGGATTTTACAGTATCCACGCACGGGGAATTGGCAGTGCAACTTCAGATAGACAAACAACGTCGCTTATTTCCGAGGTGAGGAAGTTTGAATGCTCTCCCCCGAGCTCGAATATTGTGTAATATCCCGGGGTATATACTGGTATATTCTGAGACATCCCATCATGTACTGGTATGCCGTGGGACATCCTATCAGTGCTGGGATATCAAGGACCAACCAAAATTCTGGGCTGGGATATCATGTACCATCCCAAAATTAGAGCTGGGTTATTGTGTACCATGCCAGGGCATGTACTGGTATATTCTGGGGTAAAACTTGGGACTGTGGCCCAGGATTTGGGCCATTAGGGCAATGTCGCCTCATAGCAGTTTCCAACCGCGGCCCTAAGTAGTGTCACCGCTAATGTGGCCACACCCTAACATAAACCGAGGAACATACCGGAATCTCCAGATGGGAACTTCAGTCAAGGGTCCGAAATTGGGCTACAAAGCTGTGTAGGCTAGGCTCCCCTATAGCCCACTCTAGCTCAAGAGAGGCTCAGGATCATCCAAGAGCATGGAAGCTACTAAGAGCAACTTTAGGGTAAAACAATAGGCTGTTCTTCCCTAAAGTAACCCTCACCATTACCCAGTCACCCGCACTAACCCTGGTTACCTTGCCCAGTTGCTAGTCAGGCCTTGCTCACGAAATGATCAGAGAAATCTTCAAACATGGTTTAGATAAGTAGACAATACTCTGCAGTTCAGATGGCAACTTTTCGCGAGGCCCCATTTTTGGGACACATATAGCCCTAAACTGGGGCCACCCCCACCTCCTTTTCATACCTTTTTCCTTCTCCCTAAAGTCATGTAAAACACAGTTTATATCCCCATTAGATTCCATTTCCGTCTATCCATAGACGTCATAGGGTGTTGCTTGGTAGGATACTGGGCGGCAAGGTGTTCTATAAAGGGTACTAGGGCTCCCAATAGCTGAAACAAAGCAAAAAGGGCCTTCCCTTTGGTCTAAAATATTCTGATTTTGATCTGATTCGACGTTCGTAAAGTCTAGTGTATATAAGGGTATATACATAGGCCCTTCCGGGTATATACACCACCATCCCGCTTTCAAGTTCCTAAAAGCTTTATTTTCGCTGCTAACTACATAGAAATTAGACTATGGAAAGGAAACGTCGCTCATAGTATACCATGATTACCTAGAGTGATCAGGCAAGAGTTAAGGGTCCATATGTGGACCAAAGAGCAGACAGATGACTTTATAGACGCTAGATCAAAAGCAAGCTGATATATAATGATTGCATCTAGGTGTAAGGGCGATGAAGTGAAATAGCCACACCTGGCAGCCGGGTCCCGTGTCCCCATGGGGTTGTAATAGTTATGTACCAGTATACTCTAGGTGCTAGTATACTATGTACCATGCCCTCTATATACCGGTATATGAAATACTATCCCAGTTTTGGTACCAGGGTACTACGTACTATCTTGGGAAATATACCAGCTCCATATTATCCCATAATATATACCGGCTAGATACCAGAAATGTGGGCACTATGGAGGAAATCGGAAGGAAACTTGTGGGGGACCGAAAACGGGCCTCTGAGGCTTTGCTGAGGAGGTTTATGGGATCACCCTAGCTCAGGGAAGAATCAGGGGAAGCTCAGGACAAAATCTGCCACAGCTCACCCCAGCTCAGGATCACGAACGAAAAAGGGAATTTCGTGTGCCCAGATTCGTCGCAGCCAACCAGGCTGTTTCCGCATACGGAATGCAGCCATCGAAAGCTTAAGCAATACTGAGGCGATTCAACACACCTACTGGCCGAGCCCAGAGTGGAAGCAGCTCATCTGGTACAGCAGGAGGGGAAAGCCCTTCCCACGCCACTTAGCTAACTATCAAAACGCGCTCCCCATTATAGGAACAATTTCTACAAAATCTAATCGCAGATACGACAGGCTTGCGTCTTAGGAACAGGTAGTAGAAAGTCATCTACTGATGCTACCTAGTAGTAATCAGCAGCCATCTCAAACTAGAGTCCAGTTCGTCTTCTCGGGAAGTGCTGAGGGGGAGGCCTACTTGCTGGAAAGCGGGATACAGGAGAGCAATAAGGTCTTTCCATTCCAACCACCCTACCAGCTAGATTCATGGATTGCTGACAACTCTTTTCCCGTCCGATATAGTAACATAAGGTGTACAGCAAGGACCGAAATCGACGCCACGGTGCAGAGACTCTGAGTAAATACAAACTGGTTTTGCCAAAGTACATCACATTTCTCCTTTCCTTGTTCTAATGTGAGACCTTTTTTTAGAGATTTGTTTTTTTTTTGTGGAACACATCTCTACCATGGCATTGGTCTGCCGCTTTCGCTCGGGACGTATGTGTAACAGGAAGCCCCAAGATTGGGACTACGAATAGTGGTTCCCATTACCCGGACGGGTCGTTTGCGCATATCGATGCGACACAACATGGGGTTATTCTGGAGTTCTCAGATTCGCGGAAAAGTCAAGATTTGCCATTCCTCGCAGATGAGTATATTGTGGGCTCCCTTGGATTAACCCAGCTTGCTATTGGAATTGACCTCACGTACCGGAATAAGGGAAAAGAAGCAAGGGTTATGGAATGGTGACCAAAAAATATTGAGGAGGACGGGGAGATGATACTCGAAACGGCTTTGGTCCAAGAGGGTATCTTTAGGGCTACAGATGGAAGTTTGGTGGACGGTGAACGAGTCCTTCGGATCGGGCCGAAGGATATTAGGAACAAGGCTTGATTGCCCTGGGATCAATACTATTGCAGAGATTACCATTCCTTTGCTCAATTGTATGAGATGATGCAGCAAGCCGAAACTGCCGCGCAGACACGGAAGTGCAGGCGGGGGAAGGATGAGGTTTCTTGCTGGAAGAAGAATGGGGATGATGCTCCGCCCGTCACCGGAGAGACTCACGCCTCAGATGAGGAACGGTTTGGGAACAGCCGAGGAAGAAGTCGACAAGTAGCTTAGCAATCAGGACCGAGACTACATTCCAGAATAAGATTAGAACTTGGATAGACTGGGAATATGGGGAGGACTACAGTTCCCATTGTGGGTAACGACGCCGGGCCGAGCAAGGATATGACGATGTTGTCCGTCGTTGCGATGCAAACGCCGCAGGGTCCGCGATACAACATTTGTCACGGGCCGAACATGGGCACCATGGGAACGGAGAATTGAAGCTGTGTTCTCCCGCCCAAAAGGCACCACCCGGCGAAACATGCGAGCAAAAGATAGATCGAACTCTTTGTGAAGTGGAAAGGACGTGGCGGAGACGAAGGCGCTTGACGATTATGAGCGCCTTTATGGCCGGTTGGTGTAGATATTGTCTGAGATTTTGCCTCGGCTTGCGTAATAACATCTGTATTTATGTTTATCCTCTCTTGATGTAGTGAAATTTCACGTAAGCACCTGCCCTGGCGACGGGCCGCCTGGAACTCCCTGGCCCTCGAGTCCGGCGAACCCCCTCCATCCGTTGTGCCCCCCAGCACCATGTCTTCACGTTCCCCCAAAGTCCATGCAAAGAATACAATGCTGTGCCTGAATTGCCTGGATTGCCCGGATTGTCAGCATTGACCCACAAGGGCCGAAGTCTTTATCTTACTCGACCTTGGCGATGTTCCCTGTCATGGACCTCTCTGAGGCCGTACGCAGATATCACGAACGTATCCTCGATTTTGAAAACGCCAGGGTAAGGGATCTTAATTGATGGTGGGGGGACAATGGCGGTGGTGCGACGCGCAGAGAGCCCTATTTTATGGCTATCAGCGCACAGCAACATTGACGGGACTTGCTGTACCGCGTCCCAGTTACTAATAGGGGACAGAGCGCGAAGGCCCAAAAAAAAGTGTGATAGTTAGCAAATAGCGCATATATGGAGTGATTATTTACAGGGACATGTCCGGCATGGAAATGCCTAGGTATGAGCTACAATGATTTCTAGCTAGTCCCGCAGTAGACCTTAACAACTCGGAAACTCGGTCCGGATTGGTTAACGCAGGGTTTTTTCAGAGTTGAGCTTCGCCGCACATGTCTATACTTGAGCAGGTGCCTAGAGGGCGATTGCCGACGGTCTGACAAATCCATTGTTCTCCCTACGCTCCGATTCGGCGGGTTTAAACGACAAGGAGGAGTTGTGTTACCCATTGCATGCTTGATTTTTGGTTGCGGCCAATGATCGGCATTCCATTATTCGTAAGCTCACAGAGCCGCACGTAGCAATTTGAAATAATTATCCCCCAAGGTGACGGAAAACATTTCCGATCGGTTCATCGAGTCTTGAAATCACCAAAGTCCGGCGCCCAGCCCAAGTGAGATACCATGATATCCTATAGCTCCGCAGCCGTGCACGCATTATTCGCCCTTGCCATGACAGCGAAGTGGTCAGACGGGTCTCAAGTGGAAGAGAGATCGGACCCCATCGAAACAAGAGCTGACTTCATTGGCTGGGTCAGGAGATGGGACGGCGCGTTTGAGCCATCCTTCTGCCTCCCGGGGTATACTGCTGTCACAACCAACAGCTTACATGACTGCTGTCCCGAAGACGGAAGTCCCTGCAGATTTGGAACAGGGTGCAGTTCCGGGTTCCTGATGTGGACGGTAATTGCTACGCCCCCAGTCAGTGGTGGCATCAATATGCGGAGATGGTATGTGTTCACCATCTCTTCTCTATGGTTCTCAAAGCAGAGCTCACAATTCTCCCAGTAACGCCGACGATCCTTCCTATGCCTGTTCCAGCGGTCTAATCTACCAGGATTTTGCCAACACAATCACCAGTCCCGTGCTAGATTTTGGCTGTTTAGCAATAGGAATGGCGGCTCCCGTAACTTACTATCGGTCTTTGGGAGACGGTGCACCCAGTAAGTCTTCGCTGAACCTTGCGCTTATTACGCCATTAGAGCAGTTCTAATTTATCGAGCTGCCGGAAGCTATCCCGATCACGCCCACTTACACTCCTTTAACTGGCACCTCAATATCAAAGCCTAGTTCTAGGACTGCTGTAACAACTGGTTCATCTTCGACAAGACCGAGTCTGCCACAAGGCACTGAAGCGGCACTGCCCAATGATACGTCGCCAAAACAACCCGAGGGGCTCGGGAACTCGGATAAGATTGCCATTGGAATCGGTATCGGGATTGGGCTGCCCACAGTGTTCGTCGGCATACTGGCGTGGCTCTATCCCCGCCACCACCGGGGGCGGGAGTGTCGGCACAGTTCAAGGCTTACAGACACGGATCAACTGCCTATGATCGGGATGCAAGGGACCGTGGCCTCTGACATTGCGGTGCAAAGAATGGCAGTTGAAGTTCCCCCTCCTGCTTCTCTTGGAGCTGTAGCGGTTGGCGCTGCCGTCGGGGCGGAGACGGGAAACGTAGGACGGCCTCCAAGAACGGACAATTTACCAACCGAACCGAACGGAGGGTGAAGCAAGCCTGATCTTGGGCAATTTTAGCCACCACGAGATGAGATATTGTTTTTACTCTCGCCCTAGGGTTACACAAGCAAATAAGTCTGCCTAGCATAGGTACCTCTCTCCTGATCGGGTTAGCTAGCTCTGAGCATGGAGTAGCGCCCTTATTCTACTCGCCTTCTATCCGCTTTACTTGCACCCAAATTTAGCTTCTACGTTTAAAATGCCGTTGAAGACTAAGGTAGAAACCAATTTCAGTCCCCTAGTCATATTGAGGTATCCATAGGTATTAAGTAGTAGTTAGATAAGTCATACTTATCGAGATTTGTCGAGATCCAATGTAATGAAATACCCCTGGCACACTAACCACCACCGGCTTGTATTTAGACCACGGCCCTCGCCCACTCCTTTGGCTCAGGCTAGGTTGGAATCTTACCCTTTTACCAATTCTTGCTCGCCGCCATGGTGACCACCTTGATCAAGCGTACCTGCCTTCCTCACATATACTTACTATAAGTTATATACTGTCAATGCATACTTATAGTCTGGAATTGACATCAATCAACATAAAAGTGAATAAACAGGCTGCTCTATCACTCTTCTCATGACCCTCAGCTAATTCTTATATAATCCCCCTGTAGGGCTGCGCTTTGCACCATGAGCAATCTAACCTAATGCGTAACCTTATCGACGCGTGATAGAAGCAATAATATCCTAGCGTTTTTAATAAAGCTGCCAATAAAGGCTCATCGACGCTTGAGAATTTAGTGATCCCCTGCGTGTACCAAAATTGCGGTGAATCCCCTCCCATGGGGCCAAAATTGCAGTGATTCTGCTTACTGGCTGTCTAAACAACATGATTGGATAAAGAACTTACGCTTGTTGTCGCGTGCATTCAAGCGTGCATTATGCATGGGCAACAATCAAGGCACTTGGTTTTTGTGACGGGATGCTGATTGCAGAGTCATAAGTTATGGATTACTAGCACCGGGGGGGCATTGACAACATGAAGCTGCCACTCTTATGTTCGCTGCAGAGATATCAGTCACATTACATATTTCATGTTGGTTGTAAATAATGACTCTGTAAAGCCTTTGCAAGTTACATGTACGCAACCGCTACAATGTCAAAATTTCATCGTCATCATCTGAAACTGAATATAGGGTACCTAGGTAGTTGTTATGTGTACATTGCTCCAACAAGCTTCTGAACTGCATGTCCGTCACGAGCCTTAAGGACCAAGAGCTGGGCATGTCTACCTCTGTCCGTATGCTGCAATAATGAAATTGCGAGAGTCAGTACACTGGTTTCCTGAGTTGGTTGCATTTTGCAGCCTCGAGCGTGCATTACATGGCCAGATAGATTGCAGGCACATGTAAATTTGCAGATTCATCCCCTCCAGAGGGACCAAAATTGCAGTGACCAATAATGCAGCCTGACAAGGCCGCCCGTTTCGCGCCGTCCTGTGTGTCCAATTGCAAGCAATTCCCGTCGCTTGCAGCCAAAGTGATCCCTTCCAGAGGGTCCAAAATTGCAGTGATTTTTGGTTGGTCACTGAGTGGCTGGTCACTGCATTGCTGAGGAGCGGCCTGATTGCCTTGAATGATAATATTCTGACAGGTTTCCCGCAATGATGGATGCCTTTTTACATACATGTGCGGGTTCATTTTTTTCCCCTTCCTCCATACCTGTTAATATGTCGCGACGTAGAGAACTGAGCCGGGTTTTCTCTTTTTTTGTTGCCCTGTTAGTGGTTTCTGAATGCATTTTCCCCTACGGTACAATAACCAACACCTTCAATGTCAACGCCTGACACCGAGGTCAGCCTGGATTTTGGGGCAGGCTGAGGAAAAAAAAAAAAGAACAATATACAGAGCAAGGGCGCGGGACTTGGTTCAAACCGTCCAGCCAGATTCCAGTCGGTCAGGCTCCGGTCAATAAGGCACCAGCGGCCACCTCAGCGCCAAGGATGGTCAATCTGATCTCATTGGTGGCCCACATGCAATGAACTGGCGAATCACCTCTCAGCCGCCAAAAGCAAGTGACCCGGCTTCGATTATGAATACCAGCCTTGGTTCATGTGTTTGTTAAAGCCAGTGGCCGAGGCTCTACCACAATGTCTTGCGGATCATCCGAGGTATATTAATATATATGTATGAGATGAATATGTGAAACTAGGAAACTACAACGTTATGTGGTGTGGTTTAGATTGGTTGACGCTCATCCAACCTTGGAGGCAATCTGTCAATATATGTACCTCGCAGAAACACAATAATGCCTATCAATGCCTTTGGAGATGTGGATTTCAATATCCTACCTTGTTGATAGAAAAGCCCTCTGGAGTAGCTGGCGTGACGAAGACGGAACGGAACGGGAGAGTACCTAGCTAACCCGATGTAAAGATACAGCTTGGATGCGTTCAACGCGCAACCTCAGACCTCAACTGACGCACCCTATGGATCGTTGTTATTATGTTATGTCCTTGTTGATGGCTGACTTTTGACGGACAGCCTGGTGTGCGTGCCGTGGTAGAACTTGCTTCGCCAGCCAATTTTGATGGAGGCAGACTACAGGTCAGACAGGTCAGAAGACAGCTATTCAAATACACGTACCGACTGGGAAGATAAAAGCGCGTCCCTTGAAGGCCTGGTCCAGTCTTGTTGCTCAGCACTCACTTGGTTTGCAGTACCAAGACTGGGAATACGTGACTTTTTTTTCTTTCTCTTTCTCAAGGCGACCAGGAATAAGGGTTGTACACGAGAACTAGGAATCCACGAGAGCCGACAAGAGGCCTCGGGTGATTGCCGCAGACTGGACGCGATTAGGTGTCATGGAAGAAGCCGACTTAATGGCGACTATACGCAGACTGTTATGATAACGGTATAGAGAGTGTCCCGCCTGGTGTCATATCTGGTGGGCCGCTGCCTTCCTGTTGTCAGACTTAAGGCATCGGTATGAGCATGAGTCAGTGAGAGATGAGCAAATGGGGCCGTTTCTGTGGGAAGTTGGCTGTGAGAGTCCGTGTCCTGGCCGCCAATGTCGGAGAGGTTGAAGAGAGCCGTCATTTGCTGGCGCCGAAAAGTCATCGGCATCTCCAGTCTAGTCGACTTGCATGTGGTTTTGGCAGCTCAATCCATGCTGCTGCCTTGTTCAAATCTTGTCTCGGACCCGAGTTCTTGCCTCGGGGACTCGGTGCGGTGTAATGGCCTCGCTGTGACGGGTAGGACGGCACGGGCTGTTGGCTTGATTAGCTCATGTCGCTTCGTATCGTGGCATGATGGCGGTGAAAGGACGAAGCTATCGCTATCGCTACAATTAGACGGGCGTCGGGCTGTTCAATACTTTCACTGCAGTCTGCTCAATCGCTGGTTGGTGGGACGATCAAATTGAGACTTGGGTCAAGCCATCTCGCCTTTGACTGAAGCTTCGCCTCCGATTAAAGGCCGCCTTCAACTAAACCTGATCACACAAATATTGATTGTGTGGCCGAGGGTTGGCGGTCTGCTTAATTGTCAATGTCCATTCGCATTGGGATTGAGGGAGGTGAAAGGATAAAGTCGTTGCTACGACTGGGCGATGTCGGGTTGAATGACTGTACGGCCTGGCCGCTTGGTCATGACTGGACCTCGGCGCGCTGTCTAGTTAGCGTCGGTAGGATGAAAGCGGCCACGAACCCATCTAGCGAGGAGTTGGTATATTGTCGTTGGACTGGGTGCAGACACCCGTCGTGGCGGTCACTCTGGTTGCCCCTTGTGGTCCGTGGTGGTGGACCCCGTAACGGTCTTCGTGGCGGTCCTCATGGCGGTTGCCCGCGGCGGTTACCTGTGGTGGTCCCCCATGGCAATCGTCCCCCCGTGGCGACCCACTTGTGGTTCCCCATGGCGGCCCCCATGGCAGACCTGGTGGCTTTCCCGTGGCGGTTGTGGCGGTCCCTGTGGATGTTCGTTGCGGTTCATGTCAACTCATGTCATCATATCACCCATGTTGCTGCCACGGCGGACTCCCGCGACATTATTGCTATGGCCATCCACCGAGATGCCCGATACCGCACTATCCAGGGCTCAATCCGCGGGTAAGGTAGAGCGCAGACGCAACACCATTGCAAACGCCATCGCCGTGCCGTCGTGTCCAAGTGCCCGAGTCTCAAGGGTGAAAGCGAAACAGGGTATTGGATCGCTGGCGCGTCAGTCGTCTGGCATATTCATTGCAGCCAAGCGCGGCTACTTTGTAACTTTGCAGGTATAGAAACTGTGGAATCTCAATGCAGCGGCCTGGTGGGGTTGGTCATGTGCATGTGGGGGATGGTCGCGGTGAGACTGGAAAAAAGTTATCGAATTGCCACAGAGTGATGCGCGGTGTTGGTCTTGTTCATGGAGCCAAGGTATTATGTTTACGTCGCGCGGTATAAAATCCACTGATGAGACGGGAGAAGTTTGTTGAGCTTGGTGTGGCCATATGCTGAACGTTGGGCCGGGCTGGGCTTGCACCTTTGCTAGATATGTGGATTTGAGCAGCCGTGCGTTTAACGCTAGGTACTCTACTATTTAACACCCTCTCTTTTGCTTGAAAGTCCAGCAGTCGCTGTCGCAGTCACCAGGACTCGAGAACGTTTACGGAATAAGCCCCCAGTCTCAGACATGGGATGTATGTGGTTCCAGTCAGCCTCGGGCAGCCGCAAGACCAAAGACTCGGCTTCAGAGAAAAAATGAGCATGAGTTCTTCAATTTGTGCCAATTCCAAGCGAGAGGCATCCTGCTCTCAGGCTTCTCACCCATCAGGGAACACCCCTCTTTTTTTCTTTCTTTTTTAACCTACCCATAATGGAAGGAATGAAAAATTTCTATCACCCCGAGATCAAGAATATCATTACCATAGCTACCGGCTGGGCCACACACACACCATAAGTATAGCATGTTTAAGCCACATCAGGGGTGGTAGATCAAGCCGGTCAGGAAAACAGGGCAACGGAGCATCCGGCAATGTCCGTTAATGTTAATAGTTTCCAACCGGCCGCTTCTTCTCTTTGTTGCCGGCAGCTATAACAATTTCTTCTCTAGTCCAAGTTTTCTTTTTTTTTTTCAAACTAGTTGGACTGGAGTAAATACCGATTTTATCAACGCCCGCC
>Ga0247765_1001177_pt1 | contig 14129 bp, 1 predicted proteins | sample UWRJL106311C6_FD_179949 | JGI IMG/M metagenome (GOLD analysis project Ga0247765, IMG submission 179949) | Plant litter microbial communities from Arlington Agricultural Research Station in Wisconsin, United States - UWRJ-L106-311C-6 | ecosystem: Environmental > Terrestrial > Plant litter >... | reverse complement strand
GCAAACGCAGATTCTCGCCCTTTCTTGCCTATAAATAGGAGGGTTCTCTCCCTCGTTCTCTTCTTCTGTTCATCATCATCCATCACTTGCCATGGCTTCCAGCTCCGATGCCAACGCCTTAAAAGAAATCTTACTAACATACGGTAAATTTTAACTTTTGGTAAAATTAATAATACTTATATACTTAAAGTACTACCTAATAGATAAGGAATTTTTAAGGGGGATTAAACGAATTAACTTTAACGAATTTTACGTATACCAAGAGAAATATAAAAATAGTACCCTATACTTCTACGTCTTTAAGAAGTAGAAGAATAAAAAAAATATTAAAAACCCGCAGTATTTTGATATTAAAAGCTACTACCCTAATATTAATTATACGAAAAATAGGATCGCTGCGTAGAAATATTTATACAAAAACGGGGCTCTTTTCGTCGAAGGTACCTTATAAGCCCCGTTTAAATTAAAAAAAGAAGCAATAGTAGCAAAATAGGGTAAACTTATTAAAATTAAAAAGCAAGAAGATTTTACAAAATCTTTTAAAAGTAACTTCCCTAAAAAGTTTATATTAAGCTATAATAATATTAAGGGATATATAACGGATACGTTTAAAATAAGGAAAGCAAAATACATTTTACCCAAATTCAACAATTTATAAAATTTACTAAAGGAGATTACAAAGTAACTTTTGGAAAACTTTAATAACCCCCTACGTAAATCCTAACCTTAACCCTAACTAGGCTTCGCCTCCCTATAAGCAGGGCCCCCCTTTAATTTATCCCCCTTAATTTTAACCCTAACCCTAACCCTAACCCTAACCAGGCTTCGCCCCCCCCATAAGTAGGGCCCCCCCTAACCCTAACCTTACGTAAACCAAGGCTAATTTAAACTAATATAACTAAAAACTCTTATACTTTAGGGACCAATAAAAATATAAAAAATAACTTAAATTAAAAACCTAGGAAAATATATTTATATATAGGGAGTATAAAACGTTATACTACTAAACAACGAGGCTAAATATATTATTATTAATAATATCTCCCTATTTAGTTCCAATATATATTAGTACTATAAACTAATTTTAGGCTACTAACGAGAATTTTTAGTAACAAATAAATACTAAGCGAAAATGCGGATTATTAATTAAGATAAATTATATATTTACCTATTTAACAAAAACCTCCGAGATTACCCCAACATAGAAATTAATTAATTAGAAAGCAATTATACGTTTATTTATAAAAAACTTACCTATTAAAATGCCTAATTCCTAGTACAATATAATAAATAAGATATTAAATATAATATAAAAAAACGACAAATTGTCACGGCACCAAAGGACGCAATGCGTAAACACCACAAAAAGTGGAACGTTGTGCAGTCAGGGCACTGCACCGTAGTCCTTCTACATCTAGCTGCAGCCACAGGCAGGCAGCATCACTGTACCGTGACACAAATTTTTATAAAATATTAATTAAGTTTCTCTTTAATATATAATAATTATAATACGCCAAACCTTTATATTAGGGCGTCGGATAATAATTATAAACGCTAAAAAATCCCTAGTACTAAAACATTTACCCGTATTATTACTACCTTCCGCCTTATCTTTAATATCCTCCGTATCCATTTTATTACCCTTTACCTCGGATTTGAAAATACTTAAACCAGAAAAAGTCCCTATAGGGTCAGACCCTTTATAGTATATAGAGGGTATTTGTACTAAAATAAGAAACAAAAGGTTAATATAATTAATAAAATTAGTACCGTTAATATAATATAAGCTATCCAAAATACCTTTACTATAAAAATAAACCTTACACTAAAAATTAATTTAAATGAAAAAAGGTTTAATAAAAATCCCCTTTGTAAAAAACGAGTAAAAAGACTTATCCATCCAAATTTTACCACGCGTATAATTAACTACCAGCTAAAAAAAAAAATCCCAACCTTCCTTCCGCTCTAAAATATTATTTAATCCCTTCAAATACGCTAAACCAATCCTATCCGTTGATATAATAAATACAAAATTAATACCCCTATAAAATATTTAATAAAAAAAGGCATTATTTTCCGTTAACTTAGGTATATTAAAAATATTCGCCCCTAATACGCAAATTAAATAAAAGGTAAAAATACAAATTAAATATTCCCGGTAAGTAGCAACCTTTATTTTTAACTTAAAACCCCAAAGGATAATTGTAAAATCCTCCCAATTCTCGATACAATAAACTTTAATACTAAGGACAAGAAACGCATAATTAAACTACCTAACGCGTATATAATAAATAACCAGTATATTAATCGAAGTACCCAAAATACGGGTAATATAAGTTAATATAAAAATAACATTTATAACCTTTTGCGTAAAGGAATACGTTACAGAACCAAAGCAGTAACAACACGTACTATTACTATACCCGCGGGGTATAATTATACGCATTTAGTACTAAAATATATTAGTAACGCTAAAATAACTACAAACGTAAAATATATTTTATAATATCGGCCAAGTCGGCGGTATAAAGAAAACCGAATAGTACTAAAGTACCGTTTACGATTATATAAACAGAAGGACCTATAATAATAATTAAAAAAGTAACGATAATAATAAGGTATTAGGACAAAGAGGTAAAAAGCGATTTAAAGAAAGAAAATATTAAAAGTAAAGAAACGAGGAAAGAATAAAAAGGGAAAATGGGGTAACGGGCCCTAGAAAACATAACGCAACTAAACGCAATATAAATAAAATAACGCGAAAGATATAATATAAAACGCATCGGAAATAATAAAAAATAAATATTTATAATAAATAATACAAAGTAAGTAAATTATACTACGTAAAATATTAATTAAGATACGTTATTAAGTAATTTTGCAAATCCTACGGGAAAATCCTTTGAAGGTTCGTATAACTAAACCAATTAAGCCTATACCAAGAGTAAATAATATAATAATAAAGTACGGTACGGGGAGAAATCCTACCAAGTATCGCAAAAAAAGCGGCACGTTATCTTGGGGACCCCAATAACAATAAAAACAAAAACACGTGAACGCGCGCAATAAGGAAAACACAGGACCCCAGGACACCAGGACCCTAAGACTAAGGCTGTATTATTAATAATATAAATAAAGGGTTAATAATTAATATAAGAATTATAATACTATTAACAAGGGTAACTCTAATTAATATAAGGGCTTTTCAAAAGGGTTAGTAATTAATATAAGGGTTATAATATTACTTATAAAGGTAATTATAATTAGTATAAGTGCTTTTTAAAAAGGTTAGTAGTCTAACGTATAAATTTTCCGAAAGGTAAATAATATAACCTATAAAGGGTGTAAAAGCGTTATAGGGGGGTAATTACTAATTATAAATAATAAGGCGAAGTTGGCTAAAAGTTATAAAGTCCGGGTTTATAACCAATTAATTTATATAACCTAATTAATTTTAATAAGGTTTAATATAGGAGATTATGAGGGGTAAGTCCTCTATAATAGGTATAGTAAAAGGTTTTAGAGGTATAATAACTACCCAGGACAAAGTTAAAAAAAGTTAAAATCAGTAAATTAACCTATTATAATAAGTAAAAATATAAAGGTTTATACCCTATAATAAAGTGATTATAATAGGCTTTATATAAAGATTATAGAGGTTAAAAGGTTACCTAAAAGCTATATATAAATTATCATACTTGTTAATTTGTGTGGCCTGACTGGTCTCAGTGAGGTCCAGTACAGGAGGTTACAGGGGGTGAGTCCCCTGTAACGGGCGCAGCGGAAGGCTTTGAGGGTACGATAACTACCCGGGACGGGGTCAAAGGAAGCTAAGATCAGCAGACCAACCTGCTGTAACAAGCAGAGATACAGGGGTCTATACCCTGTAACAGGGTGACTACAGTAGGCTTTGCACAGAGATCACGAAGGTCAAAAGGTTGCCCTAAGGCTATATATAAACTATTTTACTTAAAGTAAAAGAAAGGGAAAGAATTAGACACCAGAAATATAAGAGGGGAAATGGTTCTTTATAGGGCCCTCAGTAGGTATGGGTCAATTTTACAAAGGGTAAGGGCCCTAAAACACAAAAGGAAAGCCTATATTATAAAGGGAAAGGTACTTACGTTAACGCTAAAATCCTTCGGATTCCAGGGTAACAAATTAGCTGGGCTAACGTAACAATGGTGCTGGGTCTACCCCTATAAACTAAGCCTACAGGTAGTGGGTCCCCGGAACTCTCCGTCGGTTTTAGTAGGTTCCAGTAGGTCTAGGGGGCTTGGCAGCCCCCTTAAACCACAATACCAACTCCCCGTAGTTATAATAACTGCACTTTGCCATAGTACAATCGGTAGCACTCCCAGGGTAGTAAATCAACTAGGCTACAGTACCCAAGGGTGCTATAGCTATAGAGCAACTGGGCTGTAATTTTAATACCCCCTTTACAGCCCTAAGCCCTAGCACGCCTTTTAATTCGAAATAAACCCCCTCTGGAATCTATAAGGCCTAGAAAGGTTTAATAACTTAAGAAATTACTTATATTTAGCTAGGGTTAGGGCTTTTATCAACCTATTTACCGGCATCTCCCTTATAGGTACGTACGTTATAGTAATATTACCTTTTATAACGCTTTCTTTTACCCCCTAGTATTTTAAAAGGGTATGTTTCGTACGGTTATGGTATTTCGGGTTATATACCGTATCTATAACGCCCCTATTATCTCCTATTAGTAGAATAGGTCCCTATATAAGGCGCTTTAGTTTAAAAAATAGCCCCCGAAGCTAAATTACCTTTTTATTACCCTTTATAAGCCCCGTAAACTTAGCTTCCAAAATCAAATAGGCTATTATAAACAACCTTTTTAACTTTTAACTAACTAATCCTCTACCTACTATAAACAGGTAGCCGTAAGTAAATCTTATAGTAGTTTTACACCCCGCGAAATCGCTATTAATATATCCTATAGGAATAAGATTAGTAAAGGTACTAAAACAAATACCCTAGTTTACATTGGAGAATAAGTAGCTAAGGAGCTTTTTTGCTACTTTAAGGTAGGTAATAGTAAGCTATTGTAACTAGCGGGAAAGCTACTATACTATAAACGTTATATTCGGCCTAATTTAAACTATAGCGTATATAGTAGTACCAATAAGTTACTAAAATAGCTGGATCTCAATAATATTTAGGGGCTTGGAAAAGGAGTTAGGCTTTGTAAATTCTGGAAAGAAAGGGGTAGCCGGTCCGTTATAGCTAAATTTAAAATACTAAACAGCCTATTTAATATAAGCCTTTTAATTAACCTATAAAAGGCAGCGTGCCTTATTACGGTAGATCTCAACCCTTAGGAAGTAACGGATAAAGCCTAGGTCCTTTATATTGTATACCTAACTAAGTTGGACCTTTAATACTTTAATTTTAATTACAAAAGGCCTAATAAAAAGATAGTTATTAACGTAAGTAATTACTATAATTTTATAAACTGTATTATAATAAGTAGCTACGTTACTGGTAAAAGGGCTATAATCTAACGTTTTTAATAGTTTCACAACCTTTTATTACTAAAGATAAAAGGCCTGTTTTAAGTTGTAAAATCTTTTACCTGATAATATAACTTAGTTTTTAAAGGGGTCCCAATTATATCGCTTCAGGAGATCCAGTACCTTAGGATTACTAAGACTAAACTTATATAAGCCTTTAGGGACCTTAATATAAAACTTTACATTTAACTTATTATTTAAAAAGGCTCCTACAAAATCTACTTATTTAATTTCCCAATCCTTAATAGCAGCTAATACCAGTATAATTTACCAGGTTAACGGTATTATAGTAGCTGCAAAGGTCTTCCTAAAATCGACTCCAGGGGCCTATTAGAAACCCCTAGCTACTAACCAAACCTTAAACTTAGTAACCCTACCCTAGGCATCCTTCTTTAGTTTAATAACCGGCTTAATAGTAATAGGTAGCTTTTTAGCTTTAAACCGCTTAATAAAATGGAAGGTTTTAGTAATTAATAGTTACTATATCTCCTTAAAATATACTACTAATTACTAATCCTTTAGGGGGTACCTTAGGATTTGCTTAAAGAACTTAAACTCTAAATCTTCAATAAGTTCAAAAAAGTTGTAATAGCCATTAGGCTTAGCTTATTTAGTAGCTTTATTAATAAGGTAATTAATTAGGTCCGCTGTAGTATTTATAAGCTTAACTTCTACTCGTTTAAATTCTTCTCGCTAGGTCTTAATAACCTATAAGATTGGAACTTCTACTATAATAGGCCTAAATTTATCTCCCATAGGGGACTTAAAGGGCTCAAGGGTCGCTACGAGTAATTAAATTAGTTTACGTAATAGTACTACCAGTAGGGCGAACTTAGTAGGCGCCTCAGGGGGAGAGCCATCGTAATCAGGGTACTAATCCTCCGTATCTTTAGTAGTATCCGGGAGGTCCAAGGCGTTAATTAGGCCCCGGGGCCCCTATAAATAAATAAAAGGATTCTCGTATAATTTAATAAAACTGGTTTAAATAAACTTCCGTTAGCTAAACCAAACTAAGTAGGTTTAAATACTTAATATAACTAATAACCTGCCTTAAACGCCCCTAGGGGCAAGCTTTTAGAACTAAATACGTTTCTTAAGGGGGATTAATATTATATAATTAGTACCTATAACCTTATAATTAGAAAGATCTGGGATATAAAGAGCCTGTAAAAACATTAATTTATTAAGAAAAAGTTAATATAAAGTAAATTTCTTAGTAATATTTACTATTCTATTAACCAGTTTAACTATAGGGCCTATAACGTATCCCTATAAAAAAGATAAAAACCTTAAAGCAATTATTATAACCCTAAGGCGTTTTAAAACCACCTATATAATACGTTTAGCTAAATTATTTTAATTATACGCGTAAAAGCTAGACTCCGAGAAAATAATACCCATTTTATATAAATAAGGCCTAAACCTACTAATTTCCTTACCTTTATTATAATATAGGTATATTAAATACCGTTTAAAAATATTATTAATCTCCTTTATAGCAGCCTTTACTTTTATAACAATTTTATTTTTAGATTTTAAAAATTTAATAATTTTAAAATAGGTTTTCCAATCTACTAAAATAAACCTATAGGGTTTATTATTTAAGGGTATAGGGCGGATTACGAATATATCCCCCTTTATCCGCCCTAACGCGTTAAAAGGGTTAATAATAACCTTAAAGGAGGATTAGTATAATAATTTAACAGTATTACAGCTTTTATAAGCTATATATTCAAAGTATATATTGCTAAAATTGGGCATTCCTTTAGTAACTAGGGCGGTCTTCCTTAAAAGGTTCAGCCCTATATAGCCTAAATAAACGTACCAAAGTTTAACTACTTTAATTATTACTATTAAAAAACCCCTCTAAGCCCTATTATAATATACTAAAAAGGAAATTACCCCCTTTATAATAAATAATATTATAATAGGGGTTTTAAATTAGTTTCCGAATAAGTAATAATACCAGGTACTTCTATAGTCCTATTAAATATAATTGGTTTTAGGGGGTTATAACCCCTATAACTAAATATAAAAACCTGAACTTTTAAAATCCAATAAGGTAATAAACTTCCTAAAAGCGCTATAAAGCTTGTTTTTAATAAGTATACCCCCTGAATTATAAAGGCGGTAATTATTAATAATATTAACGGGGAAGGTTGGAATATAAAGGCACTTCTTTAATACAATAGTATTATACTAAGGCCTACCCCTAATAATACTAGTATAAGGTTTAAGTTTAATTATTCCAATACCCTAAGGCTATACTAGGCTACCTTTAGTACGTATTATAACCAGTTTTCCAATATGTAACTTTGCAAATAAGGCCTTATTAGTATAAATATATACTATAAAACCAATATCAAAAAGCCATTATTTATTAAAACTACCCCCTATAAAAAGATTAACCGTAGGGGGCTTAAGAAGGTTATTAATAGGGGGTTTAAAGTCTATTAAAATATCCAATTTATTAAAGGTATTATTAAAATTAGTAAATTTAATACTAAATATAATACCTTAATTAAAATTATAATAAATAGGGAAGGCCTCCTTTATAATAACTAATTCCCTTTAATTATTAAAAATAGTACTAGTTTCGTAAATCTCATCAATACCTTTAGGGGTATCTTCCGTACTAAAGGCATTACTATTATATACCCTCCTATTACTGGAACTACCCTATTTTTTCAAATTCCTAATTTCCTTAAGCCTAAAATTACCTTACAAGGCTCCTAACTTACCCTATTATTAACTTTTACCTTTTCCGAAACCTTATTTAGGCTCCCTAAACCTTTTCCAATTAGCCTATAATATAGCTAAGATATATATTAAAAAGGTACTAGGGTTTTAGGTTTTAATAAGTAAATCCTCTTAAAAATACAGAAGGGTAAGGGTATTAAGTAGCCTCCAAAACCCAATATTAACATTCGCAATCTACTAATCTCGTCGCAGTAATACCCTGGAACACTTAACCTACTATAGAAACTAAGGTTTTAAAACGTTAAAATAGTAATTGACTTGGTCCTATTCCGTAATTACAACTCCTTAAGCACTAAAATAACCCACTAAGGTATTAAAAATAACGTTAAAATCTACTATAATAATACTACTATTAAAGGTTAGGAAATAATATTAGTAGTAAAGTTCGTTACGGAGATTAACCTAGATTAGGGCGTACTATTAGCGAAGCTAACTAAAGGCAAATCCAGGGTCTTCCTTATAAACTATAGTAACAAGGGGGCCTTCCTTTAATATATTCCGAAAAGTTAATAAAAAGGCGGCTTTTTAAGGGTTACTAAAGCGCTCTATAACCACCTATAGGTTATAAAGGAAATTAGGGATTTGGAGGGCCCTAAACTAAATTAATAGTACCTAAAACTACTATTAATAATTCTTAGATCTTAATAGGCGCTGTTTTTTAGGTAAAAAAAGAAATTATTTAGTAAGCTCTTTAATTATAAAGGTGCTAAACTCGTCCTTAATAGCTAAAATCACTAAAGGATAAATAATCCTAAGAGCTCTAGTAATTACCGTTAAATTATTACCCTCCTTTTAAAAGGCCCCGGAAGTATTTATATCTAATATATTCCAAGCCTATTACTATTATTCCAGTACTACTAATAACCTATTAAAACGCTAAGTAAACTCGGAAACTTACTATATTAAACCCTAAATAAACGGGACTTCTTCAGACTACTAGCCTTAGCCTACAAAAGCCATATCTAGGTCGTCATTAGCCATTATATCGTACTTAATTTCCAATTAAAATTCTAATTACGTAACAAAACTACCTCTCCCGTACGTATTACTATAATTAGGTTAGTAGGTTCTTAAGGGAGTTGGGAAATTATAAGTAGGTAATTAGAGGTATATTATACGTTAGGGTTAACTTATTATACAAGTTACGTACCTACTATATAAATAGTATATTTAATAATATTAATTACTATAAAGGGTCGAATTTTAGTAAGTATAAGTATTCTTCAAGGGGTGGTTCTCCTAAATATATTCGTAATTAGGGGGTAATAATTACGCGCGGGAGGCTGAAATACAATAATATATAACAGTAGTACTATCTATAGTGGTTTAGGGGGTAATGCTCCTATTAGTAATAGAAATTAGGGGGTATTATTCCCCTAGAAAATTAAGGTATAGTAATTTTACGGGGACCTAACCTATTAATTATAGTAGGTAATATTAGTAACGTAAATAAAGGGTTGGTAATTAATATAAGGATTATAATACCACTTACGGGGGCAACTCTAGCCGGCGTAAGGGCTTTTCAAAAGGGTAGGTAATTAATATAAGAGTTATAATACTACTTACAAGGGTAATTATAACCGGCGTAAAGGCTTTTTAAAAGGGTTAGTAATTAATATAAAGGTCACAATACTACTTACAGGGGCAACTATAACCGGCATAAGGGCTTTTTAGGAGGGTTGGTAGTTATACTAAAGGCAATTTTAACCAGCGTATAAGCTTTTCCAAAAAATAGATAATGTAGCTTACAAGGGGCGTAAAAACGCTATAAGGGGGTAGTTACCAATTATGGGCAATAAGGTAAAGTCGGCTAAGGGTTATAAAGTCCGGGCTTATAACCTATTAATTTATATAGCCTAATTAATTTTAATAAAATCTAGTATAGGAGGTTACAAGGGGTAAGTCCCCTATAATAAGCGTAGCGAAAGGCTTTAAGGGTACGATAACTACCTGGAACGGGGTTAAAAAAAACTAAAATCAGCAGACCAACCTGCTATAATAAATAGAGATATAGGGATCTATACCCTGTAACAGGGTGATTATAGTAGGCTTTATATAGAGATTACAAAGGTTAAAAGGTTGCCTTAAAACTATATATAAACTATTTTACTTAAAGTAGAAGAAAGGGAAAAAATTAAATACCAGAAATATAAAAGGGGAGATGGTTCTTTATAGGGCCTTTAATAGGTATAGGTTAATCTTATAAGGGGTAAGGGCCTTAAAATATAAAAGGAAAACTTATACTATAAAGGAAAAGGTACTTACGTTAACGCTAAAATCCTTCGAATTCCAGGGTAACGAATTAGCTGGGTTAACGTAATAATAATACTGGGTCTACCCCTATAAGTTAAGCCTATAGGTAGTAGGTCCCTGGAACTCCCCGTCGGTTTTAATAGGTTCCAGTAGGTTTAAAGGGCTTGGTAGCCCCCTTAAACCACAATACCAACTCCTCGTAGTTGTGGTAACTGCACTTTGCCATAGTACAATTAGTAGTACTCCTAGGGTAGTAGATTAACTAGGCTACAGTACCTAAGGGTATTATAGCTATAGGGCAATTAGGTTGTAATTTTAATACCCCTTTTACAGCCTTAAGCCTTAGTACACCTCTTAGTTCGAAACAGACCCCTTTTAGAATCTATAAGGCTTAAAAAGGTTTAATAACTTAAGGAATTACTTATATTTAGCTAAAATTAGGGCTTTTATTAACCTATCTACCGATATCTCCCCTATAGGTACGTATATTATAGTAATATTACCTTTTATAACGTTTTCTTTTACCCCCTAATATTTTAAAAGGGTATACTTCGTACGGTTATAATATTTTAGGTTATATACTATATTTATAATACCTTTATTATCTCTTATTAGTAAAACGGGTCCCTATATAAAGCGCTTTAGTTTAAAAAATAACCCCCGAAGCTAAATTACCTTTTTATTACCCTTTATAAACCTTATAAACTCAGCCTCCAAAATCAAGTAAACTATTATAAACAACCTTTTTAATTTCTAGCTAACTAATCCTCTACCTACTATAAATAAGTAACCGTAAGTAAATCTTACAATAATTTTATACCCTATAAAATTGCTATTAATATATTTTATAGGGGTAAAATTAGTAAAGGTACTAAAATAAATACCCTAATCTACGTTAAAAAATAGGTAGTTAAGGAGCTTTTTTACTACTTTAAAGTAGGTAATAGTAGGTTATTATAATTAACGGGAAAGTTACTATATTATAAATATTATATTTAGCTTAGTTTAAACCATAATATATATAATAATATTAATAAGTTGCTAAAATAGCCGAATTTTAGTAGTATTTAGGGGCTTAGAAAAGGAGTCAGGCTTTATAAATCCTAAAAAGAAAGAGGTAGCCGGTTAGTTATAGTTAAATTTAAAGTATTAAATAACCTATTTAATATAAGCCTTCTAATTAATTTATAAAAGGTAACGTACCTTATTATAGTAGATCTCGACCCTTAAAAAGTAGCGGGTAGGGCCTAGGTCCTCTATATTATATATTTAATTAAGTTGGACCTTTAGTACCTTAATTTTAATTGTAAAGGGCCCGATAAAGAGATAGTCATTAACGTAGGTAACTACTATAATTTTGTAAATTGTATTATAATAAGTGGCTACGTTATTGGCAAAAGGGCTATAATCTAGCGTTTTTAGTAACTTTGCAACCTTTTATTACCAAAGGTAGGAGGTTTGCTTTAAGTTGTAGAGTCCCTTGCCTAGTAGTATAATTTAATTTTCAGAGGGGTCCTAATTGTACCGTTTTAGGAGGTCCAATACCTTAGGATTGTTAAGACTAAACTTATATAGGCCTTTAAAAACCTCGATATAAAGCTTTACATTTAACTTATTATTTAAAAAGGCTCCTATAAAATCCACTTATTCAATTTCCCAATCCTTAATAGTAATTAATACTAGTACAATTCACTAGGTTAACGGTATTATAATAGTTGTAAAAGTCTCCCTAAAATCGACTCCAGGGGCCTATTAAAACCCCCTAACCATTAACTAGACCTTAAACTTAGTAACCCTACCCTAGGTATCCTTCTTTAATTTAGTAACCAGTTTAGTAGTAATAGGCAGCTTTTTGGCTTTAGACCATTTAATAAAATAGAAGGTTTTAATAATTAATAGTTGCTATATCTCCTTAAAATATGCTACTAATTACTAGTCCTTTAGAGGGTGCCTTAGGATTTGCTTAAAGGATTTAGGCTTCGAGTCTTTAGTAAGTTTAAAGGGGTTGTAGTAGCTATTAGGCTTAGTTTATTTAGTAGCTTTGTTGATAAGGTAGTTAACTAGGTCCGCCATAGTATCTATAGACTTAATTTCTACTTATTCAAATTCCTCTCGCTAGGTCTTAGTAACTTATAGGATTAAAACTTCTACTATAACAAACCTGAATTTATCTTTTATAGGGGATTTAAAGGGCTTAGGGGTCGCTATAGGTAATTAAACCAGTTTACATAGTAATACTATTAATAAGGCGAACTTAGTAAACGCCTCGGGGGGAGAGCCATTATGGTTAGGATGCTAGTTTTCCGTATCTTTAGTAGTATCCGGGAGGTCTAGGGCGTTAATTAGGCCCCGGGGCCCCTATAAATAGGTAAAAGGATTCTCGTATAATTTAATAAAGCTAATTTAAATAACCTTCCGTTAGCTAAACCAAATTAGGTAAATCTGGGTACCTAATATAATTAGTAACCTACCTTAAACGCCCTTAGGGGCAAGCTTCTGGGACTGGATACGTTTCTCAGGGGGGACCAATACTATATAATCAACGCCTATAGCCCTATAATTAAAAAGATTTGGGATATAAGGGGCCTATAAGGGTACTAATTTATTAAGAAAGAGTTAATATAGGGTAAGCTCCTTAGTAGTATTTACTATCCTATTAACCAATTTAACTACAAGGCTTATAACGTATCCTTATAAAGAAGATAAAAACCTTAAAGTAATTATTACAACCCTAAGGCGTTTTAAAACCACCTATATAATACGTTTAGCTAAGCTATTTTAATTATATATATAAAAGCTAGATTCCGAGAAAATAATACCCTTTTTACGTAAATAAAACCTAAACCTACTAATTTCCTTACCTTTATTATAATATAAATATATTAGGTACCGTTTAAAAATATTATTAATCTCCTCTATAACAGCCTTTACTTTTGTAACAACCTTATCTTTAGATTTTAAAAACCTAATAATCTTAAAACAAATCTTCCAATCTACTAAAATAAGCCTATAGGGTTTATTATTCAGGGGTATAGGGCAAATTATAAATATATCCCCTTTTATCCGCCCTAACGCGTTAAAAGGGTTAATAATAACTTTAAAGGAGGGTTAATATAATAATTTAGCAACATTACAACTTTTGCAGGCTATATATTCAAAACTTATACCGCTAAAATCAAATATCCCTTTAGTAACTAAGGCGGTCTTCCTTAAAAGGTCCAGTCCTATATAGCCCAAACAAACATACTAAAGTCTAGCCACCTTAATTATTACCGTTAAAAAACCCCTCTAAGCCCTATTATAATATGCTAAAAAGGGGATTACCCCTTTTACAATAAGTAATATTACAGTAGGGGCTTTAAATTAATTTCCAAATAGGTAGCAATATTAAGTATTTTTATAATTTTATTAAATATAATTAGTTTTAAGGGGTTATAACCCTTATAATTAAATATAAAAAATACCGCCGATGTCACGATGGCACCGCTGCCACGATGGCCTTCCCGCAGTACAAACGAAAGCGAACCGAAAGCGAGGCAAACCGCAGAAAGAGAAAGAAGCAAACTACCTGTGGAAGAAGGC
>Ga0247765_1001176_pt1 | contig 14138 bp, 7 predicted proteins | sample UWRJL106311C6_FD_179949 | JGI IMG/M metagenome (GOLD analysis project Ga0247765, IMG submission 179949) | Plant litter microbial communities from Arlington Agricultural Research Station in Wisconsin, United States - UWRJ-L106-311C-6 | ecosystem: Environmental > Terrestrial > Plant litter >... | reverse complement strand
AAAAAAAGTAGAACGCCATGCCCAGCGTGAACGGTGATTAAACTGGGAGATGCGGCACCAGGACCCGCCTACTCTCCAAGTCGCTCAACGCCCCTCGGTCAAATCGGCAACAAACCTTCCCATACGCCAACGCCACACCTAGGGCTTTGAAAACCCCTAAATCTTGACAATATAAAAAAAACCCCAAGTTAACAGCAAAATAGCAAAACCTTCTCTTCTTTCCACCCACCTACCTACCCCAAGCTACTACGACAACTATGGCCTCAAACCAAGTAAGTAACGCTTGCACCCCTTGCTCGTCGCTTTGGCTGACCTGGAGAAAAGGCAAGCGTACGATTGGACGAGACCTTTACTGCTCCAGTCTGGTACCAGGGCCAGGCCAAAGAAATACAGGCCTGGTGCAACCCGCCGCCTTCCTATTGGACACGAGCCAATGTATCGGTGAGTAAGTCAGCGCTAATATGGGCCTGACAAAGTCTTCCAATACGACCCTGACAAAAGGACTAGGATGGGTAGTAGAGGTCAGCGCCAGCCCTGCGCCAGGTCTACCCAATGCTAAGATAGGACGGTCAACATCCTACATGAGTGTACCGAACCTTATGAGATTCCGGAGCAGGTCATGCGGGAGTGAGCTGGCTTTTGGGCGCATGCGCCTTGGTATGTATTCTAAGATCGGACGGCAGCTCTACAGGGAGTGACTTAGCTGTCCGGGAGGCACGGGAATAATGCTCGTTGACAATACCCACCGGTCGTCACGCGATTGAGATGTTAGCCCATGTTTATGCAATGTTTTGGTGCTAAACCTCGTCAATGTTACGTTCCCTGACCAGCCCCCTGTGGTGCTACGCCGCTCTCGCCTCCCCAAAGGTCCAGGTTCCCAATTACCTTACGTAGTGCGCCGTATTCAATGGTCAATGCGCTTCCAGGTCGAGACATAGGGTTCGGACTTCAAAAAGACCTCCCAGGTAAGCTACCTATGCAGTGATGCGGCGGCGCTGAGCTTCGGTTACAGAAAGGTGGCTCTCAAAGCTTCGCCTCAAACATGGGACGGTTGACTTGCATGCCTTCGTATTCAGCGGATTGAGTGCCTTTGTAGAGTCAAAACTTGGGTATAAAACCGAGAAGTTATCCCACTGGAAGTAGTCGCCATCACATCACATTCCTAAGCCCACTATCTCTACACTTTTCATTCACAAACCTCTCTCTTCCAAAATGAAGTTCATCACCGCCATCGGCCTCTCGGCCCTCCTCACCATCGCCTCAGCCTCCCCTGTCGATGTCCTCCAAGCTCGCGCCATCACCCACGCCGACTTCTCCAACTTCGCAGTAACCTGCAACGGCAGCACCTGCAGGTATGCACATCCCCCTTCCCCCTTCCCCCTTCCCCCTTCCCCCTCCTTATCTACCACCATTCCAAGTCTTCCCGGTCGCAGGTAACTAACCATTTTTCCCCTTCAGCTACTCCACCAACATCGTCCTCTCCGACAGCACCTCGTTCTCGTGCACGCACTCCACCACGGGCGCCACCATCCCGACCAACAGCGGCTTCTGGACCTGCACAGCGGCGGGCCTGCTTCTCCGCATGAACAAAGTCCCTGCACCGTCGGCGTCGTACCGCATTGTGCTGACCGATTCGCGGGTGGTTGGGTCGCCAGTGACAGTGGACCGTTTTTCGCCTGTGGCGGAGTGGCCGGGCGATGCTGGGTATACAGGGCCAAGCAGCTTTAGGGCTGATTAAGTAGATGGGATGTGGTGATTGATGCAAGGGAAGGTTGAGTTTGTGTTAGAGTGGGTGAGTGGAGTTGAGATAGAGGATGAAAGGGGCTGGATAGATGGAAATTTGGCCATGTTTTACTTCTAGACGCTCGTTACACTCCTTTTTTATATTCCAAAAAACATTTCGTTGACAGGTGATGAGAGCTCTTTTCAGTCCCTACAATCCCCGCCAAGAAGTCTGTGTGCATCGCCATTTTTCCAACAAACTCGGCACATTGCAAGCACGAACAACAGCGTTCTCTAGAATCATGAAATTGAACAAAAACTCTAATGTGTACTAATTAATGAAATGCCTTATTTCTGAGTGGCTTTAAATTCGAAATCATTTCTATTGTAGATATGGTACCAAAGGTCTAAAGATGAGTACAAGTAGCAAACTTTCCTTCAGGTGGCATTGGTGAACCGTATAGCGGTGTAAAACTTGGTATATTTTCTTCTCCCATGTTTAAAGTTTCACTGCAGCACGTATATCTGTGTGTGTCAGAAACACTGCACTTCTGGTTGTGTGTGTGTGTGGATATGATTGTATTGTAGACACTCGCCATCTTAGATAGCCCAACGGCCCAGTCCACTTCGTCATCTTGAATTTACGCAGAACAACTGAATCCACAAGTACAGAATGCCCAGCACATGGACAACGCAGATAGCATCGGCAAAGATACTGAGCAATAAACTAAAGAGCGGAACTCTTGCTTCATATCGGCTAGTATTTCCTTCATAGTGAGAAAATCTCACTATTGCCCCTGTAGTAGCTAAACGCTGCTTGCCGCCTGCCGCCGCCGTGGCTCGGTAGGTTGCTCGAGTCTTGCAATGTGATGTGCTCTAGGAAATGGACGTCGAGGAGGCGGATTGGTAGCGGATCCAGGTTTGTCTGATAAAGTCCTGTCTTTGATCCCAGGATGCGAACAGTCGCCCTTTTTTTTTTTTTTTTTGTGTAGTACTGGATAGCAAGCCTCGGTAGGCAATGGTATACTTGAAGGCACCGCCAAGCGAGACATCCATTTTCACTCAACCTTGTGCTTAGATCTATAATACTGTTTTACAATAACTTTAAAATAGTACTTTTGACAATAGGGATGCTTTAGTCCCTGTGTCAGTTGAATTAATAGCAGCATATTACTGCCAACGCAATGTAACCGTGCGTGCGTGCATAGAGGCGATCAGCAGGATGCAGTCAAGCACCCAGTTCTCCATCAGCTCACCCAGGCTCACCCTCGGCTCACCCGAGTTAGCGGGGTCCGGGTGAACCGAGGTAGCTCCGAACACAAAAGCTACCGGATGGCTTGCAGCGACGTTGGCGCAAAAAGTCAAAAATGCCGCCCTCCTGTAATACTCTCCCGATCCTCCTTGCCAGTTCCTCATGGCTCCATCGCCGCCTAGGTGGTGGGTTCAAGTTGGAAGGGTGTCCCAGCAGCTCAAACGCGCGTTAAACTCTCGCATGGCACGGTGCTGTCTTCTCATCCACGCTACAAGTAAAGACTTTGCGGGGGCGTGCTAAGATAGGCAAGTTAAAAAGGGAAATTCAGCGCCCGCGCAATTCACAGACAGACAATGCCTACTTCCTCTAGATTTAAATTCGTTGGGCCTACCGCTAAGTAGATGTCATAAACCTACTGCACTTACTCGAGCATTGTAGCGATCCCGGGACCTGGATGGCACCATGTCGACAACCAAAAAAAAAACGACCAAGGTGGTGGAGTGAAATACCTATGGGAAGGGGATTGAGCCTGCGACAGCAGCGGAGAAGGCACTGGAGATAGCATATATGTGTGTATGTGTGTGAGTGTCACCTCATTTTGTGAAAATTAGAAATCTTCCCAGGTAGGTGCCCAACATGCTGAACCAGGCCAGATATTCGGCAGACTTTTGACGTGCCGTAAGGACCAAACATTTGGTTATATACCCATAGCCTTTAACTGGCAATTTATACATCTCCCCTTACTGTATGAAGTCTAATTTGCTTCTTCAGGACTGTCTTAAGAACTTCTTCCCAGATCCCTTTCAAGAATCTGGTAGTGATGGAAGCACCAAAAGCAGTTTTGTAATCACTGCAGCTTTCCACTAGCCCGGTGGAAATTCCTCTTCTCTGCACACGGTTCTGCTCCTCTCGCAGGGCACAGTCCAAAGTACGGCATCTGCTTAATTCAGCCCATCTCACGAGGAACTAGTTTCCATACATAATAAATATACGAGCCGACGGCGACTGGGAAAAAAGTCAGATTCCGTAATACGTTTAATCATATATCAAACTTTTACAATTGTCTCGTCCACGGACTGGAGCCGGGGTGGTTACATAAAGGATGGGGGGGGGGAAACGGCGCCATTAAAGCCAGGCAGTTACGGAAAATGTGACGCTTTATCTCAATCCGTCTATTCAATATTATATATCCTCCCTCCACCCGCTAGATAAGATCCAAAGTAACGACAGGGCCTTATGAATATTTGGGGAAAATACTAACAGTCCTTTTATCTTCTTCCTATACCTTCCATACTCAAGTATATATATAAGCCCAAAATACTATCAACTGGCAGCGTACATGTAAAAATTCAATTGCTTCCAATCCAATCCAGTCCAGGACAGCAGACTGTTCAGGCCAGAGGCAAATATGTCACAGTACACTTGCCGCAGTTGGAAAAAAGTAGGTGCCAAGGCACGGCGTCATCATAACCGAGGCACCGATGCGGAGAGGAGTGGATTGCATTGCATGTTCCAGGGATAACTGGGACATCCCAGTCTATCCAGGTACTAATGGTACATCATACTCAACTATATGACGTTGTAGCTCCAGTCCCTCCTCGGTAATATTGTGAGGAAGCCGAGGCTAACTTACAGAATTCTCATCATATACTACATGTACAGTCATGGGGAAAAGAGGGTATAAGCACGGGAAAGTAAACTTTTGTGCCGTCTATCCGCTTTGTTAATGTTACTACACGTAGGTAGAGAGCATCCCTTTATACCCCCAATCCCCAGCTCACCAGATAGATGTGAACACGGTCCATGGGCCCTCTTCAGGTATTCCAAAGTCTAAACAAAATTTTTCACTTGCTATCAACATCAAATATCACCAGACCTTACAGATAACTCGCTGATCCTTCACCTCGGGGACTAACTAGAAATAATGCAATGCCCACGAGTGTGTATTGTTCTAGGGATGTGACGGCTAATCAATGTGGCTGCTAGGGTGACTCCAGTCGAGGTTCCGGGCATTCAGTGAGCTGGATGCCTATATAGGTATGTACGTACCTACATGTACCCAGATACGGTCAATATTGGGTGAGGGGAACGGAAACAGGAAGAAAGCATCCGATATAACTGATGGAGCGTGCACTTTATGGTGTTTAACATCAGAGCTAGTCTCAACAGCATTGGCGTTGCTGGCAGGTTGGGGACTGGATTAAGCTAAGTCTTGGGTTGTCAAAGAGCACAGGTTTCACCCCTTTCCACCGACGACTATTTTCCCAAACTCCGTCCCCAGTAACGCTCCCCTATCTACCTTATTCACCTATGCTGTGCCAGTGCAAGAGCTGGCGTCCAGACCAGATGTCGAGATACAGTACGATACAATGCTGAAAAAAAAATCTTTACATGATCACCTTTTCCTCTGTCTGTTTGCACCAACGCAGGCCTCTAGTCTATGCTCCTATACAAGTGCTTGCACCCCTTGACCGCCAATGATGAACTGATTGCATGTGGTTAAGTCGGTTAAACTGGCTGAAACTCTATGCCTCCATGTCTGGGTCCAGTCCCATGTCACCTCTTCCATCCATACCAGCGGTGGCGTCTCCTCTTTTTTTTTTTTTTACTCCTTCTTTTCGGAACAAGTAACTGATAAAATTATCTGCACTGGACTTGCCATTTTTGTGCGTCTAGCTGGGCGGTTGGTACACCTAGGTGGTGTGCCGTGGAAGCCTTGGGCCTGACGATGGCACTTGGATCATGGTATATGCTGAGGTGTCTTTTATTGTTTGGGAAACTCAGCCTTTCTGGATCAGACCTTGATGGGGTTTTTGTTGGAGCTTGAGGGAGTTTGGGGCGGCCCAAACCGCCTTCTTCATTTCATTGCGACACTGACTGACCTGACCTGATAGCGTTGAACCCTGGATATTGTTGGACCCCTTTACGGCAGCGATATCGTCTCAAGTCTGGTCCATTACACCAGGAGCATCCGATCTATTGCAATCCATTACAAATCCACCATACTGAAACTAGATCCAATTCCCTGCACAATGTCAGACGTATATTTCGCCGTAAATGACTTGGAAAACAAGAGCCAGGGACAGGCACTATATATGCCTAGATCCCGGACTATGTTGCTACGATTAACGCCTTTCGAGGCTGATCCGTTACTGGTGCTCGGCCTGAACGGAATGCAATGTTGAGATGATACCGTTGTGATGGCGATGCGCCGACGCTATCCCCTTCCTGGATTGCATCGACCTAGTACGGCTTTGTATATCGGGCCTGGGTTTTTCAGGGTGAGGAGGTCGTTGAGTGTGGTAAAGGAGGGTTGTTGCAACAGCACAGGGACAAACCTGAATTTTGATGTAGCGACATCCCCCACCACACATCCAACCACGACCCATCTAACCATCATCGAGTTGCAAATGACCTTGGGAACTAAGGACTGTACGCCCGTTCATCTAAACCCCTAGATATTTTGCCGCGTCAGTTAAGCCTCTGACCGAGTCGTCCCGGCGTTCGGGCTGGACCCAACTAATCCAGCTCGCAAATCGGCAATATCGTCCGTCTGTTTGCGGGTGCCAGGTTTTCTGTATTTGGCAAGGCGCTACAATATGAAAGTTGGGTTTAAAACCTCCGTGACAACCCTCAGCTACATAAAGAGAGAAAAGGTCAATACATCCGAAAGAAGAAGGAAAATGCTAGCTACCTAGCAAATACGTTAAGGGAGCAATAGGATTCAAATTGCTAAAGTTTCTAGTTTTTGCTACCCAGTCGGATGAGGTTAGGTGGGACTTGTGTCCTTTGTCCTGTCTGTCTTCTCTGTCTGTGTGTGTGTGTGTGTTGAGTACGGAGCAGCGACCTCCCTCCAATACGAATAGAAAGCACCAAGTTTGGCAACTTCCAGGCCTGACATCTTGGACGGCTCCACAATCATGCAGGTAGGATGAACCCGACTCGCTGTCACAAAACGCATGCAGCAGGCGCGCATCAACAAGAACACGAGCGATGCAGTTTTTTCGTACGCCAACGTCAAGATAGCAACGACGCTTAACACGACAGCGCCCCCTTTACAACATCCAACCCGTCGTGCCATTGGAATCTGAACGCGTGCGCGCAACCGTCGCACTAATTTGTACGCAAACTTGGATATAACCGCTAGGCCGGCAATCAATTGTCGGCCGTGAAGTAACGACAATGATGCGATTTATACGACAGTAATGCGATGCGATAGCAATGGCATCGGCGACAGCGACAGTGATGATCAAGATGCAGCATGCCCGGCCGGATTCCGGTGGGAGTTGGGGCCCGGGACCCGGACCTGGAACCACCCCCTGGGGGCTGTAGCCAATCGGGGAAGGGAGGGGGAGGACCGCGCCAGCTGACAGAGATTTGTGGGGCAAAACACCATTTTGCAGAATTAACAGCAGCTTTGGTGCTCAAAATCCCACACATCGCCAGGCCAGGCGGCCACCTCCGGCTTCATCGTTGACAGGATATAGCCAGGCCGGGCGACATCCAGCACCCAGCGAATCGCAATCGCGCGCATGGATTGCGTAGTAGTCAGATTTGCCTAGCGATATAATTTTTTTCGCACAAGAATTGTGACATGGGTTGTGTGGTTGTGCAGCGACGACGCATGGGGACGGCCTATGACCTAAAAGATAGATGGTATAAGAGCAACATATCGAACTTTTTTGAAACGTTGGAAACATAGAAGTCAAATCACAAAGAAGCGCCGCAGACTCCGGGAAATATTCAAATGAACTCCAAGACCAAAATGAATTGATAGGATCGATATTCTCGGTTGAAACGAAACCGGCGGGGAAGACATGGTTGGAGAAGAAGCCGGTTAGACTAAACCGGTCATACACAACCAGACTAGACTAGGTTCAGAAGAACTGGCACCAAGCTTGACAGAATAGCTAGCAAGGTCAAGATTACCATTACAGGCCCGTCCAACTTCAAGCCCCAAAGGCCGACCTCATTTCAAGTGTCGTATGTATCGTTGGGTGTGGTTTCATGTTTTTCTGTGTTGGGGGAAATGGTCAGGGTCTGGTCTGGTCTGGTTTGGTCTCACCGAAGAGAGACATGCGAGGCGTACATGTACATGTAGAGAATAAAATAAAATAGGGGTAGGGCATTCGCGGCACAGATTGGAAGCTCTTTCTGGCAGCGGTACTGTGCGTATTGGTCATGTTAGCTAGACCTTTCTTTTCAATCTGACTCAAAGGGCAGTGCGAGGATTGCAAGCTGTTTTGGTTGTATTTTGTCTAGCACAATTGATGGTACGGTGGATTTTGTTGTGCTGTCGGTCTTTCCTCTCTGTCTTCTTGTTGTTTCTTTTCTTTTGCACACCCACCCACCCACCCACACACACACACACATACTATACATACAATCTAGATTGTCCTCAGTGTTTTAACTTAGGTATTGAGTTGGGGGGGGTTTCAATTTTCGACCATGTGTCAGGACCAAGCAGGCATAGCTTTTCTCTCTCATCCACGGTCACAGTGCATGCTTGAAAAATCTGAGTGACCCGGCCATCTGGATACCGTGCCGGCTGCACTAACCAAAAGTGCCTGCCTAGTTGGTTTATTTTGCTGTTATGGTGTTGATGTGATCACTTATAGAAATAATTAAGTTTATTGATTTTGGGTAGTTTTTTGGGGGGAGGGGGTGTACCTCCAGTTTCTGCTTCCAGTAGTAGATATGGGATATGCTCAATTACCTCGTCAACTGTCAGAGAAATCCGAGGACGTCTTACAATTATTGAGCCATTGTTGTCCGTGTTAGACCCGAGCAGCATTTTTTTAGCTTACACCAACTCTCGGCATCTCCAAAAGCTATTTACAATGGCTTTATTTCGATGGGGCATGGGCATCTCTATCTTTCGGCTACACCTTTGCATTTTGGAACTAGAAACTGGGCTTGCTTATTATCACCGTCAATATCGTTAAGAGTTTGCCAAAGTCGAGCATGATAGCCTCTGTCCACAGCAGCCCACTCCTGCTGATCAGTTAGCAGCCCTTCTGGCCAGTTCAGCAACCCCAACACCCTTTGATCGGCACCGACATTCATGTCCACATTCAATGTTGGTATTATGGACTTGGACACACCGTGCCTCGTCTCCAACCTGCAATGCTGAATAGGCCTATCCAGATACTACTTGATCGTTTAGTCGATTTGTATCATATTCTTCTTTATTATTTACATTGAGGGCACTCGGACTTTGCACTAGACCTAAACCCCTCACCCAAGAGATTCTCGTCAAGGATTAGACGCCAAGGATATATTTATTCAACCAGCTCATTAAGCGTACCAAAGAGACCACTAGAACTAAAAGCACAAGGTTAGCACTCAGTAACAGTTGTAAAGATTTGATACCTTTAGCATAGTAATATAGAGCAAAAAAATCTATCACAGGGAGGGGGGGAACCACACAACACCACATGTAAGTTCCCAACTTCCAATGAACTGTTTGTCGTAAGTACCTACCTTGTCTGTCACGACGTTTTCATCGCTTCAAAACTTGGTGTCTTCACAGCTTTATAAGTTTGTAACGTTATAACTTCATAGCTTCATGGCTTGGTCTTCATAGTGGCGGTGATAGTATCGGTAGCCGTGCTATGAACATGGAACAGGACTATCGGGACCACCGCGCTCATGTTTCTGCATGCATGTTAATATCACCGCGCGTGAAGCCCAGCCATCACAAGTGCAAAACAGCCCGCCTAAAATGGAAGAATGGTGGTGTTGCCAGATAGTCAGTGATTGAACGCACCAAGCTGCCTTGAACTACCACCGCCTGGCCAGACTACATGTGATCAGAGGGCAAGAGGGCTGGCTTCACATTGCTTATACATTTATGTGTGGCACATACGCAAACCATGGACTTTTTGAACCCTGTGTCGCCATGATGGCCCTCGTTGACGTCCCATCGCTGTAATGATGCCCGGTTGTTACTGTTATGAAGCCACCACACCTCTTTTAATCGACGTTAGGGACTCGTGTGGCACCGAAGCTCGATTTTCTTTCTGGATTTCCGGAGCTGAGATAGTGAAGCTATCACGGGTGCCGGATCCTTTTCATGACAGGTGCTGGGGCAACACTGAACGTCATGTTTTGTCAACCTCGGATGATATAAATTGATGACAGGCTAATCCAGCCTGGCCGCACGGCAAGGGATGGAACTTGACCGTGTAAAGAACGAGGTAACCTGTCAAAACGCAGTCTGGCATACCAACGAAATGTAGGTTTCCGGAGTATTTTTCCACCTCGTTACCGCCACCGTTATCATGGCCATGACCCTCCCACACACACGTGCTGAACAACCCAGCATTGAAGTCAGACAGCTTTGGCGTTGCAGAGTCTTTCAGTCTAGTACTTGAGAGAATTCTTTCACCCCAGGTTTGATTACCACCCTTGATGGGAGACCTTGACAGCCCTTCACACTTGTAATCGATCAGATATGCCAGACCTAATCAGAATGCATTCCCCCCCTCCGTCCCTGTATGGTATTATTGTTGCCGCTAAGGCAGTCCACCAAATCCAGTCTTGAGCCCGCTGTGTCGTTGCATGTGGCTGAATCAAATAAACTGCGTGTACTTAGCTGACTAACTGCCTTATAGCTGATGAGGAAGAAGATGGTAGCCGACTAGAAAGAGGGCATGCAAGTCAGACACACACACCCACGCCATCAGGGCTAAAAGGGGTGTCCCGGGCAACAGCCCGACCCAACGGCCTGAGTTACCAAGTCTAACGAGCCGAAAGGTCTGACGAACCCATCATACGCAGTCAAAGGTGAAGAAGGCGAAGGTGAAGGTGAAATAGTACCTTAAGATACGCGCATAAGATCAAAGACACAACGGTCGTTCATTGCAAAGCCAAGCCACGGATCCGCAGAGCCATAGAATCGCTAAAGATGGAATTCCCTGTGTCGAAGAGCACCGATTACATGTATACGCTCCCGCCCTGGCCGCCTTGAAGGTTTCCCAACTGATCAGAGAGAGGCTGGTGTGTGTGTGTGTGTGTTTCGCGGGGTCTGGATTCTTTGTCGGTATTGCTGTTGCTGTTGTCGTTACCAAAGCTGAAACCATGTTAGTCATCTCGGGTAAATCTCAACTGCTATGAAAGCCGTACGCTGTTCTGCCCAGTGGGCTACATGCAAGTTGTCGAACAATAACCCCGGGACATGGTCATATGTCGAACCCCTTCTTGAGCTACTTCCATCTTTTCTTGGAATGAGACAAGCCCAATAACTACCGGTGGCGGATTATCGACGAGGATGCAGACCTAGGGAGCACCCGAAGATATAACTATCCGGGATTTAGAAGCCCGGAAACTATCCTTCAAGAACAACAACCACCCACGAGCGAGATATCTGTACTTTCTGTTCGTTATTGCCCACCCCTCCCCGGAACGGATATGGATGAGGTGAGCAAAGAGAAGGAGGAGGAGGCTGGGCAGGTTGGGCTGGTAGCCATTGCCAAGATCATTGCGGTCCAGAAACGTGGGAATGAAGAACTTGAAGAGAGGATGAGGAAGAGTGACGTGGTATGCAATTTGGAGAAATTTAGCCTACCGCATTAAAGACTGGGTATCCCGAGTGCACATATCTCGTTGAGAGTTTCCAATCCATGCCACAACTATCTTACCCTCTCCCTATGTTATTCTACCTGCAGTCGATCTCTTTTGTAAAACCAGACCCTACCCATTCTCCAACACATAAAACCCACACATGATACTATATAAAAAAACAAGAGCATGTCTATTCAAACTGTGGCGAGAGCTCCCCTGTACTGTAAAAAAAGGTGGGGGAGAAAGGGCGGGACGCTGGCTTTTATACTAAAGATGGCAATTACCATTGCCATCACAACTGTAAAGCCCATTAGGTTCCAATTATGAAATGCCCTATACAAGTAAGCCCAAGGCATTCAAACTTAGGGGTCAACGCTTTAAAAATGCCTAACGATTAATTATAAAGAGTAGTCAGATGTCTTGGGCTTACTTATATGAAGCGCTTTACAATTTAAACCTATCGTACAACACAATGCGATGGCGATAGCAATAGGAACTTTTGATGTAAACACCAGCGTCCCACCCATATCTCCACCCTTTTTACAGTATAGGGGGGGCGCTCGCACAGTACTAAGAGACATGCTGATAAACAATAGTATGTTGGCGATGATTGGGATCTTAATTATGGTTATTCTTTTTCTTCCAATTACTGGGTAGAGGTATAAATTGGCTTGGTTGATTGTGTGTAGGTGGTTTTTATATATTTATCTGTCTTTGTTTTCTAAGAAATTTTTTTTGGTATTGATAATGCTCCTGGCAGTAGTAGTAAACTGCTGGCCACTACCTCTAGGGAGTTTAACTTGCCTCAGGAAGTCAAGCCCTGGGAAAGGTGTTAAGTAAGAAAAGCCTTAGCTTAGCTGTCTTATCTTGGCTTTAGGTCTTCGATCGTATTATTAATGGAATTTATATATATATTATACGACTATCACTTAATGAATTACTAATTTTACTAGTTTGACAGGAAAAGATATAAAATATAAATCATTATTGTGATTATTATTTTATATTAACATAGATTTTCACTTATAGTCGCCAAGTATAGTAAATCTAATAAGATAGGCAAGCTTAAAGTAGTTAAAAATCAAAACAGTAAATTCTACGGCAAAATTACGTAGTAAAAACTACGAATACTGTGAGATTATGTTAAAACCTAGTAGTAAGATACATCCAAGGTAGAAATTTATAAGGTCTAAAGGAGATATTTAATTCTTTACAACTGAAGTTGCTAAACCACTCTAATTCGTTAAGCTATGTAACTATTAATTGAGATATAAAATCCACTCAACTACTTATTTAAGTTATAACTTTATATAATATTACACAACACCAAGCTTCTGTTATACACAGAGCTATAAGCGGACAGCTTACGTAATAAGCCCAATGATTAAAAGTTCTTAAATAATCCAAATGTGCAAATGGATTCAACGTTTTTTAGTGTAGCCCCACATGGTTGAACATTATGTTACGGCTGTATGGTTTATAGTATAATGACTAGTAAAACTATTAAATTACGGCTGCGAGGGCGTAATCTGAACGATAAAAAAAACTTTAATTACAGTTGTATGAAAAACCATGACTTGGGCCATGTGGAGCCATATGAGGGGTTTTCTACAGTCTGACTTGTGTATACACGTAGCGTTTTTTAAACATGTCTTTTTAAGCTATAGAAAGATTTATATAAAGGGCTGTTTCTTCTATAGTTTTAGAAGTCTATTCTCAACTTTAACACCAACTATACAACCACCTTTCCAATACATCTTTCTCAGCATTTTTGATCTCCTAAGAATAATATAGCTCTACTTAAACCTACTAGACATCCTTATTATCTAATGCTTAAATATATAGGTAAGTAAGTAATATTAATACTCTATTAATCTAAGTAAAAAATTCAGCTCTTGATAATTACTAATAAATTATCCTGATTAGTCCTTCTTTTCGTTTAGAGAAGCTATTTTTCTAAGCTACGCAGCTCGGATTCCTGCAACGGCTACTCAAACTACAGTAAGTAGTAAAATCGTTTATAATTGTCATATTTCTTTAATTAATGGTGTAAATAACCCCTACTTAGTTAATACATTAATAATAATAATAAATATTTTTAATTAATGCGTTATATTATATAGGTAATTACTAGGTAAAGTAGCTGCCTTATTCTTATATTGGTACGATAAAGGGTTTTCTGGAATAGGACTCGCTTTTATTTAGTTAGTATAATTAATTACTTGAATACAAAAGTAAATACTACGCACTTAATTTATTATTATAGTTAAACAATATAGGACGTATAAACGGTTTAAAAGTATTGAGATAAAGGAAGAAAAAGAAAGGTTTGGATATTTCACTATTTATTACTAAGGCTATATACGATAAGACCTAAAGCTTTCCAAAGCCCTAGTAACGTACAAAACAGATTCTAATACTATATATTACCAGCAATCTACGACATGAGGAGTAACAGTGATAAGCTACGATAAGCGGGCTCTCCACCACATATATTCTACCGTATACAGGGTTGGCAAATTATTCATTAGTCATTAGTTATTAGCAGGGTTGGGAATTAGTCATGACTACTGTAGTCAGTAATTAAATATATATAATT
>Ga0247765_1001175_pt1 | contig 14153 bp, 15 predicted proteins | sample UWRJL106311C6_FD_179949 | JGI IMG/M metagenome (GOLD analysis project Ga0247765, IMG submission 179949) | Plant litter microbial communities from Arlington Agricultural Research Station in Wisconsin, United States - UWRJ-L106-311C-6 | ecosystem: Environmental > Terrestrial > Plant litter >... | reverse complement strand
GAGATGCCGTCCACGGCGGTAAAGTCGCCGTAGCGGCGACTCAGATTCTGCGCTTCGATCATGGAGCCCTCCCCAGAAGATATCGGCCCGCGGGCAATTCCAAGCAGATCAGCAAGATGGATGCCGTGGGCAATCTACCCCGCAAACCCAGCAAAAAGCAGGAGATCCGCGACGTTCCGGCGCTTCGCCACAGTACCGGGGTGCCACTTTGGCGCGGATTCATCGGAGATCGGCCGAGGCGGATGCTATCCTCTTTAGCATGGCAGACAAAGACAAGGCATCCGGGATGAAGTCCGCGTACGAGCTGGCGCTGGAGCGCATGGAGAAGCAGGGGATCGATCGTCCGCGCGAGGAGAGCTTCGGCGACGAGCTGCGGGAGAAGATCGCGGAGACCCGGCGCAAGGCCGAGGCCAAGATCGCCGAGCTCGAGATCCTCCACAAGAACAGCCTGAAATCCGTCTACGACCCCGGCAAGCGGCAGGAAGACGAAGAAGAGTACCGCCGCGAGCGTCGCCGCATCGAGGAGGATCGGGACCGGAAGATTGAGGAGCTGCGGAAGGGCTGAGGACTCGTTTCTGGTGAGGTGGGATAAACCGTATCACTCAGTCTCGATCGTAGTACGCACGGCCGCTGCACCAATAAACCCCTTTCGGATCTAGCGGCCGTGGCGCCAGCACCCGCGATTCCTCGATCGAGAGGTCCGCGATCGGTTCATGGCGATCCAGCCTTTGGATGAACTGGAGAGCCTCGTCTGGAGAGTCCGCGACGACGTCGTAAGTGCGGAAGAATCCGCGAACGTCGAGCCCGGGAGCCTCCGTCTCCGGGAACTTGCCATGCACCAGGAGCCGGTAGTACTCCGCCCGATCGGAGTAGACATTGTCGAGATCGCGAATCGCCGTGAGGATTTCCAGGCTGACCCATCGCTTCCAGTGATCCACCAGAAACGATCGCGTCAGCTCGGTGGGCCCTTCCCGCTCGAGCCGGATGCGCCCGATCGCGGCGACGATACGCGCCAGCGCGGTGGCGTCGGAACCGGCGTCCGGCGCGGAGTCCAGCACTTCCATGCCGAAGCGCTCGGCTTCCTCGGCTCGTCCGGAGCCGGCCAGAGCCCCCATGCGGACGGATGCCGCCTGCAAAGCCAGCTCCGGATCGTCGACCTGTTCGATCAACCCGAGAGCGCCCTCGAAGTCCTTTCGGCGCTGGGCCAGGATGGCCTGGTTCAATCGCACGGAGGCCACCCACACATCGGGGCAGGCCAGAGCCCGCTCATAGGCGGTAGCTGCCTGGGGAAAACGTTCGAGGTCGGAGAGATAATTGCCGAGCAACTGCCAGTTCAGCCAGACGCCGGGCGCTTTTTCCAGACCCTCCTCGAGCAAGCGTACCGCCTCCTCGAGATTCCCCTTGGCCGCGTGGGCCAGCGCCCCGATCTCGAATGCCCCAGAGTGCCGCAATTCACGGAGCCGGTCGGCGATCTCCAGGGCTTCGTCAGGCTTCGCATCCCCGAGTAGGGCGTAACCGCGCTCCAGAAGCTTGTCCGCGCGCCTCTTCTTGAGGTTGTTCCAGATCGCCATCAGAGGTCCTTGTCGTCCCCGCCGTCCCTGGGGCCCTGAAGATCGAGGAGCTGCGGAAGGGCTGGAGGAATGGCCTCAGGCCGGAGCCTCCCAGAGGGCGATCTCCAGACACTCCGCGGCGTACTCCCGCGTGAACTCTTCCACCTCGAAAACGTCGATATAAGGGTCGCGCCGTTCCCGGATGGCGTCGATCGTGGCCCCCGCCTCCTCGAGGAGGCCCGATTCCCTCAGAAACGGACCCAGCCTTACCTGCTCGGACGCGGCCCAGATCCGCTGAACGAAGCACGCGGCATAAACGGGCCAGGCCGCGTCGAAACCGTCCCGGCGCCGCAGGATCTCGAAGCTGTCCCGACCGAATTCCGAATGGCCTCCGGAAAGCGCCATGCCGATCCGCGCCCACAGGGCCAGTTCGTCCGCTGGGTCCTCACGAAGGCTGAACTGGCAGAAGTCCCCCAGGCGTCGCACATTCACGGTCTGGATCGCGTAGCCGGGCTGCCAGACCCAGTGGGTACGAGGGAGCTCGTCGGTGATCGTCAGCGCCCTGAGCAGGGCCGTTTTCGTCATCGCCAGGAGGTCGCGGCCGCCGACCTGACGGGACCGGTAGCCAGGAAGACCCTCCTCGAAAGTTCTCGCGAAGTATTCCTCGGCTGCCGTTGAAGCGCTGCCGAGTTGCGGCGGTTTCATCAGAACACTTTCTCGTCCGCCGTCGGCCCGTAGAGCGACGGGACGGGAACGTCGTTGAGCCGCAGGTAGACCGTCAACTGCCCCCGGTGATGGGCGAGATGGTTGAAGGCGCCGTCGCGGATCGCGACGTACCGCGGCTGCTCGGAGACGACGTGGCCGCCGGCGAGCAGCTTCCAGGAGGTCATCAGGTGCTCGTCGGTGGTGGAACCGAGGGCCGCCCGCGCCTTGTCCAGGGCCTTGTCGAACACCTCGAGAAGCTCGCGGTTCGTGCTCAGAGTCTGCGTCTGGTGATCGCCGGCCGCGGTGACGTCGAGCGTGTCCTGAGTGATCATCGCCGCGGCCCAGCCCGGGATCGTGGCGACGAGCGCCGCCAGATATCCGAGGGGCATCGACTTCTCGTGCGGCTTCCAGTCCCCGCGCCCCTCGGGCACGCGCTCCAGAATGCGGCGAGTCCCCGCCGCTTCCCGCTCCAACTCGGCCAACAACAGCTCGGCAATCGCAGGCATGGTGTTCCTCCGTAGTGAGTGCTCCCGGGCCAGCCGGGGCCGTGAGGGAGCATATCCCTCTATCTCAGGCTGCCGGATTTTTCCATAGGCCGCTCATCCGCGCCTTCTCTTCTGGCTCCTGATCCGGTACAGGCGCTCCGTAAAGCCGCCTTCGGTTTCGAAAGCCTGGGCCTGGGCCGCCAACTGGCGGTCGAGCAGGTGGCAACACAGATTCAGCAGCGAGAGAACCGCGTTGGCCACCAACGTGGAAGAACCCACGGACGGAACACGGTCTCCACGGACCAACACGGACGAGGCATCACCGCCCCCCCGTCTGTCCCTGCTAGTCCGTGTCCGTCCCTGCTCGTCCTCAACCCAAACGCGTACTTCCTCCACCGTCGCACAGCGCCTCGCCTTGAAGCGCACCAGCGCCGGATGATTCGGTGGCAGAAGGGGCAGCCCTCGCTGCCGCAGGAAGTCCTCGTAGTCGAGCCGCAGCTCCTCCAGGCTGGCCCGCGCGACGTTGGTCAGCTTGAGTTCCGTCTTCTTCGAGGTGCCCGACGCCTGGCTCCCCTCGGCAATGTTTTGCACCCCGCTGCGCGCCGCTTGCACCATCTGATCGCAGGTTCGGCTCCGGCGGTCAACGTATCGCTCGCAGAAACGTACCGTAATGTCGTAGATTAGTTGCCCCAACTGGAAGCTCTTCAGCTTCCGGTACCCTCCGTGCTTCGGAATCAGCGGCTCATCGCTCCCCACGATCCCCCCTGGTCCTCCTCCTGGAAACGGTATGGTCCTGAGCGGGACGATATCAGCTACTACGGTTCTTTTTCTCGACTCAGAGAACCTGGCGGCGTAAACTGCCCCCAAACACGCCACCTCCCATGAGCACCACCACCAACCGCTACGAAGCACAACAAAGCACCCTTGAAGCCTGCTGCCGCCAGTTGATGGCCGAGGGGCTCATCGAGCCGCTATCGACGGACGAGGGGGATACGAAAGCCTGGATGCTGCGAGAGCTGGCGTCCCTGGTCGAGGGCCACCTCCACGTTCAGTTCGATGTCACCCGGCTGTCCGAGGAAGATCGCCTCACCTACGAGCGCCGTGTCAGCTACGACGGCCGCCCTCTGGCGAGCCCTCACGGTGAGTACTTCCGCCCCTTCTGGCTGCTCGCCGACGTCCGACGCGTCGGCACGATCGCCATCGGCATGGTGTATTACGGTTCCGATCTTGTCTCCATCGCGAGCCTGTACGTCGATCCCGCCGAGCGGAGGCGGAACATCGCCCGCCGAGCCCTCGAAGCGGTTTTCCGCGCAACCCTCGCCAACGGTGCCGGAGGTATCCGGCTCGACGCGAATTGGACCTGGCAGCCGGCGGTGCGCTTCTATGCTCGAATCGGGATGTGGGTCCGGATGTGGAAACACAACCTGGTCTTTACCTGGCAGCCATACCTGCCGCCATACCGTGTCGAGATCAGCGGCTCACAAGCGCATTTCCTGATCCGGCAGGAGGATCGATGGCGTGCCGTGGTTACCGCCCACAACCTTGGAGAGCGTCTCGGCTGGGAGACTGGAGATCTCGGAAGCCTGCCCAGGGAGCTGTCTCATTGCATTCCTGGCACCTTCGCCCTTCACCTCGCGCTCGCCGGCTGGCCGCTCGTGCGTTCTGAAGAAGCTTGGGAACATCGCCACTACTGGTCCGACTCGGGTGAGCCCGAAGGCCTCGCCTACAAGATCGAAATCTTCGAGGCCATCTTCCGGGAGCGAGGCTTCGAGATCCGCACCCCGCAGCTTCCAGGGCTCAAATACCGCGACCTAGATGAAATCGAGTGAGGGCTTGCCGGCGGCTGGACTACCACCTCTCCACTCAAAAAAGGCGGCCTGCGCGAGCGGATAGCGTGGGCTCGCCTCGAAGAGCGGGAACAACAGCCGTGATAACGAAGTCAGGACGGGTTGACGTCTCAAGCTTGGCTACTCGGAATTATTCGGTGGAACTATTTCTGTGCTTATCAGGTATACGCGTCGCATTCGCGCGAACGCGAGAAAATTTCCAGGTAGTTTCTCTTGAGCGTTGCGTACCGCCAAAATACTAGGTCAACCACAGACTCCTTCTCACCGCATATAGCCGCAATTTCCGCACACAACGAAGAAGCAGAATCGCAACCAAAATGCTTAGCAATACGAACAAGATGCCGATCTGGCTTTGCTAACGAAACCCCTAGATTCTTAGCCAAATGAGCCGAGGTTGCTGGTCCCATGAAAGGAAACTGCAGCAGAAAAGCTGCCCCCTCCCTCTTGATACCATCTCGCACAGATTCAATTTTATAAGCCTCGACATAAGCTGCAATGCTAAGGATTGCCTCGATTTTTTTTCTGTTTCCGAACACTGCCAGAAGCTCTTCCCGGCACTCAGGAAGCCGAGAGACTATGTACTCCGAAGACCGGAAGCCCCCCATAACATCACTCACTCTCTGGAATATACCGCGCACCACCGCCTCACGCATCCCAGCAGACAAAATGACCCAAGCAGATTCCCTGAGAAACTCCTCCTCAGAAACTTTACCCAAAGCCACAGCATCTTGCCAATCGATCTCATGCTCGTATCCTGCCGCCATTACTTCTCCCTTCGCATGAAGATACGAAGCTATTGCCCAACGCATGTCCTGAGATGCCGGCAGAACTCTCCTCACAGAATACCCTCCTTTATTCCAAGATCTCACGCCATTCGTCAAGAGATTGGGCTGCGTCAGCGTTCCTCATTCGACGCGTAATCCTCGACAAGGAATCAGAAATGACTCTGCGCTCAAGACTTCCAGAGCTGCCCAGATCATCGTCTACATGTACAGATTGACCAGTAGCATCTCGAATTGGCTCCAATACAAGCCGCGCAGACTCCTGAAAGAACTGTTTCACCATCGACTTTGTTGCGTATGGGCCCGCGTAGTCTCGGAAGATCTCTACAGCCAATGACTCCACATGATAGCCAGAAAGACGCTGATGCTCCGGCAACTTATCCAAGATAGACTTAACCACCTTAATAACAGGGACCACTTTGCGGCCGGCATGCACATTGACTCGGGTCAAGATATCAGAAAAGGCCTTGGGATCGACCAAGGACCACCTGCCCGAACCTGGATCTCCAATCTTGATCTTGTTTCGACATGACACCACTGGCACAAGCTGTATATCTATATCAGAAAACTCTACAGTGACAGCAATCCCACCCTCTCGCACTGGGGTCTTCGGAAAACGATCACGCAATTTCTCAGCCAGGTAAGACCTCGCTTCGCTCGGGGGCAATTCGGACAATTCACAACTATCCAACACGACAAGTGCATCTACATCACTAAGACCATCAACATAAGTGTGTTTGGCGACGGAACCGCCAAGCACAAGATCCACAGTACCATCTATGTCTTTGCCCAAAGCCGACTTAATAGCATCCAGATGAGCCTGCACAGACTCACGGTCCCGATCATTGAACTTTGCAAGCAGCGAAGCGATCAACCCGCTCACCTCGGCTTCTACTTGAGATTTGGCAGACCTCTCTTCGGCCCGGCGAAGTTCGTCGGCTACTCCCTTAGGCTTCACTATATCGGGCCTACCAGAGCCACCCATTAGGACAACCTCCCTACTTTCGTTCGAAGCAAGTCGTACGATTCTTTGAGAAACTTAGAATGATGTTTAAATCGCGAGAAATTCTGATCTACTGTAAAAGTACTCATCTGATTTTGAAGGTTTGTCAAATACAGACAATTTTCTGCTATAGCGTTTGCCTTGATTCGGTCTTGGCGCCGACCTATGCCGACCTTTAGAGCGCCAAAATTTTGAATGTAAACAGCTTGGCCGTCAATATAGCCAAATCGCAACCAAGTTAGTCCATCAAAAATTTCAGCTCCCGCCAAAAAATATAATACGGAAGTTACTGGATCAAGGCTCCCAAAGACGTGAATTGGGGAGTTCACGCCTGCATCATCAAAGGCCAACCTCATTTCGGCTATAACCTTCATGCGCTCTAAGAGATGCCCCCCAAGCTCTTTTTCAGTAACGCCTATCACATCAAATCCACCAAACAGAGACGCACTAGCCACTACGTTTTTGACTTGGACGTACTGGTGGCTTTTTTTCTCAGGCTTAATGAGGATTTCATGAAGATGGCCAGGAAACTCTACAAAAAAGCTCTTAGAGGATTCAATCTGGTCATCCAATGGCATCCTCGATTCGGGATGGTCGAAGCTGATAAACACAGCAGGAACATGCTGAGGCCACCCATGCAGCACATCACCTAGCTTTTCACGATCCCAATCAGAAGCCGACACACCTTGACGGAAAACAGTCGACAGATCATGGTATGGATCTATCTCATAACCACCACTATCGACGAAAGTCAGCTCCGTGATTGCTGCATCTAATTGAGGAAGATGTTCGTAGTAGATATCATAAGCGCTTACCAGCATAGTCTCTGTTAATACTTCAGACGCCGCTCTAAATATCTCATGGACCTCAGAATTGGCGCCAGAATCAGAGCCGAAGCCCTTACTAGAAAAAGAGGGAACTAGCAACGGGGTTTGCAGAGTCAGCCCTGAAGGGTGGCGCACAACAGTCCTTCGCGCAAGGGTTCTCCTAGTAGGCATTAAGAAAAATCCTGTCGCGACAAGATAGGCATTGCCCGCACGGAGGCGACGTACCAACTTCGCAGCTATAGGTGAGTTCAACTGGCACCCTGTTGTTGATGCACAAGCTATAGACCTGCCCCTTATTCCACTCCAAAAAAGGTGCATCCACCTGAATGCGCCCATCCGCATACACATCGTAGACATCCTGCATTTTTTCGATAAAGCTTCCCCAAGAGTCTACGTAGTCAGTCCCGCTATGTATTCCTATGGAAACTACACCAGAACTCTCTGGGAACTCGGTTAAGGCCACAGAAAGGAGAAGAGCATTCCTTCCAGGAATGTAGCCATTAGAGAACTTCTTTACTCCAGTGTATGTTATCTCAATAAGATCAATTCCATAATGTGAAGCAACGTTTACTGCAGCTCGACGCTCATAACGTGCAGCTAACTGACCATAATCTACATACAGGGCCAACATATCCCTCCCTGAAGCTCGATAAAAACTAACGAGCGCGACAGAATCTAAACCTCCGCTCAGAAGCACTAAGGTCAGCATCCAAGATGACCTCTCGTCACACCCTTGGCTGCAAGAATCCACGCCTAATTAATTCATCTATCTTATCAAACTTCCAATCCTGTGGCACAAAATCCACAGCCGTATCAAGATCTACAAGGAAGTCATTAAAAGTACGATTTATCTGCCTTATATCATACCGCTCTGCATACATGTTTCGAACGTCTCTATTATCTCTAGGAAAAACAGCGTACCAGCGAGGCCCCCGGTCGTTACGGCGCATGGCATAAAGTCGAGACGCTATGTCCAGATCCTGAAAGCCGTAACCAATAAACAATACACAGCTTTCATTGAAAGCCGACATAAATTGGTCTAGCATTCTAGTCCTAGAGTTGACCATCTCAAAATAATCGAACTGAGTCAAGACAAGCCCTCCTTCACCAACTTTATTGAGCGGAAACTCAATACTTCCGTGAGGCTTGTAGAGTGGAACAAACACTGAATTCAAACTATCAGAATCCCGAAAAACTTGCTTTAAAGACTTGCATTTCATTCCAATCGTAGGAAGAGCCCAGCCGAGTTCAACAAGCGTGTCGTAGTTCGTCGTAAGCATTGCCTTTGCCCTAAGAAACCTCAATACCGCATGAGGCCACAAGGGTTTATCTACCAAGAAATAATCAGACACGAATTTCTTCAACGTTCGGATGTCAGATCTAGCTTCTGCGAGCGCCGCCGCATGCTCTAGGGTCATAAGTGCGAGATTTGAAAAATCAAAGGCCGCCCTATCCTGAGGTGCAAGCATAAAGTTTTCCCAGATCGCATTACGCAAGTGGTAGGCCGCAGGCAAGGGGCTGCCCTGTGTATTACGTGCCCCGACCGAGGCGCCAGCACCAAGAAAAATAATCAAGTGATCCTTATAGTGTGCCCAATTATCAATAAGATTCTCTAAGTTGGGGTCGCTCGCAGGATAATCCCGACGAGTGTACGGGTCTACATCAATAGGTTGAATAAGGTTCGCCACAGAAGCCATAAAGATCTCAATCCTTATAAATCTACACATACAAGGCCGTTCCCAGAGGGGACCCGGAGTTCGGCCCAAGGTCCATCAAAAACGAAGACGACCGCGCTGAGTCAAGAGCAACGCGTCCCGTGATGGCCGGGAATTTGGCTCCGATATTTTATGCCAGAAGTTCCGGCCCACAAAGGAAGGGCTTGTCAACTCCTGTGCACTACACTCTAATTGTACACGCTATGACCCACGACGAATACGAACAGAGCAAGCTCCGCCTCGAAGAGCAGCGCCGCTCCGGCGTCGAGCTGGTGGAAGCGGCCTATCAGGCCCAGATTCGGGCCCTCGATCTGGTCTGGATGCTCCAGGGCGGCGTGGGACCGGTGGCTTTCTCCTCGGTAGCTACCCCATCGGCTCCTGCTCCCGCGCCGGCTCCTCCGGCGGAGCGGCCCCGGCGCCGTAGCGCTCCCGAGGTAGACGATGACGTCCGCGCGGCGTTCCCGCGACTGCCCGAGCGGTTCACGCGCCGTGAGGTCTGCGAGGCGCTCGGCTATGAGCCGGATCGCGGCGCCCTGTATCGGGTACTGCAGACGCTGAAGACGGAAGCCCTCGTCCGGATCGAGTCCGCCGGGGAGGGGCAGCGGGCCACGGTCTATCGCAAGACCGGGGGCGCGCATTCGATCTCGGTCGCGTGACATCCGGCACTATTCCGGAGGCATACGCCCTCATGGGGCGGACATTCACCCCGGCTCGCCGCGCATTCGCCTCCGTTCGCGAGGGTCCGCCCCCCGGGCTTCCGGAACATTCGCCCCGAGTCCTGGGATGCCTGGGAACGCTCGCCGCTCATTCGGGAAGGTTCGCGCCCTTCGCGCTCCGGGTTCTGGATCATTCCCCTGGCTTCGCGCGCTATTGCCCTCGAGATCCGGGACATTCCCCTGGCGGGGCGGATCATTCCCGAAGAGAGGGCGATGATTCGCCCAGAGTATTTTGTGTCCGCCCTCCAGTGGGGAATGACGCGCCCCGGGAGCGGCATGATCGCCCAACCAAGGGGAATGATCCCGGATTGGGGGCGAATGTGCCCGCACGCGGGGCGCGTGTTTCCCCAACCGGGGCGAATGTGCGCCCAACCGGGGGGAAGGACGCGGGAAGCCAGGCGAATGTGCCGCGAACCGAATCGCGGAACGGAATCGCCGGTCCACGCTGCGGCGGAGAGGATCTACCCCCGCCGGAACACCTCCCGGAACCGCCGCACCGCGTTGCCGCTGCCGCAGATGTAGACGGCGTCGTCCGATTTGAAGCGGAAGTCGGCGGGGAACTCGACCAGGACGTCGTCGCCGCGCTCGACCGCCACGACGGAGCAGCCGGTGCGCTCGCGGACGGCGAGGGTGGCGGGGTGGCGGCCGGCGAGGCCGTCGGGGACGATCTTCAGGATCTTGAGCTGCGGATCGACGGCGACCGATTCCTGCCCCAGCAGCTTCTTGGCCAGCATCTGGCCGGAGACCTGGCTGATCGAGAGCGCGTAGTCAGCCCCCGCGCGGTGGATGCGCTCCACGTTCTCGGCCTCGTTGACGCGCGCGATCACCGGCACCCCCGGCGCCAGATCCTTGAGGATCACGGTCGCGAAGAGGGTGGCGCTGTCGGCGTCGAGGGCCAGGATCACCGCCTGGGCGTCCTTGACCCCCGCCGCCTCGAGCAGCCGGGCGTCGAGCACGTTGCCCACCAGGTCCACCTCCGGGCCGGCATGGCGGTCGATCAGCTTGACCTCCTCGCCTACCGCGCGCAGCAACTCGGCCACCTTGCGCCCCACCTCGCCGCCGCCGCCCACCACGAACGGCCCCTCGCGCCGCAGGGTAACCGCGCCCCCCGCGAGATCCTGCAGGCGGTCGACGCTCTCCGGGCTCCCCACGACGACCAGGATGCCCCCCGGCTCCAGGCGGAGCCCCGAGCCGTCGGGCACCATGAGCTCGCCGCCGATCCACTGGCCGACCACCTTGGCCCCGGTGCGCGTGCCGATCGCGGTCTCGTCGAGCGTATGGCCGGCGAGCGGGCTCTCGGGGCTCACCCGCAGCTCGGCCACCTCCAGGTTGCGCCCGAGCTGCTGGATCCCCCCCACGCGCGGGTTGATGCGGGCCGAGGCGCGGGCGGCGAGCGCCGCGCCCAGGATGTGCCGCGGCGTGAAGACGGCCGTGGCGCCGGCGAGCTCCATCGGGCGGCGGTGGAAGGGGTCCTCGACCAGCGCCAGGATGATGCCGCGGAAGCCGAGCTGGCGCGCCGAGAGGCTGAGAGCGGCGTTCTCGTCGTCGGTGCCGTTGGCGATGATCGCCCGCGCCTTCTCCAGCCGCGCCGACCGCAGCGCCCCCTCGCTCAAGGAGCGGTGGACGATCCGCACTCCGCTCTCGAACAGCCGGCGGGCCACCGAGTCGTCCTGCTCCAGGACCAGCGTCGGCACGTCCGCCCCCGCCAGCTCCTCCAGGAGCGTCTCGACCGCCGGCCCGTAGCGGTAGACCACCACGTGCCCCTCGAGATCCTTCGCCACCTCCTGCGGCAGCCGGGTCTCGAACCGCTCTTCCAGGAAGGGGATCAGATAGATCGGAAAGATCAAAAAGACCAGGAAGACGCCGAGGAACTGGACCGCCACCACCAGCATCACCATGACCGGATGGCGCCACCCCGAGTCCGCGCCATAGCCGGTGGTGCTCAGCGTCTCGCCCGCCCACTCGAGGCTCTGCCAGAAGGTGCGCGGCTTCCCCTCGAGCGCCGCCATCCCCCACATATAGAGGAAGGCGGAGGCGAGCACCATGAGGAGCAGGCCGAGGATCAGGACGGCGAGACGGCGGCGGGAGCGGCGCACGGGGGTATTGTAGGCGCGGGGCCACCCTCAGTACGGCATATCCTCCTCCTCCATCCCGAAGTGGTGCCCCAACTCATGGACCACGGTGTCGCGGATCTCGCGGATCACCTGCCGGCGGTCCCGGCAGTAGCGCAGGATGGGACCGCGGTAGATGAAGACGCGGTCGGGCATTGCGGCCTGGTAGAAGCTGTCGCGGTCGGAGAGAGGAACTCCCTGGTAGAGGCCGAACAGCTCCTCGTCCGGCTCCATCCCGAGCGCCTGGAGGTCCTCGGGGTCGGGCTCCTCCTCCACCATCACGGCCACGTTCTCCAGCAGCTCGGCGAATTCCTCGGGGAGCCCCTCCAGCGCGTGCTCGACCAGGGCCTCGAACTCTTCGGGGGGGATACGCATGAGGATAGATTACCAAGCGTGCGCCTCCGTCTCCGCCCTCTCGCCGCCGTTCTCCTCCTCGCCGCCCTCCACATGGCGGTGTTCGACCGCGGCCTCGGCGGCGACGGCTGGGCGAGCTTCGCCACTCTCCAGTCGCTGGCGGATGACGGCGATCCCTTCGTGGAGGACGATCACCACGGCGTGATGAACGGTCTGGTGGGCGGGACGGGGGGGCATCTGGTCCTGCAATATCCTCCCGGCATCCTGGTTCTGGACGCCCTCCCCTTTCTGGCCGGACGGATTCTCGACCGGGCGCTGCCGGCGGGGTGGATGGCGAACGGATTCGATCTGCCCCCCGCCGGACGGGTGCCGCGCGGGGTGTTCCTCTCGGCGGCGATGATCGTGCTGGCCCGCAACGCCGCGACGCTGCTGGGAATGCTATGGATCGCCCGCGCCCTGCGCCGGCTCGGGTTCTCCGAGGGGATCGCCGCCGCCGCGCCCGCCGTCCCCTTCTTCGGCGGGCCGCTGATCTTCTATTCGCTGGTCGGGATGACCCACGCGCCGGCCTTCGCCCTGGCCGCGCTGCTGCTCCTGGTGCTCGTCCGCCAGCGGGAGACCGGGAGCGTGCGGCTCGCCCTGGCGGCCGGGGCGATCGTGGGCGGAGCGGTGATGGTGCGGTATGGATCGGTGGCCCTGGCGGCTCCGGCTTTGCTGGCGATCTTCCATCGCCCGGGATTGAAATCCCGGGCTACCGACGGACGTCCCTGGACCGGGACTTTCAGAAGCGTTCTTGTTTTTGGGGCGGGATTGATTCTCCCGCTGCTAGCGCTCCCCTTCTGGTGGGAATGGCTGTTCGGCTCGTGGCGCCCGCCTTATGGGGGGACGTGGGTGATCTCCGCCGCTTCGCCCTGGAACGTGCTGTTCTCGCCGGTGCACGGTCTCTTTCTGTTCCATCCGGCGCTGCTGCTGGCGGCGGTGGGGATGGCGTTCTTGCCGGCTCGGCCTCACTCCAACAGGCGATGGGCCGTAATCGCCGCCGTCTGGTTCCTGGCGGTGGCGGTGCTCTATGGCTGGTGGTCGGAGTGGAACAATGCCGGCGGCTATGGCCAGCGGTTCCTGATCGACGCCCTGCCCGCCCTGGGTATCGGCTTCGCGATGTTCCTGGCCGGCGGCCGGACCCGGCTCAAGGCGGCGGCCGCCGTGGGGGCGGCCCTGGTGGGCTATGTCCTCTTCTTCGCGGCGGTCGGCGGACTGGTCCTGCCGCCGGCGGGGCTGCCGTGGCCCCAGCGGCTGGGGGATTACACGCCGCTGCTCCGCGATCCCCCCGGCCCCTCCGGGATGGCGGATGCCCTGCGCCGGGCGTCGCTGCCGGTGCGGGCAGCCTCGCGATAGACTGCCTGTATGTCCGTCCGCCTCGACAAATGGCTCCATGTGGCCCGCGTGTTCAAGACCCGCACCCAGGCGACCCATGCGGTCGATCTCAACCGGGTGCAGGTCAACGGCCAGACGCCCAAACCGCACCGGAACCTCGCCATCGGCGACCGGATCGAGGTGGAGATCGGCGAGTGGACCCGCGTGCTGATTGTCAAGGAATTGAAGGACAAGCCGGTCTCGAAGGAAGAGGCCCGCACCCTCTTCGAGGATCTCAGCCCTCCGCGCCCCGAGGCCGACCCCCTCCAGCGGCTGATGCGCCGGCCGCCGGCCCTGCGCGAGAAGGGCGCCGGCAGGCCCACCAAGAAGGAGCGCAGAGAGATCGACCGCTGGGAAGATGGGCCCGAGGGCGGGGAGGAGGAGCCGTAGTTCGTGCCTTTCTGGACAAGCTTACAGACCAACTGTTTTGTCCATTATTTAGCGCTCCTTTCCTTGACACCCCCTAGACGTTGTTGCTAGTCTCCACTCGATGTCGACCCACTCATCGAGCGCCAGCAGTCCGCGCCATCCGATCGGCGTCGTGGCCCGGCGCACGGGGCTCAAGCCGGACCTGATCCGCGCCTGGGAGCGGCGCTACGGCGCCGTGGCGCCCGGTCGTACGGATACCCGCCGGCGCTTCTATTCGGA
>Ga0247765_1001174_pt1 | contig 14168 bp, 11 predicted proteins | sample UWRJL106311C6_FD_179949 | JGI IMG/M metagenome (GOLD analysis project Ga0247765, IMG submission 179949) | Plant litter microbial communities from Arlington Agricultural Research Station in Wisconsin, United States - UWRJ-L106-311C-6 | ecosystem: Environmental > Terrestrial > Plant litter >... | reverse complement strand
GTTTCATAGTGTATGGCATGACTATAGCAGGACGGGAACGGTGTGAAGAGTTGGAGCCGCTCTCATTTCTTTTGCGTTCCCTGAGCGAAGCCCATAAAGATAGCGAAAAAGTATAAAGTTTTCATGTGGAAGAGAAAAAAGGGGGGTATCGTGTCACCGGCGAACCAGTGCTGGGAAAAATGAGAGCCAATCAAGCCAAAAAAATACTGTTTCAACAGAAATGAAAAAAGGGCTCCATCCCGTTCCCAGTCCCGTACATGTCATTCAATCATTAGGCCATTCCCAAAAATAATTCCCAGAGGAAAAAAATATATATCGAAAGCCCGTCGCGCCAGTCATGCCACCAAATCCGTTTACTTTTGGTTCATTTCCCAAACTGTTCCGTCTTGTGTAAGTGTTGTCTTATCGCCGTGTCTTATGGTGAGAGCGGGAAAAGCCCAGATTAATGAGTTGAGGTTGGTTCGAAGCCTCTCCTTCATTGTTGTTGCTCTTGTTCTTGTTGCTGCTTCCGCTGTTGTGCGAGAAGCTCAGGGTCAAACTCAAGCATTTGTTTGAGTTGTTCTTCGGTGGGATCGTCAGAGATCCAGGGGCCCTTCTCTTCCTCGGTGGCCTCAAGAAAACCGACAGCGCGCTTGAGAGTCTGGATGTCAAGATCCGTCACATACGACTTGCCATCGGGCAGCTTGACGCGCACCTCATGTTCCGTGGAGAGCATCATGTCATCTTTGGCCAGCCTCCGCGGGCCATCGAAGACAGCCATCACTCGCTTCTTCATATTCATCTGACCCTTGTCAAATCCCCATGATGAGGGATAATCGCGCCTGTTCTTCCGTCCTCGGTTCTTTGTGATAAGAGGGACGCCGCCACGCGAGTGCGTAAGCCCTCGTGACTTTTGCACGCCGTTGGGTGGGTTGCCCTTCTTCTTTGTTGGGGAGCTGGCTGACTTGGGGCGACCGGTCTTGGGATCCTCATCAGCCGCGTCATCATCGTCCATATCCTCATCATCATCGTCCTCAACGCTTGTGGTCATGGTGGTGGTGGTCGGCAGGTGGTTCTTCTCGAGGGTGTTATGAACCTCACGATCGTTCTCCACCTCAGCCAGTCGCTGGGCATTGATGGCCTCAGCTGGATCCTCCTGCTGAACGATACGCAGCACGCAGTCGTCCAAGTGCTCGTAGAAGTCCTGTGCATTGCTGAAGGTCTGCGAGCAAGTGGAGCATTTCCCCGTGGCATCAGGAGCGTAGCCTGTGAGCTTCTTGTTGGGGCTGCTGGTGCCGTTCACGTTACCCACTGTCTTCTTGCGGCTGTTGGGAGGTGTCTGCTCGACGCCGTGGACCGCCGTCAAGTGTCGCTTGAAGACGTCCGCTCGGTTGAACGACTTCTCGGCAGCGGATCCAGAGCCAGGGCAGAAACCGCATACCATGGTACCCTTGTAATGAGTCAAGGTATGGCGGTTCTTATCGTATCTAAGTGAATGGAGTGTCAGCAGAGCTGAAAGGGGCTGGGGGTAAGGTAGGGAACGGCTTACTTTCTCGCAAAGCCTTTGGTGTGGTACTCGCATGTCGCAATCGGGCACTTCTCGGGCCGCTCCGTTTGGTGCGTCAGCATATGGGCGCGGAGGTCCTTAAAGATCTTGCCGCAATCGGGGTGCGGGCACCGTTGCTTCTCCTTAGACTCATTGTCGCTGTAGTGCTGATCACCAGAGTAGCTCGAATTGAAAGAGGCGAGACTTCGGCGCCTTTGTTGATGCGTCTGTTGATCGAGTGCGGGCGGCTGGAAAGGCGAAAAGGGTTGGAAACTGTTGTTCGGCACGAAGGGTGAGGTGTTACCCGAACGCAATTGCGGGGAGGCGGAAAGGGCAGGTGATGCTGGATATGCCGAGTTGGGGACGGCGTAGTGTGGCTGCTCGAAGCCGGGCATGGCCATTGTCCTCACGTCGGGGTGAATAAGAGAGGGGTCTGCAGTGGAGCAGTTCGAGTCAGCAACCGGTGTGCGGGTACGGCGTGAGTATTTTGACAGAGGAAACCAACAAGAAGTCTCAAGAGGCGGAACAAAATGCCCACTTGATTGAGAAAAAAAAGGAGAAACTAGGCGGGGAGTTTTTGGCGCCGAGGGCGGACTCCTGTCGCCCTGGCCCCGATTGGGGCTGCACCACGCAGGGGGCGTTGGAGAGGGAAAACAAGAAGTAGTGGAAGTAGCAGGCGACGCAAAAACAAGACTGGACGCTATCGACGATGCTGAAGTCGAAGCAGGTGACGCCGTCACCGAGGCCTGGGCGAGTTGTGTGTCGAGAGCTAGACTCGACGACCTGGCGGGCACCAGGGTAGATACAGACTCGGAGGAAGTGGCGGAAGACATGGATGACCCGCGAAGAGTCTGACCCAGACGAGGAGAAAGACGAGATCTAGGGACCTGTGATAACTCACCAACAAAGCCGGGGCCCTTGGTATGGCCAAACTCAAAGGCCGGGTTGTAGCCGTCGATGGTGCCGGGCGCGTACGAGTACTCGGTGCCGGGAAAATATTCGCTCTGGTCGACGATACCAGGGTTGACACCTAGGCCTTGGGGCGTGGCAGCCCACTCAGGGATCGGCGCGAGGTTGCCATGGTTGGACAGCGGGGAGCCCATGTTGGAGGACGAGGCGCTGGCGATGCTCAGGTTAGAGGAGGGGACGCGCATATCGCTGTCGTCGGCGTACAGGCCCGGCGATGACTTGCTCTGGTACATGTAAGGCGCCTCAGTGTATATAGAGCCGTTGGCGTCGTAGGTCATCGTGGTCGCGGCGTAGTCAAGCGAGGACTGGCGGGGATATGAGGCGTAGGACTCGGGGGATAGGCCCATCGACGCGGGCGGAAACTGGGGAGGCTCTGGGTAGCGCATGTTGTATTCGTCGCGATCATGGAGGCCGGCTGCGGCCATCCTAGAGATATCGGATGGGCTCGTGGAGCTCGTTGGACCTTTTAAGGTCGAAAGGTGGAGCGAACTCGGTGTGGTAAAGAACTCCTTCCTCACACGCGCTGGACAATTCGCGCTTCAGCCAAGCCGCCTCTCTTGGCAGCGCAACCCGAATCTACTAACCGTGTTTACCAAAAACACATGCCAACGAATGACCGACGAGCTGTATGTTTCGTTATGCTTCACGAGAGGCGTGTATTGTGCGGTAGACAGCGAATTATGAGGTGTTGTGTGGGTAGGCGTGGGGAGGGGGGTATAGAACGAGAGACTGTTCTGCACTGCTGGGCCAAGGTCGAGATGTGCTCGACTTGGAGATGCGCAAGCAGACACGGGATTCGGTGACGGGTTGGTGATGTATGTAAAATCGTGGGCATGTTGGCTTCGGGGAGGGCGTGAGAGAGATTCTATATATCCCCCTTTGAGCATCGCGCAGGGCCGGGTCTGGTGGAGCACGATCTTGCTCTCCTGTACATAGGGCTCCAGTCCCGGTCTGCTGAGGCGTAGTTGTGTACATTGCATGGGCCTGGTACATCAAGGTTGCAACGTGAGCAGGGGTGCCTGCGGTACCTGGGTGACTTTGTGGCTACGTCCCGTCCTGTCCCTTTGGGTCCCAGGACGGGCAGGGATGATGGTACGTACCTCGCGGTACAACGCGGTTGGAGCCCTCCACGAAAATGATGAGCCCCCTTCACTGGCGGTGGTGCACCGTCCGATTTTTGCGTTGGGTGTGGATGGACCGACAGGGGTGTCGAGCAACCGGGCGGAGACCCTCCACCTCGAGGGCTTGGTGCGTGCAGCACTGCAGCGAGACATCCATGGATGGCCGGTGTAGGTAAGTGCATCCATCCATCGCGACACCTTGCTACCGCCTCTCTGTTGTCTCTAGCCTACAGCACCTTCGGGTCTTGTATCGCTTTCGCTGCGGAGCATTCTCCTCGGGCGGCATTTTCCCCCACACCAGACCCTCCACTACAATCTTTGACTGTGCTCACAATCTCGGGCAGCGGACAGCAAGCTGTGGGCTCTGGCCGGAGCTCACTGCATTGAGGTTCTGGACCGTCGACTATTGGCAACATTTTCACCCCTGCCGTCCTGTCCCGAGACCAACAGGGGTATGAACGAATGAGAGGAGGGATGCATCACTGTGTCTCTGTTTCCTTCTATCCAGTTGTCCGCCATGTTGGGCATCGTGTCGCGCCTCGAGCAACAGTTGCGGGGCATTTGCTCGCTGTGTGTCGACCCCCTTTCTGCTCCAGACGCGCGACGTGCAGTAGCCTGGCCCCTGGCTCAGTCTCCTGAGTTTTGCTGTTTTCTACCCACCCTCCCCCGATTTTGTGGCAGCCAGTCAGATGTGACCGGGAAGCCCGCCGCTTTGCCAAGCGCCAAAATCACCTCCTGCGTTGATCTGGACCGCGTTATGTGAGTTGATCAGACTCGAGCAGCTGCTTGACGACAGTGTCGTGTTGGTCTCGACTTCTCGAACCAGCCGCGACTTGACGCCTGGCTCCGCTCCTGGGCTAGGGGAAAAGTGCAGGTGCTAAATTGATCCAGAGTATCAAGTTCGACGCATCGACACGCGCCAGAGCGTTGAGTAACGGTCCAGACGGTTTACGGTTTTGCCAAAGCCCTCTTGCGCCATAGTTATCCGGAGGCTGGCACTTTTCCGGCGGCCATGACCCCAAATCAGGGTCAAAGGCGTCTCCATCTTCCCCGCGATGACGCGTGGGCAAGAGCTCCCAGAGCGACTTGTCCGGCACCTCACTATTTCGCAAACACAAAGTTTTCCTTCGAATGCCGGCCGTGGCTGTTGGACCAGCAGTCCAGAGTGTTTGTGTGCATGGTTGGGTGACGGCAACAACAACGCATCAGTTGTGGATGCGATAATCGAAATGAACCGTGGAAGTTGGGTTCACCACACCCCCATCTCCACAGCCTCCCTTTCCACCAAAAAACTGTTTCCGGGGAATGCGCATTTGACGCCGCGTCGCTATTGTGAAGCATGTGTGAAGCAGAGCGCGATCGTAGAAGTCCCATCCCGTGAAGTTGTTCGAGAGATATTTTTATTCAAAAATTGTGCAGTGCCCGCTGCTGCGCACTCCCGGCGTGGTGGGAGATCAGACGCCTGCCGCGGTGCAGCGCCCCAGGTGCTACTGAAGCAGCGGGAGGTTGCAGCTGCTGTCCATCAATCAGTGGCCTCTGTGGCTTGACGTGTTCCCAGCCCACGGCGGCCAGCCAATGGGAGCTTACAGACAGCGTGGAGAGCATGTGCAATGCCCAATGCATCAGTGGTACGACGGCCAGAAATAATATGCACAGCCTTACATGTCCGCATTGGGACGACCATCTCCCTCAGTGAGACAGCACGAGGTGCAAATCGTGGCTTGGACGTATCATCGGCCCTCTCGGCAGCGGCATCGTGGCACATCATGGAGCGCTGGATGAGACACCAGACAATGAGGTCATGATGCGACGATACAGGTCCTAAATTGAACGTCGAGTTGGCCACGGCTTCGGGTTCCCTCGGTGTGCTGTTCACGACGCGCATCGCAATCATTCTCAAATGACTTCGAATGCTGGACATGATGGGTGTCGCTCTGCGGTCAGCATCTTGTTCAAAGGCAGGTCGCCTAAACAGGAAGGGGTCCAGCTCACATCGAGCATCGCGTTTGCCCGAGTGCATCCGGCTCATGAGAGGCGGTCAAATGTTGGTTAATAGGACAAGCGGAAGGGTGGAAAACCAAAAGCTTGCCTTTCCCAATCAAGTCGCGGCCTATCATGCCGGCGGCTCCATGAGGCCGATTTGGCGCCCTTCCCGCCAAAAACTGATAAGCCGCCGACCCGATTGGGGAGATCTGGGCGGTTCGACACCCACCCACAAAAATTCGACATGGTGAAGACAAAATCAACACCACCAAAAGAGCGAAAGGTGCCAAGCTAGTGTCTCAAAGGGAAAAAGGGTCTGAAGCATAAAGGGTCCAGTTTCCAAGGTTGTTTCTTTTGCACACTTCGTAGTTGCTTGCGAGCATCCGAATCACGGTCCGGTTTCTTGCTCGGTTCTTGGGAACAAAGCGTGAAATTTCATTGGCCTGGAGGGCTTGCCGAACCCCTTGCAAGCCCAGGGGCACATCACCGCCCTGTAGGCCATGGTTTCCCTTGTGAACAAGCTTTCCCGAGAGCCACAAGATGTTTCCTAGCATTCAAATTGACGCGAACGAAAACCATGTCCCCAGTTCACGTGTCTTCCAGCAGCCCTGTCGCCTAAGCGGGATGCTTTTAAATGATATCGTTTTCTTTTTCGAGTCGGGGAGAACGGACGATCCCAATTGCCCTTTCCGGGCGGGTTCCCGATGCAGGACGGAACCGCACATGAAATTGCATCGGCGTTCTGTGAGCGTCTGGGGCACGGATTCGCAACCCTGCGGCAATTCAAACCTTTTCTATTAGTCCCAAGACAAACCACTTGGCGTCTCGGAATCAAACCCGAATCCCTTCGGTATATCCCATGGGCCATGACTCTCTGTGTGTTTGGGTTGCTCGACGGCGACTCCACGAGGCCAGGACGAACTCACCCCGTTTATCTCTGGGGAGGAACGCTACCTTCAGGCTGTTCTCATGCCCCTAGCTCTTCCACGGGAGCGTCTCGGGGCCCTGGTCCGCTCAGGGGTCATCGAGATGGGTCGTGGGGGAAGCAGAAAGAAAAAGGAAAGAAAACCTCAAGCACGTGTGTGACTGTAGAACAATTCTAAATCATCGCGGTTCAAACTCGTCTCTCGAAGAATATGGCCCGAACCGGACTAGCCATAACTTAACAGAGCTGATTGGGTCCTTTACGCTTGGCAACAACAGGCGAGGAGGCGTCTTGTGCGGGGAAGGTAAATTCCAAAAAAAGAAGCGGCAGCCTCGTGTGTAGCGAAGAGAGAGGCGGTGCAACCTGACCTTGGTGCTGGGACGTGTGGGACTGCCACCAAACCAAACCACTTGGCATTCTGTCCCGCCTGGAAGACAGCGGCGCGGAGGGATTGGGTGGAACGGATGCGGGGGGTTGTGTGGCCGCCACCGCTGTGCTGTGCTTCCCAAGTGGCTTCCGGAGAACGGTGGTTGCTGCCACTCAGCGATAATACCAGTCATATGGCCCCCTGTTGACCAACAAGACGGCCTCACGAAATTAACGACGTGGTATGCCGCCGGCACAGGCTCATCCCTCCCAACATCCGTTGACTGGTGTGTGTGTGTGGGCTCAGCGCCATCCCGAGTCCTCCGCCCCTTCTCCGCATTGGTGCCGTTCTTGTCACCAAGTAACCCTGGAGACGGTGCTCTGCAGGTATCGGTAAAACCGGGCCCAGATCGCCACTACATTTTATATTGCCTGTTATCCGTGGTGTGCAGCAACGCTGCCAAATCAGTTAGAGTCCTTTATGTATCTTGCAAAGGGAGCCTGATCTGAAGACCGAGTGCCCGCTGTCGCCTACCTAGACACATGTTCATGACCGGTGTAACTAGATGACGAAGCAGTCCGCGACAACACGACGCAACGACGTTACCATGAATCCCATTAAAACCTACCAGGGAGTGAGGGGAAACGACCACGGATAATCACAAGGTGGGTTGGGACTCCATTTCTATCCGGTCGCCAATACCGGCAAGTCGGCGAGCGTGAAGCTAATGTGGCAACTAAAGCCTTCTCTGCTAGCAGAGTTTCTCGCCGCAACAACCAGAATCGCAGCTCGCTTGGTCGGAGTTCATCGTGAACCACTTGCCTGCCTGTCTATCTTGATGGTGGTGGATGTCGCACTGTCACTGAATCGCGGCATGTGTCGAACATGGCAACTTGCCCGCCCAGCCACTCGTGGAGGGGGTGGGCTAGCTACCGCTTATCGGCGGTCATGCGATGCAGCGATGAGTGTTACACTGTTGCCAGTGGATAACACCGCTGGAGGGCTCTAAAGGCGCCGCCAGAGCATCACCACCCAGCCAATCAGCCATCGCCCAATTGAATCCCATCACCTCAAGTAACAGTTGATCGCAATACAATGTCCACCAATGTAGTGGAACGCTGCCCCTGACTACGAGTGGGAAGTAGCGATAGGTCCCCTCCCTGAGGCTCTCAGCCCTATAGGGACTTCTGGTGGTCACGGTGGCTAAATCGGCTTTTAAAGGCTTCTCCGACCCGCCGCACCGGAGTAGGAGTCGACGGGTTACAGACCAATCCAGTCTTTCGATGCTCTGCTGAACCTGGCGGTCTCTCTGATCCCTTGTCGCTCACCATCACTGGCTGCTATCATGACACGTCAGACAACTTCCTTCCTCCAGGCTTCATACTTTGTTGAGAACACGCTTGATGCTGGGAATCATCTGTGCCTTTTCAACTCGATTGTTGATGCAATTCTCTGCCATAATTTAGCGGCCGCTGGTAACCCAATGGTCGAGACTTCATGCGACAGGCTTTCAGGTCTGTGATTGGCCGAAAGCCGATGTGCCCCATCTGCGGGGAAAAGGGGATCTTTGTTGTCATGCTTGCCCGAAACATTGGACCCAGACGCCTTGGCGGAGCTTGCGTCTCTGTCCATCACCAGCTGGGTGTGTAGAATAAAACTTGAGGAACGATGCGGCTCGGGGAAAAGAATGCGCTGTCCGTGGCATCATCGAAGGTGGTGGGAAAATTGTCACGGGTTAGAAAGCTTGGTGGGGGCTAAATCAAGCTTGCCCCACGCGCGTTGCCGGATCGGCCGTCTCTGCAGAGAATTGGCTTGTGTCCTGGCGAGCAGGTGGCTTGTGCTTTGCGACTGACGCGATGAATATTCCTTCCTTAGGCGGAGGCGCACCAACAGGCCCTTGAATGGAAGCTATGACCAGGTGCCAGGTTGGCTTTTCACATCCCGCGTTTCTCCAAACCTGTACTTCGTAGAGTAGAAAATTTCAAGCAACGGGAACTTTTGCAATATCGCGGCCAGGGTGGACAGTTCCGAAAGGAAATGGCGCCAGACCCCAAATGCAGGTATCTTCACAAGTAAACCATCATTTTTTGTTCAACCATGACTCCCAGAACCAAAATTCTGAAGCTTTAGCTGTTCGCAGCCGATGACACACCGAAGCAACATGGAAGGGTCTCTGCATCAAATGCCCACCAAAATTGGTTATTATGTGCGACTATATCCTGCCGCCGCGCTCTAGAAAGCAGCACCAAGTGCTGGCAAGAATATAGTGGATGATGTTGCAAATGGCGGTCGGTCTGGAAGAGGCAGGCATAGGGCTGAACTCATGCAGTCAAACTGCCTTGGGATGCCAAGGGTGTAAGCGGGGCCACGGGCTTGGCTTTGAGATACATTGACAGCCCCTGCGGTACTTCGAATTGATCGCCGCCAATCCATGCTGCCGATTCATTCCCACTCTCCCCCTGTCAGTGGATCCTCCAGCCTTTGGGAAGACTTTTCTTGGCCTTCATAAACAGCGCCGTTTTTGAACCAACATGAGCATCGCGTCCTTGTCATTTTCATTCGCATGACTGCAACATCATGACTGCAACCTTGACGTTGCGAACCATGTGGAAACTCTGTTCCTCCGCAAGGCGACCCTTGAAGGGCAATTGGGTCAGATTTTCGACGCAGTTTGCTTCGGAACAGGGGTATGCTCGGTGTGCCCAGACCCTCGCTGTAAGTCAAATTCCGTATTGGGTAATCTGTGCGACAGGCTGGAGTTGAACGACGACTGAGCCGGATGGACTCTGCCCCGTTCTCCTCTCGACTCAGAATCCCCAGTTCTCCCAATGATGGAAGGAGAACGCATCCATGTCAAGGTTGCGATGAAGTCAAAGGCAGCTGTTGGGTGTTCCAAGCTGGCGAGCAAGGCCGATTTTGGTCGTTTCGGCACTTCACCTTGCCACAAGCAAGCCATCAAGCTGCACTGGTGGAGAATTGGAAACTTGGGGAGCCAACGACAACTGGAATCCCAGACGCCCGCCACAACATTCGATTGGCTGTAAAACGTCTGCTTCTGCAGGCTGCGACAGGGGGTACTAGCTAAAACGGCCTCGCCGAACCTGCAGTTCGTGATTCTCGATCCGGTGTTGAAGACCACGCATTGCTACGCAGCACGCACAAATTGCATTTCTTACCTAGTACTCCGAATGGCAACGTCCCAGCACAGGAATGCAGCGCTGTCTTTCCGTAAATCTTGAGTCTGGATAGTCGTTATCAGACTTGTTATGTTGGCCGCTATTCTGCCACTAAGAATTGTCTTGCCTAGTACGCCAGGCATCAATGCCCGCTAGTTGGCCACATGAAGGTGTATCCTCTTTCCACGCCAACAAACACAAAGGTAATCCGTGTCTACCAGTGTACCCCAGTGTACCTAGTGTCATTTGCAGCACATGGAAAGCACAGCAACAAATGCGCTTGCTGATGTCTGCGAGTATGCACCGGACGGAGAGATCACCAGGGAATCATCATTTGGACGTCCTTTCCTCGAGTCAACGAGGCGTTCCGTGAAACTTAACAAGATTCCATCCTATTTCTAATATCTCCGAGCACCCCATGCTCCTTGGTTGTGACTCCAGTAGTTACTTGAATCAGTTGCGTGGAATAATCTCAAGATTCTGCACGAGGTGTTCGCTATCAGAGCCGCAATGTAAGCAGTCCGAAACCACGGTTAAGGCCCCACAGATGAGATAATGGGGGAAGGCATGATCGAAAGGGGGAAAAGTTAACGAGAATGCCCCACACAGCGTCGTTTCCTGTTCCGAGGACGGGCTTTGCCATGAGCACAGACCACAATACGGTATGTACCAGGAATCCCCCGCTTGTCCTGTTGATCCTCCAGCGCCAAGAACATGGGGTCGCTGGACATCTCAGACCACCATTGGGGACGCTTGGAAAGCAATGGTCGGTCGCTGCCAAATAGACCTCGTAGAAAGACACTGAGGTCTCAATACCAACACTGGCATTAGTTTGGTATATCCAACGCACGTGTCCGATCGATACTCAAGTTCTTGTGTTGCTAAGTTTAGGTTCCGGTACATTAATTTCCAAGTCCGAAAACGCGCAGGCCAGGCAATCCCAAGACGGGACACGGCATTGGCAGACCAACTCATCATCCATCGCTGTGCGTGATATTGACCAGGTTGGCCGTGGCCTCAAGGTTCCGTTTCTTCGACCCCAGCTTCCCGAGGGCAATTTTAAGCCGCACTTTACACGCCGGACCTTCGTGCGCTTATGGATTCCTCCGAGGACACTTGTCATTGCACGGAACAAACCGCTTGAAATCTGGCGCAATCTCCAAGAACCCTTTTGGATCAGGTTTGGTGATACACGTGATATGCTTCCCAAGGATCCAATAACGCACCGAATCCGAGCCAAGGCGAAAAACGGAAATGAGTGAAGCTCCAGATGGAAGATACAACTACATTAGTTAGTTACGAAATCTTCTCGTAAACTGCCTTGCGAGCGCTTGCCTCCATCATCCAGCACCAACTTGTGGCTTCCTCAACCTCATGAGCCACCTTCCCGAAATGCGGGGGAGAGTGGCGCGGCGCGGTTCGCTGCCCCTCAGATGCAAGCCGTCCGCCGCGACTGCCGCGGGTGATGGAACGCCAACAATAACCCTAACTCGAATACCCGACCGCATTTCCATTTACGAGTCCAGACTCCCGATATCACAAGCGGGACGCTGATAACCTGAAACTGACAAGCCCTGTCATGTCTCGCTACCGACCTCTTTTCCCAGCGTTAAATTCCAAGGACCAGAACATCAACAATCCAACCCCTTGAAATTAGTTGGCGCGGTGCGCTGCTTTCACAGTTGGCAACCCCCAATGGCCAATTCGCCAGAGCATTTCCCTTATTGTCAGCTCCATGAGAAACATTCAAGACCTTAAATTCTAACACCAGGGGTCTAGATGTTTTTACTTCACGCTTCGCAAACGGCTCCCCAGCTGCTTAAAAATTCCACAGATACCTGCTGAATGTCGACCAAGTCCCACGCTAACAATCTTGTCGGGGTTGGATTGTATCCCTGTCAGAAAGGTAGAGAGGGAGAGAGGTTGGTCCCGAGTGATGCGGCCCCACTAAAAAGGCTTCCCCTCACTGCCCGACCTATCCCATCTGGAAGTGGAGGCTCTCTCCACCCACCAAAAGACCCAGCCTCGATCAAGGTCCTCGGGGAGGCAGTGAAGGGAGTTCTTCCCGATGTAACTCGACGCTCCTAAATTTGGATACAATTCTTAGATCTTTGTTCATGGAACTGTGGTGTCCCATTAGGGCTCCATACACCGGGATAATTTTCGAGACAAATGAACTAGTTTTTTTATTCGCAGGGGTTCAGCCAGGACCGAACCGCCCTTCACTCCTGGGCGATGGTGTCTTCCCCGGGCAATGGTCAACTCGTCCTGCCCGCTTCCAACCTGCCATATCCTAAGTCCCAAGATGGGGGAGGGCGTGGCGCCGATTGGAGAGTGGTAGCCATGGTGGCTTTTGGGGGTTGGTGACACGTAGATCATATCATGGACACTATAGGGCTACCTCCCACGCAACTTGCATCAGTGTCCAAAACCCACTGACACTTTTACAGGACAAGCCTCATTTTCCCCTCGACCTTCAGTGGAGGCACGCTGACAGAGCCGATGGTGTTTGGACAGGACCAGGTTCAGACCTCACCGAGCCATACCCTTCGAGACCTTAACAGTGCAGTCGCCTGTTGCTTCCATCGAGGGGTATCTGTCTCAATGCAAGCCCGACCCACATGTCACAGGTCCATCGGGGAGGAGGATTGCTCGGCCGGTCGGCGGCTGCCGCGATTGAGGAGTCGCTCGGCTGGAAACGAATAGGAGAAGCAGGTTTTGCATGGTATCTGCAGTGCTCGAATCGGAGTCACCCGTCAACATAATGAGGGCCATGATGCTGGTCACAATCCTGGCCTCGATGCATTCATTTCTCGATTTGGGACACAGGTCCTTTCGTATTCCTGCATGTCTTGGATTCCTCGTCTCATTCCGTCCCTTCACAGTTGTCTCAGTCGCCAACCTTATCGACCGTCCACGACGGCCTTCTTTGACCTCCTGTCGTGCGAGTATGCACGCAGCCACCTACCTGAAGTCATTTGCTGAGCAGTGGGACAGTCCACCTCCAGAAAGTTAAGTGCCAACCCCCCTGCATTTCTTTGTGTTTAGAAGCTTGGAGCAGGAGCCGCGACTGTCACAGATAATCATGGTAAATAGCTCGCGAATTATGGCCATGGGAGGCGACGGAGACAGCCCCTTGACCTCAATTTTAGGTTGTTTCCGGCCGAAGCCTTCACAATTCCCGTTGGAACCGTTCTCGCCAACAAAAATGCGGAGCTTGACTCGCCCCATCAGAACTCGTCAACCATTGCATTTTGTATTGCGTTTTGAAATGAGGTGGCATTCAACTCAACCCACCCGAGGGACTGAGGTGCTATTTTCGTTCCAGGAATCCCAACACTAGCATGGCGCCCACTCCCAGGTTGTGAGTTGCGGGGTGAACTTCGTAGGTAGCGAAGGATGAGCGGTGGAGAAGATTGCGGCGGCTGGGCCCAGTACTGTGGTTCGGGGATCTGATGTCCAAGTGCCCCAAGCGTCACACTCCCCGTCCCATCAGAACACCGCTATTTCACTCGGACTAAAACATGAAATAGACTGAAACACTTTTGAGAAGAAGTTCCTAGGGTAGAACACGACTCGGCGGAAAATATCACTATACGGTTGAGGCAGACGGGCAAACCGATCACATTCCTTGAACAGCACGGCTCGCGGGGTTTTATAGCGAGACAGATAACTATCTGGTGGAGGAAGCGCGAGCACCGCCGTCGATCCCTGATTAGCCCCAAGCGTTCTGGGCTCCCGAGGATCTGGATGACAGTTGGCTCCTTCCAAGTCCAGCGTAGTGTAGCGCAAACCCCACAAGCTGGGTGTTTTACCCAGCTACCATGCCACATTCGGCTTGTTTTTCTCCTTCGAATTTGCCTACTGCGCCAGTATGTCAGCCAAAGTACAAAGTACAATTGGGCACTGCAACCCCGGTCCAACAACCGAAATTGATTGCATCGATCCCTTACGCCGGGAGCTTCCCAGCAGACCAGTTCGGCATTGTCCGCCTGCCTACGGAGCAGTGTAGGTACTCACTACTTACCCCGATCAACTTACACCATTCCACGGGGGTTTTTTTTTTAAAAAAAAAAAAAAATTCTATCTGACAAGGGCCCCG
>Ga0247765_1001173_pt1 | contig 14171 bp, 12 predicted proteins | sample UWRJL106311C6_FD_179949 | JGI IMG/M metagenome (GOLD analysis project Ga0247765, IMG submission 179949) | Plant litter microbial communities from Arlington Agricultural Research Station in Wisconsin, United States - UWRJ-L106-311C-6 | ecosystem: Environmental > Terrestrial > Plant litter >... | reverse complement strand
CCTCTTTTCTTTTTTTTTTTTTTCTTTCTCATGTCAAGAAGTTTTTCATTTTCTTTCTTGCGTGTGTGTCGTCATATCCACCCGTATGGGACAAATGAAACCTACCTGCCTCCAATGAGTGTGTTGTGTTGTCATCATGTCATATCTGTGATGTGTTGTGTTGTTAGAAATGAGAGTTAGTACCATCTCCAAACTACCTGCTGCTGCTCCTCCTCTTCCTGAGCTGGGGGTTGGTTTGCATTCTCGGCTTCGGCTTGGGCGTCGAGTTGGCGAATTTCTTCCTGCAGCATGTAGTAGAGGGCAATATCCTCTTCGTCAAGGGCGTTGGGGTCATTTGTGGTTGTTGTTGTGGTTGTTGTCGGTGCTGCCGGTTCTTGTTCATATTCATACTCAGGTTCCATGTCAGGCAGCGGAGGAGCGTCCTCTTCAATATAGAATGGTTCGTACTGTTCCTGCTGTTGCTGGTATTGCTCGTGGATAGGCTCGGCAGGCGATGATGCCAGCCGCAACGGCAGGGGTGGGTGTGTGAATGGATGTTGTGAAGAAAAAGATGGCGTTACTTGCTCCTCCTCCTCCACCTCGAATGAGGCAGTTTCCTTAGCCCGGATAGGCAGAGGAGGGAAGACAGAGGAGGATGAAGCGACAAGCTGTAGGTCGTCGACAGTTTGTTGGTCTTGAGAGAAGGTGCCCGGGTGGCCCTGCCAGTAGGTGGCATCCCATGCGTTAGTAAACGGGAGACCAATCTCGGGAATGAGGAATTGCAGAGCAGCGCCGGGGATATAAGTTGCGGGCTGGGATTGGAGGCAAAAATGCAAGTTCTGACCTCGCTTCTCTCCGGACTGAGCGGGAAGACGAGCGCCCAGGATGAACATAACCCACAAGTCGAGACGAGTGGGCAAAGCGGGAGGCGCTTCAGCCCTGGCTTGCATATTCAACTGCCAGGTAGTGAGATTTTCGTTGATAGAGCGGCGCCAGGCGGCAAGTCGGTTGAGGTCCTCAACCCGAGGACGTTCTTTGCGCCAGGTGTGCCTCTGGGGGTAGTTGAGGATGAAAGGAGACGACTTGTTGAGATGTTCAAGGAGAGTCTCCGCAGGAATATCTTGAGGGAGGTAGGCTGAGTGGTGGGTGAGGACATTTTGCCAGTACTCGTGCCCGTGATACTTGTCCAGCCGTCCGTGTTGGACTTCGGAAACGGGAAGCTCGGCTTCGGCGAGGGCGGGGATTTGAGAAGACCGCCAGAGCTTACCTTTTTCGGCCAGCTCATTGAGAGCCTGGTCGGTGAGACGAGAGAACTGCTGAGCCATTTCGGGTCAGTTCAGAGTTGTTGTTTGTGTTGTTGTGGGATTTTGAGAGAGTAAGAGGCTGGGACTCGTGGGATTTTCTGCCTTTTATATGAAGTGGCATCACGTAGCTATTTTGGTTCAAGACTAGTGTTTATAGATAAGGGGAGAGAATATTGTGGTTTAGATGGCCTGAAACGATTCTATCCCGACTATGCTCTACAGCAGCCATCAGTTCCAGTACAACCAGGGTTTAACATAGTTATTTCGCTTTAAGGTATTCAGAAAGAAGGGAAGTGAATCGTGTGGTTTAGCATGTACGGCTGCATCGTGACTACGCTACAGCACTCACAGTTCCAGCACAGTCGGATTCTCACGCAACTATTTTGGTTCGAGACAAGTGTTCAGAGAAAAGGAGAGTGAGTTGTGTAGGTGGTTATATGGCTTAATACGGCCCCATCTTAACTATGGCCTAGAGCAGTCAACTATGTCTTACAGCAGTCCTTAGTTCTAGTACAGCTGGAGTATCACATAACTATTTGCGGCCAAGATAAGTGTTTAGGAATAAGGAGAGTGAAGTGGGTAGTTGAGATGGCCTGATGCTGCTTAATTCTTACTATGGTCTACAACAGTCAATTATATCCTGCGGCAGTCAACTATGTCCCATAGCAGTCAGCAGTTCAGCACAGTGGATTCTCACATAATCATTTTGCTTCAAGAATGGTGTTCAACAAGAGAGTGAATTGTGTGGTAGAGGCCTAATACGGCTCTATCCTATCTATGTTTTACAGTCACCAGCTCCATCACTGCCAGAGTTTTAGATGAAGAGGCTTCACACTCCTCAAAAACAGGGGTTAGTCTCAAGGGAGTTTCGTCGAAACACCCGCAGCGGCTCAGGCGAAAGAGTGCTAACCGATACCAATACCGGAGTTTTGTAGTAGTCAATACGACTTTGCTCCAAAAGCGCAACAACGTGCTTGAAGACACTCCAGGATGCCAGCGGCGGCACAACGCTGCCTCCGTGAGCCTCAATCTCAATGCGGTGCGGGACCGAGTGGGGATCCTTGCTCTCGTTCTCCCAGCAGCCAAAGAAGAAGGTGCAGTGGAAATGTTCGTAGATCTCCCCCTCCTTGAGGAGACCATCGGGCTCTCCAAGTTTGGGGGTATTACGCTTTCGGAAGGCATAGATCAGTTGCGCCAAATGGGGTTCACAGCCAAGATCGGCTTCGGCCTTGGCTTTGGCACGATCAAAACAGCGTCGGCAGGAGCTAAACTTTTGGCCAGGCGGGCGGGGATCCTCACCTTCAGAGCATCCCTCGCGATAGGTGACGAAAAGGGTCGTTAATTTCATGATAGACATGATTGCTGATTAGGGGTGCTCTTTGTGTGTGTGTGTGTGTGTGTGTGTGTGTGTGTGTGTGTGGTGATCTGGGGTGATGAATATCGGAATATCTAGAACTTGACCCAACAGGAAATATCTGTCTGCCTTAAATATGAAATCCCAGCTAGATAACAGTAGACACAACTCGGACTAGCAGATCAAGTGCATGGATAGTAAGGGAAGAACTTCTTTGTTCTTGGGAACAATTCATTGTCATGTCCAGTGACGGTCGGAAAGGAGAACAATGCAATTAGCGTGCTTTGTCAACAACCCGCGGAAACTCGAATAATCCGTACATTGTCCAAATGAGCTGGTCCAATTAGAATACAGTTTTGCCTGTTGAGGTACTTCAATATGTCTTGTACTGTCACATTATACCAGGTATCCAACAGAGACGTCACACAAGTCTTGGTCCGCTCCCACCGTCACACCAGCCCTATCCTGACCTACTACCTGACTTGTCTCTCTTATTTTGGCCCCGATTTGACTCCTCCCGTTGCTTCTTACCGTCGGACTTGGCAAGCCCAAGGGCCTTTGTGTGAAAGCTTGCCGATGTGGTACATGTGGTTCTCACCCCGTCAGCCCCGCTGCTAATCGGTTCGCTGCATCCATGTCGCTGAGGAAAGCCCAGCACTTGTCCGTCAAACAATATTACGCCATCACCCCAGGAGAACTCGTAAGCCCAGGGTGAAGGGGATGGAAGTTGACTTTTTGTCGTGGGTGAGCTTGGGTTCTGATTCTGATTCTGGTTGGCACTTGGGGAAGGGTCCGGTCTGTCGTCTGCTGGTGTTCCATTATTGTTGTTGGTTGTCATGTTTCCGGCTGATTTTGTGTCCGCTGAGTCCCCGACGAGTGGAGGATTGCATCTAGTCTCTTTCCGAACGGGATCCATCGTGAGAGTAAGATTTGAGAAACTGAGATTTGACCGACAAAAAGAAAAAACTGAAAATCTGATCTGGCAGATGCGCAGAGAATTAAACCATTGCTCATGGTGACTGGCCCGCTAGTTTTTATACTACACTTTTCCGCACCATCGTCATCCCTCCAGTCTGCTTCCCTTCCACTTTTTCCGTCGCCATGTCTTATGATCAACAATTGAACACTTTTGAATCTCGAATAGAGTGCCGGCCCATCGTGTGCAAAAACCCCTGCCCGGCACTCAGCGCAGGACAGCGCCTCCATTTGATCTCCCCCGCGAATTCGGCGGCCGCTGTAACCTGGGGCTGCTGGATGGGACGACAGCTGGGTGGCGCAATCCTTCGGCTTTTGACCATGAATCGATCGGAGCATGGGAAATTTGTCACCGCCCCGGGCGAATTGATTTTGTTGAGACGCGCCCGCGCTCGCGCTCTGACGGTTGGTCTTTTGTTGCACACACACACACACCACCACCGCACACACCTGTCCGACTTCAAATTGGAGTGCGAAGTAGGACGCACTACTTGACGTCGTGCTCACACACGGGCTTGACTCGTTTCGGTCTAGGGTATCCCAGCCTGCTGTGGCAGTTGCTTAAAACGGCATGGCCCTTGTTCTAGAAGGACGCGAAACCTGCAAAACCCTTGCTTGCAACTGCCAGTTTCAGCTGGTTTTGTTCTTCTGAAAAGCTGGGGGTAGGATGCATCGGGTCCTTTGCAAAAGTCGGCCCAAATTACGATGCCTGTGCGCCATGGGTGCCTGGGTGGGTTTGCAAAAACCCCCCCCTGCGGCCCTGCCCGACTTGCTCATGCAAAGAAAACTTGCGAAAGCGGAAAGGTGGGTGTCACATTTCAGGCATGGTTACGGCATGGAAATCGAACTCGGCCAGTCGCGTCAGCCAAGGGCCGACAATCCAATCTGCAAATCTGCGCCATTGTGCCCTTCCTTCGAACCGCCCGTCCAGTCTCTTTCTTCTTTTTCTTCTAGAATGTGCAAAAACACTGATGCGTGACCCAACCAGACGCAAACACACGTGATGATATTTTTACTCACTTTCGCGTCAAAATGGGACGGCCATGCACGGCGGGCGAGATCTGGCAGCGGCCATCAATGTGTCATGCGCTGATCCGCATGTATCTGTACACGACCCTGCCCATTGAGGATATCAGCAAGCTTTCCACTATTGTCGGCCAACACCGCATCGGCAGTCACGTCGCGTCGGGAAAACGATCAACTGCCGCCCAGCTCAAAGCCCTCCTCGCCGAAAAAGACACCAGATTGGACCCGCTAAAACTCAGACCTGGAACCGATGACGATGCTCGAGAGCGCGCCAATTGCTGGCGGTCCGAAAAGCGATATCGCAAAGAGAAAGCGTCAAGACGACATCAACAGCAGCAGGAGCAGCAGCAGCAGCAACAGTGTATGGAACAGGAGACGACCACCTCGGCCGACGGAAATCATGTGCGCTTGTCATGGGTGCAGCGTGCTCTACCACACCTTTCTGAACAAGAATGTTCGGAAATTCGCAGTTTATTGAGTTGGCGCTCCAGTCAGTGCTCGACCATTTCTAGATCATCCTCGACGCGCAGTCACCACCAGATTTCCCACAACATGAACATGAACCTCAACCACGACATGGACCACAGCTTGACGCCACTGGATGAGTCGCTGTCGCAACAAGAAGTCGATTGGCCAGAAATCGCTCCCTGGACAGACTTTTCGGCTCGCGTTGATGGCACTTCCTGGGCTGACCTTCCACCGTCGTCGTCATCCATGTCGGACGCTGGGCCATGGGTTCCTCCAACCACGGCACATGCCTGCGTTCTCGTCAACATTTGCAAGCGTCATTCATTATCGGCGGGATCACAAACGCCGCCGCCGACCACGCCATGCATTCTCTTCAACATATGCTGCCGTCATCGACGTGATTGTCTTCACCAGAAAGTGGAGGCTACCATCAGAGGGCAGTATCCCAACCCGCTCACCAACGAGGACTTGTCACTTGAAGGCGGACGCGACATGTTTGGCGAGACCATACGGCATATCGCAGCCCGGTGGGCGCCCGTTGACGTGTTCTGGCTGTTGCATGACAAGGCCGACCCCAAAGCCCTGAATGTGAAGAACGTAGCCGGCAACACCTTTCTGCACATTCTCGGGCCTCTCTTCATCGAGACACAGCACAAGTTTCTCCTGGATATCCTCATTGACTCTTGTCAAAAGGGGTTCGATGTTCATGCCCGCAACCTTGCCGGGGAAAATCTACTCTCTTGTTTGCTTCCGACCACATCGTCCTCAAGGTTAGACGGCACGCGACTTCGCGGTCTGACGAACGGACTTCAATACCTTCTCCTCTACACGCCCTCTTCTATCCTTCTTCCGATGTTACTATCCCAGTCACCCTCGCGACAACCGCAAACGGTAGCACGGTACATGGAACATCTCTTGTCTTTTCACGCTCGAAGAATGGGTGGCGGTGGTGGTATGGGTGGGAACTTGAACCAGATTCAGAGCCACGCGCTTTCTGTATCGCGCCTCTTTGGCGATAAAGTTCAAGCTGCCTCTACCTCGATCCCGACGACGTCATTGCCTTCTCTTCCTAGTGACAATTCTTTACATCAGCATTTGCATTATCTGTCCATTACGCCGTGGGATATTCATCTTGCGTCAGGCACCCACAATACCAACAACAATCTCGTCAGCGTTTTTGAGAGTCTTCTGGTCAAAGACCGGGCCGACCCCAACGAATACTCCACCTACGGCACCCTCGCCATGCACTGCGCCGCTGCCGTAGTAGCACACATTGGTCACGGCTATCTTTCTGAAAAAGACGGAGTTTCCCTGCTCCAACTCTTGCATGCCTATGGGGCTGATTTCCGCCTCGTTACGGGGAATGGGGAGACCCCGCTGCACATGGCCATCCGTCTTGGTCTAGCCGATACGGTGGCCATGTTAATTAGGTTGGGAGCAGATCTCATGGCTTTTGATACGAAGGGGAAGAGTGCGCTTTGTTATCCGCTTGTGCAAAAGGCGTTGTTGAAAGGACGAGTCGAGGGAGGAGGGGGGAGTAGAAGGTATGCGAGTGCACATCGGATTCTGGTTAGTGTCGTGGACGCGGCGGTAAGGTTGGGTTTGCCGAGGCCGCATAATTTTTTGAGAGGGCAGGGGCAGGACAGGGGGGCTGGGGTTCAAGTTTACAAGTGATATGTGAATGTCAATAGTTTAATAAAGCACAAGATGATGATACCAAATACACCTAGTTCTAACGATCAGATCTGGCTTCACGAAAGATTATTCGGGGTCAAGGGCGTCCTGGATGATACCACGGGAGTCAAGTTGCGCCGATCAGTAACTCTCCTCTGGGAACAGGAGGAAATTTGTCCGCTTCCACTCATATCCGGCTTAACCCCGTTCCTCACCCAGCCGTGTCGACTAGACCTTGGAAGATGCATGCTGAAAGATGCGAAAAAAAAAATGTCCGATTTCTTGCTTCAGATGTCTCCATTCTGCAAGCTAAGCTACCACATCTCCCCAACGGGCAGCCTTACCGAGACCCAACGCGGGAGGTTTCCGTTGTGGACAGATGTGGCACCGATGGCGGAATCCGGGGTGCAGTGCAGGTGCAGGGTGCTTACTCACATTACATAACATTACATTTATGCTATAGCGAGATCGGGTTGTGCGCCTCAGGGTACCCCAGCCGTCTGCTGAACAAGAAAAGAACTGCGCGCTTAGTTTGTCGGACTTGCAGTCTAGGTGCCCAGGAAGGTAGGTAGGTAGGTAGGTAGGTAGGTAGGTAGGTAGGATGCCTGCAGTGCAAGATATAGGACTTGGCTAGTCCAGAGGTAGGTAGGTAGGTAGGAAGCATTTTCTCGCAGGGGTGTAAAGGTTGTCATCATGTCGGCTGCAAACCTGCTAATAATGGGGCACCTCCCGCTCTCATGGGCACTTGATTTCACGAGTACATCTCCTTCCGTAGAACAACCCGACACGCATCCAAACCCAAACCCAAACCCAAATGAAAATGTGGGAGTCAATCATAGCTTCGTCGATAGCGGAGCGGACCGTTCTTGCCCTCGTCCTGCTTTTCGTCACAAGATTCTTAACTCGCAAAGAAACCAATGTGCCTCCCTCGATCCCCGACTTAATCCCGTATGTTTCCAACACTTGGCAGTACTTGACGCATATTGAGGGGTTGATTCGTCGAGCACGGTGAGTCGAGTTGTGATTTTGATCATCAGTATCGAGCACCGAGTTTGAAGCTAACAAGCGCTGCATGTGGCCACGGTTCTCAGTCGCTGCTTTGGCCACGGCAACATTGTGAAATTCCACCTCGGCACCAAAACCGTCTACGTCGTCAAAGGCCGCAGGAACATCCAGCGTCTGCTCGCTCACAGCCCGGACTTGGGGTCTGAAGGATTCGTGCTGCAAGTCATGAAAGGCCTCTTTACACTTACCCCCTCGGACCTATCCAAATATATCAATGATAAATCCGGTCGACTCAAAACTCCCAACCCGGGAACCGAACTGTCTACTTCGAAACGCTACTGGGCGGAAACCCACGATCTCTACCATGATTACCTCACCCGCACACGCGACGCCAACGCCCTTTCTGAAAGATACTATTCCCTTTTTGATGAGAGACTCACCACCACCCAGCCCCTGGGTGAATACGGCACGGTACACATTCGGGAATTCATCAAACGCCATCTAACAGAATGTGCCATCATCACGCTAAACGGGAGTCGCATGATGGAAATCAACCCGGATTTCTGCGACCTGTATTGGGATTTTGACCAATATGGGATCATGCTGATCTATTCGCCTCCGCGGTGGTTAGCTCGTAAAGCCTACAGGGCGCAGGATAAGTCTTATGCGGCAGTCCGGCGGTATCTGGAGTCGGCGTGGGAGAAATTCGATTGGAACGACCAGGTGGCGGTGAACAGTGATTGGGATCCGCACTTTGGATCGCGCTTTGCGAGGGAGCTGGCGCGGTGGTTGAGGGAGGGGGGATTCGATATGCAGTCTGCGACGGGGTTTTTTTCGAGTGTCATATTTGGGTGGGCCCCTTTCCCTTTTTTCTTGTCTACCCTTTTTCTTTTATCCCTTTATTTCCTATCTGTCTCTTTTCCTGCTTTGGTTACCCCAACGGCAACTCTAATAGTGTCCACCTAAGCAAGTGGCTAAAAGCTGAATTAATTCTTCTTTTCCAGACTAAACGCAAACGGCGTCCCCCTCGCCACCTGGGCGTTGATGCACCTCCTCCAATCCCCGTCTCTCCTCGCCGCGGCTCGCGAAGAAGCCACATTGACGATTGAAATCCACCCGACCACTGGCGTCCGCACCATCAACCTTGCCAAGCTTCTGTCCATGCCTCTTTTGCAAGCCATTTTCGCCGAAACCCTCCGGCTCCATGTCGCTGTGACGCTATCGCGGGAAATCCACCAACCCGTCGTCTTTGAAGGCTACACGCTTCCCAGGGGGAGTTATATCCAAGCCTTCACGGGGATATCCCATGTCGAGGAAGAAACCTGGGGGATACCCGGCCATCCGGCAACCGAGTTTTGGCCAGCAAGACATTTAGTTACGACGACAGAGACGAGAGATGAAGATGGACAGACTTGTGAGAGGACGGAATTTTCGTTGAAGGGGAGGGGAGGGACGTATTTTCCTTTTGGTAGGTTTCCATCTCCCATTCTCAGTCTCCAGTCTCCAGTCCTTCTCTAATATACCTATATACATGGATTTGTCGACTGCAGCCAGGCTGGTTCAATGCTAACCTTTGGAAATGGTACACAAAGGCGGAGGAACAGGCGCCTGTCCTGGCCGCTATTTCGCAAAACAAGAAATCCTCGTCACCATCGCCGCGATTCTCGCACGCTTCGAGATTGAATTTGTAGAGTGGACGCATTTGGATGATAACAAATCGAAATCGGATCGCGAGGCACGCAATGATGAGCATTATGGCGGGGCGACTATGCATCCTGATCGGGACGCAAAGATACGATGGCGCCGGCTGTGGTAGTTATCTATCTCTCTCTCTCTCTCCCTACCTTATCTATTTTATACACCTAAGGTAGGTAGGTACCTAATCTGGGAGGTGCGGTACTAGGACCACGGGTGGAATGTAATTCTTTGCTAGGATGATGGCGGGCTCCCTGTCAACGGACCAAATACAAGCATGAATTATTCAAGTTCGCGGCTACCTTGGGCTTTGATCTAGGGCAAAGTGTCACGGCAAGGGCACCAGAATGGAACGCGCCTGAAGAAGTGGTTCAATTTATAAAATTCCAAGATGAAGATAAGGAAAGAACACATGTAGTTGCACAGCGAAGCCCCATCAACACCAGACCCACGGCTGTGAGGCATCTAGACTACCTGCCGTGTCTCCAACTCGCTCCATGTTCTCTATCATTGAACACCAACTTATACCCCTTCATTTGTACACACTAACCTTGTCAAAGAATATCGACCATGGGCGGTCGCTCCGCTAGAACGATCCAAATCAACAGTCGCAGTTACTAGTACCAACTGCCAACGCGCTTTAACTTTTTGCTTCCACCACCCCGTCTATCTCACCATCGGCAATGCCATGGCTCTACCTGATGTAATGGACATGCTGGACCTACTGCCAGCCATTTCACCACCTCTGTTGGGTGTCGCCACAGTCCGGTCCCCTGGCCGTTACCATCATTGACAGCAATAACGATGGCGATGGTCTGGTGGTGGCGGTGGTGGAGCATTGGATTGTAGAAGATGGCCCTGCACAAGACGAACGCTTGTCTCATATACCTGTACATGGCATTTCCGGCAACGCAGTACGCGTGCAGCATCACTGTAACGTGGTCAGTATGAGCAACAAAATATTGTTCTGATGAGCCCTACTTCTGCTGCTTTTTCAATTTGATGTCAGGTGATTGCATACTTCATGTATGGGGAAGGAAGATGGACCTGTAGACAAATTAGCTACGGTGGTAACACATCAAGTTTCATGAAAAATACCTACTCACTACATGTATGCTTCCGAGCCGTTCATTGATTCCGACAAGAGTTGTCTCCAAGGAGGTGTTGCGTTTGTATAATCCCGAGCCATAGGATTTACTGGTCTTGAACTTATTCTTGGTCTAGACGAATGGCTTCGTGGTCGGGTTGGCGACAACTATTAGGTCGCGGTGTTGACCTGGATGGATGAGCTGGCTCGTCGGCACGGCGACAACTATGGAGGTGAAGTCTTGGGGTTGGTAGAATCCACAAATGCTCCTTGTAGACTGGATAGAACCGGAGAAATGCGACCTCCCCCTGACCCGTCTGGAGTGACTCATCGTCGGCAGCATGATCATTGACCAGAAGGATCCAAGATAAGGTTGGCAGGCGACGGCCATAGGGAGGGCGTCTTGGTATGGTCGCGCAACCACAACGTGTGCGGAGGCTTGGACGTGGATTGATGACGCCCGTGCCGTGGGTTGGTATCCCTCGGGAAAATGACATGCTCGGATGAGCCGCTCGTGTTGGCCCAGGAGAAAACAGGTGCGTCGGCATCGGATAATAGGAGTGACCATCGACTGGAGGAGTTCCAGTTTGTAAGGTAGGTGGGTGAGCTTCGCGTTGTTCTGGCCTAGGCAAACGCAATGAGAGAATTTGGCCTGGGTGGATGTACTTTTTGTTGGTCTGAGAGGAAAGGTGAGTGAATCAAGATGTTGGTGGATGTGTCCGCGTTGGTCGGGAGGAGATTGATGTCGACTGATGGAGATGGGGGTGACCGATAAATATACCATTTGGCGCAGTCCCACATTGGACAGCCGTGCCTCCCCTCGACCCGCACCCAACCCTCGAGCGACCATGCATGACCACTATCCGGACAGGAGTGACCTGCCCGGAGACAGGAGCAAGCTACCCGCAGTTAGGAGTGACCCAGTATGGCCAGGCTCAACCCTCCATTGACGGAAGTCCCGTTCGAGTCCTTCCATTCCATCGGCAACTCCCATCTGGGACGGAAAACTCATGCCTGATTCACATTGGCAGTAGGCGCTTGCATTTAGAGCAGACGCTCCATCGCGAGCAGGTACCCCCGAGACCGGGCATATATCCGTCAGCAGGAAGCAACGCAGCAGCCATGGCTCTCCGCTGTCCAGGTCAACCTCCAAGGATTTTCAGCGTGCGACTTGGTCAGCATTGATTGGGGAGGGGTTTATACAAGACACGAAAAGCTGGGGAGCTGTTTGGCAAGGGGTCAAGGTAGAACATTTAGGCCTCAAGTCCAACGTTCAAGACCTGAAATCAACTCATTAAGGCCTTGAAACTCTTCACCAAGACTTCCAGTTTCCATCATCATCAACCCTTCACACATGAAAATGACGGGGTAGGTGGGCCCATAGGCCGCAGTCAGACCAGGCCGTAAAGTGCCACACGAACAATCTTTCAGAGGTTGGGGTTGCACTCACCGTGACATGATATGTGCCTGCAAAGGTTCTTGTCAAAGAGATAGGGCAATTCGGACCATTCATGTTGCGGACCCGACGTGGTGCCCAGGGGTCGAATGAGGGGGCGTGCGGCGGAGCGAGACCAGAGCCAGGGCAATATATCCAACCAATGGCCTCAGGAAAAGCCCTCAAAAAGGTCCGCCATATCCAAAGGACTCGTATGTGGCCAGATGCAAGATCAACAACATGGCGGGGTTTCATTAGGGCAAAATCATCTGGCCACAGCGCTGGCGTCCAAGACTTGGATAACCAGCCGTCATCCAGTCATCACCCTGACTGGCAAAGTCCTTCTTCTTATCCTCGACGTCGTAGCACAATCTTTGCCGAAAAGAGGTAAACCAACCGCGGCGGCGGGTGACTGCTGCTCCTGGGTTGTTCGCTGGGTCTTGATGATTCTGGCGGTAAAAAGAAAAGGCCCTTCCTCCTGGATACCCTTTTTTTTTCCTCGTCCGAAATCTACAGTCGAGGCATGGCAAATTGCACGACGCAAATCATATATGCATGGATGAAAAGAAAAGTGGCAGCTTCCTCAGTAATCTGTCTAGTAAAAAGAGCCAAGTGGACATTTGATACGGGGTCGAGCCCTAATCCCCTCATTTAATTTTAAGATTTGCGCAGTCACAAAAATAAGTCCCCGGATCTCCCTCTCAGAACAGATGTCGTTATCAATGATTCAGCTACATAAAAGAAGTGGCGTAGGCCACTCCAGGCGCTGACCTCTCGGATCCGCCGGCGGGGTCACTCTGATCATTCTTTAGCTGGGCTCTCACCACGTACGTAATGGACCTCTTTTGACGAAAAAGTGCAACAGTGGCTTAAATCATAGACCATGGGCAACCAGGTTGTTTCAACACCGCCCCTGTTGTTATGCTGCCGATGGATAACGTGTAGCTCTGTCGCCGCTTGGAGAGATCAAGTTAACTTTGAGCTGCATTGCTTGAAGGGGTCAACTTCTAATGTCAGCTCAAGCATTGTATTCTATTGGCTAAGTGCAGTTTCTGCCTGTTTTGGATATACGAGAGCACACACTTTGATGCAGCAACTACCGGGGTTTCGGAGTGCTACAACCGAGGGGTTGATGCTCTCATTATACTCTATTTTTCTTTTCATAGGCTGCCGGGGTTAGTCGTAGGTACTTATGTAGTGTCCTTCAACTCGACATCTAACCATGCTCTCCAAGTGCTTAGTCGTCAACACGTGACTGAATGCAGCCATCTCTTTGGCAGTCAGATCATGCCCAGGTCACTCAGTTCATGGCAGTGTTTGAACGCAGAATACGATGAAATCTTGGTAGTGGTTATCACGTCATCGGCAACGATTGCGATACGTCACAAGCAAAGACCCAATTAGGCATGTTCCGAGACGGTACCACCAACTACTCCACATCAACTCAACTCTGCAATCCAGCCCCTGACTTGGTGAGTACCTAGGTAAGGTACTTCGGTATCCAGTGGGGGTTTATACAATACAAGAACAGCTGGGAAGTTTATTTCGCGAGGGGTCAAGCCGGAATATTTGGGCCTTAATTCCAACATTCAAGGCCTGGAAATTTACTCCTTGGGGCCTCAAATTTCTATCATAACTTTTCAAAAATAGAAAAGAATGGAAGAGTCGCCTTTGTTCCGCGGGGCTGGCAATTCTAATGATGCCGGTGACCCGGCCTCATGTTGACTGCAAGTGCATACGCCCAGGTTTTTCGTTCAATTAAAAAAAAACACAACAGCCTCTGATGATCAATACTCCCAACCGATGGGCTTTATCCTCAGTGCCCAGGGTTACAAAAAAAGAAACCTGACCGTCTCACCTAGACATTTACAGCGAGCGACCTGGAAATAGTGGAACTCGGGAGTCTGAGTCGGCAAACCTTTTGATGTTTTTGTCTGTAACCACCATTTTGGCCTAACAAAAGCGTTGTCGGCTAAAAGCTGCGAATACTGTCGACCATGAATGCGGGTTGGTGCGCTTGTCATGTTCATTTAACAGCTCCCTGTCCCCCCTGTCTGACAGCGGAATTGGCAGCGGGAATTTTTGCCAAGAAAAATGCCAAAATATAACGGCCATGCGCACTGTATAACGGCCGTGCATCTTTGCATGCGTGGGGATCTGGTCAAGTCA
>Ga0247765_1001172_pt1 | contig 14171 bp, 11 predicted proteins | sample UWRJL106311C6_FD_179949 | JGI IMG/M metagenome (GOLD analysis project Ga0247765, IMG submission 179949) | Plant litter microbial communities from Arlington Agricultural Research Station in Wisconsin, United States - UWRJ-L106-311C-6 | ecosystem: Environmental > Terrestrial > Plant litter >... | reverse complement strand
GGCCTTGCTTAGCCTGCGTCCATGCGGGTCTCATGCATGACCCCCATGACCATGATCCCAGCCCAACGGCGAACCCCTCAGCTGCATTCAGCATGCTGCATGGCGGGGTGGTGCATCCCGCACATCAAGCATTCGTCCGCTTAGCTTGGCCAACCATTGAGCAAACCCCTCATTCTTCAGCCTCAGAGCCTTGCGACTTCACCCGACATCGCTCTCGAACTTCGCCCAGTCGACAGTGGGATCGCCTTTCTTTCGGTATCCTGACCTTCTCGCTCCCCCACCCACCTCGAGGGCTCTTTCATCGCGGTGTCAAGGCGAAAAGCACCCCCCGCAGCATGGCCCCTCACTTCAAATATCGGCCACTGAGCAGCAGCAGCAACTCCATCCGCCTCGCTCATCTCTCTCACAACGACAAAGCCCGCTATGGCTTCAGCCTTCGATTGGCCGAGTCTTCGCTCAGCGGCGAGACCGTCTTCAACGCACTGTCCTACACCTGGGGCCTCCCGTATCACGTCGACATCACCGACCTCGAGAAACCAAACGTCGAAAGCGGGGAAACCTTCGTTATCACGGTGGACAACGATGGCGGCCATGACAGCCAGGAGGTCGCCGTGACCGAGAATCTCTTTTACGCCCTGAGACAATTGATCGCCAATGCCAACGGCGAGCCCATCACACCCATCTGGATCGACGCCATCTGCATCAACCAGAGCGACGAGGCCGAGAAGTCCTCGCAGGTGAATATGATGAGCGAGATCTACTCGACAGCATCGAGCGTCGTTGTGTGGCTCGGCAAGGACGATGCTCCCCAGCCCTTTCTGGACCTGCACGCCAACGACGCGCTGGAAAGATACCTGACTGAAGTGGCCTGGGGAAACGAGGACGGCATCCCCTCGGCCGCCGCTCTGCAGCGCATGGGTCTCGCGTCGTTGCAGTGCTGGCAGGATCTGTGGTGGGACTATGTCTCATTCTACCGCCGCCAGCGATACTTTCGTCGCGTGTGGATCATCCAGGAGACGGCCCTCGCCCGGGACATCACCGTCCTCTGCGGCAGCCACACGTTGGATTGGACCCGCCTGGTGGTCATCGGTAACCTGATGGCCGTCTCCAACGTCGCAAACCAGTGGTCGCTCCTCGGCAACCGCGTCAAAATCCTCATGCAGCACACGTGCTGGACTCCCGGAAACGAAATTCGATCGCTGCACATGTTTCGCACCGATCACCGCCTGAATGGAGGCCTTCCCATGCGTCTGCACCAGACAAAGGCCAACTTCATGAGGGGGCGGCAGGACCTCAAGGTGGACGACATGGCTACCGAGGGCATCCTGCAGTCTCTCGGCGCATCGGATGTCCACAAGGAGCACAAGGAGTACGCCTACTTCTGCCTGGTGCTTCGCCAGTTCTCCGACTACCAGACGACCGACAAGCGGGATCACGTATTTGCTGCCGTGGCCTTCTGTCAGCCCTTCTTCAAGAAGGCGGGTGTTGAGCCGCCCATCAAGCCCAGCTATAAGCTCACCGTCCAGGAGGTCTTCACCCAAGTCACTGCGAAGCTGCTGGATGCAATGCCGCTCTTGTCGCTCCTATCGTACGTTGCCGATGACAAACGACGGGTCCCGGGACTTGCGTCTTGGGTGCCCGACTTCAGCTCACCATTCACCCACCGACCCCTGATCATGAGAGGGTGCGTTTTCGAAGAGAATGCATCCTCAGACGACGACGACGACGACGACGACGACGACGACGACGACGACGGGCTGGACGGTGGTGGCGACGGTGGAAAGGCGCCTCGGCCCGTCTATGATGCCTCTCTTGCTGCTGCTGCTGGTGTGACATGGCCGCGGCCGCCAGGGAGCGAGCCGTTCGCCGTGCTGCTGGATAAGGGCCACCTTCGCGTCTCGGGCACGTGCCTCGGCTCCGTCAATGTCGTCTGCCCCGCGGCCTTCAAGACGGCCGGCGAGTTGAGCTACCTGCCGTATCTCGAGTTTGTGGGCAACGAGCTGCCCCCTGTTTACCCATGGACGGGGGAACCCCGATCCGAAGTGTTTTGGCGGACCCTGTGCGGGAACTTTAGCGACTGGGACGGCGAGTACCCGGCCTCTTTCGCCACCGGCTCCATCTGGTTCCGGCAGCATATTCTGGAGAACGTAGCCGTCATGATGATTGCTAGCATGGGCGATAACGCTAACAATATGGGCGTCTACTTCGCCGAGCTCATGAAATCGTCGGCCCTTCTCGGATACATGGCCGCCGATGACGCCGGCAACGACTTTCTGCCCAACCCGTTGGAGCTGGCTGTGCAGGTCAACACGTTCCTGAGCAAGGCATTTGAGGTGATCAACGCCCACGGGATGGAGGGCGTTCAAAACAACCCGGACGCGGCGTTTGCAGACGCGGCGACGAGCTTCGGATCGTCCCCGGCCGAGATGGAGTGCTTGAAGATGGTGGGCCTGGGTATGTCTTTGATCGAGAGGCGGCTGTTCACCACGGAGGAAGGGGGTCTCGGCCTAGGGCCTTCGGGGATAACCTGGGATGACGAGGTGTGGGTGATCCGAGGCGCGAGGGTCCCATTCGTGCTGCGGAGACGGGTGGGTGGGGAACATTCGAACGAGTATAGGCTTCTGGGAGAGGCCTATTTGCATGGCGCCATGGACGGCGAGATGTTGGATGAACGGGGTGCTGGTATTATAAAGATCACGCTATGCTAATTAACACTCGTCTCCACCGCCAAGGGCCACATGCCTTGCAGGGGGAGAAGTGGCTTGGTAAAAGTCCAATTTCGTGCTGTGTCTGCATAGGTAGCTGGCTGCACACGTGTACAGGGGACATGGAACTAGCAGAAAAAGGGGTGACGTTGCCAATGCGTGTGATTATTACCTGGAGTGAGGGTCATAGAAACGAGAGACTGGAATTAGGCATATTTTTATTCTCAGAGAGAGAGAGAAAGAGAGACCTCGATGCCTAAATTATGAGTTTCCATCATGTTACGATTTCTCATGCTTATCAGGAGTTCAAAAACCGGCCAACATCAGGACGAGACGCATGCAACCTGCGTGGGATGCATGTGCATGTGCACCTGGTTACATATCCTGACACACAAGTTTGAGGGCATAAGAATTTTTGGTCTATTGACACTTACACTAAATCCGCAGTGACAACTGACCCACAACCCTTCGTAATGATCTAGGTAGATAATGATCTAGGTAGAGACAGAATTCCATCGTGGTCGGCCGAGCTTAAACTCCATTTCCAGCACATAACCCAACGGAGAACTCCATACATCGACCACACCCTTGACTTTCTCCAATATTGATACACCTGTGACCAATTTACTGCAAGGAAATGATAGGAGTTAGCCTCTCTATTTCTGGGTTGTGAGAAAAAAAAGTTAGATTCAACTCACCTGGCAGCACTAGCATGGCATTCAGGTTAGTCCCCTGTAAAGACAGCTTTTCATCACATGGTAACACTCAAGACAGAGAACTCACATCAAACTAATATCCCAAAAGGTTAGCACTGAAACAATTGATGGAAGCGGGTGAATTAAAGGAGCTGAACTCACAGTACAAGCATCCGCCGACGAGCAACCGCACTTGGAGCAGTCAAACGCTCGCACCTCCATAGGCGAATTGGCGTTGGCAGCGGGGCTGGCCATGGCGATTCCGGCGACGAGAGCCAAAAGGTAGACTGACAGCTTCATGGTGGTGGATTGGAAAGTGGTGTTGTAAGTGATGTATTTCGTTGACTAGTGTGAGCTTGTGTCGTTGGATTAACTGTTCACGACGGTCACTTTGACTGTCTTATATAGTTGTGTCTCTCGTACTATCTCCACCATGGGACCCAATCTGGGATTGCAAAGTCAACCAAACCGTAAATGATCATCATAGACTCGGAGGTTGATTGCCCATTCCAACCGTTTTTGCCATCTACAGGAGACAATTGCGACATAATTCTCAGTTGTGGCAAGTGTCAGCACAGCACTGATTTTCAAGAACAACGGTATGACTTCCCAGAACAATCCGTACAAGCGATCGCAGCGAGTCCAGCGATTACAAAATATCGGTTCCCATACGACAAGAGCCCTGATTGGTGTTTTCTCTTTGCATCTGACGAGAATAAGCGCAGAGCCGTGGTCGGTGTTGACGAAGCAGTGGTCGTCATATACGGGCAGTGTCATGACAACATTCAAGAACAAGGCGACCGCTGAGAAAAGTTGAGGTTGCGGCTCAATTTGACCAAACAAGGAAGGTGAATGAACAACTGCATCGTCGATCATATTATTCTCTTCACTTCGGCTAGAGTTCCTATTTGAGTGCCTACGGAGTCAGCTCCACTTCCGCCTCTCTTGCCCTCTTTAAAATCTCATCACGTTCTTTTGCCTCATATACCCCCTCCCTCACAAACCCTTGCAAAACCGACGTGGCCGCTTCCACGAAAGCCTCATGAGAAAGAAAAGGCGCTTGATCCCATACTAAATCCAAAAAGGTTGGCCCATCTGTTCCTGGAGACGGAATTCCCGAAACGGGAACATCATATCTCGGAAGTCCATCGTTGCGTTTCCTATTGGCTATACCTGTATTGATGGATCCAAAGACTATAAAGGGCTCCACGCGGCGGAAATAGGACGATACAGCCTGCGTGTCGCTAATATAGTAGGGGCGTACCGTCAAGTTGCCTGCCGTAGCGTGTGACACAGTGAATATCGGGTTCGAGTTACCATCGTTTGCGGTCTGTGTCTGTGTCTGTCTGACGAGAGCAGCTCGCGTGTAATCCCCGTCCCGCTTCAAGTGGCGGTAAAGCGACAACTCCCAGTAACTTCCCGGATTACCGCGGGGCTTTCCAACGATTTGCAGTAGGAGAGGGCCATAGGTGATGGCTTGCGTATCACGCCGATCCAGAGCGCGCTCAATGCGAATGCGGAATGGCATTTTTACCTGGACTACATCGCCGGCTTTCCAGGTTCGGGATAGTGTTAGGTATGTGCCGTGATTTGATTGCATCTGACTGGAAGGCAAAGCCTGAGTCGTCTCGCCGTTGACACTGACGTGAAAGACACTACCCGCCCAAGCCGGCACCCGCAACTTGATGTCCAGTTTGCCATTCCCATTAACGGTGAGATTTACGGTATCTCCACGGGGAAAAGCCGTCCGCTGTGTGATCGAAAACCCTTTTTCTACCCAGTTGAGGGTCGAGGGAACATATAAATTGACCCAGAGAGTCGAAGCATCGGCAGACCGGAAATAAACGGTCTCTTGGTACTTGGTATGGCTTTCCAGGCCTGTGCCCCCACAACAGGTTCCGGTATTTCCGTATTCGCGGTTAGCACCCGGCGTGTGCGGTTGAAAGTACGTCAGCTGGGGATCGGCGACGCTGGAAGTGTCAGCGCGGGAGCCGGCAATCATGTTGTAGAGTCCCCGCTCGTAGTAATCCATGTAGGAGGCGTTGTGCTCGTGCATAAACAGGTTCCTCGCCAGCTTCAGCAGGTTGTAGGTCGTGCAGGTCTCGGCGCCGTTTTGGGCTATGGCGTTGGCAATGTTGCCTCGGTTCTGAAAGAGCTCCGGGTTGTCCGTGTGGCCCGGATAATTCCCGCCTGTCCCGCCACTCGCAAACTGCCGATGCGGTACCACCCAACCGTAGAAATGCCTGGCCGCTTCTAGGTAGTCCTGCCCCCCGCCGTGCTCGAATATTCTCAGATAACCCAGGAATTGCGGGACATGGGTGTTGGCGTGCAGCCGTTCTGGACGCCGTCGACCCGGTCTGTTTTGGGGTTGCACTACCAGTATGTCTCGGTCTTGGACGGCCGCGTCGAAGAGAGATTCCCGGTTGTCGAAGGCTTTGGCTGTCTGCACGTGTCGCGTGTCGTTGGTAAGACGGTATATCTCTGCAAACACCTCATTGGCGCCCCCAAACTCGCCCCCAATGTACAGATCCCACATGTAGTTCAGGTCAGCCCGCGTGAGGTTGCCGGCGTACCGAGGGTGATTCTTGTCCCCGACCGTCAATGCCAGGTGGGCCCACTCGGCCATCTTGACCGCAACGCCGAAAGCCTGAGAGTTATTGGTGTTGTAGTAAGCATCAAGCATGCCTCGTATGATCTTGTGTTGCGTGTACCACGGCGCCCAGGTATTGGTGCTGGCATTGCCGCCGTAAACCGCCCAACGCGGTGGTCCCAACCGTAATACCGTGTCTTCTGGAAGTGCACCAAGATAACCGGCGTGGGTCGGGATCCAATTCGCAGCACCAGTGCCTTTGACTTTGCTGTCCATCCGAGCGGTGATTGCATCCTGACAGGAAGCCAACTCGGTGACCATCCAATCCAACTTTGTTTTAAAGATTGCTTCGTTTTGATCCGCATATGCCTGGGACAGGGCCGTCATGAAATGCCCGGTCCAGTGCCCGCTGAGCAACCCGCCATCCTCCCATCCGCCGGGCGGGGTGACGCCGCGGGGATTCGGGCGACCGGCTTGCAAGTTGAAGAGCACCAAAAATCGCCGTTCGTCGTACTCGCGCAAAAATCGCTTTATCCTGTCGCGCTTCTCTTGGAACAGTCCATCGCCGAGTCGCACATCGCCAAGGCCAAACGGTCTCACGGGTGCTGAACCCCCGGGTCCCAAGTCCGCCAAAGTTGCGGAGAGGGCGATGGGGAGATTGAGGAGGAAAAGCGATAGAAGAATAATGGTTGACGCCATTCGGTTGCGCAGATACTAACGCTGCTCGCAGTCACTGTATGCAGATTTTTACCATCCTCATTCCATGTCTGTTCGTGGCGAGGTTATCTCTGCGCGGGGGGGGGGGGGCTGGATTACACTGGGGGAGAATCCCCGGGTAATATCCTCTGGCAAATAGAATATCGGTGGGCCATCAATGGTGGGCAATGTTTCTCCGCCTATTTCATCTAACAATAAAGCACTGTCCCGGCATCCATATGTTTGACATCTTTGTTGATCTGCTGTCGCACAGTCATGAAGACGACAGAAGTGGCACTTGCAAAGAGGAAACATTCACATTCAAAGGCGGCTATGATGATTGAATTGGATCGCACTCCTATTGCTGTTCCTACACTTTTCATACACCAAGATCCTCCACTACAGTCTGAATTATCACTGCACGCATCATCTCGTCTCGTCTCCCCCAAGTGAACTTGAAGTGAAGTGAGCCGCTTACAGCTTAATCTCAATCTTCCTCGCTCCCTTCTTCTCCATCTTTGGCACCGTAATGTTCAAAACTCCATGCTCAAACTTGGCAGCCACCTTCTCTTGATCGACACCCGTGGGGAAGTTGAAGACGCGAGAGAACTCTCCAAAGGACCGTTCGCTGAGCCAGTATTTGGCCTTTGGCTTGTTCTTTTTCTCCTCTTCCTTTTTCTGTTTCTCCATTTCCTTGTTTCCTTCCTCCGCTTTCTCTGGGACCTTTTGTTCTGTATCCTCAATCATTGCCGGCTGTTTGCCTCCTTCGATACGGGCCAGTGACGGATCACCCTCCGTGCGCACACGTTCCGCATGGCCGCGAATAACCAGAGTCTGAGGATCCGTGAACTCAATAATGATATTCTCAGGCGGGACACCAGGCAATTCACCCTGGAGGGAATAAGACTTTTCGTCCTCGGTCACGTCGAATTTCGGGTTGAAGACACCCCCGTTCGCGGCAGTGAGGAGGCTGTTGTTGCTGCCAAATGATTGGCCTAGGGCTGCCTGGGTGTACTTGTCAAAGTCGTCCAGCATCCGGAAGAGGTTTGAGAATCCCGGAGCGTTCATGTTGTAGCGCGGAGTCCAGAGTGATGACGACATGGTTGGTTTTGTGGAGATGGACCGGCTTAGCTGATGTCGAGGGATGATGGTTCGTGGAAAGTGATGTGAAGATTGATGATGAATGAGTTGTCGCGGTAGTAGTGAGTTGCGGGATGTTCGCATTGCTTTTCGCTGAGTTCAACTTGCTTGATCTGAAGATAGAATTGTTGTTGGCAAGTGTGGTTGACAACAGATTCCTTTATACTTTTTGGTTGTGGTATTCGCTGCTCTCTTGGAAACAATTCGACAAATTCGAGACAGTACTAGAACATGCTGATCAGTCGATTTTGACGCAATCACAGAGACATGTGTTGACTTTTGCTCTGTGTTTAGCACGGGCGTCATGTGGCGATAACGCTAAAACTTGCCGTGTCCCCACTGTTTTGATAGTCTTGGCATTTTTCAGCCAATCGCCTTGCGTTATTCTCCTTGAAACCCCGCCACAGAACTTGCTAGAAGCCTCTTCAAGACTGGAAGTGACGAATGGCGTTAAGTGATTCGCAACTCCGAAACTGTATGGAACTCTGTGATGCCGTACAGATAGTTGAGTCATCAGAGACAGTTGCATCAATTGTTTCTGAACAACTTCGAATTCTTTCTACCGACTGTGGGCCCTACGACTTGTTTCCACTGAGGAGAGCCTTCCGGACTGCTTGTCTGAGAAGACCACAGAAACAAACAGAAAATAACAGATGGACCGATTTCTCTCACACCGAAAACTGGAGTTTACGCAGAAAACACGTTGAGGACTTGATGATGGAAAAACTAGAGGCTTCAGTGAAAGAGGTTCAAGACCCTTGGCGAGTAAAGATTTTCAAGGCCTGGAATAGACGGAAACAAGGCCTATACAGAACAGCACAGCTTTCCAACTCCTCGTGCATATGTTTGTACAAACCCCCTGCCTTGATACTCACCAAGTCTCACGCTAAAAAAATCTTTTAGGGGTTGGATAAATGACTTGGTAAGATACCTAAGTACCTACCTATCCTAGTAGGGGGTTTGTACAATACATACAACAGCTAGAAAGCTGTTTTTTCAAGAGGCCAAGTCAGAATTCTATACTTAGGCCTTAATTTAAACATTTAGAACCTTGAAAGCCACTCCTTAGCCCTTTAGGTTTCTTCCTTAAGCCCCCTTGAAAAAAAAAAAAAAAAAAGAAACACCGGTAGAACCTAGTTAGCACAAAAGGTGCAGCTAACCTCTAAAGTACCATGCGAACAATGTTTTAGGGGGTTGGAACTGATAAAGTGTATGGCATAATTGTGATTTTTTACGCTATAGCAACTAATCCAAACCTCGCTATGAAAAAAAAAAAAGAGAGAGAGACTGGGACTCGCGATCATGACTTAGACCCCATCTCCCCTTTTTTTTGTCTACAAGACAAAAATATGACAATATAGTCATCTCTGGAGCCCTCTCGTGCCCGTCACTACCACCCTCATCATCATCATCCTTATCTTCTTCGGGACGGGAACGGTCTTGATGCCGGATTTGATACTGGGTCTTTTCACGCAAAAGCCATAGCCCGGCTTCTATCGTTTCAGCCTGGACGGGGAGAGTAATTAGAAAAAGTCAGTCGGATTTTCCCAGTTCACTTGTAACTCGTACGTGTCGAGATCTTCGTAGCCGCAGGATAAATGCGAGGCATCGTTCGAGTTGTAGCCCGTACCGCTATACTGGTGTCCCAACAGCTCGCAGTAATGAGTATAAACGATCGAATCCCTGAGGGAGCATGAGCTCTCAAAGTCCGGGTCGCTTCGAAGTTCCAACAGATGTTTATGGTGGGGGATCAACCCGACCCAGGCGGACGGTTCCCTCTGCAGAGAGTTCAAGGGCTCGTATTTTACCCGGAATCCACCTTCCCGGCAGGCATTCTGCGCCGTCTCTTGGACGACTCCGATGTAGCTAGCTATCCACGTCTCGCACGTGCGGATCTCGAGGGATATGCGACGAAGGGCAAGGCGAATTTCCAGGCTACCACCACCCCCCAGGACTTGGCGAGCCTGCTCGCCGAGGGTTGGGTCGGTGGCGAGTCCCTGGTCGCCAAACAAAGTTAGGCACGCGAGCCCCGCGGGCAGCGTGTCTTTGAGGGAGAGTCGCTGCGTCATTTCCTCGTCCCCCTCGCGTTGATATCCACCGATCAGGACCTCGGGTTGGATCATGATGTGTTTTAGGCTGGAAAAGAATTGCATGGACCCAAAGTGGCTCGTGTTGAAAAACCGTATCCCACCGTCATCCATGGGTAACTCGGGCGTAGGATCAACAGTGCCAACCTTCCGATACAAGTTCAAGCGCTCAAGCGTGTCCTGGTGGCGCTGAATTCCGGGCCAGAGCTCGCCGTTGCTAAGGTTTTTTCTCGGGGCGTTCGGGTTGTCCGGGTCGTTGTCGCCGTCGGAAAGCCAGATGGAGAGACTTGTCAAAGCCCTTGGGAAGCTGAGAATGGCGAGCATGTCGGCTGCACGCGTCTCGCTTGCCAGCTCGTGCAGGACCATGGTCAATTCCCGAATGTGGCATGCGCGGCCCTCGTAGTGTTCCGACGAGAGTACCCCGGCAGCACCCCCCAACCGAACATCGCAAAGGGAGAGCTTGATCAGTTTGGGGAGCAGATGGAAGCGTGCGACTTGCGTCCAATCGAGTACGTGTCTAGATGCGGCCGAAGAGGAGTCGAGAAGGGGGTGGGGGGAACCAAGGTCGGGGTAGCCCCTAATGGGCGGATAATTCCGCGCGCCGGCAAGATACGCCTGGCTAAGGTTTTTGAGGATCCTGGAGGAGGACGAGGTTGTGGTGGCACGCTCCAGAATGGCATCGAGAAACGGGTCCGTCGAGGGAATTTCGAAATAGAGCTTTTCCAGGTTTCGCAGACTTGCCAACAAAAGCGCCACCATGGGTCGCGGGTCGGCCTTGCCGAGTGCTTCTTCCCAACTTGTTGTTGTGCCATCGGCTTTGGTGAGCACACGGTGGAGGCCCAGTTTACCAGCGGCGTCCCCAGCCAACTCCAACTCTGCGTCATGCGTACCAAAGAAACCACGACGGGGCCGTAACATGAAATCGAGCGTCCAATTTCGCATGTCCACCTCGCCAACACAGTTAGCAATGCGCGAGTTGTTGAGGACGGAGCGGAGGAACTGCCAGAGCGACAGAATCGAGTGGATATCGCCATCATAGGACCACCGGCAATACATGCGGTTGAATAAGAGGTTGTACCAAGAGCCGGAAACCCGATTAAGCCTGCCCAACGTATTGACGCTGCGGGGATCATTGTGGTGCGCGACGAGATCAAGAATCATGTCGAAGAGCTCAACGGGGAGCTTCTCAAAAAGGTCCCTGTTTGTTTGCGGCCCGGCGCCGGCGCTGGGACTCGGAGTGGCCATGTTTGGCGGTCGGAACCCGGATTTGAAGTTGATGTTGGGTCGTTGTAAAAATTCATGTTGGGTCGTTGTCGTTGCGGGGCAGGCGGGACGAGTTTTCAAAACCACGCCGCCAATGGTGAAGCAAGTCCAGTCTGACAGTCTATGGGCTATGGGAAGGAGCTGTGGATCCAGATGGGGCATATGCCCTGTATAATCCAATGCCTGAAAGACTGTTAGCTTGGGACTTGGTGAGCATCCGGCACGGGTTGGACTGTACACCTCTCCCGACAGCAGGACGCGGTTGATTGCAGGCATTTGTTGTTTCCCATGATGCAGGGTTGTGACTTCTGCTAGGATTCGATGGAGAAAACGAAGGGAGGTTAGAGCTCGTCTGCAGCCCGTCACATGAATTGCGAGCTGTATTGAAGACAGGCGCGTCTCATAGTTCAAGTTAGGTCCTTCTCTATTTCGGCAGTTCACAGCATTGAACCTGCTGACTCCATGTCCATCCAGCTGGAATTCTCCTCGGCAATCCCTAAGCAACCCGCTTCCTCGTAACACTCAACAATTGACCCGTAATCAACCAAAGCAAGTATCCCTCCACCTTCAACGGCTTTGTCGGCTCAACCGCTGCAAAGTCAAAGTGGCGCAACAACTCGGCCAGAGTCTTGGTGACTTCCATGCAGGCCAACGACTTGCCCAAACACTGAAACCTGCCACTTCCAAACACCAAATCCACCATGTTCACCATATTCCGGAATCTCTGTCCCTGCCCATCCGTTTCATCTGCCGCCGCTTCGATCCAGCGCTCGGGTCGAAAAAGATCCGCATCTTCACCCCAGAGATCTGTCCTCCGCCCGAGCGAATTCAGATTCGCACCCAACCAAGTCCCCCCCGGGATATGATATCCCGCGACTTCATCCCCTTCCGGGGGGACTTGTTTGTAAAACTCGGCCGGCAAGGGGTACAGCCTAAGGGTTTCACGGACCACGGCCTGGAGGTAGGGCATCGCTCTGGTTTCGCTCTCGCGCACCACTGGCGAGCTAATCTTTCCGGAAGCCACACCTTGGGAAATTTCCTCGCATAAACGTCGGTAGGCCGGTGGATTGACCACCAAAAACGCCATGGCCATTCGCAGCGCGCTGGCGGTGTTGTCCGACCCGGCAACGATGGCCATGATCACTTCGTGGAATAACTCGCGGTCACGGATGCCCTTCATGTTGTTCATCATGCCTGAAAGCATATCCCCGTTGCCGCCGCCAGCGGGATCATGTTTACCATCGGCATCAGATAAACGGGCGGACCGCGCATGCAGTGCTTTTTCCGCGGCGGCCATCAACTTTCCCAACCCGGCTTCATCTCGCGGTGTCGGGAGAAGTCGCGACAGAATCGGCCGCAGCCACGGCATGATGGGTAAGGAACTGAGCGCGGCGCGAATCGGTAGGAAATCCTGCATGGTTTGGACATATCGACCAACATCGACGTCGTCTCGCAAGAACCCAAAGGGTTCAGACCAGAGCACGCTGCTGATGATATCGAGGGCAAAGTATTGGGCTACGGCGCTAAAGTCGCAGATTGCCATGTTGGCGTTTTGGATTTTTTGGTCGAGATAGGATATGAGCGACTGGATTTGCGTGTCGACGACATCTTCGAGAGAAGGGGACGTGTTGTCTCTTCCGGCGTACGTTGGGGCCAGCAGCGCGTGGCGTTCTCGGTGAAGTTTATCGGCGTGGGGAGAACCGCTCAGACTCAATGTCGTGTCGGTTCCTCGAGCGAGACGAGTAATGTCCATGTACCATTCCGCCTTGATATAGGGGGAGCGAAGAGCCCCCAGGCGTCGAAGGACATCGGGGTCGTCGGTGATGACATGGTTGGGACCGGTGCGGAAGACGCGGCCGTATTTTTGACTCTGCTGTCGCTGCCAGAGGTAAAGCTGTCCGCTGTAACCCCGCGAGAAGAGAGTCCAGTAGCACGAGACTGAGTCGCGGAACGGGCCGGGAATGTGCCGGAGCCGAAAGCGCCAGATGTAAAACTCACGAGAGATCCAGAGGACGAAGAGAATGCTGAGGAGAAAACCGGCCAGAGTCTGCCAATCGGAGGACACCAACGGTTCCTGTGGTAGTATTCGACGGAGGGCCATTCTTACGAATCAGTTCGCGTGACACTTGGATAGTACGAGGTGTCCAGGCCAATAAACGAGGCGGCCTGGGGACTATTGACAGTCTTAATCGATGACGGCCAAATAATTTCCAAGTCGGCAGTTGGCAGGAGGACGGCCTACATGTATCAATTGCCGCAGGACTGCATCTCTCGACCAAGGGACCAGAAGTGCCAAGCCTCCATTATTCAATGCACATCGCTCAGGACAAAGCAGGACAAAGCAGGGCAAGCAGGCGCAAAGAGGCACAGTCAGCTTTAACTAGGTTGTTCTAGCCAACCACGATGCAAAACAATCCAATCGTGATGGGGGTGTAACCCCTCCTCTTCATATGCATATGCAAGAGTGTTACATCAGCCGACAGAACTGCCCAGGCCCGAATTCGGTAAAAGAAACGAGGAGACGAATCAGGCCATCCGCTCGGCCATCTCACTGGCTCGCGCCCCGGCCCCGGGTCGCGGGGTAGTTGGGTGCAGGATATTGCATTAGCTCCGTGATGTAATTCACTCTCAACCGCAACGGCTTACCTACCTAGGTGGTTGAGAAATCGTGCCAGACGTCTCCGAATACCCTGATCGCAGCCAAGTGTGTATGATGTGAGCGACAAGAGAATATTTACATGTTCGACACTACCAAATCAGAGAAACGACTGAGATTACAAGGTAACGCGACTGGACGGGATGCTTGGAGATATGGCGAATACAAGTCCTACGAACCCAGAACTCGTGGAACATGAAGCCATCCCATTCATCAACATTGATAGCCGCAGACAAAATCCAGTCACATTTGCTAAACCCCCCCCCCCCCCCCAAACACAACAAACAACAACAACAACGCAGCGCCCGGCCGCCGCGCCCTCGGCCGAGGCGAGGGGGG
>Ga0247765_1001171_pt1 | contig 14176 bp, 22 predicted proteins | sample UWRJL106311C6_FD_179949 | JGI IMG/M metagenome (GOLD analysis project Ga0247765, IMG submission 179949) | Plant litter microbial communities from Arlington Agricultural Research Station in Wisconsin, United States - UWRJ-L106-311C-6 | ecosystem: Environmental > Terrestrial > Plant litter >... | reverse complement strand
TTCTTTCTTTCTTTCTTTCTTTCTTTCTTTCTTTCTTTTTTTCTTTCTTTCTTTCTTTTTTTCTTTCTTTCTTTTTTTTCTTTTTTTTTTTTTTTTTTTTTTTCTTTTTTTTTTTTTTTTTTTTATTTTTTCTTTTTTTTTTTTTTTTTCCTTTCCTTTCTTCATTATATTTTTGGAAGGACTTGGTACCGCTCATTCAGAAAAAGGACGGGACACATGGAACTACAAGAGGATTATGACGATGACGATGACGATGATACAACGAAACGATGATGAACCAAGCATTACGATCCTGGAAAGATATATTCTCCTTCTCTACTTTAATAAAAACCGTCTTTACCTACTGGTATGCTTCAATTGATCTTAGCTTCCAAGAGTGTGTTATTCCAGTCAGTCAGGCAGCCGTTTCGGCAGAACTATCTTCACTGCTGCCGCTTTACCCATTTCTTTTTTTTCTTCTCGTCCTGTTTGGGTGAGTACCTTGGGTAGTTTCCTCCGTGAGAATGTATGTATGCAATGTTACAGCACAAAAATGCTTTCTCTCTCTCTCGGGTATTGGTATTCGTGTGTTACAGACTCTCCTTTCTGGGCAAAGTTGAACCGAACATGTATATGCTGATATATGCTTCTAACAGCACTGCTGTTGAGCTATGCGGTCTTTGCCAGCAGCCAACCAGCACAACCTACTCAATGTATGTGACGAATGGGCGAAATATTTATGAGGTAACCCCCTTTCTTTTGTGGATAAGGGCAGGAATAACCGCCAAATCTTGGTTGGTTTATCAATTTTTTTTTCTTTACGTGGCCGTGGACTGGACTGACTGACTGCACCGTTGGGTGGGATGGGTGATGTGATATGTATATATGCATTGATCATCATGGGGAGTCTGGCTTGGGTTCAGCCAACGTGTATGTACGTGTGTATGTGTACGCGTACGTGTACGTGTACGTTGTACGTTTCAGATGATTCTCGAAAGAAGAAGAAGAAGAAGAAGAGACAGACTCCAGATAAAACACTCCGATTCCAGGTCACAAGGGGACATACGGAGGTACAAAAGATGCTGTGCTCGCAAGTTTTGCCAAGGTTGTAACCCGACAGACCCGACAGACAGACAAACCCGACAGACAAACAAACCCGACAGACAGACAAACCCGACAAACATCTGAAAGAAAACTTGGTGAGATCCATGTGGAAGGTGGTTACATCACCATCACCATCGCCATCGCCATCGTAATCGTAACCAGCCCACGTGTCCCGTCTTGTAGTTTCCATTACCTTTTCCACCGCTCTAGCAGCAATCGTTTCAGAGGCTTGAGGATAGGAGACTAGAGTTGGTAGGTGAGGCGGGGAGTTCAGCGGGGCAACTCAACTACTGCTGGTACTATGGCAGGCACTGGCTTTCCCGGGTCTAGGGTGCCTAACCTGCTGGAACCAGGCCATGGAAACGAAAATTTACTGACAAATAGCGCGTCGTGGCGGCTTCAAGCCTACCTACCTTCACGAGCCCAGGAGATACAGCACACAAGGGCTGCAGCACATGTACAAAGGGTGATAAATTTGCTGTGTAATATACAAAGGAGTCTCTCCCCGCGCAAGATCCAGGGAAGGCAGAAGCCAGAAGCCAGAAGACATGAAGGAGACTGAAATCAAAAGGGCCGCCCCAAGAAAGACTAACGTATTAAAAAAAAAGAGAGAAAAGAAAAGAAAGCACTACAAGATAAGCATGGGCGAGGGGGGGGGGAATAACGTGGAATTCAACCACAAGAACCGAAAAAAAAAACGAGAACCAGAAACAAGAAAAAAAAAGAGTAGGAACAAAACAGGTGTACGGGAAAGCAAAAGAAATTAGTGGTTTTTAAAACCTCCTCCGCCTCCGCATTCGGAATCCCCCTTTTTTGCTCAAGAAAAAGTTGGCGTTGACGTTTTTACTCATTCATTCATTCATTCATTCATTCATTCTGATCAGTTCCCCCCATCTGACGGTGTGTGTGTGTGTGTGTGTGCACGTTGAAGATGCGTCAGACGAAAGAAGTAGAGAACCAGAAACGAAACAGACGGACAGACAAACAGGAGGAAGGATATAAAAAACAGAGAATGTGAATGCGGAGGAGGAGGAAGTGAAAAAGAAAAGAAAGAAAAGAAAATAACAAGAAAACAGAAACCACATATCATGTATATATATCTCCTTGAACTTGAGTTTTCCACCTCTATATATGAACAAAGGAAAACAAGATTGAGGCTAGACTAGGCCGTGTAGGGTAGGGTCAGGCTGCCCAGTCTCCCTTCCTCTCGTCCCCCCAGGATCTTTTCTTCTTCTGTTTGTTTGCCGATCTGCTTTCCTCCCTCTCTCTCTCTTCCTTGCATTGCTTTAACATTTTCCTCGGAGCACGCCGACGAACGAGCGGACGTATGTGCGAGGATGCAAGAACTAGAGCAAAGAGAAGAAGGAGGGAAAGAAGAGAAAAGAAGAAGAAAAAAAACCCCGGAGGAGACAAAGAAAGAAGACAGGAAATAAAAGGCATCACGGCCCTCAGATCGATCGCTCTTGGGGGTGTACTCTAATTACAAAAGAGACCTTCGTCAACCACTATCCAAAATTCTCTCCATCTTCAATCTTCATCTTCCTCAAAAATTGGCTGGTCATCTATCCATCCTTCTGTCCTCATTTTGTCGGTGGATCTTGTTTGCAACCTTTTTTTTTTGACGTTTGACTCAACCCGTCCGATGAAGGGCGGGAGACATCGGATGGGAGAGTAGGCATGCGAAAAGGTGAAGAAGACCAGAAGGAGGAGGAAGTGGTGGTGGAAAGAGGAAGAAGAAGAAAGAGAGAGAGAAGAGGAGAGGAAAGAAAGTGGCCTGCAGTTGCCTGCTCCATCTCTACACAAAAAGGGGGGGGGATGAGGAAAAGAAGAAAAAAAAGTTCATGGTCCAGCCAAGGAGATAGAGGACCCTCCAAACATCTCGTCAAAAAAGTCCTACCAAAAGAAGTTCCTCCTGTGAAATCCATCTTCCAAAGAACCCAACAAAACAACAAATGGAATCCTCCGTGGAGATATTGCCCTCCAAAAAAGTCCTACTACAAGAAGAGAAGTCCTTCACAAGAACAAGAAACAAGCCAGCCATTGAGAGGTAGTAGGTATGATCATCGAATTCATCTCCAAGAAAAGAAAAAAAAGATCATTAAAAAGATTTTAAAATGCCCCTTCCCCAGAATTAATATCTTCCCCCTCTCTCTCCTCAACGAAAAGAGTAGGCGGATGGACAAGGACACAGTTTACCACACGGTTCATAACGTCACGCGTCGCGGTATAGGGATCTGTGTGTGTGTGTGTGCGTGTGTGTGAATGTGGCAAGGAACGACTGGTCGAGGAAAGAGAGAGAAAGAGAGAGAGAAAACGGGCTTGGAAAGAAGAATGTTCGTCAAAGTGTCAGAGATACAGTAACAAACAAAAGAAATGGAAATGAAAAGCAAAGAATGATCGTCCCACCCACCCGCCACCCCTCCCCATCATCAGATCAGGGAAGGGCTGCATTAGTTTGGTTGAAAACAGAAAAGAGAGAAAAAAAATAGCAACGGTGCTTAAGAAATAACCCTGGTCGACGACACAACATGAACCTTTTGCATCGTCACCGCCACGGCCTGCTGGGGAAGAGGAGAACCAGGAGGGTCCGCAGCCTCAGCAATAGCAAGAGCTGCCGTCGCAATCTGCACTGCCCTCATCCTATCCCGTTCCCTCTCCACCTGCTTCAGGCGCTTCCTCTCTTTTTTCTCCGCCTTTTGTAGCGCCTTCTTCGCCTCTCTTGATAGTCCAGGCGGCGGCGGCGGCGGTAGTGGTGGTGGTGGTGGTGGTGGCGGTGGCCCGGCGGAATTGCTGCTGCTGCTAGCAAAGCCATTCCGGCAAGAGACAGGCGGCACAGTAAGAAATCCCGTCTTGGTCTTGACGAAGCCGGCACCGCCAGCGCCAATGACAAAGTCGTTGACCCGTAGGTCTAGCTGCTGCTGGAGAGACTGTGGCACCTCAATCGTCACCGTAGTAGTAGTAGTAGTAGTAGCCTGGGTGATGGGCCCGGCTGTGTACCCGACAAGTACGTCCACGTCCGCGCCGGGAGGACGAGGGACAGGCACGGGCATATGCACATGGTCTGGGACGAATAGTGCTGGGATGGGAGGCTGTTCTGGGATTGTAGAAGGCACTGAGGCTAGGATGAAGCCCGGGTCATCATCGTCATCGTCATCGTCATCGTCATCATCGCCGTCGCCATCGTCATCATCGCCGTCGCCATCGTCATCGTCATCGTCCTCGTCCTCGGGTAAAGTTGTTGATGATGATGAAGCTGTGACGATGGGCCATATAGGTATTCCCACAGCCGGTGCAGTCCTGACAACGACAGGCTGTGAGGCCGCATTCCTGACTAGTGGTATTGTTGGAGACGTCGTCGCTGGAGTTGTGGCCCTGGGTGGAGTGGCTTGAGGAGTGAAAGGGTACCTTGCTCTTGACCCAAATATCTCGTCAGTGGAGATGGAAAGGGCCGTGTCGGAAAATGAGTCTTCTTCTTCCTCTTCTTCTTCTTCTTCAGGGGCGATAAATGCTCCACGGGGTGGTGGCGTGGCAAATGCCTCCTCTGCAGTTGCTGGCGCTCTGAGGCCAGGACGGCGTGCCAGGCCAGCTCTGGCAAGACGGTACACCACTTGACTCCTTGTCCTTTGCGCAACCATCGAATACACCTCAGGTTCAGCCGGGGGGCGGGGTTCGGCTGGTGGTTGGCGGTCGCGGGCAGCCCAAAAGTGTGAGCGGGAGACACGGTCCGGATCGATGGTGCACCCGACGCGCTGGTACGCAGCAACGAGTCGCTTGCGAAGAATGTCCTTGTAGATGGTGATTTGGTCATAATCGGGATTGTAATAGTCCCTGAAGCGGCATGTATGGCTCTCGGGGAACAGCCGGGCCATGTCCTCGGGCAGGCAGCCGGGTCCTGGACAACCGAATGTGTACGGCCTCGACAGCAAGGAATCCTCGATTGCGTCGGCGCGGTGGCGGTCCCGAAAGTATTTCCAGCTCCACGCGCGGTACATGAAAGAGCTTATATCCAGACTGGAACCGTAGACAGGGTGGATAACCTCGAGCTTGTGCGTGCCGTCGCCCTTTTCAAAACGGAATCCCGTTCGCCTGATCATGCTGATGGTTGCAATGTATTGCTCCTCGGTTGGCCGCCCGACCTGCTTGTCACCAGGGAATTGGTACTGGATGCCGTCAATCCGCTCGAGCTCCTGGCTGACGCCAGTTTCGCACATGAGGTACGTGTCAAAGTCGGCCGGCTTGGTCTTGAAGAGGCTGTTGTCCATCGCATCTGTGCCTATTCCGTCCCACAGGATCTCGTCGATGGTGCTAACTATACGACGAGGAGAAGGAGGAGGAGGAGGAGGAGTGGCGTTGGCGTCATCAGGGACGGGGAAGATTGGGTAGACTAAACAAGCGGTGGAAAGGCTGTGAGCAGCGTGGGCTGCATCGAGGCCAGCAAGGGTGGCTTTAACGCCTGCTGAACGAGCGGCCAGATCCTTTAGGCGAATATTGGCTGCCGTGGTCATGTGAGACACGATGTTGTCTATTTTCAAGCGTGTCTTCCGGTCCCGGTTGTTGCTCTGGTGCTCAAGCCTGTAGCGAATAATCGAGGCCAAGGTGTGTACCTCATAACAGCCCGCGGAATCTCTTGTGTTCAGCCGGCTCAGGGCTTTGCACGCCTCCTGATGAAGGACCTCCAAATTTGTCAACGAGTCGGTTATGACGGCCATTCCGTCCGGATTCTTCTCTTCGGGCATGGGCGAGTTGGGCGGAGTCCGGGGAGGTAGACAGAACAAAGTGTCGCAGTGCCTGCATTGCGGTCTCTCCGGGATACCCTCGGCGGCGAGGACCAGCTCCGACGCCACACACGGCTCATTGATCTTCTCTCTCCACGACAGATGGATGCCACGTCTGGTGATTTCGGCCTCGTCGAATGCCGTGGCGGGAAGCGGACAGCCCTCCCACCCGTGCAGCAGGCCAATGTCTGCGTGCAGGGGAAACGCGACCTTGGCAGCCCAGGTTTTGCCATGCCTCCGGTAGTCGGCGTCCTCATTGAGGAGGAACACACCACGGTACGGTATGGTCTTGAAAACATCTAAAGAGAGGGAGGGAGGGCTCATCATCAGCATCATGGCACACGCACAAGACCGAGAGAGATGGAAAAAGCATACGTTTGACCACCACGTAGTCGACCGCCCCGTGAACACGAACCCATCCATCAGACTCGCCAAGGAAAACATCCATGTGAATGGGGACACAAGCCCACTCATGTACAAAGTCGACAAGGTCCTGGTGCGTCATTTTCCACTCAACGTGAATCTGTTTTAAAATCCATTGCTGATTAGTACTGGTTATAGCACGCTTCATCGGAGCACACACACTTACCCGCCTGAGTGAGATGTAGAATGGCGACTGGTCGAGTGGCAGGACCGAGTGCACAATGTACTCGCCATGCATAATTTGGGCGCTATGGTAGCCGTAGCTATGGCCAGACCTTTCGGAGGGGTCCATGGTGGGCAAGAGAAGACTTGAGTTTGGAACCAAGTGCGAAGCAAAGCGCATTCAGTTGACGGGGAAAAGAGTTTCTATTGATCGAGGCCAACTGGTAGTAGGTGACGTGACGTTGAGGAATGTCTTTATAAAGTTTAAAGACGAGATAGAAAGTCAGAGATGGTTTCCTGTGCGATATTACCCCCGGGGGGGGGGAGCCATCTATAAATACCATTCTGAAGTTCAGAGGTAGGAGGACCTCATTATCATCATCAGGCAACCCCTCCAACGCTCCACCCCCGTCTTCGGGCATCACCCCTCACGGAGGCACCCTGATACGGCAGTTAGACTGGTAACACAACATCTCAATGGCACACGGTGCCCGAGCACTGCACTCGTCACTTGATACCTACGGGAACTTAGCTCACCATGTCCGGTGCCATCCTCGACCTCGTCCCGGCCCCTGTACCAGCGACTTGGCTTCCGGCCCGCCCACAGCATTCCAACCTGAACCCAATGCAAGACAGCACAGTAACCCTCACAATACAGAGTACTCTTGACAGAAACAACTGGTCTTTTCGCGCTTGCTGAGCTGTCCCTACGTCTTGCATTCCAGATCCCCGCCCCGCTGATCCCCGGTAGGCCAGTCCTGCCCACCCCTGGCTTCTTTCTCCCTGGGAGGAAAAAGAATGCACGAGTCCGAAACTGGCTGGATGAGAACTGGATTGGGCGGCGAGGGCGTGGGAATAGCGCAGTGTAACGACTTGCGATGCTGCTCTTTCCTTCCCGTGTTAGTTCCATTCCTGGCGGGTTGGCCCCTTTCCGGTAACCCCCCCTTGCCAGTTTGGTTCCGGGCAATAGAAAAAGCCGTAACGGGAGGGAATTACACTACTTTAGTGCACGCTCACCAGCCTTCGGACAAATAGCTACCCAGTTATGTCCCGTCGATCTAGCTCCCCGCTGTCTGTGTGTTTCCACCCTCAATGGTCCCGAAAGGGCCGCCCTAGGCCCGGAAAGTCTCCCCGTATTGTGGATTGTTGCGGCTCTGTGGAACAAGGGTCCTTCGCTGAACTGGGGGGTGAGGATCGAGTTCTCACTGATCGTCCCACCCCTTCCCCATCTTCTGTCTCGTACCCCAATCAAGTGAAGGGAGAGAAAAAAAAAGAAAACAAATGTTGAGGTTGAAACCGAGAAACAAGCGTGCTAGCCTTCGCTGTGACATGGCTTGCAGCTCCCTCCACAGAAGCTCTAGTCCAGGCGTGCGTTCAAGATGTGAGTGGAGCGCGCCCCCAACGAGATGCAACGCCGCCTTGATTCCCTGCAGCAACCCCAGCGTCTGTTGTTGGGATTCGGACTGATCAGGGCCACACCCAGTTCCGTGGTCGGCTTCTCCCTGGTCACTGTTGTTTCGTCCCACCCAAACGCGCGGGGGACGTGAACACCGGCAGGTCATGCCATCCAATGTTTCGCCCTGCCCGTTATGTCGTAATTGCGACCTGTAATCACTGGCGCGGCGAGCCAAGGGAGCCAAAGGGAGACTTGTGGGGGTTAGCCAGCCCATCAGCCCACTCTTAGTCCGTGACGGCGCAACTGACAAAGTAGGCATGCTGGCTTTACAGTGCCTCACAGTGCGAAAGCCTACGAGCCCGAAGACTTTCTGTGTTCCTCACCGCCACCAGAAGCAACATCCATTACCTCCAGACTGGTTTGGATGCAGGGATGCCTCCCAAAGCCTGCTCAGCTGTGACAAACGAGTGGTTGGCAATGGGTTCCAGACCGGCGCAAGTGCATCCGGGGACTTGTAGGTGCGTCTAACCGGGACGCAACCCCTGTTCACAGAGCATCAAGCTCCCACACCCACCATTACCCCTGCACCCCCGCTCCTCCTAGCGGAGCATTCTCCCCCGCGCTTCTCTCCACCCCCAGACGCCAGAGCCACCTCTGCAAATGGGAAACCAGTGCTTTTGCTGTGCTACGGTGGCGAGGAACACATCAGCTCTCCCCCAGAATTTTGGCCCTGGTCTTTCCGGGGCGCTGGATCTCGGAATTAAGAGCCTGGCAGGTCCTGCGAAGGGGCTGACAAGACCAGCATCGTGAAATGGGGTTCCCAAAAGAGCCAAGTGTGTTCTTTCTCGCGCTGTTTCCCGTGCATGACCTTCTGTCACCAGCCGCTGCCTTTTCCTTCTTGTCCGTCTGGGATGGAATGCACGCCCCAGCCAATCCCATCCACTCCTCTTGATAGTGCTGGCGCGAAGGGAAAAGGACACGGACTGCATGAGCTGTCTCACACAGACGATACAGGACCAGCTGCAGCGCGAATGCAACTTGGTGCGGCCCTGCTCTTCCTGTAACCGACAAGCTTTCCTTGGCCATGGACGCAATTGCTCCTCTGCTCCTTCGTTTCGCACCACTAGCCTTGCTCCCGCGGGTTCTCATCCCGCATCCGCTGGTGGTACCGACAGCCAGTCCACCCCCCGGAATCACGCCAACGACGACTTGGGCGATTGTTGTGTAGTATTAGGAGACGAGGAATCGAGAAGCTGTCTGATCATCGGTGGACATTAGTTATCCCTTGGGCGACAAAGTCGGAAGCCACATTTGTCATGCTTGACTCGGTCGCGAGGGTTAGCAAATGAGAGCTGAGTTCGCTGGGCGGGGTTTCTCAACGAGTGCGGGGACTCTGTTCTGTCATTTGTCGGATTTTACGCTAGTGAAGTTCGACGCTGTGAGAGGTCCACAGATTGGGAGGACGAGCTGCACCTCGACGAAAGCGCAACTTGGGCGCAGCGGCACATGAAAGGTTGGTCAACTAAAACATGGAGGGGCCAAAGCGCTCACTCTCCCTCTCAATCATGAGAATTGATGGCCACCAACAGCTGCTTTACGTCTGAGGAAAGGAAAAGAAGAGCAGACAAAAAAACTGGTCGGGTTGTGATGAGGTCCGAATAAGGGACGGACTGCCGTAAAAAGACAATTTGGATTTCGGTTGAGCCTCCGCTGACGGGTCCGTGCCGGCAGCTGTAACCAGGGCTGTCAAGCGGAACAAACGGGGGATCGATCAGCCCATGTCCCGTGAGCCCGTGCTCCCCAAAGCCGAGAGTTACTGCGTTATCGATAAGAAAAGATCCCCTGGTTGCGGGGAGAAGTAAACAAGGTGACCTAGTGACGCGACGCAAACACCTAGATTCTGAGCAGACGCGATATTTCGTAGCCGCACCTCTTCGTAGCTCGCGTAAAGATACCCTCGGTATTTAAGACGAGCAAAGTAGGATACGACAAGCAACAATGCCGCGATCACCAGCCAAGGCGCACCCCGGCGACGATGCCTCACAATTGCGCGCTGCAAAAGTGCTACGCTCCCTCGATGACCTGCAGTCCGGCCACGAGATGACCATCATCAGAATCAGCGAGCCCATCTCGAGCGCACTCCAGAATGCCGAAGCAGCGGGGGCCAACGCGGTGCGCACCAGCGACGTGTCCAACTCGTCCCTAGACACGCCCACTCCTGCGAGTCTCGAGGCCGACCTGGCGCATTACAAAGAGCTGTTCGCCAAACTGCGCTTCTCCTATGTCGAGCAGGTGACCAAGGAAAAGTTCATCCGCGCCATCGTCGGCGACCCCCCGCTCATCGTCACGCCCCAGGAAAATGCCGATCTCGAGGCCAGCAACCTCGAGGCCAAGGCAGCCCTCAAGGCCCTCAAAACTGAAGTCGCCGACATGGTCGCCGATCTGGAGGTACGCGCGCGTGATCTTGCAGCACGCTACGAGCGAATCCAGCTCGAAACCACCACTCTACGTGAGCTGCCCAGCAAGATGACGCGTCTTGAAACAGAGATTGCTGCGCTAAAGGCACAGCAGCAGCAGCAGGACGAGGGGGGTGCCAATGGTGACGAGGGCATCCGGCGGAAGCAAGAACTCAACATGCCTCTAGCAAAGACCCTCGCATTGGTGGACAGCCGGAATGCCGAATTGCGTGAGCTTGACCGCCAGCTGGAACAGCTAGCGTCGCAAGCACCTCGGAAAAAGAAAGAAATGGAGAGGCTTCAAACAGAGCTAACGCAGCTCGAGGCCCGGCGGACACACAGTGCAACGGCGGCGCGGGAAGCCAAACGCAAGAGAGAGGACGGCCAGGGCGGTGTAGCCGATGACCTTGAGACCAAAGGGCGATGGAATCGCGCAACGGAACAGGTCCTGCAGGAGGTCCTGGACATTCGGGAATAAGTGTAGGGGACGGGTCAGATGTTTTGACTCGGGCGTATTCGAACGCACACAAACCCCAACTTCAGGGAAGGCGAGAAAGCTCAGGAGCCATGTCGGGCCCAGACTGCTCGTGCAGTGTCGATCATCCCAGAGAGTTCGCCAGGAGAGCTGACGGTTGTAAACTCGAGAAGGCGAGGGAGGAAGGGAGGGAGGGGTACCCCGGAGAGCGAAGCAGCTCAGACAAGCTGTCACGTCCAGTAACTGTCATGGATCTCAATCCAGACTGAGGAGTCAAGGACCCCATTACGCGAGAGCCGCAACCCTTCGGGGATTGACCAAGGCTAAAGGTTTAGCGTCAATGGCGAGAACGAGTACTTGGAAATACTTGTAGGACTGTACTCGGCAGAGATAGACAATCTGCCATGGACGCGGGGCCGTAATGGGTGGTGACAGGGGGGAGGGGGGTGTGAGAATCAAAGGTACATTGGGAATACTTTTGAGCATACGGTGGTTGCTTGGATCTGTCCTAGCTGTGGATTTGCGTTACAACCCACCTACCTACCTAGTTGCCTGTCCCCTCAGGGAAGGCTGGCGGAGACAGACGGCACCCCATATACCGTCTAGTCTGGATTCCCCTCCCGTCTCAAGGCAGGGAGAGAGATATTGGCTTGTCGCTCATGCGGGTGATTACTGTGATTCGCATTGAAAGTCATACACGAAATCATGAAATTTTGTCTCGCTAGCTTTCTTGGGAAAAGCCTTGAGACAAATCGATCAGTTTCGTCGAGGAGCTTAGACTCGATGGGAAGAGGGGTCCAGCCACCGGGTGATGTGGCTTTTGTCTCGTGGTGCTCATTGGTCCGCTGCTGCATCAGTGATTCAGTGGCGGCTGACAGTGGTCAACAGCCAGTCCAGGCTGCATTAGTTACGGCCTTCAAGGGAGGAAAAAGAGGAGCTTGGGTCATCGATTTGGTTTTTGGTTCCGATTCTCGCTCCGCAGGGATGTCCGCGAGCATCGAGCTGGGAATCTGTCGAATTGTTGGGTATCTCGACCTCCCCCTGCCCAACAAGAGCGAGTGACTGGCTCTTTGATGCTCTCGCACATTCCTTGCCAAGACATGTCACCCATCCCCAGCCCAGGCAACGAGTGAACTAGGTCTCGGTGGTATTTGGTGCTCTGTCGGTCGTGAATTCCTCGACATGGCAGGCTCCCAGTACGGTGGCTATGTGTCGTTTCACGGTGTCACAGGCAAGCACGAAGGACGGGCAGTCGCAATGGTTTCCCCGCACCACCACTCATCAGTCAGGGGGAGAAAAAGGGGTCCTCTGCCCTATCAAGTGGATTTTGTGTGTGTTGTGGCACCAGCCTCAGGCAAGGAAACTTTTCAAGCTCGGCAGTCACTCCGCAGGGCCGCTTCCATATTCTGACAATCTGAAGCCACAAATTATCCTCGTGATAAACTCAGAGTTTCGCCTGTGGTCCCACGAAGCAAGAGCAAAAGCAGCACTTCTCAATTCTAGGCACCAAGAACTATTCACTTTCAAACCCCAATCAACCTTTATATAAACCTTCAACACCATTCGCGCGCATCATAACCACAATCTCTCACTCACAACGGAGCACAACATACACACACGGCGAACACGATGGGTTCCAACGCCAATTCGACCACCACCTCGGCCTCGACCTCGGCCGCAAAGCCGCAGTCGCAATCCGAGTCAAACATGAATTCGCAGCCCCTCGCCAATGGCACAACCACCACTACTGCTAGCTCGGTGACTTCCAGCTCGGCAGCCTCGGCTACTGCTGCCACGGCGGCTTCTAACCAGCTGCCCCAGAAGTATTACCTCTGGGCCCCTCCTCCCGTCCACGTCCGTACCTCGTACCTCTGGGAGGCGCCGCCCCCGCCTCCTCCCCGCCCTCAGCTGCCCCGTGCCGCCGACGGCAGTCTGCTTTACTGACCTGCCTCAAGCCTCGCAAGCGAAATGGTTTTAAACTGGTACGCAATCTAGTATACATTATTTGCCTGTTATCCTTTTCAGAATAGTTGCTGACGATTTGAAGTGTAACAGTTACGAAGACAAGTACAGCAATTGACATGGAAGCAACCATGGAAGAGAGGTTTTCTTTTGGAAGTGAACGGCGCACTGGTGTTCAATTACAAGAGCGCTTGACCGGATCATGATATTATGACAGCGACAAACAAAATGGGTTGGGCTTTTTGATGGTTATTATATCCCGGCGATATGGCGATATGGCGACATGGCACGGTTTAACTGATGGGGAAAAAACGGTACCGATCAACCAAAAAAGGACCTCGCTGTTGTTTTTGCGTTGTGTTCACTTTTCTATTGGTGATGGGGCATAACTATGCTTGCTTGTTGATGTTCAAGCAACCAGTAATAATATGGAACAGGGATGTGCAAAGCACAGCGGAACAAAACAATGACGGGACATGTAACCATTTGCTACCAAGCAGAATAATTTTATGATGGTTTCCCAAACAATGAACCAAAGATACGTAAAGGGTTCCCACCTCCGCCGCCTCCACCACGACCACCGTGGCGCTTTGCCTCCTGGCGTATCCACTCGGTTAGAAACTCGCGGTCAGCAAGCTTTCTCCCATCCGTCACCTTGGTCTCAACCTGCGCCTCCTGGGCGTCAAAGCTGAGTAATGTCGGAATCGAATTGATCATATATGTCAGACCTAGTCCGGCCTCCATGACGTCGGGTGCATCATACTCGACCCCGCAGAGCGCCACGCCGCCTTCGGCCTCCCCTACGCCTGATTCCACTAGTTCTTTTAACAGCGGGGATACCACCCGACATGTTGGGCACCAAGACGTCGTCCAGAGTGTCAGGAGAGGTGTACGAGCCGACGATGAGAGTAATTGGTAGGTATGGAATTGGTCGAGGTTACGGACTCTATAAAGAAAGAGAAAGACAGAATTAAAAAAAATATTAGCCAGCACGTTTATTTTTCTTCAAATTATTCCAAGCAACAAACACCCCTTCATAAAATAGAATGGAACCGAACAGAATAGACCGTGGATGGTTACTTACGCCGAGTAGACGTGGTTTTTAAGTTGCCGCCTGTGTGACGTGGAAAAGCTGGAGGCGTGTAACGAACAAGGCGTTCGGAGCGGCGGCGGCGGCCATGTGATAATGATGTGCGTTGCCTTTGCCGTTTGTCGCGCAACCCGTCTTGTGTACCCGTAACAACGCGACGACATGGTTATCTATCTGGTGCTTCCCCCGTCGTCGTCTGCGGGTCTAGGTCTAGGTCGGTCTCGGAAAGCTTTTTTTTTTTTTTTGGAAAAGAAAAAAAAAGGCAAAAGAGACAGAGAACTGGAAGCACGTGGCGCCACCTCCCCGTTTTTGATGGATGGGCTCGACTTTGCACGTAGTGTACGAGGTAGAGCG
>Ga0247765_1001170_pt1 | contig 14202 bp, 9 predicted proteins | sample UWRJL106311C6_FD_179949 | JGI IMG/M metagenome (GOLD analysis project Ga0247765, IMG submission 179949) | Plant litter microbial communities from Arlington Agricultural Research Station in Wisconsin, United States - UWRJ-L106-311C-6 | ecosystem: Environmental > Terrestrial > Plant litter >... | reverse complement strand
CTGAACACATTGCTGCCGCTGCCCAGCGCCAGCGCTGCCGCGACGATCAGCACGCTGGTGATCAGCCCGGTGAGCACGACGGCGAGCCGCTGCCGCACGGTGATGACGATCGCGACGATGAGGGCGGCAGGCCAGACCTTGATCCAGGTGGCGACGGTGAGGATGAACGCGGCAAGCCTCGGCCGCGTGGCGACGAGCAGCACACCCACGATGGCGAGCGGCACCGTGACCGAGTCGATGCGGCCGAGCGAGATCGGGCCGAGCAGCAGCAGGAAGCCGAGCCACCACCAGGCGACGAGGCTGTTCTGGCGCCGCGAGCCCCAGCCCACGATCACCGCGAAGGCGATGGCGTCGAGCACCATGATCATCGCCAACCAGACGCCCGAGTATTCGCCCATGCCGAAGACGCGTGCGGCGAGCATCGGCAGGATCGCGAGGATGGGATAGACCCACGGGCCGTCGATGCCGACCCAGTAGTGGCCGACGATCGCCTGGTCGGTCCAGAAGCTGTAGACCGCGCTGACGTCACCGAGCGGGTATCCCGGCCCGCGCAGGTTGAGCAGTCCTAGCACGAAATGCACGACGACGAAGGCCGACCAGAGCAGTCCGGGAGACGTGTACCACGCGGGACGACTCGTCCACGCGGTGCGGTTCGGGCGGGACGTGGTCACCGACCCAGCCTAGGGGCGCTCAGCGCAGCAGCCCGGCGATCGTGACCGGCACCGCGCGGATCAGGTCGACGATCGTGAACGGTCCGCCCCCGCCGGCCCGCGTGGCGGCCAGGCCATGGATGACGGATGCCGTGGCCCCCAACCGCGCGAGCATGCCACTGTCGGCGGCGATCTCGTCGCCGTGCGTCGCCACCAGCGCGCCGAGGATCCCCCCGAGCGCGTCGCCCGCGCCGGCGGTCGCGAGCCAGGCCGGAGCACTGGTCGCGACGATCCGCGTGCCGTCGGGCGCCGCCACGTAGGTTGAGTGCCCCTTGAGCAGCACGGTCACACCCAGCGCTTCGGCACCGCGCACGGCCCAGGCCGCGGGATTCGCCGCGACCTGCTCGGTGCTGGCGTCGACGATGCGAGCGAGCTCGCCGAAGTGCGGGGTCACGATCGTGGGTCCGCCGGACCGGTCCACCAGGTCGAGGGCTCCCGCGTCGATCACGGTGGGAAGGCCCTGGTGCAGCGCCACATCGAGACGGCCGGCCGTCTCCGGGTCGCGCAGTGCGGCATCCTGTCCCGATCCGAGCAGCCAGGCCTGCACTCGGCCCGGCGCGGTGACGGTCTCCGGTCGGCGCTGCAGCACGAACTCGCTCGCCCGTGCCGGGCCCAGGTAGCGCAGCATCCCGACCCCGGTGTGCAGGGCGGCCTCGACGCCGAGCACCGCGGCTCCCGGGTACTCGGCCGAGCCGGTGACGACACCGAGCACCCCCCTGCTGTATTTGTCATCGGCGGCGACGGGCACTCGGATGTGGCGACCGGCATCGGTCGGGGTCCATTCGGAGAAGGTGCTCATGGCTGACACGATATTCGCCCGACAGGGAATAAGGTCACCCCACCGGCGCCTTCTGCCAGAAGAAGCTCGTTTCCCAGCCCGAGGAATCCATGCCAGAAACCACCCCAGCCCTGTTCCGTCCGATCAGTATCAGCGGGGTGACATTCCGCAACCGGCTCTGGGTCGCGCCGATGTGCCAGTACTCGGTGCTGGAACAGGACGGCGTGCCATCGACGTGGCACCTGGTCAATCTCGGCGCTCAGGCTCGCGGCGGCTTCGGGCTGGTGATCAGTGAGGCCACCGCGGTCACCGCCGCAGGACGCATCTCCCCCCAGGACACCGGCATCTGGACCGACGAGCAGCGGGATGCCTGGCGACCCATCGTCGACTTCATCCACTCCCAGGGGGCTGCCGCGGGCATCCAACTCGCCCACGCCGGACGCAAAGGATCGACCTTCCGACCCTGGTCGACGGTGCGCGGTAGCGTGCCGCTCGACGAGGGCGGTTGGCCGACGGTCGCCCCGTCCGCCATCGCCTTCGACGGGTACGCGAGCCCGGATGCGCTCAGCCTCGACGGTATCGCCCGCGTGGTGGCCGACTTCACCGCGGCCGCCCGCCGCTCGGTGGATGCGGGGTTCGACGTGCTCGAATTGCACGCCGCACACGGGTACCTGCTGCACCAGTTCCTGTCGCCGCTGTCGAACCTGCGCGGCGACCAGTACGGCGGAAGCCTCGAGAACCGCGCCCGTCTGCTGCTCGAGGTGATCGCCGCGGTGCGGGCCGAGGTCGGGTCTGCCGTGCCGCTGTTCGTCCGCTTCTCCGCCACCGACTGGGTCGCTGGCACCGGTTCCGACACGGGCTGGACGCCGGAGCAGACCGCGATCGTCGCCGAATGGGCCAGGGATGCTGGCGCCGACTTCTTTGACATCTCCAGCGGTGGTCTGCTGGCTGGGGTGCACGTGCCGAAGGCTCCGGGGTACCAGGTGACCTTCGCCGACTTCGTGAAGCACCAGTCGACGGTGGAGGTGAGCGCGGTCGGGCTGATCACCGAGGCCCGCCAGGCGGAGGATGTCGTCGGCTCCGGCCACGCGGACGCGGTGATGATCGGGCGGGCGGCGCTCATCGACCCCAACTTCCCCCTCACCGTGGCTCGCGAGCTCGGCTACGCGCTGCCCTACTGGCCGAAGCAGTACGCCCGCGCGCTGTAGCCCCGGGAGGAGTCGACGCGGCTGCCGCCCGCCGCCTACCGCCTGCCGAGGGGGCACCCTGACCCACTCACCAGCGGCGGCGGGCATCCGTTGTTCAGCAACTCCTGAACAACGCGTCGCGAGGTGTGCCCCGAACCTCCGTTGTTCAGCAACTCCTGAATAACGCGTCGCGAGGTGTGTCCCGAACACCCGTTGTTCAGCAACTCCTGCACAACGGTTCGCGAGTTGTCACAGAAGAACCTCATGGTCTCGAAAACGAGTACTCGAGTGACAACTCGCGGCACGAGCGACGCACGGGCGAGCGTCCCGGCAGCGGTTGTTCAGCAACTCCTGCACAACGGAGTCGCCGCCGAGCACGCGCGACGCACGGGCGAGCGTCCCGGCAGCGGTTGTTCAGCAACTCCTGCACAACGGAGTCACCGCCGAGCGCTCGCAACTCCGTTGTGCAGCACCTGCTGCACAACGGGGAAGCAGCACCGCGCTAGTCGCGGCGGGTGGCGTCCTGCACTTCGCCGACCAGTTCCTCGATGATGTCCTCGAGGAACAGGATGCCGCGGGTCGCGTCGTGCTCGTCGAAAACACGGGCCAGGTGCACGCCCGAGCGCCGCATCGACGCCAGCGCGTCTTCCAGGTCGGCGCTGCGCGGGATCGAGATGAGCTGACGGATGCGGCGCGGAGGCACCGGCTCGGTGAACTCCGCCGGGTCCTCCAGGTCGATCACGTCTTTCAGGTGCAGGTAGCCCGTGGGCTCACCGTTGTCGGCGACCAGCACATAGCGGGAGAAGCCGTGTTGCGCGACCGCGCGCTCGACCTCCGCCGGCGTCGCCGCCTCGGAGAGCGACACCAGGTTGTCCATGCCGACCGCGATGTCCTTGACCTTCTTGACGCTGAACTCGAATGCGGCGTTGAGCTGCCCGTAGTCGTCGTTGAGCACGCCCTCCTTGGTCGACTCCGCGACGATGTTCGCCACCTCGTCCACCGTGAAGGCGCTGGTCGCCTCATCCTTCGGCTGCACCCGGAACAGCAGCAGCACCCCGTTGGCAGTCTTGTTCAGGAAGATGACGATGGGGTGGAAGATCCGTGAGACGAACACCAGCGGGGGCGCCAGCAGCAGGGCGGCCCGGTCGGGCACGGAGAACGAGAGGTTCTTCGGCACCATCTCGCCGAACACGACGTGAAGGAACGACACCAGGATCAGGGTGATGATGAAGCCGACGGTGGAGATCGCCCCGTCCGGCAGCCCGGTGAGCCCGAGCGGCACCTCGAGCAGATGATGGATGGCCGGCTCCGACACGTTGAGGATCAGCAGTGAGGCGACGGTGATGCCCAGCTGACTCGTCGCCAGCATCTGGGTGGCATGCTCCATGGCGTACAGGGTCGTCTTGGCTGCCCGGCTGCCGGCCTCGGCGCGCGGCTCGATCTGAGAACGCCGAGCAGAGATGACGGCGAACTCCGCGCCGACGAAGAAGGCATTGACGAGCAGCAGCACGACAAGCCAGGCGATTCCGGCCCAGTCATTCATGACGCGCTCCCGTTCTCGTCGACATCGACGGATGTCGGGGTGAAGCGCACCCGGTCGATGCGGCGACCATCGAGACGTTCCACCCGGAACTCGCCCCCCTCGACGGGAACGGTGTCCCCTTCGATCGGCAGGCGACCGAGTTCGCTCATGATGTAGCCGGCCACGGTCTCGTACGGGCCGTCCTCCGGAACCGTCACCTCGGCCCGCTCCAGCAGCTCATCGGGACGCAGGCTGCCGGGGAAGGTGAGCCAGTCGCGCGACCGCACCACACCGGCACGGGTGCGGTCGTGTTCGTCCGCCACCTCGCCGACGAGTTCCTCCACCAGGTCTTCGAGCGTGACGACGCCGGCCGTTCCGCCGTACTCGTCCACCACGACCGCCATCTGGTAGCCACGGCCCCGCAGCTCGCCGAGCAGCAGGTCGAGCTTCATGGTCTCCGGCACGCGAACGACGTCGGACTGCAGGGCGGAGACGGGGACATCCGCTCGCTTGCCGCGGGGCACGGCCACCGCCTGCTTCACGTGCACGAGGCCGACCACATCGTCGATGCCGGCGTCGACGACCGGGAAGCGGGAGAGTCCCGTCTGCCGGGCGAGGTCGATGACGGTCTGCGCGCTCTGTGTGCGCTCCACGCTGGACACCCGCGGGCGCGGCGTCATCACGTCGGAGGCGATGTGCTCACTGAACACCAGGGTGCGGGCGAGCAGGGTCGCGGTGTCGCGGTCGAGGCTGCCTTCGGTGGCGGATCGCCGCACCAGCGAGCGGAGCTCCTCTGCCGTGCGGGCCGAGGTCAGCTCCTCTTTCGGCTCGATGCCGAAGCCGCGCAGGATGAGGTTCGCGGTGTTGTTGAGCAGCGCGACGAAGGGACGGAACACCGTGGTGAACAGCACCTGGAACGGGATGACCAGCTTCGCGGTCGGAAGCGGCAACGCCAACGCGAAGTTCTTCGGAACGAGCTCACCGATGATCATCGACAGCAGCGTGGCGATGACGATGGCGACGATGGACGAGATCACGGCGGCCATCGGCGTGGGGATGCCGATGGCGTGGAACGGCACCTCGAGCAGCGTTCCGATCGCCGGCTCCATGGTGTACCCGGTGAGCAGCGTGGTGATCGTGATGCCGAGCTGGGCGCTCGACAGGTGGGTGGAGGTCACCTTGAGGGCGCCGATGGTCATCCCGAGCCCCTTCTCGCCGCGCGCGGTGCGCGCTTCGAGGTCGGAGCGGTTGAGGTTGACGAGCGAGAACTCGGAGGCGACGAAGAATCCCGTGCCGACGGTCAGGACCAGTCCGATCCCGAGCAAGATCCACTCATTCATGCGGACCTCCAAGCAGCGGAGGAGCAGAGACGGCGATCATGGCGGCACGGCGCCTAGAGGGAGGGTCGTCCATTATTCGCTCAAGTGTAGGGGACGCTGTGCCGGGAGAAAGCAGTCACCAGGAGAACGGGAGACCGGTTGTCAAATTACGACACACCATCGCGAAGCAACAGAGCGGCAGTGTCGCGAATCCTCTTGCGCACGTCGCCTAGGTCGCCGTTGGCATATGCGAGTTCGTCGTACTCATCGTCGAGCGCCGCAAGCTGATTCAGAATGTCCGCTTCGGCTTCGTGGTGGAAGCGCGCGTGCACCCATTGCGTGAATGCTCGCTCCCCCAGGCGACCGTCGCACACGTCCCGAGCCAGCTTCTTCGTCGCGAGGACTCCGACGTCGGTTTCGAGCAACCGCTCCAAATTCGTTTCAAGGACGACGCGCTCAATCAACGTGTCGATGATGAATCCGTTGTCTGACTCCAATCCCGCCAGTTCAGCCACCGCCGCAGACTCGCTTCCCTCGACGACTGCGAACACGGCTGCATCGATCAACGCTTCGCGGGCGGCCGGCAAGACTACGCGCCACGCTGCAACCGCTTCAGCGAGCCGGTCGTGGGGATTCGTCATGCGACAAGTATGTGCGCAGGTGTGTCCTCACCAGGAGACCGGCAGGGCCGTTGTCAATTTAGGGCACACCCGTGAGCCCCGAAGCGTTGACATGTCTGGCATGGTTGCACAATGGCTTCCTGGCGCGAGACAACGACCCAGCAAACGCAGGACGACTTCGAGGAACTACTCAACTTCGTTCTTCCTTTTGCCGAGCAATTGCTCTCAAAACACGGTGAGCTCTACCCGTTCGGCGCGGTGACCACAGTCGATGGCGAGGTCGAGATGCGAGCGGCCAGCCCGCAACTTGGGGACAAGCATCCGATGTCCGCTGCTGTCTTAGACCTGCTATACGAAGGTGCGCGAAGCGACTCCGGAGCACTCCGAGCGGTTGCCTTCGTCGCGGACGTTCGCATCGAGCACGGTAATGCGATTCGGATCGATCTGGAATCCACCGAGGCGGCTGCGATCCAAATTTTGGTGCCCTATAAGCGAAATCGACTCACGAAAAAGCTAACTGTCGGCGCTATGAGCGTTCACGAGGGTAAACGGCGCGTGTGGCCAGCCTGAGCGATTCGCCGAAAATCAGTCACCAACTGACCGGGAGCGCCTTGCCTTCCTCGTACCCGGCGGCCGACTGGATACCCACGAGAGCGTTCTGGTGGAACTGGTCGAGGGTCGCGGCACCGGCGTAGGTCATCGAACTGCGCAGCCCCGAGGTGATCATGTCGAGCAGATCCTCCACCGACGGGCGCAGCGGGTCGAGGTAGATCTTCGACGAGGAGATCCCCTCGGCGAAGAGCTCCTTGCGCGCGAGTTCGTACGGGTCGAGCCGGTCGAAGCGCTCGTGCACCGCCTTCGACGAGGCCATGCCCCAGCTCTCCTTGTAGAGGCGCCCCTGGGGGTCGGTCTGCAGCACGCCGGGTGCCTCGATCGTGCCGGCGAACCAGGATCCGATCATGACGGATGCCGCACCCGCCGCGAGCGCCAACGCGACGTCCCGCGGGTACCGCACCCCGCCATCCGCCCAGACGTGCGCACCGAACTCCTGTGCCGCGGCGGCGGTCTCGAGCACCGCCGAGAACTGCGGACGACCGACGGCCGTCATCATGCGGGTCGTGCACATGGCGCCGGGACCGACGCCGACCTTGATCACACTGGCACCCGCGGCGACGAGGTCCCGAACGGCGGCGGTCGTGACCACGTTGCCGGCGACGATCGGCAGACGCTCGCCCCGCGCGTCGGTAAGGCCGAGCGCGGCCACCGCCTCGATGGCGCGCAGCATTCCCTGCTGGTGACCGTGGGCGGTATCGAGCACGAGCACGTCGACGCCCGCAGCCGCGAGCGCCTTCGCCTTGCCCGCGACATCGCCGTTGATGCCCACGGCGGCGGCGACCCTCAGCCGGCCGTTCGCGTCGAGCGCGGGCTGGTAGAGGGTAGAGCGCAGCGCGCCGGTGCGGCTCAGAGTGCCGACGAGCTGGCCGTGCCTGAGCACTGGGGCGAACTCGAGGTCTGCGGCGACCATGAGATCGAAGGCCGCGCGCGGGTCGGTGACATCGTCCGCGTCGATCGACGCGAGTGGTCCGTGCAGCAGGTCTCCGAGCTTGGCGTCGGGCTGCACGGAACCCAACCGCGACGCCTCGATGCAGCCGAGGAAGACTCCCTTGTCGTCGTGCAGCACGATGCCCTGGCCGGCGACCGGCGGAACGTGAAGCAGCGCGTCGGCGACGGTATGCTCCGGGCGAAAATCGAGCGGGGTGTCGAACTCGACCGGCTGATCCTTCACCCAGCGGATGGCGGCATCCAGATCCTGCAGGTGCAGGTCCTGCGGCAGAACGCCGAGTCCGCCGCGCCGGGCGAGGGTCGCGGAGAGGCGCGGGCCGGTGACCGAGTTCATGTTCGCCGAGACGATCGGGATGGTCGCGCCGGTGCCGTCGGAGGTGTCGAGCGACACGCCCAGGCGGCTGCCGACCTCGGAATGGCTGGGTACGAGGAACACGTCAGAGTAGGTGAGGTCGTGGCGGGGCGTCGTCTCGTAGAACTCCATGGTTTCAAGGTTAAACCTCGGACGGGGGGTCGAAGGCTTTGGCGATGCGATTAAGCTGGAGGCATGTGTGACCATCGGCGGTCACCATCTGCGATCAGGACCGAGAGCAACGGTCAACAGCATCAGGAGAGTGGGCGGTCGGCTGTGTCTAGCCAAGTAACCGGAACTGTTCCCGAGGACGGATCCTCAGGCGAATTCGGAGCCAACGAATGGCTCGTCGACGAGATGTACGAGCGCTTCCTCGTCGACAAGAATTCGGTGGACCAGACCTGGTGGCCGGTTCTCGAGAGCTACCACCAGACCGCCACAGAGGCCGCGGCCCGAAGCGCCGCAGCACCGCAGGCCGAGGCACCCGCGAGCGACGTCGCCGCCGAAGCCCCCGTGCCCGGCCAGCAGCCCCAGGTCCCTGCCGAGGTGACCGACAGCCCAGCAGCAACAGCAGCAGCGCCCGCTCCCACCGAGCCCGCCACCGGCAGCCAACCCGTCGCGCGCACCACCTCGGTACAGCCGAAGCCGCAGCCGATCCCCGCCGAGGCGCCCAAGGCACAGACGGCGGCACCGAAGACGGATGCCGCTCCCGACGAACCGCAGGACCAGGTCACCGTGCTGCGCGGGGCTGCCAAGTCGCTCGCGACCAACATGGATGCCAGCCTCAGCGTGCCGACCGCGACATCCGTTCGCACCATCCCGGCCAAGCTCATGATCGACAACCGCATCGTGATCAACAACCACCTGAAGCGCGCCCGCGGCGGCAAGGTGTCGTTCACGCACATCCTGGCCTGGGCGATGGTGAAGACGCTCAAGGAGTTCCCGAGCCAGAACGTCTACTACGACGAGGTCGACGGCAAGCCCGCGGTGGTCTCCCCCGCGCACATCAACCTCGGCATCGCAATCGACATCCCGAAGCCCGACGGCACGCGCTCGCTGGTCGTGCCGGGCATCAAGCACACCGAGACCATGAACTTCGGCGAGTTCCTCACCGCCTACGAGGATGTCGTGGCCCGCGGCCGCGCCAACAAGCTGACGGCCGCCGACTACGCCGGCAACACGATCTCGCTGACCAACCCCGGTGGCATCGGCACCGAGCACTCCGTTCCCCGCCTCATGCGCGGGGCGGGCACGATCGTCGGCGCCGGCGCTCTCGAGTACCCGGCCGAGTTTCAGGGCATGGCGCCGACCACGCTGGTCGATCTCGGCATCGGCAAGACCATCACCCTCACCAGCACCTACGACCACCGGGTCATCCAGGGCGCCGGGTCTGGCGAGTTCCTCAAGAAGATCCACGAGCTGCTCATCGGGCAGCGTGACTTCTACCAGAGCATCTTCGCCGACCTGCGCATCCCGTACGAGCCGATCCACTGGGCCTCGGACATCCACGTCGACCTGGCCAACCAGGTGGGCAAGGTCGCGCGCGTGCAGGAGCTCATCAACTCCTTCCGGGTGCGCGGTCACCTCATGGCCGACATCGACCCGTTGGAGTACAAGCAGCGCACCCACCCCGACCTCGACATCGAGAGTCACGGGCTCACCTTCTGGGACCTCGACCGCGAGTTCGTCACCGGCGGGTTCGGCGGCCGCACCTCCGCCCCACTGCGCGACATCCTCGGGGTGCTCCGCGACTCGTACTGCCGCACGATCGGCATCGAGTACATGCACATCCAGGACCCGGAGCAGCGCCGCTGGATCCAGGAGCACGTCGAGAAGCCCTACACCAAGCCGACCAAGGAAGAGCAGCTGCACACCCTCGGCAAGCTGAACGAGGCGGAGGCCTTCGAGACCTTCCTGCAGACCAAGTACGTCGGCCAGAAGCGCTTCAGCCTCGAGGGTGGCGAGTCGACGATCGCCCTGCTCGACACGATCATCCAGGGAGCAGCGGAGGCCGAGCTCGACGAGGTCGCCATCGGCATGGCCCATCGTGGCCGCCTCAACGTGCTCACCAACATCGCCGGCAAGACCTACGGCCAGATCTTCCGCGAGTTCGAGGGCACCCAAGACCCGCGCACCGTGCAGGGCTCGGGTGACGTCAAGTACCACCTCGGCACCGAGGGCACCTTCACCGCGGCCAACGGCGAGCAAATCCCCGTCTACCTGGCCGCGAACCCGTCCCACCTCGAGGCCGTCGACGGCGTGCTCGAGGGCATCGTGCGCGCCAAGCAGGACCGCCGCCCGATCGGCTCCTTCACTGTGCTGCCGATCATGGTGCACGGCGACGCCGCCATGGCCGGCCAGGGCATCGTCATGGAGATCCTGCAGATGTCGCAGCTGCGCGCGTACCGCACCGGCGGCACCGTGCACGTCAACATCAACAACCAGGTCGGCTTCACCACCCCACCGAGCGAGGGTCGCACCTCCATCTACTCGACGGATGTCGCAAAGACCATCCAGGCACCGATCTTCCATGTGAATGGTGACGATCCCGAGGCCGTGGTGCGGGTGGCCGAGCTCGCCTTCGCCTACCGCCAGCGCTTCCACCGCGATGTCGTCATCGACCTGATCGTGTACCGCCGTCGCGGTCACAACGAGGGCGACGACCCGTCGATGACCCAGCCGCTGATGTACAACCTCATCGAGGCGAAGCGCTCCGTGCGCACGCTCTACGTCGAGGCGCTCGTCGGCCGCGGTGACATCACCCAGGAGGAGTACGAGGCGGCGCACGCCGACTTCCAGGACCGCCTGGAGCGCGCCTTCGCCGAGACGCATGCGGCACAGACCGGTTCGATCCCCGTGATCGTGCAGGACGGCAACGCCGTCGCCGACCTCGAGCGCCCCGAGTCGCAGCAGGACGACGGAGCGGGCGAGCCGCCGAGCACCGGTGTCAGCGATGGCGTCATCCAGCTCATCGGCGACTCGTTCGACAACCCGCCGACCGGCTTCACCGTGCATCCCAAGCTGCAGCAGCTGATGAAGAAGCGCTTCGAGATGAGCCGCAACGGCGGCATCGACTGGGCCTTCGGCGAGCTGCTCGCCCTCGGATCGCTGCTGGTGGAGGGCACCCCGGTGCGCATGGCCGGCCAGGACACGCGCCGCGGCACGTTCGTGCAGCGGCATGCGGTGCTGCACGACCGCATCAACGGCCAGGAGTGGCTGCCGCTCGGCAACCTCAGCGACAGCCAGGCGCGGTTCTGGATCTACGACTCGCTGCTCAGCGAGTACGCGGCGATGGGCTTCGAGTACGGCTACTCGGTCGAACGGGCCGACGCTCTGGTGCTCTGGGAGGCCCAGTTCGGCGATTTCGCCGACGGCGCGCAGACCATCATCGACGAGTTCATCTCCAGCGCCGAGCAGAAGTGGGGCCAGCGTTCCAGCGTCGTGCTGCTGCTGCCGCACGGCTATGAGGGCCAGGGACCCGACCACTCGTCGGCCCGCATCGAGCGCTACCTGCAGCTGTGTGCCGAGAACAACATGACCGTCGCCCGCCCGTCGACGCCGGCCTCGTACTTCCACCTGCTGCGCCGTCAGGCCTACGCGCGGCCGCGTCGCCCGTTGATCGTCTTCACCCCGAAGGCGATGCTGCGACTGCGCGGCGCGACCAGCGCGGTGGCCGACTTCACCTCCGGCAAGTTCGAGCCGGTGATCGACGATGCGACGATCGCCGACAAGGCTGCGGCAAAGCGCGTCGTTCTGGTCTCCGGCAAGATCTACTACGACCTCGCCGCGGAGATCGAGAAGCGCCAGCTGAAGGATGTCGCCCTCGTGCGCCTGGAGCAGTACTACCCGTTGCCGGCCGCCCAGCTCGATTCCGTGCTCTCGCAGTACTCGAACGCCGATCTGGTCTGGGCCCAGGAGGAGCCGGAGAACATGGGCGCCTGGCCGTTCATCTGCCTCGAGATGGCGAAGCAGGGGTATTCGGCCGACAAGATCTCGGTCGCCTCGCGCCCGGCATCCGCCTCCCCCGCCACCGGCTCGAGCAAGCGCAGCGCCCAGGAGCTCGTCGACCTGATGGATCGCGCGCTCACGCTCTAACGGTCAGCCGCCAACGACGAAGGCCGTCACCCCGCGGGGTGGCGGCCTTCGTCGTTCATCCCGACTGCCACCATCACCCGGGAACGGGCGATCGTGGCACAGCCAGGGTCTGGCTAGTGGGTCTGGATCAGACGTAGCGTGAGCAGCACCTGATCACGGAGATCAGCGGGAGCGGTCTCGCGGCACGCACGCTGCACCGCCTGGGTGAGCACGATGCCCACGCGGGCCTCGTCCGTGCAGTCAACGCAGTTCGCCATGTGCTCGGCGACGTCTGCCGCGTCCGCCTTGGCAAGCTCATTGTGCAGAAACTCCTCGAGCTCGGCTTTCGCCTTGTCGCATCCGCAGTCGGTCATTTCGCAGTTCTCCTCGAGGGAGCGGTGCTCCCGGCAGTGACGGTCTCCGGAACCACGATGCCGCGCTCACGCGCGTACTCCGCGAGAAGCTCGCGGAGCATCCTTCTGCCACGGTGCAGACGGCTCATCACGGTTCCGACGGGGGTCTTCATGATGTCGGCGATCTCCTGGTAGGAGAACCCCTCCACGTCGGCGAAGTAGACGGCCATGCGGAAGTCTTCCGGCACGGCCTGCAGCGCATCCTTGACCGCGCTGTCGGGTAGGTGGTCGATGGCCTCGGCCTCGGCCGAGCGGGTCGAGCGACCCTGGGTCATCGACTCCGCGCCACCGAGCTGCCAGTCCTCGAGGTCATCGATGGTGCCCTGGTACGGGTCGCGCTGCTTCTTGCGATAGCTGTTGATGAACGTGTTGGTGAGGATGCGGTACAGCCACGCCTTCAGGTTCGTTCCCTGCTGGAACTGCCCGAACGCCGCATAGGCCTTGGCGAATGTCTCCTGCACCAGATCGGCGGCGTCGGAGGGGTTGCGTGTCATGCGCAGGCCTGCCGCGTACAGCTGGTCCATGAACGGGATCGCCTGCTCTTCGAACAGCAGACGCACGTCTGCAACGACCTCGACGTTTGTGGGATCGGCGACCACGGCATCCTCCGTCACCACGGTGTCTGCCGCGGGCGTGGGCTGGTCGTCCTTCGAAATGCTCATCGGGGCCAAGTGTACTTCTCGGTGCTCGGGCCACGCCGGAACGGTTAGCCCCGCTGGGGTCACCGCGGCGGCTGCCGGTCGTTCGAGAAGGAGGGTCATGGTGGTTTCTGGGTCGAGAGCTGAAGTGCCGATACCCTAAGTAACCGATGCAGGTATTCAAGTATTCCGGCCCGGAGTTCAACCCCTTCGGGGACGACGTTCTCGTGACCGGTGGTGACCCCGGGCCGTGGCCCGCGCCACGCGCCACCGCCCCCCTCGCGGCTGTGCTCTCCCTGCCCGGCTCGAAGTCGCTGACCAACCGCGAACTCGTGCTCTCGGCGCTGGCGGATGCGCCCTCCCTGCTGCGCGCCCCGCTCCACTCGCGCGACACCGCCCTGATGATCGAGGCCCTCCGCGCCCTCGGTACATCGATCGTCGAGGTGCCCGGCGAGAGCCCGTTCGGCCCCGACCTGCTGATCACCCCCGCAGAGCTCGTCGGCGGCGCCTCCATCGACTGCGGCCTCGCCGGCACGGTGATGCGCTTTCTGCCGCCGGTCGCAGCCCTCGCCCTCGGTCCGGTCGCCTTCGACGGCGACGAGTCGGCCCGCAAGCGCCCGATGCGCAGCACCGTCGACTCCCTCCGCGCACTCGGGGTGGATGTCAACGACGACGGCCGGGGACGTCTCCCGTTCAGCCTGTACGGCACCGGCTCTGTCGCCGGCGGGCTGATCGAGATCGACGCCTCCGCGTCCAGCCAGTTCGTCTCCGGTCTGCTGCTCGCGGGTGCCCGGTTCGAGGGAGGACTGGAGCTGCGCCACACCGGTGCCGAGTTGCCGAGCCTCGCCCACATCCGCATGACGATCGCCTGCCTCGCGCGCCGCGGCGTGATCGTCGAGAACCCGCAACCGGGGGTCTGGATCGTGCCGGCCGCGCCGATCGCCGGCATCGAGGTCGACATCGAGCCCGATCTGTCCAACGCCGCACCGTTTCTCGGCGCCGCCCTGGTCGCCGGCGGGTCGGTGA
>Ga0247765_1001169_pt1 | contig 14205 bp, 23 predicted proteins | sample UWRJL106311C6_FD_179949 | JGI IMG/M metagenome (GOLD analysis project Ga0247765, IMG submission 179949) | Plant litter microbial communities from Arlington Agricultural Research Station in Wisconsin, United States - UWRJ-L106-311C-6 | ecosystem: Environmental > Terrestrial > Plant litter >... | reverse complement strand
CAGGGCAGCACGTCTGTTCAATTCCCGGACGTAAATTTGGCGAAGTGGCACCGACGACTGACCACCACCAGCAGAATAGCTACTGCTGGGCGTGAATGTCTCCTCTGAAAAAATGTCGGCATCAGCGCCCGAACCACCGTATCCGTCAAGTTACTTACCACACATCAGGTGTACGTATTGCGAGACGACTAGACCAAAAAAGTCTTCACTGACTGTCTCGGGAGTCGAACCGTCTTCAATGAGGGACAGGGCGCATTTTTCTATGACAGCGCTGACTTCTCCATGCGCGTCAGCAACTGACAAATTGCCTTTGCCTTGCTGAGTGTGTCTTCTCTGCAGGAGAGCCGCCAGTTGGTTGAGCTGGCCATCCCAGCTGGTTGTTTGCGACATCTTGTGGTTTTGCAAAGATTGCAAATTGCAAGATGCTGTGTTGTGTGGGTATGTGTGTGGGGGAGAAAGTTGAATTTTGGAATTTGCTGAGAAAGATTTCAAAGTAATGAAGAGACCGCGGTGGACACAGTAGCAGGTACCTAGGTAGCCTCGCCCTCCCAAGACTGGATACAATTCCGACTGCTCTACTACCTACATTGACAAAAATCGACACAATCCATTGCCCCGCTTAATCACCTTCGTCCCAGCAACCAACCACCGACACAACAAGAAGCAGTAGGCCATTGACATTTTCCGACCAGGTCAGTTACCCTTGCTAATTCTAGTGGCCGGGTTTCCCGCAACACATATCTCAGCATCACAGTTTGACACCACTGACAATCGAAGAGACGAAAACACAAGCTCCACAGGCATGGTAAGTTGCGAGACCATTGACGCGTAAGTTGTATCGAGGTAGCTGACAATGGATTCCGGTAGGACACGACAGGCTCTGTCGCGCTGCCCACACGTGTAGCCACAGAGTTCCAGCTCACATTGGATGAGCGGGACTGGATCCTGGTCGCATTGCATGCGTGGCCTGACATTCCGCCGGAAGATTTGGCCTCGCAATCGGGACCTGGCTGCGCTCTTGTCGTAATCCGCCACATTTTGGCCATGCTCCGCACTTTTTGGAGGGGGAAGATCCTCACCGATGCGACGCGCGAGTTGCCGCTGATCCAGGCGGTTCTGAGGACCGACAAGCGCCAGGGCGTCATGTTGGCACTCGCGGCCACACACAAAGAGGGCCCGAGATTCGAACGCTGGATTGAAACAAGAGATTTGTTGGATCGCTTTTGGGCCACCCGCCCGTTCCTCTGGCTCATGCCCAAGATCGAGGGCCCCAAAACGACTCAGCGCGAGCGAACCACACTGGGCCTTCTCAACATCGAGTCCAAGGCTGGAACGCCCATGACAAAACTGGTCCATGATGCTGTTCAGGATGCCGTGAGCAGGTCCAGGGGTGTCTTTGCTTGGCCGCCCATCTGCATGAGGATCCTGTATACACACAGCGACCAAGCTTGCAACCCGTTATACTTTTACCTCAACGAAAGCAAAACAGTATACAACGCGGTGAATGGAGAACAGCCGCCAAGGCTGGAATCTCAGCCGATCGAGACAGACGTATATTCCTGTATCGCAAGGGTTCTCCTGCGGGAAAAAGACGCCGAGCCTGATCTGGTTTGCATATACGACGGCCGCTGGGACACATGGACCTGCGAGACGGTTGGACCGCGGGACGAAAACCAGGGCTTCATCGTGAACCGGAGGTACATGATGTACTATTTCAGGTTCAAGCAGGCGGACTGGGAAGAGGAACTAGGTCTCGTGAGAGGGCTGAATTCGCAGGCCATGCCATGGGTAACTTATACCACATGAGGTCTCGGATACGACAGCAAAGACCCGTACCAAGCCCTGTCCAGTTCTTGAGCCCGTATGAAGCAAAAGTGCACAGAGAGGACAATTGAGGCGCGAAGGAAACCCTGAATGTATGTTGTAGGAGGTGGATAGTAGGTTTAGTAGTAAAATAGAAACCTAATGGACAATGCACCAGACATGGCAGGGGCCAGATTCTAGTCGCGAGCAGCAAAGAGTGTGAAGACATGGGTGAATTTGGGAGAGCGGAAGCAATTGAAGGGGAGCGAGCGGGTAGACCAAATGATCATAGCAGTGAACGTGTCTGGCGGCGAAGGCACAAGCACGAGAACAGGCAGGCCGGGAAAGCGACTAGTTCATCACGGTGGTGAAAACAAAGCATAAAACACGAGGATAGGTAGTAGGAAATGCAAAAGGCTAGAAAATGGGAGACGAGGAGAGCTTGCAGGCGAAACGCTGTAATATCTTAAGAATTCGCAACAAAGGGGTGAATGACGAACGCAGGCCCGCAATGGAAGTGATGGAGCAATAAATGTGCGAGGTTGTAGTAGTTGCGTGCATTAAATATGCGGAAAAATCTGCTAAGGCTGGGGTATGGTGTACAGGGGATCTTCACCGGTGGGTTTTAGAGGAGGGTAGTAGGGTAGAAAGCCTTTTTTTAATTCTTTATTTATATACAATCCGCGTATAAAAGTCTTCGCCCTCCCACCCCTCGTCTAACTTGACGTTCGTCCGCGTTATGTCCTCCATATCTTTCTCCCCAGGTCGCTGTTGTGCTTCCACTTGCGAATCTTCCATCCCCTCTAGTGGTTTTCTGCGCTTGACCTTCAGCATCTCCTTTCTCCGGTCTTTTACAATTATCGCCACTGCCGGTTGGACGACACCAGTGTCATCTGTCTCCACATCTCCCATCACCGATGTTTCTGTGACTGAAAACAAACGTCGATGCTTCGACTGTGACTCCGGTACGATCTTAGGATCATCTTTGTCCGCGAGAATAGAAGGCATTCTCTTGCGCGTCAGCTCGGATATTTGAGTTCCAGGTACTTCGGCCAACGGCCTCCATGCCTCCTCCTCCTCCTGGCTATCCATCACTTCATCGGACCTAGATTGTCTACGACGTTTTTTCCGTTGCGGAAGCTCGTTATCGTCGTCAGCGTAATCTAACATGAAGATGTCCTCTTCGCTCACGGCGCGTCCCGCCTCGACATGACGGTTAACGTCCTGGTCTGTTATGAAAGGGCTCAATCTCTCCGACGTAACAGGTTGTCCGGGACAACCTTTGGGAGTGACTAGGATCTTTGTTGGGACTTGAATTCCGACTGGCACTTGAGTTCTGACTGTGACTTGACTCCTGGTTGGGACTAGACTCCTGGTTGGGACTTGTCAGTCTCTCGGAACTCGATGCATCGTCGGAATCCAATTCCTCGCGCGCCCATAATCGCAGCCGCTCAAGCTCCCGCAAGTAGCTGTAGCTCAACAGAGCTTGCATTTCCTCTCTTTTTGGATAAGAGCTTGTGGGCTTGCGTCGATTGATGGCAGCGTAGTATAGGTCGGTTTTTTGAAACATTGGACAACCAAGGTTGTTCATCTTGTCCAACGCAGTCTTGAGTATGACCAAATGTTTCCTCTCAACCATATACGGCCCCTCTGGGACTTGTTTCGGTTCTGTAGCCTGTACGGCCCCGCGTCTGCTGACTTCCCGCTCAATTGCCTCAAAGAGGCAGTCCCAGGGATCGCGATAGAGCCGCCGTCCATGGTCGTGGCGATCAGCAGCCACCCTGGTTGCCCTTGAAGACATCATGGCTTTGCGGACGTCTGCCAAGGACTTGCCGGGGTTGCGATGATATTCCTGGATCAACGGGTTGAGGTAGCCATGCCAAGGGGCATTTGGGCACCTTGCCCATGGCCTACGGTCGTCCGTTTCCACAATAATTGTGTATTGAATGCCAAGCGCCAGCATACAATAATCCGCCGACCACATGGGGTGTGGGATCAACTCTGCTAGCGCCTTGCAAAATGGTGCGGACCAAACCCTCCTCTCAACGAGGTCGGCATTCTGGGAGTACTCATATTCGAGCATGAAGTCCACAGATATAATGTCTATGGCCAAGCACCTCATGACCCCCAGCGTGGTCTTGTGTAGGGTGAGCAGATAGTTGTTTCCCTTGACGTTGAGTAGCTTCTCACGCCGTGGGTGCTTAGCCCAGAGGCGTGCCGCGCACTCACGGTCGGCCTTGGTCCAGAACGTGGACAGCGGAATCAGTGGGAGCATCTGCTTCACATCCTCTAGTCCATGCTCGAACCGAGGGCGATTCTGGTCTAGCCAATCCGCAGCTGCCTGCATCATGTCACTCTCGGCGTTCTCGTTGGAACGGTAAATGGCCCTCCCGATCTCGACTCCCCTCGGCTCTTTTCTAGGGTATGCCCTCGTCGTGCGAGGTGACTCCCGCTAATGGACGTCTGCGCCGGGCATCTCGTTGTCGCATACATCGTCACCGGCGCTTGCATCGTCGTAATCCTCGCTGGCGGCCTCTGCTGTTTGGGCGGCGGCGGCGGCATCCGCGATCGTGCCGCGTCTCGCAGGCATTGTTCGGTTATCTGATATACTGGGAACCGGGTATTAGCATGGAGAACCTGCCACCATGTTGCGGAATGGGAAGGGGAAAACCCCTGTGAAGCCAGTCAAAACAAATTTGGTATTCGTTGAGTTGTCTGGCTGCGGGTGTTGATTTTTCTGACCTGATGTGGTCTCGAGCTGTGAGTGGAAGTGGGGGCAATTCGGCGCAGCAAATTTGATCACTCCAATTGCTTTCTTTTCTGACCGACACAAAGACCGTTGCGTGCGAGCTAGCGCAATGAATTGACCACTAGGATTTCTAACTTGAAAATTCAACTCCCAGTGTCCAAAGCTTGTCCCTCCAATGTTCTTTGCTGGAATTGAATGGGGTCCAGTCACGGAACAGCTTCAATCCCAAACACGCGACTTGCCTTTCGCGGCCCCTTCACAGCAGCACCATTGGACAGGTCATCAACTCAACAGCAACCACTAACACAGAGAGCCAAGACTATAAGGGGTCACGCGGCCAGTGCTCGCGTCGGGAACTGGACACTGGATGACGAGCCCCATCCTCGGTCGAATCACGGGAAACCAGTCACTGAAGCCAGGCATGACAATGGCAGTACTGGCGGTGGACGTGGAAGAAACATGGGATGGGGGGAGTGGGAAAAAGGCAACTTCAAACAGCCGACATAAAAGAGGGAAACGCCACTTTTGTAGCAAAGGGTCGTACAATCGTGCCTATTGACTTTATTCTACATAGCCACTGAACTCATCAATAAAGCTAGGCCATATCTCGACTGAACTATGAGCGAATTCAGCGCAGTCGAAGACCGTCTGAAAAAAAATGGAACATTTCCCTACCTAGTTCGTCGAGCAAGATTGGGTGAATAGTAAGAGGCACGATCGACCGTGTAAAGCAGGCGATGGGCAACGCCAACCGTTGGGAGAACAGCAAAATGGATAGCAAAGTACCTATCTGTCGAGCAAGAGGGCGGGCGATGATTCGCCAGTTCAGGAAATCTCACCGGCGAAAGCCCCAGTGAAGCTTGGAGCGAATGAAGTGCATCCCGAGTTTCTCAAGTGTTCGAAAGGCAAAGGCAAGGTCAAAGAGCTCGCGAGTTACATTGAGTCCGAAGACGAAGGTGAAGAAGTTGGTGAGTGGGGGCTTGCTGTCGAGCATGCTCTCCTCCGCCTTTCTAGGTTTCTAGAAAAGGCATATTGTTCTCCGTGCTGGCCTTGATCTTGTGCCGTGCGTCCTGAAGATTGATGAGCTGGATGAGGTGCTCGAAGTTGTCGATCCTCCGGAGAATGAGCGTGTTTCTAATTGCATGCACTTTGATGAGCCAGTCTATGCTCAGTTCCGGGAGCGCACGCTCTCCGAGGTCCCGAACGCTGACATCTGAGAGGAAACCACGGACGCAAGGTACTGGAATCTGGCCGTTGCTGTCTAACTCGCTCTTCTTAGCCGAAACTTGCTTGTCGCAGGCTGACACTTTCACATCAAACTTATCATCCAATACTTACTGCTTGGCCGCAAGTTGCTTGTCACAGTCAGACATCTTCTCCTCATACAAGGTGATCTTGTCATCCAGCGCCTTCATTCTGGCCGTCAGCTGCGTATCGCAACCCGATATTTCCTCCTTGTACGTAGTGATCTTGCTGTCCAACGCTTGCTGCTTGACAGACAGATGTGTGTCACACTTTGACTTCCTCGCCTTAGAATCAGCGATTTTGGCGTCCAACACTTGCTGCTTGGCGGACAGGTGTATGTCACATTCTGAGTTCCTCGCCTCATAATCAGCAATCTTGGCGTCGTATTGGGCGACCCTCTCCTTGTAACTGGCGATACCGGCGTTGTATTCCGTGCTCTTCACAGCCAAGACAGTCTGTTGTTCTGTCGCGTCTTTGATGAGCTGCTTGAGTTGTAGCTGGAGATCTTTGACGACAGCAGTTCGCTCACTGAATTCACTCTCGAACTTTTCGAGACGATCCGCGATCGTCACAAACTCCTGAGCGATGTGCTGGAGCTCTGACAGTTGAGCCCGAGGGATCAAATCCTGTACGGCGTCGGAGTACTAGCTGATGCGTCGTGCCAAATGTGCGACGGACTTATACGGCTTAGTTGCAGCTTTTAGGCTAACCTCCCCCGGCATTCTTTTCTACTTTTAAGGGGTCATAATAGAAACTTAAGGCCTTAAGGAGTAAATTTCAGAGGCTAACGTCGCCCACAAAGCTCGTCTTGAGCCTTTCCAAACCGGGTACAATTCGTGGACGGTGGCAAAGCGCAACCTTATCGCGGAACTTTCGAAGTATTTACAAAAGGAGAAGGGTGTCGCGGTTGCTGACATTGGGGCTGCCTTCAGCGATCTTGAGCCTTCGTGGGATCTTTTCTCTCCCTAAGTATTAAAGGTAAGGCCTAAATATTCTGGCTTGACCCCTCGCAAAATAGCTTCCCAGCTGTTCATTACAAACCCCTGCTGGATACTTCGTACTCACCAAGTCCCGCGCTAACAATCTTTCAGGGGTTGGACCGTACGCATTCGGACTGCGGGGACACAATCAGGTGAGACAGGATGCCAGGAACGTGAAGTTTCCAGGTTGTTCTCGACCAAGTCTGCGTCGTCGAGACTCCGGACCAGGGCCCTGGCCAGCCTGGACTGCTGCTCGCGCCGGCGGCTGGGCGCCAAGGTCAACAGAGAATGCTGGCGCAACACGATGATGATGATGATGATGATGATGATGATGATGATGCTGGCCTGAACAAGCGGCAAAAAGAAGGACAATGTTTGCCAGCGCTGTCACAAAGGTGGTCACACCTCGAAAGTCTGCATCATACCATCACAGGGCAGTGGCAGCACGCGGATTTGCGTCCTGTGCTCGGACAGTTGTCATGTCCTCGACTTTTGCCCAAGGCTGAGCAGGTTGCCGCTGGATGAGACGAGTGGTTACTTCCTGAGCGTGCATCTGATAGAGAACAGGGTCTAGGCCCCGCAGGTGCGCAGTGAAGCGCTCTCTTGGATGGACTTTTTCGACTTCTACCACCAATGTCCAGGAAGAAGATTCCCACGCCATGTTCTAGTCTGGCAAAGACGTTGGAAATGGTCAGACAGGTTATCTACAACGGTGATTTGGATGGCGAGCGTCATATCGGCTGGAACAACGTTGACAAGATCCGCGAGACGCCCCGCCAAGATATCATCCAGCAAGAGATGATAGGGCAACTGAAGAGCAAAGAACAAGGGGCTTATGGACCGTGGAGGCAACCTGATCAGTCTGAACAGTGTTGAGAGACCGCAGGATGACCCTCTTGACAATCTGCCTTTGCCTGAACTTGGCGAGGTCATTGTCGTGAACCGAGATTCCCGATGTTGGGCAAGTCGTATCTCGGGTCATTGAGAGATATCGTCGAGGTCTTTTGGACTTCAACAAGCTCAACCACGAGGTCGAGATTTGGCTTGGCCAATATCATTGCCGACGATCAAGTAAAATGCTGAACGACGCGCATCGGGACGCATCTTCCTCTAGTGACCCGGAAGACGGACATCAAATGGTGACGAAGCTGTGATCGATTCTTAGGCCGAGTCTGGTCCGGCGGATGATGGATGATGCGAACATGGCGGACGATCAAGAGGCGCCGCAGGAAGAAGACTGGACGCTGCCATCAAATGGCCGAGCTACCGGATAGCGTCGCGGAAAACGATCCAGAGCAGGTAAAACTGTCCAGAGCAAGAGCAGCCTGGAAGCGTACACCGAAGACGAGATCGATTACTCCAATGAGGACATAGCTAGCCTAGATAGCGGTATTGAATGATATGCTGGAGGGGATTGAAACCCTGAAAACACGCAGGTGCTATGTCTCCGCCCCATGTTAATGATCTCGAAAGGGGGTGCACTGTCGTAACCACCCCTATCGTTTCGGCGGCCACGCCCGCTCCCCTCCCGCGCATAATACTTACCTGAATATAAAATAGCTTCTTAGCTATTTTACGAGGGGGTTAAGCCATAATATTTAGGCCTCAACGTTAATATTTAGGGCCTCACATTTCCATCATAACCCCTCAAAAACGGAAAAGAATGCCAGGAAAAGGTTGGCCCGGAAGCTGTAGCTAAGCGGTAAAGCACTGCGCGAACAATCTTTCAGGAGTTGGACTATACGGGGGGTGCTTCCCACTCTGCGAGTAGACATACTCAATAATAATCTGGAGGTAACTTCAAGCAGATGTATCTGATATTTCTTGGTGATTAATTTCGAATCGCTGCCAATGTCCATGTATTAATTTCCAAATCGCTGCCAGTAATCATATCTCCCATCTGTTTCTCTCATCCATTCCCAAGGCGCTCCCCCCCCCCCCCCCAAAACTGTCTTCCTCATAACCGACCAACCACAGGCAACTCATCCGCTGTTCGCCAATGTCTCCTCCGTCCCCGCAGGGACTTGCCCTGCTGTTTCAGCGAGTCCAAAATATCCAAAAAAAAATTACCATTCTTAACTGGTACGTCTCGAATCTTCTCAGTATCCCACGGGAGCGGTTGGCCCAACCGCAAATAACTCTCGATTGCCCTCATGAACGCGTCAGCGGTTCCGCGAATAAGACCACCCGCTTCCTCGTCTTGGTCGGCGATTCCCTTGAAGATTTCCCGTGACCTACATCTCTACATTTTGGCCGCTTGGGGGCTTTTTAAAATAACAGTTAGATTCGATTGCGTGAAATAAAAACCACAGAACCACCACCGACCAGTGGAGGGGGGATTACACTTACAAGGTCCCAGGCGTCGGCATGAACAAAATAGACCCAGAGCCGAAGGCTTTTACCAAGGAACTGGGGACGTTGCCACTCCATTGTAGATGATCGAATGTCGCCAGTCCGATACCCACCTTCTCACAGATGTAGCTCTTGGTCTTAGCAATCCAGGTTGTGGTCCCCGTCGGCTGCTTGACGCATTTGATGATTTCGTTGTATTCCGAGCCCTCTTCGCGAATGGAGGTCTTGATACGGTCCCAGTCTTCTCTAAATAGAGCCAGCTGTATGTTGCGCTGGACTTTATTAATCATTGCAGGGTTATTGAGGCCTCCGGTCTGAACCACAGCTCTTAAGCAAGTATACAAACTGCGCAAGCATTCGGGAATATCGCCCGGGACGGCCTCGTCTTTATTTCTGGCATTGTACATGGGAGCCTGCTTGACAATGGCCCGTATACGAGTCGTAACATTGTCCATCATGTTGTTGAAGAACCAGTCGGCTATTACTGTCGCCTCGTCTGAAGTAACGGGCTGCTCCTGTCTGCCTTGACAATCAAAGATAGCTAAACCTGGCAGTGCTCTAATGACCTTGATTCGTAAATCCTCAAGGTACAAATTCGTGATGTCGTTGCTGGAGCTCAGCGTAATTGTGGCAGTATCTGGTTCTTGGCCCTCATCGCTAGCAGAATTTTGATCCTCGTCACCAGAAAAGTCTTGATACTCGCCGACAGCCGAGGGTGGGCCCGAACCTTGTCTGGACTCCTCCTCGAGAAACTGGCCGGGATACCTGGCCTCTACCCTCTCACGAAGGATATCTTGCATCTGGGGCAGCACGTCTTTGGGGCCTGCTTCAGCCCAGGTGGCTTTCTCCTCCAGTAACTGGTCGAGCGACGAGGTGAACTATGGCGGTGATTAGCTTAGCTTGGGAAATGTCCCCGGTGTGAGGGGAGATGTACCTTGTCAATAAACACTTTTTTTGCGACCGCAGCAGCAGCATAATTGCTTCTCTTGCGCTTCATTCCGCCTTGCGGCGGGCTCGGGAGGCCGGGGGAAGACATGACTTGCTTGACTCGCCTAGGCGACGAGATGCAACTCACGCCATGGATGGATGAAAGGGAGATGATGCACAGAAGATGTAGTAATATCGACGACCGCTTGCCAAGTGAGCCAGCCGTGACAGTCTTGCGGGATGGTAGACGGGATCGCGCGGGTTGGCAGAGAATTGCGGGCAAGGATCGCGGGTTTTGTTTAGGGTTTGGGCCCGAGAACTGCTGAACCTTGATTCCGTTATTCGAGGGCGATTGTTTCCCTGCCATTGTTCTGCTATTGCGATGAGTGCCAGGCAGGTAAATGGCGCCTTCTTCGTGCTGCGTCTGGCGGCTGCCTTTTTAAAGGCGCGCGCCGTTGACTGCCGGAAGGCACACCTTGCCGAGAGAACCCCTCGGCCTGGCAAAGAGGCCGGGCGCTGTGTGGTATATAGACTGGCAAATGAAGGATGGCCAACTGTTAGCTTGCAGGCAACTTCTTTTCAGGCTTTGGGCCCGGGCAAGATGGGGACGCTGCTCTACAAACCCTGCTGTGTGAATCCCGCCTGGGCCCAAGGCAATATTCCAGCACTGCACACGGCCGACTGTAGAGCCCTTCGGTGACTGAACTTGATGCCTCGGGGGCTGGATATTGGCGCCCTGGTGGCAATGGTGTTCCTTCACGCGCGGGGCAACCTGGAAGTCGAGAAGAGGGTGGTGATGGCAAAGGTCCCAGCCACAGAGCGAGCCACGAGGGTTGGATTGTACGTGGCAAAAAGGCGGACTGTGCTTGGCAGCCGCGTCAAGCATAGAAGCTGCGAGTGCCAACACGTTTTCCCGAGTAACAAGAACAGCCCCTCTCTTCCTCAGTACAGCGGCTTGTCGGCAACAGCACCTCTCAGGTCTTAGAGCTGCCAATTGTAATCTCCGCGAATGCCGACAATTGTGTCTGGGCCTTGGGTCTCTCTCCTGACCATGATGTGGCATGCTCAGACCGCACGGTTTCGAGTCGTCGGTCATCCATTCTCGCCATGGACGGGTTCCATTCGCAGTCGTCGGGATGCGGCCGAGAAACCGCCGTTTGTGCGCTTCGCTCGGCTTGTCTGGCGAGATCGAGCGCGAACTGGGAGACATGACCGGGCACATTGCCGCGGTCCTTCCTGCGATTGTTGTTTCTATTGTTGTCCATCTAACCCACGGCTGCGATCAGTACCTGTTTGATGATTTGGGATGAATCTAAGCCTGCGAAAAGGGAAACTTACCGTTGTCAAGTGGTGCAGGATTTGGTTCCACGAGGGAAAGTGCGATGGTTATGGAGAGGAGAGAGGGGGAAAATGCAGCGTCCGAATGTTAGGTAAGCGGCTGGGCAAGTCCACGAAGCACTTGGCCGTATTCACATTAAAGCATTTCACATAATTATGGAACATCAATGGGATGTAGACTTTGTTGATTTAACGGCCACTAACTGTCCACATCGGAGCTACTCTACCGCCACCGACGAAACCATCTCGCATCACCGATTGGATCGGGAGTCCCAGATCCTTTGCGGTAATTCCCAACACCCAGCTGAACGACGCTTGCAGAGTCTGCGATGCTCTCACTTCCTGCTGAAGTGCCGCGATGGTCTCCATGTCTTCTTGGACGAAGGGGCTTTCTGCCACTCGCCGCATTTCCTCGACGCTGCCGCTCGTGAAAACGGGCTGCCTGACTTGCACGTAACGGGCAGGCGCTCTCCGTGGTCTTGATACTTCTGACAGCCTGGTCATCGCCACATAGGCGCTTCCAGCGAGCTGGGAGGTCTTCGGAATCGCACTCGTTGTACAACTTCCGAACCTGACGCTAGAAAGGACCATCGCCGACCATCTTAGGCTTCCTGGACCACTCAAGTATGCTGAGCCACGTCTCCAACGGACGCTGGGCATCGGTCGGCAGAATTGGAAGCTGTCAAATAATGCCCCAGGGAGATTTGGAGGCTAGGAAGTTCAAGACAGGCAAGAGGTCAAGTATGTTGCAACACCGGCCAAGTCAGAAGCGTAATGGGGTAACAGATAGACAAGTAAGGCCTTTATTTTCTTACCTAGGGCCTAAAACTCTTGGGCTGACACCTTTTAAATCCCTTTCCTGCTCTAAAACTTCAGTATAGACCCCTACAAGATTGACCACATGCACACACACACGGCAGCACGGCAAGCAAACTTGGACCAAATTTCGGTCATTTAAATACATGAACCGCCTAAGCAAACAAATCTGACCCCCTGCAGGTTTGATTTGGCTGAATTTGACTAGGTCTCGGTTTGCCTGGTTAGGTTTGATGACCGCGTTGCATGACACACCGGACGACCCAGGGTAATATATAAACGGGCGTAGGCAAACTCACTTAAAAAACGGGGGGAGATGCTTTGTATCAATATATCAATCCTTACAATCTGAGGGAGAAGAAAATAAATTGAACTATACACTCGACTAGCTGCAGCCGCTGGGAAAGTGGCTTGGGAATTGTGTTACGATAGTTCTGACACACGTAGCGAGGGTGATGGATTGTTGTTCTTTCTGCAGGAATATATATATCTATCTGTTTCCACATAACAGCAAATTCCAAGCTGGGCCCCCGTGTGTAATGTTCTGGTACAAATTTGGTACTGTTCTGCTTGACCTGTCGTCCCAAAATGGTCGACCAAGTGCTCCCCTTCCATGTTTTTTTCCTTCTTGCGAATTGGTAGCTCCCTTCTTCACCCTACAACTTTTGTGCGAGATTTCAAAATCCCAACTTTCTTTCTCACCAAACCACCAAACCATCAAAGCACCATTGTTGACACCAGACATCTCCTTCCGCCACATCAACAATGAATAGCGATACTTTGCGCCTTTCGTTGCCGTCTGCCGTTCCCATGGAGTAGCGGAACGAGATGATATACATGTTTATTCATGAGCAAGCCCTCGATATTCTGGCCGCCACGGAACATGTCAACGCTGCTATCACTGACGTTGCGCGCTCGTCTTTCGTGTCTGGAATCAAGCTCGAGGAGATGTCCAATGACGTCTTTGGACTCTCGATCCTCCGCCGCGTCTACACTCTTTGTGGTAAGGATGTGTGACCATTTGATTCGTGCGACTCAACTCAATCCGTCGATCGGTCGGTCTAACCATCAATTTTGCAGACAAGGAATTCACACACGAAAGAGAACTCCATCAGGCCATCGACGCTATGCAAACCAGACATGAAGAGTTGGAGCAGAGTCGCTTTTACAAAAACTACCATTTCATCAGAGCTGCCGATGACGAACATCGTCGGGAGATTGAAATGCTGCGACTGAGCCTCGCGCGCCACCACCAGCAGCAGCACATGCAGCATATGAAGCCTGAGATATCCACGGCAACGATGAAGAATCCTGGTGTGATCAATACCGCTGCGAACATGAACGGAACCGAAACGCCGTCAGCGGGACCGCCCAAGTCTGGGGCGATCAAGGCACCGACACGCAACACCGTTCACAACACCGTCCGCGATACCACTACGAGTAATGCTGCCAGAGACACGAAGCAGGCAGACAGGATGACGGTCAAGGAAAAAAGTAATAGCCACAAAGCCGCCTTGGCTACTGTGGTGGCCTAGGATAACACCGCTGAGCGTTTCGGCGAGGTCTTGATGCTCATCCTCCGCTAGTAACTTGGAGGAGATGCGTTGCGCCACGCAGCACCCGTTCACAAAGGAGGATTTCCCCGTGATCGAGGTTATACAGGAAGAGATTCCAGCGGTATGAGCAGGTGCGCGATCAGAAGGAGCGGGTTCTCGAGGTCACTTGGGGGACTCTGAGCTGGAAGTGGAGTGGAGTGGTGGGCGGGGTGAGCATGGAGGGGAAACAACACAACTGCGGGGTTCACACCATGAGCTCTCTGCAGCTTTTCCCCGTGGAGAGCTGAAACCATCCCGCTTTGCCCCAATCGGTAAACTACCATCACAAAAGTCTTGTTACACCCCGCACACCCCGCATTTTTCCACTCACCACCACACCACTTGACTTATACGTTTCTTGCCCAAAACTCAATTAAAATCTAAGCAATCTACTACGTTG